>Ga0137395_10000604_pt1 | contig 15459 bp, 8 predicted proteins | sample czobulk216metaG_FD_108283 | JGI IMG/M metagenome (GOLD analysis project Ga0137395, IMG submission 108283) | Vadose zone soil microbial communities from Angelo Coast Range Reserve, California, USA - czobulk2.16 metaG | ecosystem: Environmental > Terrestrial > Soil > Vadose zone | place: USA...
ATCGAAGCTCCGCAGCCCGGCCTCGACGTGGATTACGTTGACGTTGAGTTTCTTGGCTACCAGGGCGCACGCTGCGGTTGAATTCACATCGCCGACCACCAGCACGGCGTGCGGCTGCTCATGCAGTACTACGGGCTCAAAACGCTTCATGATCTCCGCGGTCTGTTGCGCGTGTGAACCGGAGCCTGCTTCCAGGTTGTAAAGCGGCTCGGGGAGTCCCAGATCGCGAAAGAACTGGCCGGACATCTTCTCGTCATAGTGCTGGCCGGTGTGGATCAGAGCCGGGGCAAACTCCGGGAACATGGAGAAAGCACGGAACAAAGGAGCCAGCTTCATAAAATTTGGCCTGGCACCGCCAACGCAGAGAATGCGAATGGTCGCTATTGGGGGCTCCTCACTTTTTGTGTCACTGCTACAAGAACAGGACGATGTTTGATGCAGGATGTTGGCTGTTTGTAGATTATAGCCGGGCCGTTCATACTCTCACACGAATGATTACACGATGCCGGGAATTTTCGGCTTTGCCTGAACGCAGAGACGGGTCAGAATGGAAGTTCACGTTCAACGATAACGGAGGAAGCGCTCACGATCTATGTTGAATCTCGATGCGAAGGCTGAAACCGCGATATCCCGCCCTGGTCAGCAGGCCCGTTCGCGGATTTTGATCGTCTCCTACCTCTTCCCGCCAGCCGGGGGAATTGGCGTACAAAGAGCGCTTAGCCTGGCCAGATACTTGCCGGACTCGGGTTTTGAAGTCCATGTGCTACGAGCCGGCAACGCGGCTGCCCCGGTGTTTGACCCTGCACTGTGCGAGCGGATACCCGAATCGGTGCGGATCTACAATGCATTCACTCCGGAAGCTCCCTTCTGGCTGCGCCACACGGTCTGGAACTGGCTGGCCAGACGCAAGAAGGAAGGCGCAAAACAAGAAGATCAGGCGGCCACGCCTGCCAAAAACGGCGGCTTGAAGTCTCTGGCAACACGGATGATCAGAAGAGTGCTCTCACCGGAGCCGGAAGTGCTTTGGTACCCATTCGCCCTCAGAGCGGCCAGCCGCGTAGTCAGACGGCTTGGCATTGACACTGTGATGGTCACGGCGCCTCCATTCTCGGCATTCCTTGTAGGCAACGCGCTGAAGCGGCGCTTTCCCTACCTGAGATATGTCGCCGATTTTCGCGACGAATGGATCAGTTTTTATCTCAAAGACTTTGAGTATCAGAGCGGTGATCATGCGCGTCGTCGCGCCACGGAGATCGAGCGGGAGACAGTAACATCGGCCGATCTGGTTGTGGCCGTTGCAGCAACGTCGCTCGAGAAAATCCGGGGACGGTATCCCGAGCAGCCAGAGAGCAAATTCCTTTGCATTTCCAACGGCTTTGATCCGGAAGCGTTTGCAGGTTTTCATCCGCGAGCCAACGCCAAAGCGAAACTGGTGATCACCCACGTGGGCACAGCCTATAAGACGTCATCTCCCCAGTTTTATCTCGATGCCGTTGATGGCTTACCGGAGCAATGGCGCAACCGGATAGAAACGCGCTTCATCGGCCGAATCACGGACGCGGAGCAGCAACAGTTCAAGAATCGCAAGAGCGATATTAAACTGCTCGGATTCATGCCCCAGAGCGAGGCCCTCCGCGCCATGGAGGACACAGACTGCCTGCTGGTGACCATGACCAATGACATCAGTCTGCCGGGAAAACTCTATGAATATTTGGCCGCACGCAAGCCGATCATCGCGCTGTCACCCCAAGGCGGCGAAGTGGACCGGTTTATCCAGGAGACAGGTGCTGGCTGGTGCGTTGACTATCAGGACCGGGAGCGTATTCAATCGCTTTTGACGCGCTTGTGTGCGCAGAAGACAGAATCCGGAGCCTGTGAAAAGCGCATCGCGGACGTCGAAACGGTCCAACGTTTCGCGCGTCCGCGACTAGTCTCTGATTACGCAGAGGCGATGGCGCGACTGCTTAGTTCGACTGGCGAACCACCAGGTTAGCCATCCACCCGGGGGGCCATTGCTGCTCGCCTTCTCATCTCTCGCGGATACGACTCACTTTTCCGCCGGAGCCCAACACTGCGCCATATCCACTTTGAAGCGAACAGGCCAGGCTAAAGCAGCGTCCCGCAACAAGGATGCTCGCTGTTTTACGGTACGGTAACAAGGACGTCATCGAACTGCATGTGCTGACTGCTCACATCCAGCGCGATGGCGCCGCTGGTCAGGTTTGCGTCTGTAGCCTGGATGATTGTTGTCCCATCGTAAATCACCGAGATTTGCGTTCCGCTGAAACTCAGCCGGAGGCTATGGAAAACATTTGGATCCATGTTCGCCACCGTGAAGGAGCCAAGCGCCGCCAATCCCGGCGAATCGATGGACCATCCTGTTGCTCGATACAGGGCAATCGTCCTGGAGTTCGGCAGAATCCAGGCTTCATATCCTGCACCGGTTGAGAGGTTCACACGGCCGCGAAGTCCACCCGGGTAATTGCTGATGGAGAACACGTTGAATCTCGCTTCAACGGTGTAGTCAGTCCATGACGGGCTTCCGGCGTATAGCTGGGTGTGGCCGCCGCCATTGTAATCGGCCAGGTCCTGCGTGGCCGTCCAATTCGAAAACAACCCGAGCGGTGAGGCAGTCCAGTTGGCGAGTGAGGCAAGATTGAACGGATCCTGGAACAGGATGGACGCCGGATTCAGATAAGTATAAGCGCCCGTGACCGTGGTGCTGCCACCGCCAGAACTGGTGGCGACAAGATTTGCAGCTCCCGCCGCACCAGCCGGGACCGTAACGGTCATCCGGGTGCCATCGGCGGCTGCGGAAAGCGAGGCAGCGCTCTGGCCTCCAATCGTGACCGCTGTATTCACACTCAGGTTGGCGCCGTATATATCCATCCGATCGCCGCCCGCGGTCGACCCTCGCGGCGGGCTTATCCGCGTGATGGTGGGACCAGTGATATTTACAGTGATAGAAGACGTGGCGGAGAGACCACCGTTAGAACCGGTGATGGTGGCTGATCCTGTCCCAACCGAGGTCACCAGCCCAGTAGCGCTTACAGTTGCTGCGGCAGTATTGTTCGAGCTGAAGGTAGTGCCTGCTGCCGAGGTTATGTTCTGCGTTGTGCCGTCGGACATATTTGCGGTCAACGTGAGTTGCTGCGTGTTTCCGGCGGCGGAGAAAGAGACGGTCGCCGGACTGAGCGACAAACTGGTCACGATGGGTCCGGTCGCAATACTCCCCGTCACCAACGCATCCTCAAATTGGATGTGCTGGTTAGACACGTCCAGAGCAACGGCGCCGGTCAGGTTGGTTGTGTCGGTTGCGCTCAGCGCAAGCACTCCATCCCAGAAGACTTGAATGCTGCTCCCCTGGAATGTCAGCCGCAGCGTATGAAACTGCGTGGTATCGAAACTCAGCGACCCGGACGCCAATGTGACCAGTCCCGGAGAATCGATATTCCAACCGCCGACACGGAACAAACGAATGGCGCTGGTTCCGGGGTAGAGCCACACGGCATATCCGGTTCCGGTAGTCAGGTTGATTCGTCCGCGGATGCCACCCGGGAAATTCTGGAGCGCGAAGGGTCTTACTTTCACTTCAAAAGTGTAATTTCCCCAATTCGACGCACCGGAATACTGCTGGGTGTGCCCGATACCCGAGTAGTCGTAAGCACCCCCAAATCGTGTCCACCCGCTGGCCAGTCCAAGCGGAGAAGCAGTCCAGGTCGCGGCGCTATCTCCGTTAAAGCTGTCCTGCAGCAGGATGGTCGCCGGATCAATATAGGTGTAAGCGTTTGCCAGCGATGCCGATCCAAATGGATTGTTAACTGCGACTGTCGCCGTGGTGCCCGTGGCGCCGGCCGGTACAATCGCCGACATGCGGGTGCTGTCAATCAAGGTTACATTTGTAGCGGCGACTCCACCAATAGTGATCTGTGTGTCGGTGGTCAGCGAGGTTCCGTGAATATTGATCGTATTTCCCGCCGTGGCTGGACCTGCTGTGGGGCTGATACGGTTGATGGTGGGAGGGCCGATATAAGCAAAGCCCAGCTTCAGGCTGCCGGAACCGTTGACCGTGTTCACGGTAACGTCGGCACCCCCCTGCGCTCCGGCCGGGGTGTTGGCGATAAGAGTGGAGCTGTTGACAAAGCTGACGCCAGTCGCGCTGGCAGCTCCGATTTTCACGTTGGAACCGCTCGTAAAGCCAGAGCCCGATATCGTAATGGCGGTACCACCGGCGATGGAACCGAAGGATGGACTCACGGAGACTACGGTTGGGGGCGCAGGCGGAGGAGCCAGCGTGACAACCAGCCCATTGCTGAATCCTGCAACCGTCTGCCAGACTCCCTCGGTATCGCCACTGAAAACCAGGATTTGCGTCGGCACCAGATTGCCGTCGGGGTCGGCTGCTTTCCCGGTGAAGGTGTAGGTAATATTGGCGCCGTTAAAGCTGGCCTGAGTAAGCGTGGACTTGGTGCGGGCGTAAACGTATTGCGCCATGTCCTGCATGAATACCTGTTTCGCCCCGTGGGTGTTCAGGAAGCCGGACACGGTCTGAATGATTTGTTGGCGCGAAGAATCCAGGCAGTCAGAGTACGCGTCATCGTGGGTAAACATCTCAGCCGGCACCATGCTGCTGAAGAGCCGCCATGTATACCACTGCCATTTGACCTGGCTAAAGGTCGCCCCGTTGCCTTGGGGATCACACCATCCGATATCCGGAACACTCGACAGCTTTAGATCAAGAGCGCGCGAGCCGATCAGAAAAAACGTCTGCGCAGGCAGGCCGGCGCGGCTATTAATGGTTAAATCATCGGCAAAGAAGAAGGAATAGGCTTCATCCGAGGCAAACGACCCCGCCGGTTTGGGTGGCAGTTGATACAACCAGTAAGGACGCACTTTCAACCGCTCGCTCTGAAACGCCGGCTGCGAAGGATCAGTGGTGTATGGATTTCCGGGCTTGTCGGTCGTCCCTATATAGCGGACCCCAAATGTGTTCCACAAGTCCCAGCCCATATTGTTTGAAATATCGTAGAAATGTCCGAGCCACCACTTGGAAACTTCCGGAATCGTGTCATTGCCACCGTTCCCCTGGACGAACTGCTGGATACTGGTGATGTTGGCCAGCCACTCATTGTCTGTGAGCGGCCCAGGAGGAGAATCAAGCCCGGCCCAGAACAAGTCACCGCCTGTGACGCTGGCAAATCCGTGCGGGCTGAATTGAATCTTCCCTGCCCTCATGTCAGAGGTAAATGTGGCTCGTGACGGGTCCCCGGGAGGCAGAAAATCGAGATAGCCTGAAACTGTTACTTTCCACGGACCACCGGTTCCATCCGATGCGGTACTCCCGGTCAACGTGGTGTTGTACATTGCCTTGATGCGCGTAGCGAAGCCCGTATCCACGTTGTGATCCATTCGCAGCGCCCAGAAGCGCGGATAGCCGCGCAGCGCAAATGGCTTCCTGGCCGACCAGGTGAGGCTGCGCCAGAAGAGATCGTCCACGCCCATCATGAAGCCGAAGCGGTCAGCCTGCAGATAGTCCATGGTGCCAAAGTTGACCGCTCGCCCGGCGCCAAAGGTCGTCGCTGTGATCAGAGGATTATTCCCCATTTTGGCAATCACGGTCCCGGACGCGTTCTGCAGCACGGTTGCGGTCGCAGTCTGTTGCGCTCCATTCTGGTCCAGGTGAAAGTTGTAGACAAAGTCACCCGGGTCCTCAAGTGTTTTCAACTGAAGACTCGCTATGTAATGCGGCGTTGCTCCTCCCGGAGCCATCGCGGCAGGCACGGTAATGGAGGTGGAAGCGCTCCCCAGGGACGATCCAGTCGCGCCAAAGATCGCAGCCATGTGAGTGCTGGCGCCGATCGTCGTGCTCGAATCCAGGTTCACGAAGCCGGTCCCGCCCTGCACGGCGCTCACGATTGCGTTCTGCCACGCGCTGGGCAATGAGAGGCCGCGATGGGCCGCAATAATTAATTGCCGGCTGTTGAGGTCGGCCGGCGGGGTGGCGCTGGAAACGTCGAAAACCTGATATGGAATCTGGAAATTCTCGAAGTATCTCTCCGCGTATCTCTGATACTCGCCCGGAGTTGACGGATTGGTGTTATAGCCCGTCGAATTCGCCGAGTTAACGAGCACAGCGACCGTCAGGTTGTAATTCTGTGCATGTCCATTAACCGGTCCGGCAATCCACAAACAGGCCAGGACTGCCAGAGACAATACTTTTGAGCGCATTTTTACCCTTCCTCATATCTCCGCTGGAACAGGTCTGTCCCAACGGATGAGTTCACGATCCTCTTCAGTCTTGCCGCAAACACTTGAAGTCTTTCCACAAGAAATCAACTGGCTGCACACTTCGACCCCTGGGCGTTGCACGTGGAGGTGCACGCCTGATGCCGAAAGAACGTAAGAGGACGAGATAGTCTCCGATGCTTATGAAGGCGCTTCTAACTGTATGTGCTGAAATGACTTAAGACCAGTTCCGGATCATTTGGAGGAACGCAGGAGGTCGCTGGCGCTCCGCCCGCATGAATGACAGTGAAAATGCTTGCATAATTGCGTTCCGTATTTTCCATTTAGATCGGCAAGACTCGATCGCCGGCACAAATGACCATTACGAGAGTTCGTTCTCCCAATTGACGATTGCCCCTCTATCGCGGCAATACCTGAAGGCAGACGCTCGTTGGCCAGGCGCTCACTCATCACGCCACTCAAGGCGAGATACCCCTTCGAGGGTGCTGATAATATGGCTGAGGAATGAGGTCAACCGATCATGCTCTGCCAAGCAAATGGCTTGCGTCGAGTGATCGAGTGAGAAAGGGCAAATTCGGGGAATGTCCAGAGTATTGGTTACAGGGTGTGCAGGCTTTATCGGTTTTCACGTGAGTCGGAGACTCCTGGCATCGGGACACCAGGTGCTTGGGATTGATAACCTCAATCCGTTTTACAACGAAGGGCTCAAGGATGCCCGCCTGCAAATGCTGCAGAAGACCGCAGGATTCGAGTTTATTCAGGGCGATATCGCCGATCTTGCGTGGGTGCAGGATTTGTTCGCGCGGCAGGAGTTCGGTCCGATCATCCACTTGGCGGCGCAGGCCGGGGTACGCTACTCCCTGGAGAATCCGCATCTCTATGTGCAGAGCAACATTGTGGGATTCGTCAATCTCCTGGAGAGCGCGTACAAAAGAAAAACTCCGCACTTTGTCTTTGCTTCCTCCAGTTCGGTGTACGGCACTAACACGAAAGTCCCGTTTACAGAGAAAGACAACGTGGACCACCCGGTAAGTCTGTATGCCGCCACGAAGAAGAGCAATGAACTCATGGCCCATGTTTACGCTCACCTCTACGCCCTTCCTTTAACCGGGCTCCGTTTCTTTACGGTGTATGGTCCATGGGGCCGTCCGGACATGGCGCTCTTCAAGTTTTGCAAATCGATTCTTGCGGGAACGCCGATCGAAGTTTTCAATCACGGGAAAATGCTGCGTGATTTCACGTACATCGACGACGTTGTTGAAGGAGTGGTTCGAACCATGGAAGCGCCCCCGGCACAAGGCCCCGGAGGCAGCAGCGGTGATGGGTTTGCGCCGTACCGCATTTACAACATCGGCAATAACGAACCGGTTGAGCTGACAAGATTGATTGCAATCCTGGAGCAGAAGCTCGGCAGGAAAGCAATGCAGAAGTTTCTTCCCATGCAACCGGGGGACGTTTCAACCACCTACGCTGACGTGGATGAGCTCTCTCGTGTCACCGGGTATCGCCCACACACTCCCATCGAGGCTGGGGTGGACCGCTTTGTGCAGTGGTATCGCGAATACTATCGGGTATAGAAGCCATCCAGTTGAAGATTGATCACCGGGCTTCGCTCCTGCCATGTCCGCCGTTTTCGAAGGAGAGGACTTGGCTATGATCTGCAAATCCTTGCATACCTTCCCCCGGATCTTCCATGGCCTACCTTTCTCCAATCGATAAACCGGGACGAAGCCCTTTTGATTCAGTACCTAGACCCGGGGCAGATGGTCATCAACGTGCATAAATACCTTGGTTAAACTGCAGGCAAAGGGAGGCTGGAAGGTGGAAAAAATCACGGTAGTCGGTTCGGGATATGTTGGTCTAGTGGCCGCAGCATGTCTCGCTGAACTTGGCCATTCGGTCGTCTGTGTGGACAATGACCTGGCCAGGGTTGAGAGCTTGCGCAGGGGAGAAGTTCCGATTCACGAGCAATTCCTGCCGGAACTGCTCACACGGCATCGTGGAAATCGGCTGGAATTCTCCGATTCGCTGCCCGAAGCGGTAGGTTCCAGTTCCATCATTTTCATTGCCGTGGGTACGCCGCCTAAAGAAAACGGTGAAGCCGATCTGTCCTACGTGGAATCGGTAGCCCGCGAAATTGCGCAGAACATCAACGGCTACAAAGTGATCATTGAAAAGAGCACAGTTCCGGTCTACACCAGCGACTGGATTCGCCGTGTAATGCTCCTGACCAGCGGCGCGGAATCCGAGTTTGATGTGGTTTCCAATCCCGAGTTTCTGCGCGAAGGCACGGCTGTGACCGACTTTCTGTATCCCGACCGCATCGTAGTGGGCGCAGACAGCCCCCGGGCCGCCGCTTTGATTAGCCAGGTTTACGAACCCCTTACCAGCGGCAAATACCATTCCAGCGCTGACCGGATCCCGGAGCCGGATGGCGTGATTGCCGCCGCGCCACTGATACTGACGACGGCCAAGAGCGCGGAATTGATCAAACACGCTTCAAATGCCTTCCTGGCGATGAAGATATCGTTCATCAACGCTGTCGCTAACATTTGTGAAGAGGTAGGAGCCGATATTGAGCAAGTCTCTCGTGGAGTGGGCAGCGACTCCAGGATCGGTCCACGCTTTTTACGCGCCGGCATCGGTTACGGCGGCTCGTGCTTTCCCAAGGACGTTTCCGCGTTCCATGCGGTGGCCAGCGAATGTGGTTACGAGTTTGATCTTTTAGACGCGGTGATGCGCATCAACGAGGACCAGCGTCTTCGCTTTATGAAAAAGATCCGGACTGCGCTCTGGACATTGAAAGGGAAGAAACTGGGAGTTCTTGGATTGGCATTTAAGGGCCGGACTGACGATATCCGCGAGTCGCCTGCCATCGCGTTGATCCAGCAATTACTGGCTGAAGGCGCGTGCGTGACTGCATTTGACCCGGCAGCCATGGAGCGAGCCAGGGAAGTTCTAGGAAACAGAATAAACTTCGCTGAAAGCCCTTATCTCGTGGCGGAAGGCGCTGATGCAGTGCTGATCCTGACCGATTGGGAGGAATTTGCCAGTCTGGACCTCAAACATCTGCACAAACTTTTGAAGTATCCGATCATTTTGGATGGACGGAATCTCTATACACCGGAGGAGATGGAACAGAATGGTCTACTGTACGTTAGCGTGGGTAGAAGGCCGTCAGCGTTGAAACAGTTCGCCCGGGTGGTCTCATAGAGATATTTCGCAGCACTCCCGCGCACGCGTGAGGAGTTGAAATAAAAGTGTGCCAGTGTGCAATCTATTGCGCATCACCCAACAGGACACGGCGGAATGAATCTAAACCACTGATTATACGATTGTTAAGTGACCAGCCTTTGGAATGCAAGTTGCATATTTTGGACTGGGAGCAAGGGGATATTCAGGCAATTTTTGCCGATGACATCGCCACCGAGGACAGCTCGGAAACAAACATGTATTCTGCATTTTATGGCCTAAAACACGAGCCTTTCCGGCTGACACCCGACCCCCGTTTCCTGCACTTGGCGGAGCCACATCGCAACACGCTGCGAGCCATGCTGGAAGGAGTTTCGTATCGCAAGGGTCTGCAGGTCGCGGTTGGCCCCATCGGCACGGGCAAGACCACACTTCTCTATTCGCTGCAGCATATATTGACGCATGAATCGTCGGCGGAGCGGCCCATTCGCTCGGCGTTTATCGTGAATCCCACGTTGACGCAAGAGGAACTGTTTGAGGCGCTTTTTGACGAACTGGAAATTACAGCTTCGGCAGCGACGAAGCCGGCTCGCCTCCGCGGATTGCATGAGTTACTGCTCGACGCATATCGTCACAACGGAATTGTTCTGGTGGTGATTGACGAAGCGCACCTGCTTTCTCCGGAGCTGCTGGAAGAGATCCGCCTGCTGCTGAATCTTGACAATTATCCGGCCAATGTCCTGCAGCTGATTCTATGCGGGCAGCCGGAGCTGGTTCCATTGTTGATGAAACCGCAATTCGCGGCCCTGCGAGGACGGGTCGCGGTGGTATCGAAGCTGCGCACGCTGACCTTGCCGGAAACCCGCGCATATATCGCGGAAAGATTACACATTGCCGGTCTTCGCGGTGAGGGCCCGTTTACCACATTGGCCCTGGAGGAAATATTCCGCCATGCGGGGGGCACGCCACGCCTTATTAATCTGCTTTGCGATCGCGTGCTAACCGCTGGATTCCGCAGACAGCTCCTGAGAATCACGCCAGACCTGGTGCGGGAAGCTGTGGATGGACTTGCGCTTTGCGACGATCCTCTTGTGTTTCCGGATACCTCACTGAATGCCGCAGCCGCAAGTTCGGCGCCTTCAGCTTCTGGAGCCAAACTTTAACCGGATTCCTTGGGAATCCAGAATGGGCATGATAAGCATGAGCAGGTTCTTCAACGAAACTCGCAAGACCTTCAAGCCGCAGAGCATTTCTTTGGGCCCCGCTGGCGTCAACATTGACGAAGCGGTGGAGGCGATGAAGAGAAACGCGAGCACGGGCCTTCTCCCTCAGCCTATCAGCGGCTCGTCTCCCGAGCCATTATTTGGCGCGTTGCATGAAGCCAGTGAAATTGCATCCGAAATGACTGCCCAGCGCCTGGAAAATTGTCGCAGCATGCGGCTCCCGCACGACCAGGAAAGGTCGTTCCTGGCAGCGCAATACAATCCCTCGATGCAGGCGGCAGTGGAGGCATATCGCACGCTGCGGACCAGACTGGTCAAAAGCCAGACCGAAAAAGGTACGCGCTCTCTGGTCCTCACCAGCGCCGAACAGGGAGAAGGCAAGACCCTCACGGCCATGAACCTGGCGCTTTGCTATGCCAACATCCAGAACTGGCCAGTCCTGCTGGTGGATGCGGACTTGCGCAGTCGCGGCTTATCGCGGCTTCTGGGCGATCCGGATTCTCCCGGACTCGGTCAGATTCTTGAAGCGAATTGTCCCTATCAGTCGGCGATCCTTGCCACCAACATACCTAACTTGTACGTTCTTCCTGCGGGGCTGACATCGGCGGCTCCTCCAGAACTGTTTTCCAATTCGGCCTGGACAGATTTCCTGGGCTGGTGCGGCGAGTCATTCCGGCTGGTGCTCCTCGATTCACCGCCAATCCTGGATCTTGCGGATTTCGAGCTGATCGCGGCGCCCTGCGAGAGCACTATGTTGGTGGTTCGATCAAGAAAGACCAGCCGTGAGTCGCTGATACGCGCCTCCGCTACCATCGACCAAAAGAAACTGGTCGGCGTGGTGTTGAACTCCGCAGATCAATGCGAGAATGCGAACTACTATTATCATCGCTATCAGTCCAAAACAAACTAACTGCCCGGCCTGAATGGCGAAGGCGATGCCTGCTCAAAGGTAACGCCCCTTCACGATGATGGCTGGCGGTTCAACACAGTGCAAGAGATTTTCGATGCGAAACCAATTTGCAAGCTCTGCTTTTCAAGTCATGGCGCTCCGCCCTCAGCGTTGGGCCCTTTCTCCTGCATCTGGGCGCCATGCTCCCCTGCTTGGGATGGCCTTGATTGCAGCCATTCTTTTGTGCGGGGTGCGCGCGCACGGACAAGCCACGTGGAGCCCGATCGTGCTGGTGGGCCCTGGCTACGTGGATTGCTACACCCGGCAGGTGGTACGGACTTCGGCCGATGTGGTTTATGTAATCACGAATGCCAGCGGATTCAGCGGCGGGACTGCAGTGGCGTCAGTGCGGGTGTACAAAGGCTCTCCCGCAGGGAACCCTACGAGTTTCGGAGAAATGGACTCGACTCATCGCCCCGCGAACGCGGTGCGCATGGGCGGGGTTGAGGCCAAGCTCGCCGGCAACGACCGCTTTATACAAATCGTGTACGAGGACATTGCCGCCTCTCAGACCAAATACGTGAAGTTTGACACCGTGACCGACACATGGGGCACTCCCGAGGTGGTGGGAGCGCTCAACGGCCAGAACACTTTGAACCGTTACATGGGAAAAACCGGCATGGCGCTGGACGCAAATGGCGTACCCCACGTAATCACCGGTGGCACGAATGAGAGCATGTATTACACCAATCGAGTCAGCGGAAGCTGGTCCGCGCCGCTGGCCATAGCCGGCAGCAGCAGTCACATGCATCCTTCAATGGCTTTTGACCACAACGGGACGCTGCATGTGGCGTATTACGACGGAACGACGAGCATGTTTTATCGCAACCGGAATGCCGCCACCGGAGCATGGAGCGCAGTTGAGACCATCTCCAGCAACGTCTCCACCAGCCAGTCAGACGAGTCACCGTCCCTGGCGATCGATTCTTCAGGTCGCGTGCTGGCCGATTACATTTCCGGAGACTTCACTTTCCATTACAAACTGGCACGCCGAAGCAGCGCGAACACATGGACCGATATCAGTCCCGGAACCGAGGTGGCCGGCCACGGGCCAGGACTCTACATCGACGGCGCTGATAATATCTACGCGCTGGAAGGCCATGATCTCAGCTTGATTCAGCCCTCGGTTGAGATTCGCTCTGCGGCCGGTGTGTGGGGCGCTTACAGCATTCTCGCTTCAGGGCCGCCCACACGTGATGGAAGCGCTTCCGCGCGCTGGGACCTCTTGTGGCCTGGCAACGCAACCAATCTGGATACCGTGAACATGGATGAAAGCGGCGTTGATTCTTTGGGCAATCATAACGGCACAACCTACTATCTGCACGCCGCCCTGAGCATTACTCCTCCACCGCTGACCGCGGATTTTTCCCTTGCACTGCCATCCGGGTCTTCCGTCTCCATCACAGCGGGGCAGTCAGCCAGCATCGGGATCAATATTTCGGCATCGAACGGCTTCAATCAAAGCGTTACTCTGAGTTGCGCAGGCGCTCCTACTGGCGCTACTTGCGGCGTTTCTCCAGCCTCTGTGAACCCCAACGGCGGAAGCGCGAGCGCACAAATATCCATCAGTTCCACAGCCCGCAGCACCGCAGCGTTATTCGATTCTTTCTGGCTCTGGCCCAGCGTGATGCTTGGATGTCTTGTTGTCTGGAGACGTGTTCCCCGCAATTCACGGCGTCTACGGCAGGCATTGGTATTCATGTGCCTGGCGATCATGACTGTTATCACGGGTTGTGGTGGCGGAGGCAAGACCGCAAGCCCGCCAGTTGTTGGCGGTACTGGCGGCACTCCTGCCGGCACGTATGTCTTGACGGTCACAGGCGCTTCCGGCAGTCAATCCCACAGCACATCTATCGGCCTGACTGTTCGGTAAATGGCTTACGTTTCCCGGAGCACGTCTTGCATGACAAGTGTTCGGCCGGCTGCGGCTATTTCGCACCCTTACCAATGAGCACTACCTTGGCAGTCTCCAGGATAATGGTAAGGTCGAACAGCACAGAGAGGTGCTTGATATAGAAGAGATCAAATTCAAACTTGGTCTTTGCCTGTTCCAGACTGGCGCCGTACTGATATTTGACTTGGGCCCAACCGGTCAGGCCTGGGCGCACGCTGTGCCGCAGATTGAAGAACGGAATCTCGCGTTCAAGCAATTCGCAGAAGTAAGGGACTTCCGGCCGAGGACCAACAAGACTCATTTCCCCGCGCAGGATGTTCACCAGCTGCGGTAGTTCATCCAGCCTGAATTTACGCAGGAAAGCCCCCACACGTGTGATTCTGCTGTCGCCGTCCGCCGTCCAGCTGGGAGTGTCCTTGTCCGATCCAACTGTCATGGAGCGGAATTTGAGGATCTTGAAGCGCCGGCCACCCAGCCCGAGGCGCTCCTGTTTGAACAATACCGGCCGGCCGCTTTCCAGCAGGATAGCGAGCGCTACAGCGGACATGATTGGCAAGGCCAGTGCGATCAACAAAGCGGACACCACTACGTCCGTGACACGTTTGATAGCGAGAGCAAAACGAGACTTGCGAAAACCGTCAGAGAGAATCAGCCAACTGGGCTGCAGTTGTTCCAGGGGAAGCCGTCCCGTCAGCCTCTCATACACGGACTGAGCTTCTTCGATGGGCAGGCCTTGCAGCCGCAAAGCGGCCAGCTGACGAATGGGCATCACGCCGCGACGCTCAGCCAGGGAAATGACTACCCGGTCCACTCTTTCGCGGGCAGCAATTTCTTCGACCTGAGAGACGGCGCCAATGATGCCCGGAGTAACAACGGTCTTGCCCATGGTGCTTCCCTGCTCGTCGAGAAAACCCACCACTTTATATTGAAGCTCGGGACGCCGCAGTATTTCTCCGGCCAGGCTGATTCCATGCTGGCCGGTGCCCAACACCAGAACGCGCTCCAGCGGACGGCTGAAAATCCGGGCCTTTTCCAGGGTCAGGCGCCAAGCGACGAGAAAAACAACGGAGAGGACTGCGGCCAGAAAAGCAATTCCCCTCTCCATACGAATGGCCGGAAACAGGTAGTAGAGCAGGGACAAAGCCGTCAACGCAATGCCCATAGCGGCAAGAGCTCGCACCAGCTTGGCTCCCCGGCTGCTGGCCACGCGCACTTCATACAAATCGTTGTAGTAAAGGGCCGCTTGGCAGATAAGAGTGACGGAAGCAAAGCGGAGCCAGGTCTGGGGATGAGAAAAGTAGTCCTGGGCGACGGAATAATCCAGAAAGCGCAGGACGGTCGCCAGCATCAGCGCCATAAGAAACAGAACACTCTCACTCAACGCCAGAATGAGGCTGCGACGGGGAACATAATGCGCCCCGATCTTGATCAAAGTACTCCCGTAGCTCCGATTGAGGAGCTTAAAGGCATCCGCTGGAAAGGCAGCAGTAGCGCCCTGACCCGTGCGACCGTTCAAAAGAATTCCTTTGTCTCCAGGTGCCATCTCATTACCCCTTCAGTACCTGACTAAGTGAATCAATCACGTACTCGCTCTGCTCGGGCTGGAGTTCAGGAAACATGGGCAAAGAGAGGACTTGTTTGCAGGCTGCTTCGGTCACTGGCAGGTCGCCTTCGCGATGGCCCAGCGATGCGTAAATCGGCTGCAGATGCATGGGGGTGGGATAGTAGACCATGGTGGTAACACCCAGCCCCGCAAGCTGCTTCTGCACTTCATCGCGCTGGGACACACGAACCGTGTATTGATGAAAAACATGATCGCCAAAACCGTTACGTGCCGGCGTAATCACGTGAGGCAGGTTGAGCAGCAACCGGTCATAGCGCTCCGCCGCTTTGCGACGCTGGTTGCTCCACTGATCCAGATAGCGCAGCTTGACGCGGAGGATGCCAGCCTGAAG
>Ga0137395_10000607_pt1 | contig 15444 bp, 12 predicted proteins | sample czobulk216metaG_FD_108283 | JGI IMG/M metagenome (GOLD analysis project Ga0137395, IMG submission 108283) | Vadose zone soil microbial communities from Angelo Coast Range Reserve, California, USA - czobulk2.16 metaG | ecosystem: Environmental > Terrestrial > Soil > Vadose zone | place: USA...
CGCATGACCGCCGCCGGTGATGACCTTGAAGCGCCGCGTGCCGATGGAAATTTCGTCGCCATGCGAGATCCGGCGATAGGACGGCGGCAGGATCGAAACCCGCTTCAGATAATCCTGGCCACGGCCGAGCAGTTTGTCGGTCAGGCTTTCATCCATGCCGTGGCGCCGGAAGAACAGCCGTTGCGCCATCTTGCGCTCTTCGGTGCCGCGGTTCTGATGGTAGACCGACTGCAGATATTCCACCTGCGACATATAAAGCGGGCAGTTGAAACGTTCGACGATCCATCCGGCGAGGCCGACATGATCGGGATGCGAATGGGTCACGATCAGCCGCGTGATCTTGACGTCAGCCAGCGGACCCTCGAACAGCGCGGTCCAGGCCGCGATCGATTCCTCGTTGCCGAATCCGGAATCCACCATCGCCCAGCCGTCGCCATCGGCGAGCAGATAGATGTTCACGTGGTTGAGCCGGAACGGCAGCGCAAGGCGGACCCACAACACGCCGGGCATCACCTCGACCACCTGATCGGGGCCGGGATGATGTTCCCAGGGGTAGCGCAGCGCCTCGGCCGAGGACTGAGTGGGGTCTGTTTTCGAATCCATCGTTTGATATCGCAAAAAATTGTCGTTATCGGCTTAGCCGCACAATCGGCGCGACGCCAGCCGAAAACAATTGCGATTTTGGCAAAACGCCGGGGAGGCGGGCGGAAACCGTCATTCCGGGGCGATGCGAAGCATCGAACCCGGAATCTCGAGATTCCCCGATGCGCAATTGCGCATCTGAGGTCTGGTCCTGCGGACCATCCCGGAATGACGCGGTCTCTACGCCGCCCGGATGTTGGAGAGGAACGCGTCGATCTCCGAACGCAGGACGTCGGTTTCACGGCGGAGCGCGCCGGACGCATTCAACACCTCGCCGGCAGCCGAGCCCGCTTCGGCCGAGGCGGTCGAGACCCCGACGATGTTGCTGGAAACCTCGGATGTGCCGCCGGCGGCATGCTGGATGTTGCGGGCGATCTCGCGTGTCGCGGTACCCTGTTCTTCAACGGCGGCGGCGATCGCGGTGGTCACCTCGTTGATTTCGCCGATGGTATTGCCGATGTTGCGGATCGCGCTGACGGCGGTTGTCGTTACCTGCTGCATGCTGGCGATCTGCGCGCGAATTTCGCCGGTGGCCTTCGCGGTCTGGTTGGCAAGGCTCTTCACCTCGGAGGCGACCACCGCAAAGCCGCGGCCGGCATCGCCGGCGCGCGCGGCCTCAATGGTGGCGTTGAGCGCGAGCAGGTTGGTCTGCGAGGCGATCACCTGGATCAGGTCGACCACGACGCTGATGCGGCTGGCGTTCTCGGCGAGACCCTGCATGGTGGCGTCGGTCTGGCCGGCCTCATCGACCGCCTTGCGGGCGATCTCCGCCGACGTGGTCACCTGGCGGCCGATTTCGGTGATCGATGACGATAATTCCTCCGTGCCCGAGGATACCGTCTGCACGTTCGCCGAGGTTTCCTCGGCGGCGGACGCCACCGCGCTCACCAGCGCACTGGACTGGTCGGCGGTGGCCGACATCCGCTGCGCCGTGGTCTGCATGGAATAGGCTGATGTCTGCAGGCCATCCAGCGCGGCGCGGACGGTTGCTTCGAATTCGACAATCCGGGTCTCCATGCGGGAGGCGCGTTCGGCCTTGACGATGCGATCCTTGTCCTGCTCGGCGGTCAGCGCGCGCGCCTCGATCATGCTCCCGCGAAAGATCTCCAGCGAATTCGCCATCGCCGCGATCTCGTCGCGCTGGCGGCTGCGATGAATTTCCGTATCGAGATCGCCGCCCGACAAAAGCTGCATCGAGCGTTGCAGATTGCCGATCCGCCGCAGGATGTTGCGGCCGACGTAGAGCCAGACGAACAGCACGGATCCGATGAAAGTGAGGCCGCCGAGCGCAAGCATGACCACGGTCGCGAACGAAATCTCCCGGCGCGCCTGCCAGGTCGAGGCGTCGGTCTCGGTCTGCACGCCATCGACCAGTTGCTTCACGCTGATGCGAAGGCCGACATTGAGCTTGCGGGTTTCGTCCAGAATGAGCTGGCCATAATCGTCGGCGTCGAGTTGCTTCTGCCTGGTCTTGAAGACGCTGCTCTTGCCGTCGCCGAATGCCAGCAATTTCAGCGCGGCGTCCTTCAGCGCGGCGGTGTCGTTATTTTTGGTCAAGCTATCGAGGTTGGATTTGACGTTCGGAGATGCGGCCTTGAACGCCTTCTCAACCTGTTCGAGCGCATCGCTGTTGGTTGCCGAGAGCGCCGCCATCATATGCGAGGCCAACAGATTGGTGCTGGCGATGACGTTGCCAAGTTGCTCAATCGCCTGGGCGGCTTCGATGGCATCGTCCTGCGAGAGCAGATTGGCGGCCCCCAGGATTGCCTTGATCCTGGTTTGCGCATCGATCATCGCGGGAGCCGCGGCGGCGGCGAAGGCGGTCTGGGCCTTGCGCAGGGCATCGTATTGCATCTCGCGCTGGGCAGCTATTCCGAGCCGTTCGGTGGCCGCCGCGCCCAGGCTTTTGATGGTGTCGTCGATGCTTTTGACGGTTTCACCGAGTGCGGCGACGACGGTCTTGTCGGCTCCGAGCTCGATGATCTGGCCGAGCTTGTCGACCGCGTCGTGCTGGGTCTCCTTCATTTTTTTGGCGCGTTCGTTCAGCGCCTCTTCGCTGCCCGAGGCCAGCAGCGCCGGTCCCTGGCTGGCAAGGCTTGCGCTCTGCGCCGCCAATTGCAGGCTGGCGGCAAGACGCGGAATGTCCCGTCCGCTCAGATCGAGCATCGACCCGCCGAGATGTCCCAGCACCATGCCGGCGCCGGCGCTGATCACGACGGCCATGCCTGCGATCACGGCGAAGGCGGCGAACAAGCTACCCCTGACCCCCCATTTCGGGCGCCGGAAACCAAGGCCCCGCAATTTGCCCATCGTTGATCGTAACGCCATGCTTTCTGCCTCGCGCTCGCTTCATCCCCGGGATGAATTCGGGCAGTATCGCGTTACCAGGTTAATAAAATCGGGAACTTTTGCAGGATCTGCGCAAATTTTGCGCGTCGAAAACAAAAAGGCCGGCGCGAGGCCGGCCTTTCCGAGACTTCTTTCAATCCGTTGCGGATCAGTATCTCGCGACCACCGGGCCACCCCAGTTGAAGCGATAGTTGATGCCAGCCTTGATGGTATGCTCGTCGTCGCGGAACGAGGTGCCGACAATGACGGCGGGGCCGGTCGTGAACATGGTGCTGCCGAAGTTGTAATACTGGTATTCAACCTTGGCGGACCAACTCGGGGCGAACATGTATTCGAGGCCGGCGCCAACGGTGTAGCCGTCACGATGATTGCCATTGGTGGTGAAAGCCACCGGCACGCCGCCCGTGGATACGTTGAGGTTGTTACCGTCCTTCCAGGCATAACCGCCCTTGGCGTAAAGCAGCGCCGGGCCCCAGGTGTAGCCGAGCCGGCCGGTGACCGATCCAAGCTGATCGTTCTTCGCGGTGACCAGAACGCCGCCCGGGAACACCACGCCGTTGTTGTTGTTGCTCAGCCAGCTGTACTGGGCTTCGGCACCGAGAACCCAGCTCTGGGCGAACTGATAATCGAAACCACCCTGCACGCCACCGAGGAAGCGGCCATTGTTGCCCGTCAGGCTGTTGTCGCCCGCGAACGCGCCGCCGACGTGACCGCCGATGTAGAAGCCGGTCCAGTTGTAGATCGGCGCGGCGTAGGCCGGAGCCTTGGTGTAGGGGCGAGCCGCAAGATCGGCTGCCTTTGCCGGCGCGGCCGCGCCGAGCGCGACGAGGGCCACAGTGCCAAGTAGAAACTTCTTCATCAGTGTTAATCTCCAGCGATTATTTCCGAGGCGCCGTGTGCCGGCCCCATCCATGGCGGGAGATAGACAGCTTCTGCACAAAATGCTGTCACCCATAGGTCACAGTCAGAAAGTTCCCAACCTATTGATGGAACTACAATTTCCCGTGACTAACGAAGTGCTAATGGAACCTGAATCAAGGCTTAATTTCTCGCGTATGAGCACCTTGGAGGCTTAGTTCGTTGCTGATGCATCACACCCATGCAATTCGGAACGATCGCAAAACGTTGCGCAGCCGAGCGCCGCGAACAGCAGCGCGCTGATGATTCGCCGGCATGCACGAAACCGCAGTGCAGGGTTGGGACGCGATGCTGATTAGCCGAGCCGGCGCCTTACCTCGTCCCGCATGTTCTCGCGGAACGCTTCTCTGCGCGCGGGGCGATCCTTCTCGTCAATATTGAAGCGGTCGAAGACGTTGAAATTTTCCAGGATCGGATATCGATCGCTCGCCGTCGCCAGTATGCGAAGCGGCTCGGCCGCCGGCCCGCTGGGGCCTTTGACTTCCCATTTGCGTATCGTGTCGGGGCCGTCGCCAGGCGCAAGGCCGCACAGCTTCGCCATGTCGGCAGCGGACAGGCTTCTGCCGATCGCATGACCGATATCCTCGCGAATTTGTTTTAGCTCAGAGCCGGTCATTCAAGCTGATCCTGCGCGTCGCCCGATGTTTTTCGAATCCGATGTGTCCGGCAAATCATAGCCGTGATCGGATCCGGTCTCGCTAATATTTTGATTTGAATTGGCCGACGGTTGGCGCCATCAAGCCGCCGAAGGCCGGTGCCGCTGGCAGAAGTATCGGAGTACATCCGCTGATTCGACGGAGCTGAATGGGGGCCTGGATCACGATTTCGGGCGTGTGAAGCCGATCACAGGCCTTTCATCGGGTGCAGCTTATGCTGGCTTGCGTTCGTCAATGAGGAGCCGCACATGCACCGACTGACCGAGAATCTCAGCCCCGCAGACCGCCGATTTTACTGGAAATTTGTCGGCAGTCTGTTTGGTTTTTATGGTGCGCTGATGATCATCATGGTCGGCGTGTTCTTCGGCAATCATCTGTCAAAGAACCGGGCGCTTGAACCCGTGATGGCCGAGACGATCGGCGAGAAGCTGCCGGCCGGAATCGAAGCGCCGATGCCTTTGCGGCACGCGGCGAAATATGATTGATTTTCCACGAAGCCCTCACATGAAATAAGCGCGAAAGGGCTGACCTGCGGGGTGGCAGCGAGACGAAGCTTCCAGAGTGCCAGTCGATGCGTCGGATCGGACCCCGCGGATCAAAGGTATTGATCGCCGAACCAGAAATAACGCCGCTGGCGTCCGGACGTTCCACCGCCGCGGTGGAGTGGCGCAGGAACAAACTCTTAGCCGTCCCGTTTTTCGAACTGCCGCATTGGTCCGGCTATCGGCTGGACCCTTTTTCGACGCGGGAGGATGCGTGGACACTCAGACCAGGGACCGGGGGCCCGCCTCCGAACAGGCGTGGCCGCCTGAGCGCGATCCATCAACGTCGGACTCTGCAAAAAGCGGCGAAGGCGTCGGCGAGCGCCACGAGGCGCAGGGGCCGTCATTGTCCGAGAGATTGCGGCAGCATTGGATGCTGGCCACCGTCGCCGCCTGCGTTGTCGTCGTCGCGCTAGTAGCTGGCCTGCTTTATTGGCTGGATATCAGGCATTACGAATCCACTGACGATGCGTTTGTCGCCGCGCGCAGCTTTTCGATTGCGCCCAAGGTTGGCGGCTACGTCACCGAGATTCCCGTCACCGACAACCAGCATGTCACGGTGGGCCAACTGTTGGCCCGTATCGACGAGCGCGACTATCAGATCGCCGTCAATCAGGCGCAGGCGGATGCTGCAAAAGCCAACATCGCCAATATCGAGGCGCAGATCGCCAGCCAGCAGGCCCAGATTGACCAGGCCAAGGCACAGCTCGACCAGGCCGAAGCGCAATTGAAGTTCGCCGAGCAGGAGGAAGCGCGGGCGCAGGACCTCGTGCAAAAGGGCGCCGGCACCGTCCAGAAGGAACAGCAGACCAAGTCCGATCTCAATGCGCAGCAGGCCAATACTGCGCGCGCCAAGTCCGCGCTGATCGCCGCGCAACTCCAGGACAAGGTGCTGGCCACGCAACGCGACAGCACGCGCGCGTCGCTGGACCAGGCGCAGGCGCAGCTCGACCAGGCCAAGCTCAATCTCGGCTACGCCAACATTGTCGCGGCGCAGCCGGGACGGGTGGTGAAGCTGAGCGGTGCCAAGGGCGCGTTCGTGACGCCCGGCCAGAGTTTGATGATGTTCGTGCCGGATGAGATCTGGATCACCGCCAACTACAAGGAAACCCAACTGACCGACATGCGGCCCGGTCAGCAAGTCGAAATCAGGATCGACGCTTATCCGAATCGGAAATTGAACGGTCATGTCGCTTCGGTGCAGCCCGGCTCGGGCACCGCGTTCAGCCTGCTGCCGGCGGAAAACGCGACCGGCAACTACGTCAAGGTCGTGCAGCGCGTGCCGGTCAAGATAGTCGTCGACGGTTGGCCGGCCGAGCTTCCCGTCGGTCCGGGCATGTCCGCGGTGCCTTGGACCAGGGTGAGATGAGCGCCGGGGCGGAGACCGCGGCTTCTTCAGGCTGGTCGCCGGAACGATCGGCACCAGGCGGTCACAATCCCTATCTGATCGCCTTCGTGGTTTCGATCGCGACCTTTATGGAGGTGCTCGACACCACTATCGCCAACGTGGCCCTGCGCCATATCGCCGGCGGGCTCGCCGTCGGCATCGACGAGAGCACCTATGTCATCACCAGCTATCTCGTCGCCAACGCCATCGTGCTGTCGATTTCGGGCTGGCTGTCTACCGTGATCGGCCGCAAGCAATTCTACATGATCTGCGTTGCCACTTTTGCCGTCGCTTCGTTGCTGTGCGGACTGGCCTGGAGCCTGCAATCGCTGGTTTTCTTCCGCATCATTCAGGGATTGGGCGGTGGCGGAATGGCGACCAGCGAGCAGGCGATCCTGGCCGATTCATTCCCGCCGGCCAAGCGCGGCCAGGCCTTTGCGATCTATGGCGTCGCCGTCGTGGTCGCGCCCGTGGTCGGGCCGACGCTCGGAGGATGGATCACGGACACCTATTCCTGGCATTGGGTGTTCCTGATCAATGTTCCGATGGGACTGATCTCGCTGTTTCTGGTCGGCACGCTGGTGAGCGAGCCATCGGGAGCCGAAGAGGAGCGCGCCCGCCTGCTCAGCGGCGGCGTGCGCATCGATTATGTCGGTTTCCTGCTGATCGCGATCGGACTGGGCTCGCTCGAATTCGTACTCGATGAAGGGCAGAAGAACGATTGGTTCGGCTCGAACATGATTCTGGGTTTCGCGCTGGCCTCGGCCTTCTGCCTGCTGGCGCTGATCCCCTGGGAATTGACCCGCGACGATCCGATCATCGATCTGTGGCTGCTCGGCCGGCGTCAGTTCGGGGCGTGCTGGCTGGTGATGCTCGGCACCGGTGCGGTGCTGATCTCGACGACCCAGTTCCTGCCGCAAATCCTGCAGACGGACTTCAACTATACGGCCGAGTTGGCGGGATTAGCGCTGTCGCCGGGCGGCATCGCAACCTTGATCATGATGCCGATCGCCGGTCGCCTGGTCGGCATCGTCCAGCCGAAATATCTGATCGTGCTGGGTGCATCGATCGTGGCGCTGGCAATGTGGCACCTGACCGGACTGAACGGCGATATTACCTACGGCTACGCCGTGCGGGCTCGCATCATTCTGGCGCTCGGCCTGCCGTTTCTGTTTCTACCCGTCACCACCGCATCGTATGACGGGATCCCGCCAGACAAGACCAACCAAGCCTCCGCGCTGATCAACGTCGCGCGCAACATCGGCGGCTCGATGGGCGTCGCGCTGGCTCAGACGATATTTGCGCAACGGCAGCAATTTCATCAAAGCCGCCTGGTCGAGCATATCTCCTCGTCCGACATCGGTTATCAACAGACCATCGACGCGATGACTCGATTCTTCGTCGGTCAGGGATCGAACCAGCCGGACGCGGCCTCGCAGGCGATCGCCTCGATCGGCCAGACCCTGCAGCGGCAGATCGATCTGCTCTCCTACATCGACGTCTTCTGGTCGCTCGCGATCATCGGCGCATTGATGGTGCCGCTGGCGCTGATCATGCGGCCGATCTATTTGGGCGTCGCGCCGAAAGGGCATTGATAAAATCCGCCTGGCGAAAAGCGGCTTATCATCTAAGTGCCGATCGCATTGCGCGCGACAACGTCGCGATAGAATGACGCGCTGAGCTTTGCGACCCGGCGCTGCGTCTCGAAGTCTACGCGGTACAGCCCAAAGCGCTTTTCGAAGCCAAAAATCCACTCGAAATTATCCATCAGGCTCCACAGGAAATAGCCGCGAACCGGCACGCCCTCGGACGTCGCGCGCTGCAACTGCGTCAAATAGTTGCGCAGGTACATGATGCGATCGAGGTCGTAGACGTTGCCGTCGGCCGCCAGATCGTCGGCCGAAGAGGTGCCGTTCTCGCTGATGTAGATCGTATCGATGCTCCAGATTTTTGCAGCCAGCCGCGGCACCCAATAGATGGTTTCCGGGCCGACCCTGAGCCACTCGGAATTCATGTGCGGAAACGAGGCTGGAAAAGGCAGAACCTTGAAGCCCGGCGCACGGTCGGCTGCAACCACGTAAAATTGCGGCGCGTAGATGTTCAGGCCGACGAAATCATTCGGCGAGGAAATGATCTTCAGCTCGTCGGCGGTAAATTTGGGAGCATTGGCGCCGGCATATTGCAGAAAACCGTCGGTGTATTTGCCCTCCAGGATCACGCCCAAAAAACCCGCGTTCAATTCGCGCGTCGCGATCTCGGCTGCGCGAACGTTCTCGGGCGTATCGATCGCCGGCACGCAGGCCGCGATATTTTCCGCCGGGCCGACCTTGGTCCCCGTGCGCCCATGGGCGCGGATCGCCTGCACGGCCAGACCGTGCGCCAATACGACGTGGTGACGTGCCTGGTTCAGTTCGGCTGGCGGCAGTTTGAGACCGGGGGCGTCAATGCCCCATCCATAACCGAAGTTCAGGAATCGTCCAGCTTCGTTGAGCGTGAAAATGTTTTTGACGCGATCGGTCAGACGTTCCGCCACATAGCCTGCGTAATCCGCGAACGCCCTGGAGGTGTCGCTGGATTGCCATCCGCCAACCCGGTCCTGCAGCGCTTGCGGCAAATCCCAATGATACAGCGTCGCGAACGGTTCGATGCCATCCTTCAGAAGTTCATCGAGCAGGCGATCGTAGAAGTCGAGACCCTTGGGATTCGGCGCGCCGGTTCCTTGCGGAAACACCCGCGGCCACGCGATCGAAAAACGATAGGCCTTGACCCCCAATTCCTTGATCAGGCCGACGTCTTCCTTGTAGCGATGATAGTGGTCGTTGGCGCGGTCGGCGTTGCTGTGATCCTCGATCTTGCCTGGCGTGTGAGAGAAGGTGTCCCAGATCGAGCGGCCGCGGCCGTCTTCGTCGACCGCGCCTTCGATCTGATACGCTGACGTGGCCGTGCCCCATAGAAAGCCGTCCGGAAAGGCGGCCGGCGCATGCCCGTCGGCCGCCGGTTTTGTTTCACTTTCCGCAGGCTTCGTCGGCGTCGCCGCCATGCCGAAGGCGGACAAGCCGGCGAGCTTGACAAAATGCCGACGCGAGAATTTACCGAACATCGCGTTCTCCCGTCAGGCCTACTTCGAGTAGGGATCGATTTGATAAGCGGAAATCCTGTCGATCTCGAAGGCGACGGTATCAGGCGACATGCCGTCGACGAAACCGACGCCCTTGAAATACTTCGCGCCCATCGCAAGGTTCACGATCATGTACATGGGATCGTCGAATCCAACGGGGGTCTTGATATCCGCTGCCGGCTTGCGGTCGATGAAGTAGACGACCTGGTCCCGCGCCCACAGCACGCCGTAGTCGTGGAAAGTGCTCGATGCGTCCGGCCTCGAGAAATCGAAGCCGCAGGATTGCACCAGGCCGGTGGTCCTGTTGCGCCAATGCGTCGTCATCACGAGATCGCCGGGCTGTTGCCCGCGTCCTTCCATCACGTCGAGTTCGGGCGGCCAGCCGCCGTCATTGGCGAGCATCCAGAACGCTGGCCATACCCCGGTCCCGACCGGTATCTTCGCCCGGATCTCGAAATATCCATATTTCTGCGAAAACGAGCTTTGGGTGGTCAGGATGCCCGACACGTATTCGTTGTTGAACAGCACCGCCTTCAGCGCGGCCGGCGTGCGGCTGGCAACGATCGAAAGCACGCCATTCTGGACCTTGAACGGGTCGAGTCCGAGCGGCGTGGTGGCCCGGCCGCCATAGCGCGGATCCACATAGATCTGCTGTTCGCCGTTATACGAAGTTTTCCGTTTCAGGTCGGAGCCGTCGCCGCCCCAGTACTGCGCCTGCGGCCAGGCGGCGCCGCCGGCATAGTGCGGCTCCCACTTTCCGCTCGACAGGGGATGCTGGTCGAAATCGTCATGGAAGGTCCGGTGCAAGGACAGCGGGGATGTGAGGTCGGTCGCTTCGACGCGACGGCATTGTTCGTCCACGGGGGCGGTCGGGACCTGCAGCGTGATCTGCGCCGGCGGCGTATTGACGTTGTCCTGCGCAAAGCCCGGCGCGAGGGGCATGAGGCAGCCGACGATGGTCAGAACTTTCGCTATCAATTTTGCGATCCCCGCAATGTTCGAACCGGGCAATGTTAGCGTCCGAAATGTAAGGGATTTTCAGCGGGGCACCAACCTCCCTGAAGCAGGGCTGCGAAGGTCGCTTCTGCGCCTTGACAAGAAACGCGGGTTGGTTTGCAGTGCTCGCGTTTGGGATGTTGGTCACATCGATCAGCAAAGGGAATTCGGTGCGGTTTGCCTTCGTTCGTGGCAGGCCAAATCCGAAGCTGCGCCCGCAACTGTAGGCGGTGAGTCCTTCTTCGGAATGCCACTGGGCTTTTTAGACAAAGCCCGGGAAGGCGAGGAAGGATTATGACCCGCAAGCCAGGAGACCGGCCCGGACACGTCATCCTTCCAGCGTGCGGTGCGCGCGCATGGGGCGGTCTTTCGCTGCGGTGACATGAACAGGAGTGTCTCGCAGAGGGAGGGGCCGCGATGGCCGCGCTTGTGAAATCGATTTTGCCGACCAGGAATGCCGAACCCGAATTGCTCGGCTTTCGCGGTCGGATCGTTGCAATTTATGCCATTCTCATTTTCGCCAATCTGGCGGCCTGGATCTGGGCACTGATGGCGTTCGTCCATCAGCCGGTCCTGATCGGGACCGCGGTGCTGGCGTACAGCCTTGGACTTCGTCACGCGATCGATGCCGACCATCTGGCGGCGATCGACAATGTGACCCGCAAGCTGATGCAAGAGGGCAAGCGACCGGTCGCGGTCGGCTTTTTCTTTGCGCTCGGGCATTCGACTGTTGTCGTTGTCGCTTCGCTTGTCGTTGCCCTGACGGCGCTCGCGCTAACCGCCGAACTGGTTTCCTATCGCGAGATCGGAGGTATCGTGGGGACATCGGCGTCGGCGCTGTTTCTCTTCATCATCGCCATCGCCAATTTGATCGTATTGCGCGGTGTGTACCGCGCCTTTCGGTCGGCCGAACGCGGCGATCACGTAACTGAAGAGGAAATGGATGCGCTGCTGCATCAGCGCGGCTGGCTGGCGCGAATCTTCAAGCCGCTGTTCCGGTTTGTTTCGCAGAGCTGGCATCTTTATCCGATTGGCCTGCTGTTTGCGCTCGGCTTTGAGACCGCAAGCGAGATCAGTCTGTTCGGCCTCTCGGCGCAGGCGTCGAACGCGGTGTCCAGTTGGTCGCTGCTGATTTTCCCCGCGCTGTTCGCCGCCGGCATGACGCTGGTCGATACGACTGACGGCGTACTGATGCTGGGGGCCTATGGCTGGGCGTACCGCAACCCGATGCGCAAACTGTTCTACAATCTGACCATTACCTCGGTGTCCGTGCTGGTGGCCTTGGTGGTCGGCGGCATCGAGACGCTTGGACTGATCGCGGGTCAATTTCAGCTTCACGGCGCCTTCTGGAATGCGATCTCGGACCTGAACGGTAACTTCGGCGCACTCGGCTATGGCATCCTCGCGCTGTTTGTCGCGAGCTGGGGGGTGTCGTACTTGATCTACCGCTTCAGGCGCTACGACCTCAATCCCGCTCTGGATCGCGTTCAGAGCCCGATATCTTGAGGTCGCTCACATTGCAGACACCCACGCCGGCGAGCGCGGCGCCGTAGAGGATCAGGCACGGCCCGAGCGGTTTCGCCGCGACGAGGCGGGCCGCGATTTCCGTCAGTGAGCCCGCGATCGCATGGGTGGCTGGCGAGCCGAGGCTTTCGACCACCACCGTCGGCGTCTCGCCCGATAACCCCTGGGCGATCAACTTGTCGGCCAGTGCGGCGAAGGTGGCCTTGCCCATGAACACGCAGGTCGTCGCACCGGGGTCGGCGAGCGCCGCGATATCAAGGTCATCAGGCAGTCGGCCATCGACGTCGTGGCCGGTGATCATCTGGATGCGGCGTGCCACCCCCCGTTTGGTGAGCGAGGTGCCAAGATAGGCCGCCGCCGCGGTCGCGGTGGTGATGCCGGGCACGATCTCGATCGGCACGCCGGCGGCGCGCGCCGCGCCGATCTCCTCGTCAGCGCGGGCGAAGATCGAGGGATCGCCGGACTTGACCCTGACCACGCGCTTGCCGAGCCGGGCATAGCCGATCATCAGCCGGCTCACTTCCTGCTGTTTCGGTGAAGGATGGCCGGCTCGCTTGCCGACCGCGATCAGTTCGGCGTCGGGACGGGCGAACGCCAGGATTTCGTCACCGGCAAGATCATCGTAGAGGATGACGTCGGCGGCGCGCAGCCGCTCCACCGCGCGCAGCGTCAGCAGATCGACGTCGCCCGGACCGCCGCCGATCAGGGCGATGCTGCCAAGCGGCGTCGCGTCGGGGCCGGACGCCGTCATGGCCGGCTCTCCTCGGCCACATCGACCATGTGGAAAAAGCTTCCGGTGACGCGACCGCGCCAACCACCTGTTTCCGCCGTCGGCACGCCCGCGGCGTCGCGGATATCGGCCAGCGGCTGGTCGGGCTGCGCCACGACGCGGGCATGGTGGAATTCATGGCCGCGCAGCACGCACCCTGCGCCGTGACCGGGAATCGGCGCCAGCAGCGTCGCGGTCCGGTAGCCGAGATGCAGACGACGCTGCGCAAAATCGGTTTCTAACCCGAGCAGCCCGAGCATGGCATGACGCGTCCCCGCGGCGTCGATCAGGCCCGCCCCAAGTGTCATGTAGCCGCCGCACTCGCCATGCACCGGACGGGTTCGCGCGAAGGCGCGAATGCCCTCGGCGAAGCGCGACGCGGTGGCGAGCTTGCCGGCGTGCAATTCCGGGTAGCCGCCGGAAAGCCAGGTGACATCACAGGAAGGGTCGGGCGGCTCGTCGGCGAGCGGCGAGAAGGCGACGATCTCGGCGCCTGCCGCACGCCAACCTGCCACGAGATGCGGATACACGAACGAGAACGCCACGTCGCGCGCCAGCGCGATCCGTTGTCCGGGCGGGACCAGCCGGCGCGCGACCGTCTGCGGCCGGCGCCGTGTGGTACAAGCCGCGGCCTGAAGTGCCGCCAGATCGAGGTCGCGCTCCACGAGATCAGCCAGCGCCGCGAGCCGGGCAGCGAGTGCGGAATCCTCCTGCGCCTGCACCAGCCCGAGATGGCGCTCCGGCATGGTCAATGTCTTGTCGCGCCCGATCGCCCCGAACACCGTCATCCCGATCCGCGCCAAGCCGTCGCGTACCAGGGCGGTGTGGCGCTCGCTCGCCACCTTGTTGAGGATCACGCCGGCGATCGTCACGTCGTCGCGGTAGCGCGCAAAGCCGAGCGCGACCGCGGCGGCGGACTGCGCTTGACCCGCGACATCGAGCACCAGCACCACCGGCCAACCGGTCGCAGCCGCAATATCGGCGGTCGAGCCGTTGCCCCAGGCGCCGGCCGTGGCGACGCCGTCGAACAACCCCATCACGCCTTCGGCGAGGCACAGATCGGCATCGTTGCCGGCGTCCAGCAGCGCGTCGAGCCGATCGCGCCCCTGCGCCCAGGAATCCAGGTTGAACGAGGCCCGGCCGGCGGCGGCGGCGTGGAACGCCGGATCGATATAATCCGGACCGCATTTGTAAGGCTGCACGACACGGCCGCGACGGCGCAACGCTGCGAGCAGCGCCAGTGTCAGCGTCGTCTTGCCGCTGCCGGTCGCGGGCGCGGCGATGATCAGTCCCGGCGGCCTATTCGTGTCCACGCCTGGCCTCCGCGGATGGCCGGAACCGGCGATCATAGTTTTGGTCGTACAGCGCGCTGTCGGCGAAATCGCGCGCGGCGAGCGCCGGCCCGACCAGAATCAACGCCGTGCGTTCGATTTTCTCGGCGCGCACTTTGGCGCCGATCGTCGACAGCGTGCCGCGAATGACGACCTGTTCCGGCCAGCTCGCGCGCACCACCACGGCGACAGCGCCGTCGGCCCCGTAATACGGAATCAATGTCGCCGCCACCTCGTCGAGCACGTGGACCGATAGATGGATCGCGAGCGTCGCGCCGGTCGCGGCGTAGGCGGCGAGGCTTTCGCCCGATGGCATCGCCGAAGCGCGGCCCGAGGTGCGGGTCAGCACCACGGTCTGTGCCACCCCGGGCAATGTCAGTTCACGTCCGAGTGCGGCGGCGGCGGCGGCGAATGACGGCACGCCCGGGGTGACCGTATAGGGAATGCCGTGGCCTTCGAGCCGCCGGATCTGCTCGCCCATCGCGCTCCATACCGAGAGGTCGCCCGAATGCAGCCGTGCCACCTCGAGCCCGGCGTCATGGGCCGCGACGAATTCAGCGGTGATGGCATCGAGGTCGAGCGGTGCGGTGTCGATCACGCGCGCGCCGGACGGGCAGAGTGCGACGATCTCGCGCGGCACCAGCGATCCCGCGAACAGGCACACCGGACAACGCGCCACCAGATTTTGGCCGCGCACGGTGATCAGATCAGGTGCGCCGGGGCCGGCGCCGATGAAGTGGACGGTCATGGCGCAATGTCCTCGATGATGGCGGCGGCGGCGGTGGCGTAACGATCGGCCGACACGATGCGGGTGACGACAAGGCGCGCGCCGGCGCCGGCGGCGGCGAGCGCCGCCGCTTCGCAGACGCTGCCGACACCCCGGTGTTTTTTCACCTGTTCGGAGCGGGTAGCCACGCGCGCATCGGCCTCGTGCATTGCAGCGGCTGCGACCGCCTCGATCGGCAGCCGCGCGGCGTGTGCGGCCGCGCGCAGGCCGCGGTGAGCGGCCTTGTCATCGGAGACGGCGATAGCGCGCGCGACGCCCGGCAAGGCGGCGCGTGCGGCAGCCATGTCCAGCACCTCGGCAATGGTCTTCCCGTTATACGTCACTTCGAGTGTCCCGGGATTGTACCGCGCTCCTTTGCAGCTCTCGCACTGCACCTCGACGTCGGGCATGAAATAAAGTTGCGTCGAGATCGTTCCTTCGCCTGC
>Ga0137395_10000612_pt1 | contig 15375 bp, 8 predicted proteins | sample czobulk216metaG_FD_108283 | JGI IMG/M metagenome (GOLD analysis project Ga0137395, IMG submission 108283) | Vadose zone soil microbial communities from Angelo Coast Range Reserve, California, USA - czobulk2.16 metaG | ecosystem: Environmental > Terrestrial > Soil > Vadose zone | place: USA...
CTTGAAAGATGCGGAAGATGGCAGTGGATCGTTCCGAATCGAGGGCCAGGGGTTCCTGCGGCATACTGATATGACAGCGGATTCCGGTACGGCTTTCGAATTCCTGAGCATGCCCTTCCAAGGCAGCGGTCAAGCCCAGATCATCCAGAGTTCGGGGCCGGAGCTCAGAGGCGATTCTTCGCAGGGTGACGATCATCTCGTCCACCAATCGGGTGGCGGAGTCCACTTTAGTTCGCAATCGAGTCTGTCTCTTGGTTGCCTTGCGACCGATCAGTGCGAGATCCATCTTGATCGCCGTACAAGCCTGGCCGAGCTCGTCATGGATCTCTCGAGCGATTGACGTTCGTTCTTCTTCCCGGACGCTTTGGAGACGGGCGGCAAGGGCGCGTAGCTGATCGAGGGACGCTTTGAACTGTCCCTCGGCGCGTTCGCGCTCAGCGATTTCGATTCGCAACTCCTGGTTTACTCGAACGAGGACGGCGTTGCGCTGTTCTGCACGGAGTTCCAGCAACTGCTTGGCCTTTGCTAGCCTTTCCTCTTTCCCGTGCCTTTCAGTCATGTCTCGGGTGACCTTGGCAAACCCTTGCAAACTTCCCTTAGCATTCCGCAAGGCCGTAACAACGACGTTGGCCCAAAAACGAGAGCCGTCTTTGCGGATTCTCCATCCTTCGTCCTCACTTTGTCCGCGTTGGGCAGCCTCCGCAAGAATCTGCTCAGGCTTTCCACTTGTCACGTCTTCTGGAGGATAAAACACGGAGAAATGTCTCCCGACGATTTCCTCGGCACGGTAGCCTTTCAAGCTCTCGGCCCCACTATTCCAGCTGACAACCTGGCCCAGCGGATCCAACTGGAAAATGGCATATTCCTGCACAGCCTGGACAAGCAAACGGAAGCGTTCTTCACTTTCGCGCAAAACCTGTTCGGAACGATGGCGATCGGTGACGTTCTCGAAGACCACACTCAAGAAATTGCCAGAGAGAGGAAAAACCTGGACAGAATAGATGCCCTGGCGAATGCGTTGGTCACCATAGGAAATCTCTCCCAAGTTCTTGGGCTTGCGCGTGTGAAGTGAGTCGAGGCACCCATTCAGAAAGGGAGTTTTTAGGAGCTTTGGGAATTCCGCCAGTGTCCTGCCTCGGAAGTCCTCGAGCCTGGACCCGGTGAGAGAAGCGGCGGCGGGGTTAAGGTCCATGATCCTGAAACTCCGCACGTCCTTAGGATTTTCGAGATGCAAAACGACTACTCCCATAGGCAGGCCGCTAAATATTTCCGAATAGAAGGGGAGGGTGGCATCACCAGAAGGAGTCAACGCAGATTCTACGGCGTGGCCTTGGGGCCCCGTGGTTCGGTGCGTGGTCATTGTGCCCTGCCCATACCGTGAAGCGGACTGCCACCGCTGGACAATCGAGGAAGGACCGGACGTGGGCAGGCCTAAGTACCTGAAATCGGCCTCGGGTTTTTCCTCTACCGCGACCGCGTCTGGCGATAAAGGACAGGTAGAAACTGTCCTTCTGTAGGACGGTGTGGGACGTTCCTGCAACAAAAGGTCTGACGGGAGAATCATTTCCCTGCTGACAGAAACAAGAACGCCACTTACGTAACCTCTGGACCGTGGGCAAAATGCTAAGAAGGGTTTAGCACTCTCGCCGGGGCTGCCGAACTTCAAATGCTCAGCAAGCCTCAGTAACCGGGGACCCTCTCCTTCCGATTCGTCGCCACTCTACCCAGTCCAGCGACCCGGCGAGCCGAAACCCACATAGAACATCTGGGGGTGTAGTGATGCGACTTCTTAAGGAACCGCGTTTGTTTTTGTGGACACCGCAACGGAAAACGCTGTGTTTGGCAGCAGAAATTCCCGGCCGGGCGTCCAGACTCGCTACGTTGAGCTATTTTAGAGGCACGCTCTTGGCGCTGGCCGTTGTTGTGGGCTGCTCGATTAATTCCTTGGCACAAACCCAGCGGACGATCTGGCCGAGTACGTCGGTACCTGCGACTCCTGACGTTGGGCCCGACTCGCCCGTGGAGCTCGGGGTTAGCTTTACGGCCGACACGAACGGCTTCGTTACAGGCATTCGCTTTTACAAGAGCCCCAGCAACCTAGGTGTGCACGTGGCCAATCTGTGGACCAATACAGGCGTGAGGTTAGCGTCAGCAACCTCCGCGGGAGAAACCGCTTCAGGCTGGCAACAGGTGAACTTCTTGACGCCCGTGGCGATTACGGCGAACACCGTGTACGTGGCTTCTTACCACACGACTCTTGGACACTTCAGTGCCAACTGGAACTACTTCGCAACCGCTGGGGTGAATAATGCACCTTTGCATGCCCTGGCGAACGTAGCTGGCATCCCCGATGGGCGATATGCGTACGGGAGCAACAGTATTTTCCCAACGGGCTCGCATAAAGCTGCGAACTACTGGGTTGACGTGATGTTCAACTCGAGTAGTGGAACAGGCGGCGCGTTACAAATCAGCACCGCGCAACTGCCCGGAGGCGCTGTGGCCGGCACCTATAGCACGACGCTCTCCGCCACCGGTGGCTCAACACCTTATACCTGGAGTCTCCTAAGCGGCACACTGCCCAACGGCCTCACACTGAATGCCAGCGGCTCTCTCTCCGGCACTCCCTCCCTCGCAGGCTCCTTCCCCTTCACCGTGCAGGTCAAGGATGCCGCAGGTCTTTCGGCCTCCGCGAACTTCAGCATTAACGTCGCTTCGCCCGTTCCCACCATCGCCATCACTGCTCCCGCTAGCGGTGCCACCGTCTCCGGCACCATCAGCGTTTCCGGCACCGCTTCCGACTCCGTCAGCATCAGTTCCGTGCAAGTCGCCGTCGACGGCGGCAGCTTTTCCAGCGCTTCCGGCACCAACAATTGGACCTTTAGCCTCAATACCGCTTCTCTTTCCAACGGCGCCCATTCCCTTTCCGCAAAAACCACCGATACCGCGGGCATCTCCGCTACCAGTTCGCCCGTATCCATCAACGTCAACAACGGTACCACCGCCGCCGACTGCACTCTCTTCGCTTCCCCCTCATGCAACAACGCCAATTCCGGCTCCAGTGCCTCTTCCCCCAAAACATTTACCGGCGCTGCCGCCGTCACGCAACCCGGTTCCGTCGTTTGCCTCCTCGCCGGTACCTATAACCTGAGCTCCACTTTCTATCCCCCCACCAGCGGCTCACCTTCCTCCTGGATCGTCTACAAAAGCTACGGCAACGGCGCCGTCAATTTCGTCTGGACCGCCGGTGCCATCACCCAGCCCATGTTCAAGTTCGGAGGCGGCTCCTTCCCTAACGGCCCTACCTACCTCGAATTCCGTGGCTTGAATCTGGATGGCCAGAACAACGCCCTCGACGGCTTCTTCTGCCAGGGCGATCATCACCTGCGCTTCATCGGCAACAGCATCAACAACACCGGCGGCTCCGGTGTCGGCGCCATCAACTGCGATTACCTCACCAGCGACCACAACCTCATCAATCACAACGGCTATCTCTACGGTTGGACCAGCGCGATTTCCTACAACAACGCCCAGTGGTTCGATAACTACAGCGGCTTCCACAATATAGCCTCAAACAACATCATCACCGGGGAATACGACGGCTCCCCCAATCATACCGACGGCAACGGGATTATCCTTGATCTCGGAGGGAACACCCCTCCTGCGCTGATCATCAATAACGTCGTTTATGGCAACGGCGGAAGGTGTATCCAAGCCAATGTCGTCACCAACTTCTGGTTCGTCAACAATACCTGTTACAAAAACAACCTAGATCCATCCCTCGGAAATGCCGGCTCTCTTACCACGCAAGGTTCCAGCAACGGCTATTTCATCAACAACATCACGGTGGCCTGGCACAGCAACAATCCGTCTTACGATCAAGAGGGCTCCAACTCCAATGTCCAATACTTTGCGGACTTATATATCGGCAGTCCCAATAACTTTAGCTATTCCGATCCTTCGCAGTTGATCCAAGCCGATCCACTGTTTCTCAGTCCCCCGCTCTTTGATCCGCTTGCCCTGGGCCAATACGCAACCGCGCTCGCGCCTTCTCTGCTCGGAACTGGACTGACGCTGCTTCCGCTCAGCCCGGCATACAATCGGGGCATCGATCCCAGCACGCTGCCAGGAGTGCCCGCGAATATCGTTACGGACCTGAAGAAATACATCTACACGGACATCAACGGCAAAGCCCGCCCGCAGGGCGGCGGTTCGGACCTCGGAGCGTATCAACACTAAGCTCAGGTCTCGGGTGTGCTTGAAGACCACAACTAGGACGAAAACAGAAAAGGGCGCCGGCCGCAGTCCAGCGGCAGCGCCAAACGGCTTACCTAGCCATGGCTCAATAGCCTCAATCCCGCGTGGGAGGGAAGTATTGAGGACCGGTTGCGAGAGAGTCACGCACGCCGGTCCGCTCCCTCCGGCACGTTTTAGTCCGTGCCTCCTCTTGGTCGAGAGGTCACGGCCGGAAAGCTTGCCACCGGAGCCCGCCGTGCTCCAGTAACGCTCTCGACGGCCCGGTGATAAATGTCGAGTGTTTTTTGGGCGATTACACTGGGAGAACACTCTGCTTCCATTTTTCTTTTCCCATTCTCACCCATTCGCTGACGGAGCTGGGCATCAAGCAGCAAGCGCGAAACGGCATCCGCCAACTGCGCCGCATCCCGGGGTGCAACCAGGTAGCCAGTGCGGCCGTCTTCCACAATCTCGGGGAGCCCGCCAACGGTCGTGGCCACGACGGGCTTTGCGGCGGAGTATGCCATGGGGATCACGCCGCTCTGGGAAGCTTCGATATAGGGCAAAACAACAACACTGGCGCGTCGGAAGTAATCGGCGGTGCGGGCTTCGGAGATGAATTCGTTGTGAACTACGAAGCGGTCCGGATGCACCATCATGCGGGCATAGCGAGAGAAATCTTCGCCCTGACCGGCAATCAGGATTCGCGCGTCCGGTACGCGCGCAGTGATCAGAGGTTCGGCCCGGATCAAATACTCCAATCCTTTGTAGTCCCAAATACGTCCGAAGAAGAGAACCAGGTGCTCTTCTCCTTCGTTCGCGACTGACGATAGCTCTTCGCCGATCTGAATGTGGGGGATCACGGAGATCTTCCGCGCAGCGCCACGCAGATTCTGAACCACAATTTCGAGGAGATACTGCGAGTGTACGATCAGCTCGTCGGCACGACGCCGGGCAAACATCTCAACCCACAGCGGGGTCTTCTGCGAAAGGCGGTCGCCCGGGTGGGGTTTGAAGTCGTGAATTGTAAAAACGAGTGGATAACGACCGAGCAAGGGCAACGCCAGGTCAAACCAAAGGTGCGTGCCTTGATAGTGCATCACGTCAGGTGCAAACTCGCGGATTCTCTGAATGATCTTTCGAATGGTACGGAATTGCTGCACTGGCTGACGTAGCCTGGGATTCTTGAAGGAAAGCAGACGTACAGAGCTATTTAGTTTGTCGACATGAGGTTCAACCATGCGGTCCGGAATGATCAGCAGGACTTCCGCGCGTTGAGCTATTGCGCTGGCCAAGCGAACGCAATATTCTCCAAAATTGTAAGAAATCAGGGCGACGCGGAGTCGGTCTCTCGATGCCATGTGCCGTTGTTTGGCCTTTCAGGATTTTAGAGGGCGGGCAAAAACAACACCGGGCCGGGTACGCAGTGAGTGGCCGCAAAGATCGAGTTGTCGCCAAGGAAGCCGTGGCTCGGCCAGCGCGCCGCGAGAACAAATAGTTCTCCCTGCGAAATGGCAGGCGCCAGTAGATCACGAGAACGATCAGGAAGAGGACATACGGTGTGGAAAGAGCATAACGGTTTTGTTTTTCGGATGCTTGTTCCGGACTACTCCGAGAGGAGAGGGCGATACTTGTCTCTAAACTGGCGGAGACCTCCAGACGCCCAGACGGCCACCGCGAGCAAGGCAGCACCGTAAATCAGTGTGGCGGAGAAACCGGTCAGGATGTCAGGTCGAGCGGTGGGCGCAGCTAGATAAGCGGCCATGCACGTTGTCGCCACTAGCGGTTTCCAGACGATGCTTGCGATGGGGATTCCGGAGAGCAAGTGCGCGACCGGGAGGTAGTGCTGACAGCAGTCGGCCACTCGCGTCAGAAGCAACGCGATGGCCGCGCCGCGCAGACCGAACAGGCTAATAAGCGGCCAGCCGACGAGGAAATTGAAAATAGTATCGACCACCACGATTCTCAGCGTGATCTTTTCACGGTGGCTGGCCACCAGCACCTGACCGAGCACGCTAGTGAATACTTGCAAGATCAGGACCCACGCGACGATACGCAAAGCGGGGAAAGCATGCGAAAACGCGGGGTTCTTGTAGAGCAGCGAAAGCACGCGGTCGCCCATGAAAAAGAGGCCGGCCGCGGCTGGCAGAGCAAGAACGAGAAGCAACTCGATGGCCTGTTCCGCGATTCGCTTCAGACTCTGATAACCTGGCTCAATCTTCCTGCACATTACGGGAAATATGCTTTGCGCCATGCTTTGGTAGACGAGAAGCAGAGGTACCATCAACTGTGTCGCCGCACTGTACAAGCCCACGTTTGTCTCAGTGGCCAATTTGGAGAGAAGGAGGATATTCAAGCTGCTCATTACCGCCAGCGTCCCGTCGATACCCAGAAAAGTGCTGGCCGAGCGCATGGTCGCCAGCGAAAAATGAAAATCAAGGTAAGCGGGCACCGAGGAAAATCTGCGGAGCAGAATCCAAATTTCGACCACCGCAATGACAGCAAAAGAAGACAGCAGAATCAGGACGACTGGGTATAGACCCCGGTTCGTGGTCAGGAGAAGGAAGGCACCAGCAACCTTCGCGATATTCACAGGCACATTGACGTAGGCGATGTACCGCATCTGCTCCCAGGCTTGGAAGAGGCCCTCACAGACCGCGGAGATGGCATACGGGAGGAGGCCGAACGAGAGCAATAAAATGACTCCCGTTGTCCCGGGAGGGTAGTGCATTAGATGGACGAAACTCCATAGCGCAACGATCGAAGCAAGCGAGGTGAGGGTCGCAATCGTGCAGCCATTGATAAAATACAACCGCGTTTGCGCCCGGTCTTTTGCGACTTGCCGAACGATGAGCGTCTTCAAACCCCCTATGGCGAATACCTGGAAGGTGTAGAACAACGTGAACGCCAGCGTAAGCTGGCCAAATTCCTGCGCCCCCAGGCGCCGCGCGACCAAAGCGTACAAGACAAAGCTGGTCATCCGGCTCAGCACATCACTGGTGAGGATGGATAGTGCGTTGCCTGTGGTTTTGCGCAGATTTAGGCTCATCAGGAGGCCCCGGCTGCTGATTCCGCTCGACTTAGGTAAACAATCGGTAGAGGTCTTCTCCCGCCCGCTCGGTGACGGGATCGGGAACCAATTGATCGGTGAAACGGTTGGTAAGTTTGCCTAGAAGTTCTCGCATTTCTTTCTCGACCGGGGTCGGCCCGCCGTTGGGCTCGTGACGCAGGAAGGAAATGGTCTTCTCTTCGGTGCCGAACTTTCGCTTGTAGCGCACCAAACCTTCCTGGTCGATATCGCTCAGACCAAAGTCCAGAAGCTGGAGGCCTCGATTTTTTCCGTGTTGCATCCCTTCCCAGATCAGCAGGTCGTTCGGCCGGTGAGACAGATCGCCAGGGAGAGAAGCATTGAACTTGTAGTAGAGTGTGTCCTTCCACTCCAGAAAGAAATCGCCGGCGACGATCTTGTCCCCCGACAGCGCCAGCAGAAGAAATCCATGTTGCGCTTCCACGAAAAGCCGCCAGATATTCTGAAAGAAACTGTAAGGTTGCGCGAGAAGACCGTACTTGTATTTCCGAACTTTCAGATGCATTTCAAAGAATGCCCGGAGTTCCTCCTCCGACTGCGCGAGCCGAACCACGAGGCCCTCACGCTGAGATTTCCGGATGGCCCGGTGAGTGGAATCGTGCATGGCACCCCAAAGGGCTTCCGGCTCCGGCCGCAGATCCAGACCATGCCACTTGGCCTCCTTGACGAGAGAGAATCTCTCATCGGCAAGAGGCAGGTTATTGTGCAAGCAGCGCACGGTAATGGGACAGTGCTCGAGCAACAGCCGGTCGATCAAGAAGCGCCAGCCGTGCGCGTCATTGACCAGCGGATCGCAATAATCCGAAAAGGGCAGGGCCACGATCCGCTCTCCCAGAATGTCCGAGATCCGGCAGAACGGAATTCCCGCGCATGGCTCTCCGCGGTCATTCAGAATCACGTAAGCGCTCGCCTCCCAGCCATAAGTGTCCGTCAGCACTTGAATCCAGCTTGGGGAGTGAAAAACGCCGCTTGGAGCTTGCTCCACAAACCTGCGCCACAATAAATCGTCACGGGGATCCACCCGCACAATGTTCAAGTACGTTTACCCCCATTCAGTCGGACGCTCTTTTCGCGGGGGGCTGCGGAGCAAAACCCCGGCAACCGATCTTCTCGATCGTGAGTCATCTCGGATCTCCCGATTCGCAGCGCAGTTCCTGCGACGGGCAGGCATCGAGCCGGATTTTTTCTCTCTCCTCGGGGTGGCCAAGCCTGCCGGAAACCCGCCGTCGCCGGCAGGACGGCCCGATAGACTTCCAGGAGGTTCGGAATCGAATATTGCCAGGCCAATTCGGTTTCCACCCGCCTGCGCCCCAGCAAGCCCATCTTTTTCCTGCGCGCTGGGTCGTCCATAAGCTCCGCGATCGTTCGAGCGAATTCGAGCTCGTCGTTTGGTTTCACGTAGGCTGCCGCCCCTTGTGCAGTGAAGCGGTGCTCCGACAGATGGAAAGCAACGATGGGTTTTGCCAGAGTCATGTACTCCAGCAGCTTGACCGCCGTCGAGCGATCGTTGTAAGGAGCTGACGGTTCGGGAGCAACACAAACCTCGGCGGCAACCAGATAGCGCGCCACTTCCAAATGATCCACCATCCCGGTAAACAACACGTGTTCCGAGATGTCCAATTCCTCCGTTAGTGATTTCAGGTAAGCGAACGCATCTCCACCGCCCACGAGGATGCAGAAAAAATCAGTTCTTCCTAAGTCCCGGACCAGGTGACCCAGTGCGCGAAGGAGGTAATCCACGCCATCCTGAAACCCCATCACGCCCATGTAGGCAATAATAGTTTTCCCCTTGGGGTGCATAGTGCGGTCAGGTTCGACTTCGCGGAGATCGTGCAGTTCAACCCCGTTGCGCACGACCGTGATGCGTGTTTCCGGCACATGATCGCGCTCCATCTCAATTTTTTTGTATGACTCGTTTGTAGCAATGACGCGATCGGCAAGACAGCAAGTGAGTTTCTCAAGCAGGACCAGTGCGCCGTGGACGAACAGACTTCCGCCGCCCGGGAAACGTGCCTGATACATTTCCGGAGACAGGTCGTGATGATCAAAGACAAATCGCTTGCCAAGCAACTTGTAAAAGGCGGCGATGAATACAAAAGTGTCCGGCGGATTGTGAGCATGGACAACATCAAAGCCCTCGCGGACGAAAACCAGCAAGGAGAGCAGGAACGTGGCGGCCATGGCGTACCCGTACTCCCAAAGATATCCGAGGAAACCATTGCCTGCCGTCGGCTGCGCATAGCGATAAAGACGTACACCGTTCAATGTTTCCCGAAAAAGTTGCCCCGGGCCCGCCGGACAGATGACCGACACGCGGTAGCCTGCGGCAGTCAGTGCAGTGGCCTCTCGGCGAACACGAAAGTCTCGCGGGTAAGTTTGATTCTCCAACAGCATCAGTATTCGGTTATTTGGTGGCCCCATCACGAGTGTTCCCTTCCCGATCTCTGTTTTCCCGGCGCAATCTCATCAAGCCTGCGCTGCGAAAGCAGTCGTCAGCCGCTCCGGACGTTGTTGTGAATCCATGAAAACGCGCTGCCACAGTTCGATGCTGAGTAAACCCCACAGCAACGAGCCGTGATCGGCGAAACCATTTTCGTGCTCGCTGAGCAATTTTTCGACAAAAGCTGGGTTGAAGAGCCCACGGCGTTGCAATGCGGAAGGAGAAAGAACATCACGGAGGAACGACCGGGCCTCTTTCCGGAACCATAGAGAAACGGGCATGGGAAATCCCTTTTTCTTGCGGCGGATGATCTCAGGCGGAAGCAAGGTTTGGCCCACTTTCTTCAACAAGTACTTGCGCGTCAGGCCTTTGACTTTCAGATGTTGCGGGAGTGAGGCCGCAAACTCCACCAGCTCATGATCCAGAAGCGGAACGCGGGCCTCCAGCGACGCGGCCATGCTCATCTTGTCGCCCCGAGCCAGCAGATCGTCGGGCAACCAGAGCTTGGTATCCACGTAGAGCATGCGGTTCAGCGGGTCGGTGGCATCTGTCCGAGCCAGATGTTCGGCGAACACGGCGCTGGCGTCGCCTCCATACAGATTCTGTTTGAAGTCTTCCGAAAGCAAAGCTTGTTTGGCTTCCGCGTTGAAGAGCGGAAACCAATTGACGAGACGGTTGACTTCGTCCGGCTGGCAAAGAGCGTACAGAGCGAGCTTCTGACGGCGCAGCCCTGGGACGCGACCACTCGCGGCGAGCGCCACTGACTTGGCGGCCCGAGGAAGATACTGAAACAAAGGGGACAGCCTTTCACCGGCGTACCGCGCGTAGCCCGCAAATAATTCGTCCCCGCCTTCTCCCGTGAGGACCATCTTCACTTGACGCGAGGCCAGCTCCGCGACCATATAGTTGGCCAAGCACGCTTCGTCGGCGATGGGCTGATCCAGATGCCAGACCACTTTCTCTGAAAGGTTGATCAAATCGTGGGGCCGAATGAAAACTTCGTGATGATCGGTCGCGTACTTCTTCGCGACCATACGCGCGTACGGCAACTCGCTGAATGCCTCGGCATCCCCCTGGAATCCTACGGAGTAGGTCTTGACCGGCTCGTTCAGGAACTGGCTCATGAGCGCGACAATCGTGCTGGAATCGAGTCCGCCGCTCAAAAACGCGCCGAATGGGACATCGCTCACGAGGTGCAGCTTGACGCACTCTCTCAGTAGCGCATCGAGTTGCTCAGCATAGCCCTCCTCGCTGCACTCGCCAGTACCGTGGTTGGCAAACGACAAGTCCCAGTAGCGCCGGATCTTCACGCCATTCGCATCGCAAGTCAGGCTGCAACCTGGTGGCAGTGCATATATGCCCTCAAACATTGTGTGGGGCGCTGGCACATACTTCAGCGAAAGGAATTTGCTCAGACCCTCGATGTTCAGATGAACCTGCGCCGCGGGATGCTGAAGAATCGCTTTAATCTCAGACCCGAACATGAACCGTCCGCCCGACACCGCGAAATAGAGAGGCTTAATTCCCAGGCGATCGCGGGCCACGAAGAGCCGCCGGCGGCGCGCGTCCCACAAGGCAAAGCCAAACATCCCGCGCAGGTGCTGCACGCAATCTTCGCCGAAGTCCTCGTATAAGTGGACGATTACTTCCGTATCGCTGGCCGTCCGAAGTGCGTGGCCGCGGCTCACTAGCTGCTCCCTAAGTACCTGGAAGTTGTAGATCTCGCCGTTGAAAACAATGACAATGGTCCCGTCTTCATTCGAGATCGGCTGCTTGCCCCCGCTCAGATCGATGATGCTCAAGCGGCGCATTCCGAGCGCCACATCTTTGTCAAGATAGACGCCGGAATCATCGGGACCCCGGTGACGGATTACGTCGAGCATGTCGCCCAGCACGTGTCGGTCCACACGGTCATGCGTTTTGTATTGGTAGAAACCGCAGATGCCACACATAGTTTGATTTCCCGGCTTTCTTCTTGGGCTTACTGTCCCGCGATGAGCAGGTTGTTCTGGCTGCGGTCCACGAAATGCGCTTCGCGCTTTCGCAACACTTCCTCGTAGACCTCGATAACTCTTCGAGACACCGCCGCGGAATCCAGATGACGAATGTGCTCCCGGCCGTCGGTTCTTTTGCGATGTGCCAAAATCTCATTGATCCGTTTAGCAAATTCCGTGACGCTCGGTTTCGAAACGTGGCATCCCTTCGTCTTCCCAATGATCTCGCGGACATCGCCGACATCCGTGGCAACGATGGGAAGATTACAAGCCATGGCTTGCTTAATGACGTTGGGTGAGCCCTCTTGATAGGACGGGAAAACCAGCGCATCACAGGCGCTCATGTACAGCGCCAGGCATTCCTGCGTTTCTTTGGAAACCACCAACAGTTCAATGGAAGGGTCGCGCTTTCGAAGATAATCGGCTGCAGACTTGGCCAGTGGAAAGCGCTTCACCGGGACTTGCGGGTCGGCCGCAAAGAGCAAGTACTGCTTGCCTGCCGCCAGCCCCAGCTTATCCCTGGCCCGTCCCCTCTCCGTCGGCCGGAAGACTTCGAAGTCGACCTCATGAGGGATAACGAATACATTCGATGCCTCGAGTTTGCTGGCCATCTCCGAAGTCTGAACGATGGCGGCATCTACGTGCCTGGCCAGCCTCTTCCCAGCCGCAACGATCAGTGAGCTTGACCGCGTTTTCTCGCCGCCTTCCATGACCGTCCCCAGCAGGTCATCGCCGTGAAAGGTGACAACAACGGGCACTTTCCATTGTGTGCGCGCTACCATGCCGACGTAACTGTAATGAGCGTGGACAAGATCAATAGAGCTTCCCGCAACGCGTCTTCGCAATTGAAAAACGCCCTTGGGGTAATTCAACTTTCGGAAGCGGCCACTCAAAACAAGTACTTCGACGTCGATACCCGCGCGGGTGAGTGATTCGGCCTGTGTTTTGACAAACGAACCGAACGCGGGATTTGCCGGCGTCGGATACATGGCCGTCATGACGAGTACTTTCATGCGGGCGCTCCTTCGAACCTCCTGCGGAGATGTGCACAGGCGCTCTACTGGCAACGGTTTACTCTTCGGTGAAAGGGGTCGAACATAGATAAGCTGATATACGCGAATCGGCGCGATGGGCAACAAAAGATGCAGGGTTACTCCCGGACTTCGGAAATAAGGCCGCCTGGTCGCGGAATAGCAACACTTGTTCGTCGGCCGGTAGCCGCTCATTCACCCATTCGCGAGGAAAAAACAAGACCTTTATGTGATGTAGGAAAAGGGATCCGCAGTGGGGCGCGGTTTGGAAATCCTAACCATGGCCGTCAGGAGACCAGCAATCAGCCACAGCAATTGTTGTATTGGACGGCCACGGAAAACGTCCACGCTCATGTGCACCATATGACCCGCTAGGCCCGCCGCGAAGCCCAGCGCAAGTGGCGAGAGGAGGCGGTCCTGGCACGCGCCGCATTGCCACCCCTTGCGTAAAGCATCCAGCAAGAACGCGAGAAAGGCCAACAGCCCAACGACCCCCGTCTCGGATAACACCAACAAGTATTTGTTATGAACGGCAAAAAGGAAGCCGTGTCGAAATTCGGGGGTCAAGTAGCGGTCCATTACTACCGTGAAATTGTTGGCACCCACTCCGAGCACGGGATTGTCTTCGATGATACGAAACGCGAGCTTCATCAAAGGAATACGGGACTCCGCTGACCCCCTGTCGTCCCCGAGCAGCCGAGCAGAAATAACGCTATGAAACGGCAAATAGAGCATCCCCAGTACCAAGATGATGGCGACCAGGGTTTTCAGAGACAATCCGAGCCGGCGCCACCCGAGCAAGCAAGTCAATGTGACCGACACCGCCAAGGCCATCCATCCCCCGCGCGAAAATGTAAAAATCAGCGCCACTCCTCCCAACCCCAGAACGGCAAGTGCCAGCCACTTGTGTGCGCGTCCAAGGTTTGTGAACAGCAGACTGGCCGCAGATGCTAGCGAGATGCTGAGGTAGGCTGCTGCGGAATTGGATGATCCCACCGTGCCACCAATTCGCATGAGCCTCTCTTTCGCATCGCTATCGACGTGAACGTGGGTTGGGGCACCCCAGATGGTTGACGGCATGCCAGTAAATTCAAGAACAATCATGGCCACGCTTTCCAGAAGGCAGGCAATGAGAAGCAAGGAAACAACAAACAGGACGTCTTGTCTGGTTCGAACATTGTTGGCCACGTAAAAATACACCAGGCACGCTTCAAGAAGGAGGAACACCTCGAACAGGGAGAGGCTGACATCCTGAGCGACGAATACGGAAATGGCGGTGATTGCGAGATACAGCAGAAGTGGCAGATTGATGTTAAGTGAGGGACGCTCTTGGGGGTTGCGGTTGGCCTGTGAACGGATGAACCACGACACATACAAACCGGCAAGGGCTAAGGTCGTCGCTGAGATGCTCAATCCCCCTAGAGCGCCGACCGCCGCCTCCTCCTCGCGATAAAAAAGGTGCGTGCCGAATTGAAAGGGTATGTCCAGAATGACTACCGCCAGAAGAATTCTCGGCGCGTAGCCAACTGTCAAAGCCATGAAAGGGCTGAGGACAGCAATCACGAGAGAGTTTGCACTCAAGGTGCGGACGCGCGAGTGGATATCTGGCCGTTTGGCCTTACCCTCCAGTACGACCGAGCCGGCCACTCTCGTGTCCAAATCGCTTCCGGCCGCCAGTGACAGCCGGCTGGTTGATTGGGGTGATTGCATTCCCGATGAATTCATAGGGACGGGTTAGCGTGCCTTACCGGCTTCTCGTACAACGCCTGGCTGTCCTGGTCTGTGGAGAGAAAAGTTAGGATGCTTTTGGAGACATACTCAATCAATTCAGGCGTCAGCTCCGCGTACATCGGCAAGGAAAGGATTCGCTGTGCGTACTGCTCGGTGACTGGAAAATCCCCCCGCTTGTATCCCAGATTTCTGTAAGCCGGCTGCAAATGAATGGGGACCGGATAATGAATGCCTGCCGCAATGCCTCGGCTCGCCAGATACTCTTTTAGTCTGTCGCGATGCTCGGTGCGGATTACATAGAGATGCCAGACCGATTGGGCGCCCACGGCTTCACTCGGGAGCACAAGTTCGGTTCCCGCCAGCAGACGATGATAGAGTTCGGCTTGCCAGCGGCGTGCGGCGTTCCACTTTTCCAGGTACTTCAACTTCACTCGCAGCACGGCCGCCTGAAATGTGTCGAGCCGGCGGTTGAAGCCCTGGGTCAGGTGCTGATATTTCTCCTTCTGCCCGTAATTGCGCAGCATCTCGAGTCGTTTTCGAATGTCGGCGTCATTGGTCACGACCATGCCGCCGTCGCCGTAGGCCCCCAGGTTTTTCCCCGGATAGAAGCTAAAGGCTGCGGCATGACCTAAAGAGCCCGCCCGCCTTCCTTTGTAGCGCGCGCCGTGCGCTTGGCAAGCATCTTCGATCACGATCAACCCATGTTGCTCGGCGATTTGCCGAATGGGATCCATATGCGCGGGGTGACCGTAGAGATGCACGGGAAGAATAGCTTTCGTGCGCGAAGTGATTGCCCTTTCGATGCCAGTCACGTCAATGGTATGCGTAAATGGATCCACATCTACCAGGACCGGTGTC
>Ga0137395_10000613_pt1 | contig 15356 bp, 7 predicted proteins | sample czobulk216metaG_FD_108283 | JGI IMG/M metagenome (GOLD analysis project Ga0137395, IMG submission 108283) | Vadose zone soil microbial communities from Angelo Coast Range Reserve, California, USA - czobulk2.16 metaG | ecosystem: Environmental > Terrestrial > Soil > Vadose zone | place: USA...
AGAGCCCTCCAAGCGCATGCTGTTCAAATACCATTCGGCATAGGGATTGTGCGTGATGTAGTCCACCGACTCGAAATCATGCTCAGGATGAACCAGTGGCGCCCAACCCGGAACGGAATAGAGCCCCCAGTGGATAAATATTCCGAGCTTAGCGCCGGCGTACCACTCCGGAAGGGGATGCTGATTCAGGGATTCCAGCGTGGCTTCGTAGTGCGCAGGTGTTTGGGCGCGAAGTGGCAGAAGGATCCCAAGACTGACCAGAACCATAAACGTCAAAGTACAGGATCTTTGAACTCGATTCCCTGGCATTCCTGATCTCCTGGATATCTGTGACACCTCTTATTTTATTTCATGATAAAACTCCGCCGGGCTACCATGCGACAAAACAAAACTACGGCCCGCTCCTCTAAACGCGAAGCGGGCCTGGCGGCACGACTACGATGCACATTTCAGAAAATCAGCTTCAGACTGAACTGCAGTTGACGGGCTGAGTTACCCGCGCTTGTTACTTTTCCAAACGATCCCGAATTGCTTATATCATTGCCCGGTTGGCCGAAGATTACTGTGTTGAACAGATTAAACGCCTCCGCCCGGAACTCGAGGCGCCGGTCCTCTGCCCACAGCGGGAACTGACGGAATACCGAAGATGTAAGATCCCAGTAAGGAGCCGAGCGGAACGCGTCTCGGCCGCTGGTTCCAAACGTGCCAAGCGCCGGCACCGCGAAAGCGCTGGTGTTGAAATCACAACTCGGGGTTCCTACTCTGGCTGATACCGGGGCAGGGCACGATCCGCTGTGCGGATCACCCACCAGATTTGCTCGCTCGTACTGGGCCCAGGCTACGTTGCCTGTGCCGGCAATGTCACTGGCGCCGTAGAAAACGTTGAAAGGCGTTCCCGACCGCGCCGTGAACAGATTGTTAATCTGCCAGTTACCGAGGACGTAGTCGAGCCCCGAATGGCCGGTGGAGAAACGCTTCCCTTTGCCGACAGGCACTTGATAAAGCATGCTCACCGAAAGCGTGTGCGTGAGATCGAATCCCGAAGGACCACGACTCGACTTGAGGTTGTAGGGATCGGTCAGCGACTGGCCCTCGACCCCGAACCAACCCGAAGAGCCCTCATCAATGGATTTTGCGTAGGTATACGAGACCTGGTAGAACAAGCCTTTGGTGAACCTCTGTTTCATCTCGAACTGCAAAGCGTTATAGCTGGCGCTACCAATACTGCGGTCGTAAAAAGTTGGCGCGATATAAGGAAACGGACGCCGACTAGCGCTCTCGCTGGCCCCCGGCGTCAGATCCGTATTGTAGTAACCACCGACGTTCGTCCGGCGGGAGCCGGATCCCACATAGTTCAGGTCGATGGTCGCTGACGAACTCACTTGCCGCTCCACGCCAAAGTTCCACTGCTGTGAGTACGGATTCTTTATGTGCGGATCGTAGAACCACGCCACCTGATTAAATGGCGTCGGCGCGGGGAAAAAGCCGCTGGTAGCGAACGGGTTCTGGGCAGTTATAGTAGGGGGACCAGTCGGACCATTAAGATTATTGGCAATCTGCTGACCAATATCAGGCCAGGCGCCCTCGATGTTCTGAGACATTTGGGTCACAGCTGCCCAATTGTCATACACAATCCCGAACGCCGCCCGAACAACGGTCTTGTCGCCCAACCGATACGCCAATCCTAAGCGTGGTCCAAAGTTCTTGGAGCTGTTATGCGCGATCTTGGTGCGTGGGTCGACCACCACGTGTGGTGGCAGGGTTCCGGGAGGCAAGCAGGTTTGGGTTGTCGGGTCGCAGGCCACAGCGTTACCGGTGGCATCCAGCATGATATTGGGAATGCACGGTGCGAAGCCCCGCGTGCTGCACGGCGGGGGTAGCTTCTGAACGATATATGTTCCGTTGCTGAAGTTCACGTCGCCGGTCTCGATTCCACCCTGTTGGCCGATGGTGCCATTGGTCCCATAGGGAGGTATCAACGTAAGGTCGTAGCGTAGCCCGGCATTGATGGTCAGCTTGGGAGTCGCTTTCCACGAATCCTGCAGATACCAACTCATGAGCCCACCGAAGCGATCCACCTCGTGAACGTTACGACGATTTGCACCGTCTGGAACATTGAGCAGGAACGAAGCCAATGCGTCCCCTGGCTGATTGGGGTCGTTGGGGTCTCCGGTTTGACCGCCTGCGAACGATTCGCTTGCGTAGGAAATCGGACTTTCCCAGCCATTACTGGTAAACCCTCCGCCGAAAACTATCGTGTGACCACCGATAAGCTTGGTCAGAGTGCCGCTAACTTGATGAGTGTCGGTAGCCCTGGGAACGAGCTCGACATTGTCGCCGCCACTGGCAAAACCGTTCACGGAGAGGTTTGGAATGAGCGGCCCGCCCTTGGCGCCGGCGAATCCGCTGGCGAAGGTGGTGGCAAATCCTATCTGACTGTTCAAGTTCGCGGCGTTGAGGTGGGTGAACAACTGGGTGACGTTATCTGAGTTAGTAACGCGCGCATACTGCGCTTGCAAGATAAGACTCGGACTAAAGACCCGCACGTAGCTGGCTCCCCAGTCACGACCAGGGATCGGTTCTCTTTTCACTAGGCCGGGAAGCCCGCCGCTTGTGATCAGCACGCTGTTGATGGAGCTGTAACGAAAGAATACGGTGTTTTTCTGCCCGAAGTTCTGGTCGATGCGGACGTTGTACTCATTCTGCGTTTGGGTCTCGGGAGTGGTGTCGATGGCATTGCTATTGGTAAGAAGATTGTAAGGTCCCGCTGCCGGGAAAACGGCCTGCGCGTACGCCACCATCTGAGGATTAATGAGGCTGGACGGGATTATCTTCCCGGTGAAGACCTGACGCACATGGGTGATCGGGTCGGTGGTGAAAGGATTGTAAATTTGGCAGGGTTGGTTCTGCAAAAGGCCACAATTATTATGGCTGAGCCTCGGGCTGGCAGTGAAATCGCCCGCCAGTTCGGCCGGCGTTGGCACGAGGATGTTGTTCGAGCTGTCCTTGCCGTAACGAAGCCCCTGATAGGCAAAGAAAAAAAACGTCTTGTTTCGGCCGTTGTACAGTCGTGGAATCCAGACCGGACCGCCGACGGAGGCGCCGAACTGGTTCTGCCGGAAGCCTGGCGTTTTTGCCGTGGGATCGAGAAACGCCGGACGGGAATCGAAAGCATTGTTGCGAACGTATTCCCACGCCGAGCCATGCAGGTCGTTATTACCCGACTTGGTGACCACGTTGACCACGCCACCCAGTACCCCGCCAAACTCCGCGCTATCGGTATGAGAGACGACTTTAAATTCCTGGATGGCGTCTATGATGGGAGGCACCGCGTAGGTACTCTGGAAAGATCCGAAATTATTCAGGCCGTCCATGAGAAAGAAATTGCTGCGGTTGGTCTGCCCGTTGATGGCAGGGAATGTAAAAGACGAACCCACAGAAATGGGCGCACCGAATCCGCCTGGCCTTCCTCCCATGGCGTTTTGCGCAACGCTGATGGGCGCCACGCCCGGAGTAAGGGAGAGCAGTTGCGTAAAATTTCGCCCGTTCAGCGGGAGATCATTCACTTGCCGGGTCCCAATCACCGTGCCCAGGTCGGCATTGGACACTTGCAACTGCTCGGCTGAGGCCTCCACCGTGATGGCCTGGTTCTCGCTTCCAACACTGAGAGCAATATCGATGGTGGCCGTCTGATTCACCCCGAGAACAAACTCGGATATATTTTTTTCGCTGAACCCCCCAGCCTTCACCTGCAAAGTGTATCTGCCGGGATTTAGGTCGAGAAAAACATAGTTGCCGGCATTGTTGGAAACGGTGGTGCGCTGAACCCCAGTTTCAACGTTGCGAACCACCACATTCGCGCCCGGCAGAACGGCTCCACTCGGGTCACGAACTACTCCGTTTAATGATGCCGTGGAAAGCTGGGCGAAAACCGGGACAGCCGCCAAGAACAGGACGACGGCGAGGGCTACCACAGGGAGCCCGAATAGCATCTCTTTGCGACGAGGCATGAGAGACCTCCCCAATTTTACCGGCCGTTGGATACGGCTCGGATCCGGAGATTACCTCCGGGCTGCTGGTTGTGGATGATAGTACAAACCAATTATGGCTTGTCAAGCATAAAAGCGCTCAGACTGCCAGATATTTGCACCTGCGACGATAGAATCGTCACATTGAGCGCTTATAAGGCCGTAAATTTGCTTGGTCGGCTTTCCTGGGAATATGCTGCTCATCGTGTTCGTTGGCGCAAAACAAACCTGATTCGTAGCAACGTGGAGCTCAGTCTCCCTTGGAAATCAATCGGAGATCTTTCCTGTCTTTGGCGTTGGCGTGGCCGACTTTGCGGTCGTTTTTGCCTACACGGCTGCTTTCGAGCGGCGCTGCTGCAGCGTTTACGGACGTGACCCTGTCGTCCAGAATTCCTTTCAAGCACGAAGCGAGCCCAACCTCGGAAAAGTACCTGCCCGAATCCATGGGTGCTGGGGCGGCTATGTTCGATTACGACAACGACGGATTCCTCGACCTGTTTTTCGTGAACGGTGCCCTGATCCGCAATCCGATGCCGCAGGGAGCGGTTCCGGACAAATCTGATCCGCGATTCTGGAATCGTCTCTACCGGAACAATCACGACGGCACGTTCACTGACGTCACGGTCAAGGCAGGATTGCAGGGGCGCTTTTACGGGATGGGAGTCGCCACCGGTGACTATGACAATGATGGTAATTCCGACCTGCTGGTTACAAACCTGGGCGGCAATATTCTGTATCACAACAACGGTGACGGCACTTTTACCGATGTTACCGCGAAAGCAGGCGTTTCCGGTGAGGGATGGTGCACGGGCGCCTGCTTTGTTGACTATGACCGCGACGGCCATCTGGATTTAGTCGTTGCACGCTATGTCGAATGGAACTTTGCTTCCAATGTTTACTGTGGATTACATCGCCCCGGATATCGCGACTACTGCCATCCCGATCAATTCAAATCCGTATCGCACCTGGTCTACCACAACAATGGCAATGGCACATTTACTGATGTTTCAAAAGCGACTGGCATCGGCGCTTCGCTCGGTAAAGGACTGGGAATTGCCGTCAATGATTTCGACGGCAACGGCTGGCCCGATATCTTTGTGGCCAACGACTCGTTCCCGGAACAACTGTTCCGCAACAATCGGGATGGAACGTTTACCAACGTCGCGGTTGCTGCGGGAGCCGCTTACAACCAAAATGGTGGCGTCTTCGCGGGCATGGGCGCCGATTTCGCCGACTACAACAACGACGGGTGGCCTGACCTTTTCGTGAACGCGCTCGCAAATCAGAAATATGTTCTGCTGCGCAACAACAAGGGTGTTTTCGAGGATGTGACCGATCTGAGCGGAGTGGGAGCGATCAGCCTCGAACACTCAGGCTGGGGTACGAAATTCATCGACTATGACAATGATGGACGGCTTGATTTATTCGTCGCCCAGGGCCACGTGATGGATAACATCGAGTTGACGGATCCAGGGTTGCACTACCGTGAACCATTTCTCCTGATGAAAAACAGCGGTGGGCAGTTCCGGGATGCATCAGCGGAAGGCGGCCCGATTTTTCAAGTGCCATTCTCCGCCCGTGGGGCGGCGTTCGGCGACCTGGACAACGACGGCTCCGTCGACGTGGCCGTCAATTGCAATAACGGTCCCGCGATCATTCTGCGCAACCAGGGAAGCCGCGGAAATCACTGGTTGCTAGTCAATCTGGTCGGGTCGAAGAGCAATCGGGACGGGATCGGCGCCAAAATCCGCGTCGTCCCGGACGAGGGTGCTGAACAACATGCGTTCGTGAGTACGGCGGGGAGCTATCTTTCAGCCAGCGACAAGCGGGCGCACTTCGGTCTGGGCGCATCGAAGAGAGTGCGGCTGCTTGAAATCACTTGGCCCAGCAGCATGGTTCAGCGGCTGGATTCGGTCGCCGCCGACCAGATCCTGACCGTCCACGAGCCGTCGCGATAGGGTGCTAAGCCGCGCCATTTAATTCGGATGCGGTTGAGTAAGTTCGTAAGCGCTTGAATGGCTCTGCTATCCCGTTTCTCTGTTGTGAAATCCGATCACGAGCGCTTATAATCCCCGCTAATGTGGCGGCTTAGGGCGCGAATGTCGCGGCTGAGGGCGCGCAAAGCACTTGGGAAAACGTTCCAGCTTTGTCGCATCGCGGTTTGCGGGTCCACGTTGACCGTGGCTGTTTTCGGCCAGAATCCTACGACGTGCAAGGGTCCCGATTCCCTGGAGGAAACAGTAAAATCGAGTCCTTCGGCAGCTGGTTACGATGCTTTGGGGGCCTTTTTCGCGCAACGCGGTCAGTTCTCCTGCGCCTTCGCCGCGTTCCAATCGGCGATCCGATTCGAGCCCAACTCCTGGGAACCACACTTCAATCTTGGTTTGGCTCTGCTCGCTGGGGGTGAGGCACGGCGCGCAGCCCTAGAGCTGCGAATCGCGACTCGTCTAGAGCCCAAGCGTCCGGAGAGCCATGTGGCATTAGGCAACGCTCTTAGCCAGTTAAATCATTCCGATGCCGCGATGAGCGAATTCAAATTGGCACTGCAAGCGAATCCCAGATTTGTCCCAGCGCTTGATGGACTGACGAAGCAACTGATTGAGCAACGTCGATATTCGGCAGCGATCGCTTATCTGGAGAATGCGCCACCGGAAGAGGAACTTCAGCTTAACTTGGCAATTGCGAACTCACGAAACGGAAACATTGCTCGAGCACTTGAAATCCTTTCCTTGCTGGTGAAGGAACATCCGAGCTCTGCGCTGGCCCATTCCAACCTCGCCATCGCATACACGCAGCAAGACCGATATCGTGAAGCTGCAACCGAGTTTCAGAAGGCAATCCAACTGGATCCAGGTGCTAATGCGGACCGCATTTCGTACGTGAAGGCGCTCTGTGTTCTCGCGGATTTCCCCACCGCCAAGCCCGTGATTGACGAATATGTCGAGCGGAAGCCGAACGACGCTGAGGCGCTCAACTTGAAGGGAGTTGTGTACCGTGGCTTAGGCAGGTATGCCGAAGCCGAGCCAATGCTCTCCCGGGCGGTGGCTCTGAATCCCCACTCCTATGATTCCCGCTACAATCTCGGATTCGTGTTGGCCAAGCTAGGCAAAGCGAAAGAAGCGCGCGGGCAGCTGGAACAAGCCCTGCAATTGAATCCGGCGTCGAGCGAGGCGCGTTTCCAATTAATGTCGGTGCTCCGGACGCTGGGCGAAGAACAGAAGGCTAGCGAAGAATTGCGGAGTTTCCAACACCAAAAACAGGAGACCGTGAATGAGGACGTTGCTGGCGTAAAAGCAAACCAAGCCAACGAATTTATGCGGAACGGAGACGTTCAGCGCGCTGTGGATTTATATCGTGAAGCCATCGCCGATGATCCGAAGAATGCGCGCACCTATTACAACCTGGCTTTGGCCCTCGATCGGTTGGGCGATGTCCACGCAGAACGGGAAGCCCTCGAGAAAGCCGCCGCTTTGAACGCCAGCCTTTCCGCTGTTCACAATCAGCTGGGCTTCCTGAGCCTGCAATCGGGCCGGGACGCGGAGGCGGAAGAGCAGTTCAAACTGGCCATCTCTCTCGATCCGCAATATTCCGAGGCCCAGAACAATCTGGGCGTGCTCTATGGCCGGCTTGGCAAAACCAAGGAGGCAGAGCAGCTGTTCCGCGAAGCCACGGAGAACAATCCTCAATATGCGCAAGCGTTCGTGAACCTCGGACTCATTCTGGCGAGCGAATCGCGTCTCTCAGACGCGGACCATGCACTACAGAGTGCAGTGCAAATCAAACCCGATGACACCAAAGCTCTAACCGGTCGGGCTATGGTGATGAGCCGGCTCAACCGGCAAAGCGAGGCCCTTGATCTGTTCCGGAAAATCATTGCACTCGATCCCAAGTCCCCAGAGGCGCATTTGAATCTGGGAATCGCTCTCGCGGACCAGTTCAATCTCGATGCCGCGTTAGCAGAGTTTTCCGAAGCAGTTCGCCTTGCCCCCGAATGTTCCGCGTGTCACTACAATAAAGGAAGAGTGTTGCTTGATCTGCGTCGCAATGTCGAAGCCAAGCCGGAGCTTGACCGTGCGGTCCGTCTCGACCCGAACTTCGCCGAGTGCTGGTATCTACTGGGCCTGATCGAGAAAGAAGCGGGGAACACTGAGGAAAGCATTCAGCTTTTCAAAAAAGCATTGGCTGGCGATCCCCAAAACCCTGATGCTCTGTACAAACTGGGCCAGGGATTGCTGCAAAGCGGCGACCGCGCCGGAGCGATAGCTCGGTGGCGTCAGGTGATTGCCATCAACCCCGACCATGGGGAAGCGCTTTACAACTTGTCTCGCATACTGGTTAAGGATGATCCTGAAGAGGCCAAGCGGCTTCAGACCCGCTTCGAAAGTCTGCAAAGCAAGGAGCACATCATGGACCGGGCTCAGACGCTGGGCAATTTTGCCCTGGCCTCTGCGGCCGCCCGCGACTGGCCGCAGGCCATATCCCAGTTGAAGGAAGCACTGGCACTGTGCGGCGACTGTAGCGCCCTGCCTCAACTGCACAAAGACCTGGGTCTGATCTATTGCCGCTCCGGGGACTTGAAGAACGGTCTTCCGGAATTGCTCGAAGCGCAGCGACTTACTCCGCAGGACCCTGACGTCGCGCAGGCAATCCGCGTAGCCCAAGAGCATAGGTAATCAGGCCCCATCAGGTTCACGCTGGGACTAGATAGCGAAGCCGAATAGAAATCGCGTAAGGTCTATCGACGACTGTGCGTCCCTCCAAACAACCAGCTCCTTTGTGGGACCGAAGGCACGCTCTTCAATCCCTGTTCAAGGCGGTGCCTGTTCCGGTTGTAGTGGTACTGATGCTAGGCCCCATCACCCGCCCGGCAGTTGCTGTACCTCCAACCAAGCGCAAGGCGCCTGTGGTCACCCACAGTACAGGCGACGGATATATCGGCTCGAGCGCCTGTGCCCAATGCCACGCCGAAATCTTCAGTCGCTACTCGCAGACGAGCATGGGCCGTTCCATGTCAGTCGTGACTCCCGAACTGTTGCGAACGGTTCCCGTGGAGGCCTCGATTTATGACGAAAAAATCGACCGCCATTTTGAGGTCAATGCGCAAGACGGAAAGCTCTATCAGACTGAGTTTCAGGCAAAGGCAAGCCAGGAGCCAACCTTCCGCGATACCCACCAACTGAATTGGATTCTTGGATCGGGGATGAATGGTTTCGGCGGCATTGTGCAAAGGGACGGTTTTCTGTTTCAGGCACCGCTATCGTTCTACTCGAAGACCAACGGATGGGGGCTTTCACCGGGGTACGAATTCGGTGACTACGGATTCAGCCGTCCTATTCTCGCCGGCTGTATTTTTTGCCACAGTGGCCGTCCGCGCCCGATCGCCCCGAGCAGTGGTCACTTTGAGGACCCGCCCTTTTCCGAATTGGCGATCGGCTGTGAAAACTGCCACGGACCAGGGGTGGCTCACAGGGCATCTGTGCTTGCGCCCCGCCGTGACTCCAAGGACCACGACCTGCACATCGTCAATCCCGCCCGGCTCAGTCCCGCCCTGGTCAATAATCTCTGCATGTCCTGCCATCAAACCGGCGACGTCCGTGTTTTGAAGCCGGGTAAAACCTACCAAGATTTTCGGCCGGGCACTCCTCTGGATGACACACTGTCTATCCTGATCATTCCGCCTTCGCGCCAATCGCCCCCTCAAGCCGATCATCTCGAACACTATTATTCGATGACCCTGAGTCGTTGCTATCGCTCAAGCCGCGGAGCCATGAGTTGCGTTACCTGTCATGATCCCCACGTCGAACCCAGTCGCGATGTGGCGCCTCAATACTTTGCCGAAAAGTGCATGAAGTGCCACACCGATAAGAGCTGTCGTTTGGCGTCGGAGACCCGGCAGCATACCAATCCTCCGGACAACTGCATCGGCTGCCACATGCCGCAGCGCGATGTGCAGGTGATCCAGCATTCCAGCATCACGAATCACCGCATCCTGGCACGGCCTGACGAACCGTTCCCGGATATCACATTTGAGCAAACTACTTCGTCCCTTCCCGACTTGATCCACCTTAACCCGGCACCAAAGCGCAAACTCGTTCCTCTGCCACGTCTGACTCTCCTCGAGGCCTATGGAGAATTGAGCGAGGGCCATCCACAATACTTAGACCGCTATTTCGGTGTGCTCAGCGAGTTGGAAAGCGCGGAAGCGAACAATGCGCTGGTACAGTCCGCCTTGGGCCACCGTGATCTGAAGGACGGCAAGTTCGCTAAAGCTGTTCGGCACCTACAACTCTCGCTCCGAATGGACCCGCGTCAGGCCAGCGTGTACGGTGATCTCGCCGAGGCGCTCGCGAAGCTGGATCGTGGTGACGAAGCCCTCGCGGCCCTCCGGACCGGCACCGGACTGGATCCCTTTAACCCCGTCCTACAAAAACACCTTGTCCTGCAGCTCATCCAGACAAAACACTACGCAGACGCCAAGACTGCGTTGGAGCACTATCTCGAGCTGTTTCCCCAGGACGATTTCATGCGACATATGCTGGATCTTGCGAACAACGGATCCGCACGATGAGAGGTGACATGAACCGCGGCCGCATGACGGCTGGCAGATTTCGTTGCGCCCTGTATTTGTTGGTGACCGCCAGGTTGGTCTGCTGCAATGTATTCGCGCAACAATCCTCAGCGATTCGGTTTGCGAATCGCGCCCGCCAATCCGGTGTGACGTTTGTCCTTCAGAACGGTACGACCGAAGACAAACCCATTGTTGACAGCATTCTTGGGGGTGTCGCTCTTCTTGACTATGACAACGACGGTTACCTCGACATCTACTTCACCAATGGGGCGACCCTGCCGGGCCTAAGCAAGGCCGGCCCCGCGTTTTATAACCGCCTTTATCACAATAATCACGATGGCACCTTCACCGATGTCACTGAGCGGGCCGGCCTTCGCGGGGCGGGATACAGCATCGGCGTAGCGGCCGCTGACTTTGACAATGACGGTTGGACCGATATTTACGTGACCGGCGTCAACCAGAACATCCTTTATCACAACAACGGGAACGGAACGTTCACGGACGTAACTGAACACGCGGGAGTCTCGGGGATATCGAACGGGAAAAAGATGCTCTCCGTCTCGGCGGCCTGGATCGACTACGACGACGATGGCCGGCTTGATCTGTTCGTAACCAACTACTTGGATTGGACACCGCGAAATTCGAAGGTCTGTGGTCCAGTCGGCAAGCGGCTGTCGTGCCCTCCGTCGATGTACACCGGAGAAGCCAATATCCTTTATCACAATAATGGAGACGGTACCTTCACCGATGTTTCGCAAGAAATGGGTGTCGCCAAGCATATCGGCAAAGGCATGGGGGTCGCCATCGCCGATTACGATGGCGATGGATGGATGGATATTTTTGTCGCCAACGACAACGAGCGCAATTTTCTGTTCAGGAACCGCGGAGGCAAACAGTTCGACGAAATGGGGGTTGAAGCCTCGGTGGCATATAACGAAGATGGCGTGCCAGTGTCGAGTATGGGAGTTGATTTTCGGGACTGGAGCAATGATGGCAATCCCGGTCTGTTTGTAACTGCTCTCGGTGGCGAAACCTTCCCCCTGTTTCGCAACGAAGGCAATGGAGTGTTTCATGTGGACACCTACGGCGCAAAAATTGGTTTCCCATCATTCCAGATGAGCGGATGGGGCGCCGGTACCTACGATTTCGATAATGACGGCTACAAAGATCTGTTCAGTGCCAATTCGCACGTGAGTGAGAACGCCAACCTGGATCCGCAGCAACACTATCGTCAGCCGAACGCGGTATTCCGGAATCTGAAGAATGGAACGTTCGCAAACCTGAGTACTCCATCTGGGTTGACGGATGCCGCGGCTCACAGAGGGTGCGCTTTCGGGGACCTCAACAATGACGGCAAGGTTGATATCGTCATCTCCGCTATCGGAAGTCCAGCCGAACTGCTGTACAACATTTCCTCTGGCGCCAACCACTGGATCGCCATCCAGACCATCGGAGTGAAAAGCAACCGCGATGGCATCGGAACACGGATCAAGGTGACCAGCAAGTCCGGCTTGGTGCAATACAACCATGTCACCACGGCGGGCAGCTACGCCAGTTCCTCCGACAAGCGGGTACACTTCGGACTCGGTTCCGATCCGCTCGTCAAGGAAATCGAGTTGCGATGGCCGAGTGGAACCGTTCAGCTCCTGCACAACGTAAAAGCTGATCAGGTACTGAAGGTCACCGAGGGCGCACAATGAAGGGCGTTTTCTTGCGGCTCGGGTTGTTATTGTTCGCTGTGTCCCAGGCATTGGCAAGGCAATGCGATGGCGCGCGACCGCAACTCAAGGAGATCTCTCTCAAACTGAATCATGGCGATTTCGCCGCCGCGGCACGTCTGCTTGGGCCGGTCGCCAATTCTTTTCCCGAATGTCCGCTTGTGGTGCTGGCTCAGGCCCGCATCCAGGCGGCAGAGGGAGATTCGGATCAGGCCGATGGTACCTTCGCTCGCTATCTGGCCGCCCAACCCGATGATGCCAGCGGTTACGCCTACTACGCCCGTTACCTGCTCAGCCAGAGGCAATACCAGCATGCCGACATGTTGTCTGCCATGGCGCTCGAGAAAGGTCATTCCGTTCCGATCGCGCTTGCTGTGGGCGGGCAAATTCTCGTTATGAAGGGCCAGACAGCCCAGGGGCTCGATATGCTCGCTGAGGCTGGCCGCTTGGATCCGGAAGATGCCGAGTTGCAATTCGAAATCGGATCCATCTACGACCGCATCAAACGTTCGGCTGATGCCGTGAAGCACTTTTCGAGGGCGGTTGAGCTGAATCCGGGGGATGCGCGCGCTTTCGACTATCTGGCCCTGAACCTGGAACCGCTCGGCAAAATCGACCGCGCCGAACTCGCGTACAAGAAGGCTTTTGCGGTAAATCGGCGTGGGCTTTTCTACGACGGGTTTCTCGACTACAACTATGGCCGTTTTCTAGCAAAACGCGGCGATTACGCCGCCAGCAAAACCCACCTCGACCGCGCAGTGGAGCTGGTTCCGGATTTGCGCGCCACTTGGTATGAACGCGCCAAACTGAACTTGAAAATGAAGAATTACCAGCAGGCGCGTAGCGATGCTGAACGCGCGGAAAACCTTTCCGACCCGGCAGGAATTATCATTGATCTTCAAATTTACACGCTGCTCCAACAGATTTATCGTCATCTGGGCGAGACCCGTCTGGCCGATAAATATGCCCAGCTTAGTCGGAACACTCCTGCGCCCGTGCGTAAACAAGTGCGTTGAATTAATTGAGGATTCCCGCAATTTAGCTGAGCAACGGTCGTCGAGCACCCCAAGCCACGAATGGTTCGCTCCAACGATCAAGAAGGATACTGTATCGGTAAAGCGCTCAAATGGATACGGCGCTAGGCTTACGTGCTATCATCCCAGGTTAATTTAATATTTTGAGCGCTTAAACATAAAACGGGCTCTCGGTTGCCCTGGGAGTTGCGGCGACATGCAACGATTCGGAACGATGAGCAGATTGAAGGCCCGGGAGCGAAATCTTTCGAATATCGCGGCAATGACGTAAGGAGCGATTGGAAAAATGGGTTCGGATCCAAAACTCGGGAATGGTCGTCAATCATGCAGCCGACGCAGAAGCGCTACTGACTCGCAAAGTTACGGTGAGTCGTGGGCCACTATGGCAGAGGTGTTTCATCTCGACTTACCTATCCAAGGACATCAACTGACATGAACGCTTTTTCTTGCGATCGGCGTGAGTTCATAAGAGTCGCTGTGCTGTCCTCGTGTCTTCCCCTGATGCCGAATTTAGGGCTAGCTGCCGCTATGGCCGACGACAGGACTACGTGGTACCGCGATGCCAAGTTTGGCATGTTCATCCATTGGGGACCGTATTCTGTTGCCAGCGTGGAGGCCTCCTGGCCGATCATGACTCCCAAGCCTGACGGCATCTCCGAAGCCGAATATCGCGAGTTGCGGCGACGATTCAATCCCACCAAATTCGACCCCTACAACTTCGTTGACCTGGCTCGCGCCGCCGGTCAGCAGTACATGGTGTTCACCACCAAGCACCATGACGGTTTCTGTATGTTTGATACCCCGTACACGGACTACAAGGTTACCAATACTCCTTACGGCAAAGACATCGTAGCGCAGCTGGCGCAGGCTTGTAAGGAAAGATCAATGCCACTCGGTTTCTATTATTCACCGCCTGACATGCATCACCCGGCATTCCGCGACACGTCGAAGCTCACAAAGGAAAACTGGGACGGCGAGCCCGAGCGGCCAGAGTGGCCGCTTTATCTTGATTACATGCAGTTGCAACTGACCGAATTGTTGACCAAGTACGGCCCAGTGGCGCTGATCTGGTTCGACGGTTTACATCACCAGGAGAAATACGGAGGGGTTCGCTTCATCAACCTGATACGGCAATTGCAGCCCGCCACTCTGGTGAATGACCGCATTGGTCTACCGGGAGACTTCGAAACACCAGAACAGTTTATTCCCACTGGAATCCCGACCAAGGATGTTCGCTTTAATGCCGTTGACACCAGCGTTCAGCAGAAGTTGAAGCCGTCAATTCCCAAGCCCGAGGACTTTCAGTTGTGGGAAACGTGCATGACCATCAATAACACTTGGGCATACAACATACATGATCGGGATTTCAAATCGGCACAGTTTCTGATTCGGGCCTTGGTGGAAGTAGCAAGCCGCGGCGGCAACTTTCTGCTCAATGTGGGTCCACAACCCGACGGCCTCATTCAGCCTGAATTCCAGGAGCGTCTCCGTTTTATCGGCGACTGGATGACTGTCAACGGAGATTCCATTTACGGGACCACTTACGGTCCGGTGCAAGGCATGGCCTCCTTGCGGACCACCGCTAAAGGGAAAAAAGTATATGTGCATTTATTCGATTGGCCGGCTGCGACGCTAGAGATTAAGGGACTCGACGCAAAAGTGATCGCGGCACACTTGCTGGCTACCGGTCAATCGCTGACATTCCGCCAGGACTCGGGAAAGCTTCAGGTCGATGTTGCGAGCCGGGCTCCGGATCCGAACGTCAGTACAATTGTCTTAAATACGTTGTAAAGCGGGAGAGAAGTGGTGGATGTCAAGATTGTTCGCGCGGCCTGGCATAACCCTATCTGATTAACTGCGTAGGCGTGCGTCTGACGATACAACGGCGCCAGGGCCTGAGGGACGCTTGCGAACATCTCCTGGTGCACGCCTATCCTTACTTATTATTAAGCGTTCCCTTCCGGACGGGCTCCTGACCACAAGCAACAGCGTGATCCGTGGATTGGGG
>Ga0137395_10000615_pt1 | contig 15300 bp, 11 predicted proteins | sample czobulk216metaG_FD_108283 | JGI IMG/M metagenome (GOLD analysis project Ga0137395, IMG submission 108283) | Vadose zone soil microbial communities from Angelo Coast Range Reserve, California, USA - czobulk2.16 metaG | ecosystem: Environmental > Terrestrial > Soil > Vadose zone | place: USA...
CGGCCCATCTGGGCAAACTTGCTGGCCAGCACCACGCGCAGCTTGTCCTTCATCTCGTCGCGCAGGCGAGCGTAGCGCTCTGCCTTGGAAGCCTGGCGCTTGAGCGAATTCATCTGTCGCGTCACTTCGTCAAAAATGTCATTGATGCGGGCCAGGTTCAGCCGCGACTGCTCCAGACGCGCTTCCGCCAGCCGCTTTTTGGTCTTGAACTTGGTGATGCCGGCGGCTTCTTCAATGATGGCGCGGCGGTCATGCGGTTTGCTGCTAAGAATCTGCCCGATCCTTCCCTGCTCGATGATGGCGTAGGACTCCGGCCCCAGACCGGTACCCATGAAAATGTCCTGGATATCGCGTAGGCGGCAGAGCTTGCCGTTGAGCAGGTATTCGCTTTCACCCGTACGGAACAGGCGTCGCGTAACCACTATTTCGCCCTTGGCAAACGCCATGGACTTGAACTTGCGGCGGCGAATCTTGAGGACTACGGCGCCGTTGGCCTGCGTGGCTTCTGCATTGGCTTCAGTGGGAGCGGATTGCTGGTCTGGAGAAGCTGCTTCTGCCTGCGCTGCTTCTTGGGCGAGTTCGGGGGAGCCTTCGCTGGCAGCCGTCTCTTCACCATCAGCGGCTTCGCTCTCGCTTTCCATGCCTTCTTTCCAGTCGAGCGGGCCGGGCTGGACTTCGGCTACGTGGGCTTCCGTGGCTTCGGCGGCGGAGGCACGGAAGGAAGCCTCGTCCCAGTCGTCGTCATTCATGCCCAGCGGCATATCGTCCTGAATATCGATCTCAGGCTCGCCAGTGACCTGCCCTTCATAAACCTGGGGATCGATCAGCGTGAGCGACACCTCAGCCATGCCGGTGGGCTTGCGCTCACGCGTGCCGGCAAAGATCACGTCTTCCATGCGCACGCCGCGCAGGCTCTTGGCGGACTGTTCGCCCAGCACCCAGGAAATTGCGTCAGAGATATTGGATTTTCCGCACCCGTTGGGCCCCACGACGGCGGCGATGCCCTCGCCCGGAAACTTCAGCTCCGTGCGATCACAGAAGGACTTAAAACCGAGGATTTGCAGCTTCTTAAGTTTAAGCAACTTCCTACTCCTTCAGGAATGGCCAATCGTCGTCTCGGGCTACCGGCTGGGAGTAGCTAACCCGCGTTTCAGTTAGAGTACCCAGAGAGTTACCGGGGGTCAAGAGTAAAGCCCACAATATGTTGTGGATAAATACCCTAGACCACAGGATGTCGCACCCCTTGTGCAGCTATTGGCCAAATTATTCCTGTGAGGGTTCTTGCGAGGTCGGAAGAAACGTCAGAGCTGTTCAAACTGTAGCGCGAATGGTGCAATGATGCAAGACGGCTTAAGGCGCGAATTGGTACACCATGGTGCAAGGGGCTAAAGGATTAAGGCGGAGCCGGAGCAAAGATCGCCGTGATCGTGCGTGATCGGAAAACCAATGCGCACCGGCGGAGGCGCGGAGACGCGGAGGAAAGCAGGAGAGGCTTACCGCTGATTTGCGCGGATTATCGCGGATCAGGAAAGCCGAAAATCCCCGCCGATGAGGGAGCTATTCCGACTGACCTCGGAAATCGCGCTGATCCGCGTGCATCCGCGAAAATCCGCGGTAGGAACTCATACAAACAGGCTTCGTAGGCTGGATGATCCATATCATTCCATCGCCCGATCGCCGGATCACCCGATCTCTCAGCCGCCCAATTTCTCAAAGAACCTGATGATCGACTCGATCCCGCGGTAAAAGTTGGGGATGTGGAACTTCTCGTTCGGCGCATGCAGGTTGTCGTCGGGCAGGCCGAAGCCCATCATGACACTGGGAATTTTGAGCACATCCTGAAAGTCGGTGACGATCGGAATCGAGCCGCCGGAGCGGATGAAGACCGTGTCTTTCTTGAAGACGTCGCGCATCGCCTCTGTGGCGGCCTTGATGAAGTGGTTATTGGTACCCACCACGCAGGCCGGCCCTTTGCTGAAGACCTTAATATTGGTTTCAATCCCCTTGGGAGTGAGCTTCTTCACGTATTTGGTGTACTTCTTTAGGACCGCGTCGGGGTCCTGGTTCGGCACCAGGCGCATGGATACCTTGGCGAAGGCGCGCGCGGGGATCACGGTCTTGGCGCCGGGCGCGGTAAAGCCGCCGGGCATGCCGTGGACTTCGAGCGTCGGCCGCGCCCATGTGCGATAGAGCACCCCGTAGCCGGGCTCGCCGGTCAGCACTTTTGAGCCGACCTCGGTCTTGCGGTAATGCTCTTCATTAAAGGGCAGGCGCTTCCAGGCTTTGAGTTCGTCTTTGCTCGGCGCCTTCACGCCCTTATAGAAGCCGGGGATCAGGATCTTGCCTTTGGAATCTTTCAGCTGGCTGATGATTTCGATCAGGGCAAAGAACGGGTTGGGCGCGGCGCCGCCGTACATGCCGGAATGCAGGTCAGTCTTTGCGCCCTGGGCCTCGATCTCGGTATAAACCAGCCCGCGCAGTCCGACGCACAATGTAGGAAGGTTGGGCGCGAACAACTCGGTGTCGCACACCAGGGCGAAGTCGGCTTTGAGCTTGGCTTTCTGCGCGCGGACATACGCCGCAATCGATTCTCCGCCAACTTCCTCTTCGCCTTCAATGATGAACTTCACGTTAAGCGGGAGCTTGCCACTATTGGCCCGCATCAACGCTTCCACGGCCTTGATCTCCATCCAGAGCTGGCCTTTGTCGTCAACCGCGCCGCGGGCGTAGATATTTTGGTTGCGTTCAGTGGGCTCAAACGGCGGCGTAAGCCATTCATTGAGTGGATCGGGCGGCTGAACGTCATAGTGGGCGTAGCACAGCACGGTGGGCTTGCCCGGCGCGTGCAGCCAGTCGCCATAGACCAGTGGATGGTTCTTGGTGGGAATGACGTCAACGTTCTCCAGGCCGATGCGGCGCATCTCGTCGGCGACGAACATGGCGGCGCGTCGGACGTCTTCCTTGTGCTCCGGCGCGGTGCTGACGCTGGGAATGCGGAGCAGGTCTTTCAACTCGCCTAAAAATTTCTGCTGGTTCTCTCGTGCGTAACTGACTGCGGATGAGGCCATGGTTCCTCCCGGACAGAAGAATCAAAACGTTTAAGTATATCGTGTGGCGGGAGTTCTATTCGAGGCCGACAAGTTGGCGGGCGCGCTGCCACTGGGAAGTCAGGCCGAGTTCTGTGACCCACTTTTCAATGTAAGCGCGATCAAGCTCCTGGTCGCGTACCTTCAGAATGCCAACCACATCTTCAACCTGACGCGCCGATTGACCAAGGCTGGCCCATTCGAGCTTTGAAATCACGGTATCTTCGGCGGTCGCCACAAACAGTTGAACCCCTTGCACCGGAGCGGTTTGACGGCGCTGAAATTCTTCTTTGCTGAAATTTCTGTCTTTTTGAAAGATGAAGTCAATCTTGATCACTGTCACGTTATCAATCGCATTGAACATCGATTTGCGATGGCAGGCTTCCATCGCGGCATTGGATTCAGCATAAAAATTATTTTGTGAAAGCAGATCAAGGAGTCTTCTGACCTGCTTTTCTCCCGCGGAAATGATTAGATCGATATCTTGAGATGCCCGCCCCATTCCATAGACTGAGCTAGCATAGGATCCCGTGAGCATGTAAGGAATTCCCGCTTGCTCAAGGGAAGATGATATACGGCGGAAAAGATCGGGGAGCGTCATCGAACCCAGGCTGGTAATGGTGCAGGTAAGAAAACCCGCCGAAGCGCCTCGATCCGGACTTCCCTTTCTGTCCACTCAGGATGGTCACGACGAATGCCTGCTTTCATAAGCTCCCGAGAAAACAAACTCATGTCCAAGGCCGTAAGTAGGCGCTCTTCGACCGTCATCGAGCGAATGATTTGGATCTGCATGGTTTCGATCTCAGGAGAAGTATCGCTGCTCGGCATAAGCAGATGTTACCACCGCACCCTCTATAATAGAGATGTGAGCTCTTCATTCACCATCCGCAAAATGGCCGAAGCCGATTTCCCTACGCGTTGGGGACACTTCCGTATTATGGGCTTTGAAGGCCACTTCGGCCCCGACGGAGTGGCGAGCGACCGTCGCAAGGAAGAAGCCGTGGCGCTAGTGATGGGGGACATTCACGCTGCGCCGCCGCTGGTACGCATTCATTCGCAGTGTCTTACCGGGGACGTGTTTGGTTCCCTGCGCTGCGATTGCCGCCAGCAACTGGAGATGGCGCTTTCGATGATCGCGCAAGCCGGGGCTGGCGTCCTGCTCTATGAAATGCAGGAAGGCCGGGGCATTGGGCTGATGGCCAAACTCCAGGCCTATCAACTGCAAGATCAGGGACTGGACACGGTTCAGGCCAATGAGGAATTGGGCTTCAAGGCCGACCATCGAGAATTTCAGCTTCCCGCCGAGATACTGAAGGCACTGGGGCTGAAGCAGGTGCGCCTGCTCTCCAACAATCCGCAGAAAGTCGCGGCGCTGGAGTCCGCTGGAATCGAGGTGGTGGAGCGCGTGCCGTGTGAGGTTGAACCGCACGCCGCCTCAGAGCGTTATCTGAATACCAAGAAAGAAAAGCTGGGACATTTGTTTACGGACAGATAAACCCAAAACCTTTGAAACACAGAGGAACGGAGGAAGCGGAGGGAAAGAAGTGCCGAAATGTGCCGGACCTAGTCACAACCGGCGAGTACCTTGGATCCTTGTCTTGCCTTTCGTCTGATTACTCCTTTCCGCCGCGTTTCAGGATTTTTGCAAAAGACTCATCAACTCTTTCCGTTTAGTTGATGGCAAATCCATCAACGCCGACTTGACCAGCGCCCGATAGACCTCGCTGGCGCCGGGCACGCGTTTCAGCTCGCGCAGGTGGCGGCGGACAGTATTGAGGTCGCCGCGCTTGATGGGCCCGCTGAAGGCCGCGGCGGCGCCGCGCTCCTGATAATTTTCCAGCGTCTGGCGCAGGATAGGCCCCATCAGCCGTCGCGTCTGGCTGGCGTTCAGCCCTGCGCCACGGCCAACGCGCTCGGCTGTCACCAGGGTGGCGACTATCAGCGGTGAAGAGAACGATCCCAGCGCGTGGTAGAGCGGCTTGGCGGATTTCTTGATGGGAAAAACTTCCGCGCCAAGGTCACGCACGATCCTGCGAGCGACGAGCACGGCCTGCGGGGCGCCTTCCACGGCAAATGGAACGTCGCTCATTCGTGGCGTGGTGCCGGGAACAAAAGTCATCATCGGATGCAATGATGCCGTCTGAGCTCCTGCGCGCCGCAGCGGCGACAGCACATCACTGGTGAGCGCGCCACTGGAATGAAACACGGTCTTGCCCTTCCAGCCGCGCTTGCGCGCCAGCTTGCGGGCGGTTTCCGCCAGCGCGTCGTCGGTGTGGCAGATCCATATCACATCCGCGTCCGGTCCGGCATCTTCGAGTGATTGCGTCCTGGCGCGGAGCCTTGCGGCCAGCATGGCAGCGCGCCGCCGCGAAGATGCGGTCTCCCGCGCAGCGACAATGTCGATTGTGTAGCCCGCAGCCTTGAGCGCCGGGCCCAACGCCTGGGCCAGATTGCCGGCGCCGATCAGCGTGATGGTCGCTTTGGCTGTACGCTTGCGTGCCATTCCACGGGAGAATATCAGAAAGGATCGCCGGAATCGCACGGGATCGCCGTGATCGCGCGTGATCGGGGAGATAAGCGCAGCGAGTTTTGGATTTTGAATCCAAACCCTTATAGTGAGGAAATGCGTAAAAAGAAATCCAGCCTGGTTCGTGTGATTTCTTCCAAGACCGTTTTCCGCGGCCCCGTCTTCAGCGTGGTGACGGACGAAGTCGAAGAGCCCGGCAACGTCCGCGCGCGGCGTGATGTGATAAGGCATTCGGGTTCGATCGTGGTATTGCCGGTAGACGATTCCGCGCGCACGCCGCGGGTCTTGCTGGAACGGCAATATCGCTACGCTGCCGGCCGGCGCATGTGGGAACTGCCGGCTGGGCGCGTTGATCCCGGCGAAAATCATCTGGCCGCCGCCAAGCGAGAGCTCCTGGAAGAAACGGGATACACGGCTGCCAAATGGCAGAAAGCGCTCTTCTTTTACGTGAGCCCTGGCTTTCTGGACGAGAGCATGACCGTCTATCTGGCGCGCAGCCTGCGAAAAGGCATTGCACAGCCGGAAGAAGATGAGCGTATCGCGTTGCGCTTTTTCCCGCTGGCGCAGGCGGTACGCATGGCGATGACCGGCAAGATCATCGATGCCAAGACCATCGCGCCGCTGCTTTGGCTGGACAAAAAGCTCACTCGCCGCTAAAGCAGACAGCTCATTATCCGATATCAACAGTAAGGATTTGTTCCGCCAGCGCGAGGCGGAAGCGCCCTTTGCGCTGTAATCCATTGGTGTTCGGGTACTTAGATCAGTTGACATGTCGCATTCATGAGGCGCAAAATAAAACCAAAGCCAAAGTAACGGGTATAAGACGTTTCACATCGGAGAGGGTATCTCCGGTGTCCTGCGTCCCTCCCAATAGCAGTGGCAAAAAAAACCAAGAGAAGGAAAGCTGGTTCGCGGGGACCACAGTATAACCGTGCATCCAAGGACCGCCCAGAGTACGGATCGTGTCGCGAATTAAAGGCAAAGTGAAATGGTTCAATAACGCAAAGGGCTTCGGCTTTATCGGCCGGGATGACGGCCCTGATGTGTTCGTCCACTATAGTGCCATCCAGTCGGAGGGCTATAAGAGCCTCCAGGAGGGCGACGATGTCGAGTTCGAAATTGTCCAGGGACAGAAAGGCCCACAGGCAGAAAGCGTAACCAAGCAACAAACAACGCAGTCTGCATGATGAGCAAGTCCACGTACTGAGCGAATTCGAGACCCGGTCGACCCCACTACCGGGTCTTTTATTTTTGTCGCGGTTAGTCTTTCTGTCGCTTCGCTCCACACCGCTCACGTCTCTGGCTCCGGCAGAACTTCTTCTGCTCCTGTTGCGGCCCGCTCGGCGGCCACAGGGCCTCGCGGGCTGGTTGTCCTATATTTCTATCGCTGCGCACCCGCTCACGTGCTTGTTTGTCACGATAGGGGCTCAATTTTCGGCGATCTTTGGCAATTTCGGCGATTCTGGCAATTTCCCGATTCTCCGTGTCTCCGTGCCTCCGTGGTAGATTCTTTTGCCGATCACGGCGATCATCCGATCTCCCGAGCATCCGATCTATTTCAAGCTCACCCTCACCCAATATTCCGGCTTCGGCGGCGAAGAAAAATTTGCCTTCTCCACCTTTGGCCGCAGGCACGTGTCGCTCGCGGTTTCCGGGACCACCAGCATCTGCTGCACCGTGCCGGTCTTGCTCACCTGCATGATCAGCAACGTTGGCGCCGTGCCGCCGCCAGCCGCGCAATCGCGCACCGCGCCGGAAAAGTGCGCAGAAAATTCTTTCGCGATCTGCCCGTCATAGCGCTGGCCTTCAGGCGTGGCCACGTTTACGTTGACCGCCTTATACGCCTCGATGATCTTCTTAAACGGCCCCGCGGTGTTCCTGGCCCAGGTTCTCACCTTTTCAAAATATTCCTGCGAGCCCCAGGTGCCTTTGTCCCAGCGATCGCCGATTTGCAGCAGCAGGTCGTCGGCGGTCATGTAGTCGTTAAACTTGGCCGCCATGAGCGCGACCTGGTTCTGGCGAAGATTGCTGGCGCCGTACTGCTCCACCAGCGCCTGGTACCCGACCAGCGCCGTGGACCAGGAAAAATGCTGCGGCGTCTTCGCCAGCTCAGGGTTGCCGATGATCGACTGCGCAATCTGCCAATACAGAATGTTGCCCGGCTGTCCGCCCACCTGCTTGGCTGACTCTTCGGCGAACTTCTCCGCGTCGCCTTCCTTGCCGCGCCACTTCGGCGTCAGGGTCAGGGCGTGCTGCTGATAAACATAGTAATACTGCGGCTCAAACGCCACCGCCCGCTGCAACAACGTGTTCAGGTCTTCCAGTTCCCAGCCTTCGGCGCGCCCCACCTGCATCATCACGTCGTACAACTCCGGACACTTCCCTTGCAGGTTGGAAGCCTGGTTCAAAATGGTCTCCGCCAGCTTCAGCCGCTCCCCGAACAAGCGATGGCTTTCCGGATTCACGTCGCTGGTGCCGCGAAGCTCCCATGCGTATAACCGCTCCGCCTCGGCCAGCGCGACACGCGCGGTCACGGAGTCCGGCTGCGCCGCCAACCAGCGGTTCAGGCGATCGCGATAGGCATTCCAGTCCGCCACCACGCCACGGCCCTTGCCTGCCGGCGAAGCGATGGCCTCATAAAACGTGTGCAGCTTCCACTCGCCGCCGGCAAAGCGCGTCTTGTTCAGCCGCTCGCCCGCGGCCACATCGTCCAGCACCCGGAACCGCTCCTGCTCCAGCAGGTCGCGCACGCCGGCGCTGTACTTTTCCGCATCAGTCTCTGAAATCAGGTTCACGGTAGCGCTGAGATCGGCCGCGCTGGGACTGAGTGCCTTCTGCCCAGGCGCGGGCGCAGCGGGAGCAGTTGCATTCTCCCTGGCCGCACGGATTTTGCGCGCCTTCTCGCCCAGCGACTCTTGCGCCGAGAGCGGCGGTGTGGTCGCGCTCAATGCCAACATCAATCCAGCCAACGCTATCCCAGCCAGCACTAACCGGGTGAGCGCCGATCGAAAGAGCGATAATGTGCCCGATGCAATCATTTTTCCCTTTTGCATACCGTCAGAATAGCCTCTAACCCGCACAAAACCCGAGTTACATGAGTGCCATGCCCAGTTAAGGACAAGGTCCACTCACGCCCAGAATTTGCACCATCTTCTAATTTCTCCGTGCCTCCGCGCTCTGCGCCTCCGTCGTGACATTCCGTCGCTTTTCCAATCCGCGACCATCCGCGTTCATTCGCGGTAAGACTTCTCTCTCCCGATCCCGAGCCTCCTCCGTGCCTCCGTGTCTTCGTGGTAGGTTTTCGGTCTTTCAATTCCGGCGATTTTGGCAATCATGGCAATCATGGCAATTCTGGCAATTCCATCCCCCCATCCCCCCGGCCTTCATCCCAAGTCATCCCAATTTGGCGTGACTTTGTCCCAGGGTGCTGCCGTTCAACACCTCCGCCTCACATCGCATCCTTACCAGATTCGGAATCTCGTCTTGTTCCAATCCGCGTTCATCTGTGTTCATCTGCGGTAACCTTCTCTGATCAGTGTTGTCAGTGTGAATCAGTGGTAAGCCCCTGCTTTCTTCTGCGTTCTCTGCGTCCTCTGCGGTGAATGGCTCCATCCGCGGTAGGCCTCTCCTATCGGCACACCTCTCCCTTTCCACCGTAGAAATCACTTCATTTTGCGTTTTGCTGTAATCTGGGCCCAGCTTAACTTAGTCCAATTTTGCTGGCGAAGCAATCACGAAACAGTTCATCGCGCTTTTTCGCGGGGCGGAGGAATCCGCCAGACGCGGTTCGCCGATTGGACTCGCAAGGGTCTCTTGTTAAGGCCACTCACCCATTGTCCAGTTTCCCGCAGTATTGGCATGTGGCCCGCTCGCCAGGAATTAGTACATTGACCACCATAAGAATCTTAATTTCCACTTTGATGCGCCATTGACCTTCATATAGCTCCAGCCCTTATTACAGATCTGGAACCGACAATTCCCAAAATGGGAACCCGTGTCGTCGAGAAAGCATTTTCTTCTTGCTAAGAATTTATGAATAAAGACACAATCGCCACCAAGCAGAGTTCCTGGCAAGCTAAGACTGCAAATGGTCAAAGGGAATCGTTCCTGGGAGCAGCGGTCCATGCTTTGGTAGTAGGGCTGAAAGTCGAAACTTGGTTTCAGAGACAGATTCATGAGGAGGCGGTATGAACTGCACTGGCCGGTGGTCCCGTTTCACAATAACTCTTTGGCTTTTTTGTCTGGCGCTTTGCTCGGCAGCTCAGGGCCAGACCTGCGTGTCAGATACTACAGCCGACATTAACAACGGTGATGAGTCGCTGGCTCCCAGCCTGAACGCATACGCGATCATCTTCCGAGATGCCGATCCTCGGAATCCAGGCTGCAATCAGAGCGCCGCGAACCATCTTGAAGCAAAGCTAATCGATACATTCGGCCAGGACCATCCGATCGATCAAGTCAGCCTGTCGAACTCTGGTTCATACCGGCATCATGCTTCTGCCTTCAATCCCGATACGGGACCTTTCCAGGGATGGCTTGAGGGCGGATTCCCTACATTCATTTTCCCCACCGCGCTTCGGCTCTATACCGAAGGCAAGGTTAGTCCGAATCTGGAGAAATTGCTCGACAAGGTTGCGGAGTTTATGGCTTCAAACGCCGGGCAGGATGCTAATGGCGGATTTGTACTCCGCTCTCTGGCGCCGGACTGCAATTTGAACAAGAGCGGTGATTTTGGCAACAACTGCATGGATGATTACTCGATTGCCGCAGCCGGATTTGCCTGGGCCGCCGCCTATAAGACATTCAGGCAGAAGGTCAACCTGCCTGATTTAGTCGGTCCCGCAAACGGCGCGATCGCGGCAAGTTTCAGCACAGATGCCAGCATATGTATTGTGCCTGACGCGGTCGCCAATAATCGTGCCCCCCAGAGCATGCCTGCAAGCGGCCGCGGGCCTTGCACCGGAACTGCGCAGGACCTGAGGGCCACCCCACCAGCACAAACTTTCAGCTTGAATCACGGTCATCAAACGCCGGCTTATGGATACGGTTTGTTGACCAGCATCTCGAGCGCGGCATTCGGACTCAGCCTGGCCGGAGCGAGCCATAATTTCTCCCCTGATGAAAAAACCATCGCGCTGGCGCTTTTGGCCGAGGCGAATCACCTGACCAGGCCTACCGGACAGCCATCTCCCGACGATTACCAATTCGCCAACCGTCCGACGATACTGAACGACCCTGAAGCATGTCTCAAAGTTGTACCGGTAGGTGCATCGACATTTGTCAATGCTCCGCAGTTTCAGATCACAGCGCCAATAAATATCGTTCCCGGTTCAGATCCGCCAGTACTTGCGGGAGGAGACTGCGCGGACTTAGGCTCGGCTTTCGCCTCAGGCTACAAGCCGCGAATGTATGCACTGGCGGGTTTTTTCAAGGATTGGATTGATCCCGGTTCCACAACCCCTCTCCCATTGGGCTTCGGTGGGTCGGCGCTCTTTCCGGAAACGGCCCTCGATGGATTCTTTGCCATTGGACGAGAAGTGTATTACGGCTCGCTGGGCTGGGATGCGCGGACCAGTCTGTTGATTCCACTTTCACCGCTCCCCCCGCTCCCCCCCAATCCCGTATACCCCGGCGATGGCAGTCTTCACGTCCCTGCGAGCTTTACGTTACGCTGGAACGACGGGCTGGATTCATTGCGGCGCAGTCCGCAGTGGCCGGTTACCTATGCCATTTACTATAAGGCCTGGAATTATGGCGCCACTGAACCCCCGAGCTATTTCTTCTTCGGAAGCGGCTTCCAGTGCAATGCAGATTTCACTGGAACATGCACCATGCCTGTTTCAAACGTTGCGGCAGGAAATTACCGCTGGTACGTGGTTGCCAACATGGATGTGAGCATATCCACCGGAGTACCAAATTCGATATTGAGTACTCAGAGCACGGTGGCATTTTTCACAATAGGGTATCAGCCCATCTCAACGATCCCTGCGCCCCTGCCGCCCAATCCCATCTACCCCGGCGATGGTGCTCTGAATGTGTCCTCCAGCTTTCCGGTACGTTGGAACGATGGATTGGATGCATCGCGGCGCAACCCGCTGTGGCCAGTGACATATGCCATCTACTACAAATACTGGCCCTTTGGAAGTATCGAGCCTGCGAACTATACGCTGGTGGTTGCCGCGCAACCATGCAACTCGGTTACGTTCGGAACCTGCGAGACATTTGTGACAGGCGAGCCAGACGGAAATTTCCGCTGGTATGTCATTGCCAATATGGACGTAAGCGCCTCGACTGGTATTTCAAACTCAATTTTAAGCACGCAAAGCAACATAGCCACGTTTACCGTAGGACAGCCGCCTCAAACTGGGATTTCGGTTGTGGCTGGAACCTACGGTGGCAATTGCGGGGCATCGCACGGCAACGTCACCGGGGCCCTGGGCTCTGCGTGTAACACCCTCGGCCACTGCGACTACATCGTCGACTACACTATTCTTGGCGACCCGGCGCCGGGATGCGCCAAGGATTACGTGGCGGAATGGACATGTAACGGCCAATCGCTTGTACAACGGGCCACGGCCAGTCCTGAAGCAGGCTTTAGGAAGACAGTCACACTGGTTTGTCCTTAGCTGCCGCGGGGAGTCTGGCACAACAGCATATGGAGCACTGGGCGATAGGCTTGGGTGGACACCGCTGAGCTACGCCCCTATACCCGATGCCAATGGCATCTGGTACAACGCAATTGAAAACGTGGATTATACGCACCAGTACAGCGTGTACATTACCTACGATGATCGGAACTCAGGCGCCTGCAGCTACTTCGGCAACGGATCAGCGACTAATTGTCCATAGGATGGAGCACGTGCAGAGCAATCGGGTAGCAACTGAGGGTTGCTCTGCACGTTGCAGCCAGATTTGAAATCATTCGTGGATGTACTTGCAGATTCTTCCATCGCCGGGTGCCCCACCTTTGCCCGCTTTTTCTGTCCTTCACCACGCCGTGGGTGCCCCATCCTTTGCGGAGAAGCGCGCCTTTGTTTCTTGCGCTTCGGAACAAAGGGTGGGATTCGATACTGCCGGCGAGTGCCTTTTCAGGAATGGAGATCGCCTCTATCTAAATTGCACCAGTCCCGCAGGAGTCTGTGTCATAGCTGAAGTTGACGAAGGATCATTTTGCAGAGGGGGGCGGGTGCTCCAGCCTTTTCGCAGGCGACTGGGATGAAGTCGGATGCGGAGCTCTCCAAGCCTGAGGTGGGATGCGGAGTAACATGGGGTGCGAAAGGAGCGAAAACGTGGAACGTCTGGAGGCGCATAGAACTTTCTTTGCCAACCTGATCACCACCACCGCTGGCGTGCCCAACGGACGTCTTACCGCGGCCTTTGCCGCCACGCCGCGTGAGCGCTTTCTTGGCCCCGGCCCGTGGAAGGTCTTCACCGGCGGCGGATACATCACCACGCCCACTGACGATCCGGCCTTCCTCTATCAGGACGTGACGGTGGCTTTATCTGAGGAGAGCAAGATCAACAATGGTCAGCCGGTGCTGCACGCGGTTGGCCTGGCCACGCTCGATCCGCAAGCCGGCGATACGGTGATCCACATCGGCGCAGGCACGGGTTATTACACGGCGCTGCTGGGCCGGCTCACGACGCCGGGCGGCCAGGTGTTGGCGTATGAGATCGAACCGGCGCTGGCAGAGCGGGCGAAGGCCAACCTGAGCGACGCGGCGAACGTCACGGTGTATGCGCGCTCGGGAGCGGAAGGCCCGTTGCCAACGTGCAACCTCATCTATGTAAACGCCGGAGCCACCGCGCCGCTCGATATCTGGCTGGACGCGCTGCGTCCTGGGGGCCGCCTGCTCTTTCCGCTCACGCCCGATGGCCCCAACGGAACGCCCGGCGCCGGCGGCATGCTGCTGGTCACGCGCATGCCCGCGGAAAAGTTTGACGCCCGCTTCGTTATGCCTGTGATGTTTATTTCCTGCATTGGCGCGCGCGATGATGAGACGGCCAAAAAACTCGCCGAAGCCTTCAGGCGCGGCGACATGAGGAATGTGCGTTCATTGCGGCGGCACACGCCGCCCGACGAGACTTGCTGGTGCGCCGGCAGTGGCTGGTGGCTCTCGACCGAGGCGAACGCGTGATCGCTTACGATACTTTCGCCGTGTTATCGAAGATGCCTTCGCGCTCAGCGGCCCATATCCGCAGCGCGTATTTGTTGAGGATTTCCTTATTGGCTTCAAGGAAATCAACCATCAGTCCGGGAGCAAGCAGTTCAAAGGCGCGGATCACGTCGGTCCTGTCCGGGCGATTGGCTCCCTTTTTGAGCGGCTGCGGGCCCATCCAATGGCGGAGTTCTGCCATCACGTGCGGCTGCTCCAGGTTTTGCCTGACAAAGCTTTGCATCTCGTGCATCAGGGTGATCCAGACAGTTTCGTTCAGTTCTCCGGCCATGAAAACTCCTCGAGGTCCCGCGCTGGCTGGGACCCCGTGAATGGGGGTGGGCAAGCAATCAAAGTATATATAAGGTCCTTACCTTACGAATCGATTAAAGTGAGATTAGAGAGATTAATTTCTAATGAGAAGACGTCAGCACGCAATTACTTCTTCTTGGCTTTTTTCGCCGGCGCTTTTTTCTTGGGAGCAGGCTTCTTGGCCGCGGGCTTTTTGGCGGCAGCTTTCGCTTTGGCTGGCGCAGCTTTTTTCGTCGGCACTGGAGCAGGCTTCTGCTTCACCGCAGGCGGCTGCTTCGCGGCCACAGGCACCGGTTTTGCCGGTTCAGCGGCAGGAGCCACTTCAGCCGCGGGCACAGGAGCCGCGGCCAGCGCAGCTTTCGGTTTGCGGCCGCGCTTCTTGGGCGCTTGTTCGCCGGGCGCTCCGGGGACCGTTTCTTTCTTTGCTCGGCCTCGCCGCACCGGCGGTGGCGGAGGCGGCGGCTCCGGCGGCGAATACGGCTCCAGGAATTTTACAATCTCGCTGTGCGATCTCAGCTTGCCATCCAGCAAGAGCAGAAACGCTTCGTCCTGGATCTTCTTCCACTCCGGATGCTCCGGCGTGATGCGCATCTCCGCCATCTCCGGAAACGGCAGCTTTTGGCGGACCAGCGGCCACTTGGTCAGGAAATTCTTGATCTTTTGTTCGACTGCGGACGCGCGCGGAGTAATGGCGTTAAAGAGCAGCGCGTCGGGCCGGTTGGTGGTCAGGAATTTCCACGTCTGCGAAGGCAGCGCCAGATCGCGCGCGATCAGCCGCTTGGCAAAATCCTTGGCATCCTCTTCCAGCCGCTTCCAGCGCTCGACAAAGCCTTTGTTAACGATCTGCTTCTGCATCGCCGAAACTTCCTTGTCCGGAAGTTTGCGGGTGAGAAAGTGCATTACGATCGGGCCGGCGTCTGGGTTCAATCCCAATTCCTGCATCTGCTGCTTCACCTTAAATAGCTGTGTGAGCCCCGAGGAATCCACCTTAGCCACCGACATGTGCGGGACCAGCACTTTGAGCAAGCCCTCTTTTTCCAGGGCTTTCAGGACTTCCACCGGGTTGTCCTCATGAGCCAACTGCTCGATCTCATGGCCGATGGCGCGATCGGAAACGTTTTCAATGTAGTTGTTTTCTTTGGCGGCGTCGTAGCGCGCCTGCGTGCGCTCCTCCAGCGTCCAGTGGAAACGCGTGGCCAGCCGGGTGGCGCGAATCAGC
>Ga0137395_10000622_pt1 | contig 15252 bp, 16 predicted proteins | sample czobulk216metaG_FD_108283 | JGI IMG/M metagenome (GOLD analysis project Ga0137395, IMG submission 108283) | Vadose zone soil microbial communities from Angelo Coast Range Reserve, California, USA - czobulk2.16 metaG | ecosystem: Environmental > Terrestrial > Soil > Vadose zone | place: USA...
AAAGCCGTGCCGTATCCCACGAACCACAGAATGCGATACGCGCCGCCCTCCGAAGCCCACGTCTGCCACAGGATTTCGTCTTTCGAAAAGAATCCAGCGAAGGGAAAAATTCCAGCAATCGCCAGCGTGGCGACAAACATCGTCCAGTGCGTGGTCGGAATGCGGTGGCGCAGGTCGCCCATGTTGCGCATGTCCTGCTCGCCGCTTAAGGCGTGAATCACCGAGCCAGATCCGAGGAAGAGCAGCGCCTTGAAGAACGCGTGCGTGAACACATGGAAAACTCCCGCTGCAAATGCGCCAACTCCGAGCGCCAGGAACATATATCCCAACTGTGAAACGGTGGAGTAGGCAAGGACGCGCTTAATGTCGTTCTGTACCAGTCCAATCGATGCGGCGAACACCGCAGTTAGCGCTCCGACGATCGCCACGGTCTTCATCGCGGTCGGCGCCAGAACGAACACGGCATTCGAACGGGCCACCATGTATACGCCTGCGGTAACCATGGTTGCGGCATGGATCAGCGCCGAAACCGGCGTTGGGCCTTCCATTGCGTCGGGCAGCCAAATATAAAGAGGAAGTTGCGCCGACTTGCCGCAAGCTCCTATAAACAGCAACAGCGCGGCAACCGTAAGCACGGGATCGCCGATCGCGAAGTGTCCGCTGTGCGCCAGCGCATTGATGTCAGTGAAGCGAAACGAACCCAGATACCATGACAGCGTAAGCGCGCCCAGAATAAATCCAGCATCGCCAATTCGATTAACAATGAATGCCTTGTTGGCCGCGGTCGAAGCGGAGTTACGATGAAAGTAGAAGCCGATCAGCAAATACGAGCACAGTCCAACCCCCTCCCATCCCACGAAAAGAAGAATATAGTTATTCGCCAGGATGAGCGTAAGCATGGAAAACATGAAGAGGTTCATGTATCCGAAGAAGCGATAGTAGCCGCCTTCATGCGCCATGTATCCGGTCGAATAAATATGAATCAGCATGCCAACGCCGGTCACAAACAGCAGCCAGATTGATGAGAGCGGATCAAGAAGGAAACCAGCGTCCGCGTTAAACGAAGCCAGCGTGCCGTCCCGCTTCGTGAAGTTCAAATGCCCGTCGCCGCTGCCCAGCCACGTATAAACAATTTTCTCGAAGGGCTGTCCCGTGCCGTGCGCAAAGTGGGTGTACTCGACGACCGTGAAGCAGGCGAACAGAAATGCAAGGACGACCGCGCCGACGCAGACCGCGTCGACGGTAGCTTTCTGCAATCGCCGCCCAAAGAAAAACATGATCGCAGCCCCGAAGGCGGGGAAGAGCGGGATTAGCCAGATGTGGTCAAGAAAAAACATGCCGTTAGTCGTCGTTCGCTTTTGGCTCGCAGCTCGTAGCTCGCAGCCTATTTGAAAGCCGAGAGCTGACAGCTGAACACTGCCCTTCTACCACTTCAACAAATCAATCTCATCAACGTTAACCGTCTCTTTATTTCGGAAGAAGGCGATCAAAATTCCCAGGCCTGCGGCCGCTTCGGCGGCCGCATCGACGGTAATGAAAATGGAGAATACCTGCCCGTGCAAATTTCCCCACATTCGCGAAAACGCCACCAGGTTCAGGTTCACAGCGTTCAGAATCAGTTCAATCGACATCAATATCACCACCACGTTGCGGCGCGTGAGCACACCAATCACACCAAGCACGAACAGTGCCGCTGCGACGACGAGATAGTGAGTTGTAGTTACTGGAACCATAAGTTTTAGTTCTCGGTTCTCCGTCGATGGATCGATGGATCGATATGATCAATGGAGCGCCGCGCGTCCCCGCCCGGCCTAACGGGCGAGACGACAGTCTCTCCATCGAACCTAAATCTTCTTCTTAGTCATAATCACCGCGCCTAGAATCGCGACCAGCAGCAGCAACGACGCAATCTCGAAGGCGAATGTATATGGCCCGATCTGGCCCGCGTCCCCGTACAACATGGTCGCGATTTGCTGCGTGTTCGACGACTCAGGCAACGACATCATGCGATCCGGAAACAGTGTCTTGCCTTTCGTGAATGCGAATACGAATAGCGCCAGTAGCGCGACAGCCGCTCCCAAGCCAACCGGCCACATGCGGTTGAAGCGCCGATCCTTGGAGGAGCGTTCAATATTCACCAACATGATCACGAACAGAAACAGCACCATAATTCCGCCCGCATACACGATGATCTGCACGCCAGCAACAAACGGCGCGTACAACATCAGGTAAAGTCCAGCCACCGAGAGCAGCGTCACGATCAATGCGAGCGCCGAATGAACCACGTTCCGCCGTGTGATCACCAGTACCCCACTGACCAGTGCGAGCGCCGCCAGAGCATAGAAAAAATAAGGCGTACCAACGGGCGCCATCGCGGCATTCGCCGGGCTGAGAGCGGAATTCATCGCAGGATTCACGAAACCAAAACCCCCACGATAGCAGTAAGTACAAATACGGCCAGCGAGATCGGCAGCAGTACTTTCCATCCCACTCTCATCAACTGGTCAAAGCGGTAACGCGGCCAGGTCGCGCGATACCAGATAAATAAATACATAAAGACTGCAACTTTAAACAGGAACCAATATATGTACCCGATGCTCTGGTTAAGCCTCGCCCCCACACTTGTATCCGCCGAGCGCCCTGCAACAGCAATCACGAGCAAAAGCAAAGCTATAAAACCGAGCAGGCCGGCAAAGGCCGCCAGCCCAATCTTCTGAATCTTGAAGAAAAAATGCGCCGGCATTCGGACAACTCCGATAAATGCAATTGCCGCCAAGCCCAGAAATGTAAGCCCGGGAAAAAGTGAAAAAATGAAGTCCCACGAGGGCCCGTGCAGAAGGCGCAGAAAGGGGCGCATCCATCCACCCAGCCAGAGCGTCACAGCGATTGAAGAGACAGCAATCATAGCCGCGTATTCGGCGAGCATGAAAAGCGACCAACGCAGCCCGCTGTATTCAGTGTGATATCCGGCCGTCAGTTCCGACTCCGCCTCGGCCATATCGAATGGAGCGCGGTTAGTCTCGGCGACCATCGCGATAGCGAAAATTATGAATGCGATCAAGCCGAGCGGAAAAAACTTAAAGATGAACCAGATTCCCTGCTGTTCCTGCGCCCGGACAATCCCGATCATGCTCAAAGTGCCGGTTCCATTTTCATTCAAGCTGGTCATCAGGATGGCCGACACCACAACCAGTCCCATCGCAACTTCATAAGAGACCATCTGTGCGCTTGAGCGTAGCGCGCCGATCAGCGGATAGTGCGAGTTCGAGGCCCAGCCCGCGACAACGATTCCGAGCACCCCAAGCGAAGAAACGCCAAGCATAAAGAGAATGCCGATATTCATGTCGCTCACCGCCTGGGATGGTCCGAACGGAATCACCGTGTAAACAGCGAACGCCGTGAGCAAGCCGATAAGCGGTGCGACCCAGAAAACGAACTGATCCGCTTCGGCGGGAATGATGTCTTCCTTGAGCATCAACTTGAGCGCGTCGGCAATGGGCTGCAGCAGCCCGTGGGGACCGACGCGCATCGGGCCAAGGCGGATCTGGAAATGCGCGAGCGCCTTGCGCTCCAGCCAATTCATCGCCATCACCGCGACCGAGACACCCGTGAAAATAATGAGCACATAAATGAGCGCCCAGAACTGGCTCCCCGCTTCGCCGGGCGTCACCGTGCTCCCCAGATATGACACGATGAAATTAGGCATCCAACTAGCCATCAGATTGAAAATCAACGATCGACCTCGCCGAGCACGATGTCAATCGTGCCGATGACTGCAACAACGTCGGCTACCAGCAAGCCACGCACCATGATGTCCAGCGCCTGAAGATTGACGAACGACGGCGGACGCACGCGCAGGCGATAAGGCTGCGTTGATCCGTCGCTGACGATAAAGTATCCGAGCTCGCCCTTTGGCGATTCGATGGAATGATAGATTTCGCCGACCGGAGGCTTGATCACCTTCGGCACTTTCGCCATGATCGGGCCTTCGGGAATGCGGTTGACCGCCTGCTCAATGATGCGCAACGACTGTCGCATCTCCGCCATGCGGACGAGATACCGGTCGTAAGTATCGCCATTGGTGCCAATCGGAATTTCGAAATCGAATTCTGAATACGCCGCGTAAGGTTGCGCTTTGCGCACATCCCATCTCACTCCGCTGGCACGCAACAGGGGGCCAGTCACGCCCAGCGCGATGCAATCTGCTCCCGAAATCACCCCGACATTTTTTGTGCGCTCCATCCAGATGCGGTTGCTGGTGAGCAGGGCCTCATACTCGTCGATCTTGGGCGCAACAAACGTCAGAAACTTCTGCACTTCCTTTTCGAAGCCCGCATAAGTCTCATACTGGCAACCGCCGATGCGGAAGGCGTGCGTGGTCAGCCGCGCGCCGCAATACTTCTCGAAGATCTTCAGAATCTCTTCCCGATCGCGGAACGTGTAGAAGAGCGGCGTCATCGCGCCAATATCAAGCGCATGCGTGCCGAGCCAGAGCTGATGGCTCGCGATCCGATTCAGTTCAGTAAGAATCACGCGGATATACTTCGCTCGCGGCGTGGCCTCGACGTTCAATAACTTTTCCACCGCTTCGCAGTAACCCAGCCCGTTTGAAACGGCGGCGACGTAATCCATCCGGTCGACGTATGGATTGAACATCGTGTAAGTGCGATTCTCCGCAATCTTCTCTACCCCACGATGCAAGTATCCAATGACGCATTCGGCGCCCAGAACTCTTTCCCCGTCTAGTTTCAGAATGACACGCAGCACACCGTGAGTCGCCGGGTGCTGGGGGCCCATATTAATGATGAGTTCGTTCGAATCGAGATAGGTCTTGTCAGGATTTTCGAAAGTGAGATCGTTGCGACCGTCCTTATTGCGCACGATACCGCGATCGGTGTTGTCCCGGTCGAGGCCTGAACCTTCAAGGCGTGCAACGTTGTTCGTACCGTCTTTCGCGGGAGCGCTCATTGGCCGCTCTCGATTCCGAGATTGATCTGCACCCACTCTTTATCTTGCTGAAGGATGCCGTAATCTTTGCGCAACGGAAAACCCTTCCACCCGTCGGGCAGCAGGATGCGCTTCAAGTCCGGATGGCCGTCGAACTGGATTCCGAACATATCGTAGACTTCGCGCTCCAGCCAGTTCGCTGTTGCCCAAATGGAGACGCTGGACGGAATCGAAGCGCCGTCGGCGATTTGCGTCGTCACGCGCACCCTCTCATTGCGCGCAAAGGAATACAGAATCCACACCACGTCGAATTGCTTTTCGCGCTGCGGATAATGCACTGCGGTGATGTCGACGCAGTAATCGAATTGCTCCTCGTCCCGCAGCATTCGCAGGATATTGGGAATTAGCTCATTCTTAACCCTAAGATAGTTTTGCCCAAGGTAGGTCTGCCCCTCCAGGGCCGAACCATATTGACTCCGGTATTTCTCGACCATCGGAGAAGTCCACGGCAGCGGGACAGGCCCACTCGGCTTGGTGGGAGCAGCCGGCTTGGCCGGCGCTGCCGGAGCGGCAGCCTTCGTGGGCACGGGCGGCGCTGTGGCCGCGGCCGCGTCCGCCGTCGGCTTCTTCTCGCCTTCTGGCGGCGGCAGTGGAGCAGGCGTTTTGATGTCCTCAGCCATGGAGTGCCTATGTCGTGAAATCTGATTAACTAACGCGTTACTTCAAACATCTGGTCGCGCTTCAACGTGAGACAGTCTGCCTAGCGGATGCCCTTGTATTAGCGCCGGCCTGCCTGAAAGCCTTCGATCAAATCGCGAATGCGCAACGCATCGGCCTTCCGATGGCCGTGACTAGTGATCGGATCCGTGCCTCCAGTCGATTCGATCACGATGTCCGACCAAATTATTCCCGTCGAAATCTTCACCGATGCTACCTGTGAAATTGAAATGCTTTCCTCGCTGCGGCTGAACATACGCCTCTTCACACGGGTTACGCGCAAAGAATTCACCACAATATGTGTCGGGAAAAATAGGTTCCCCTTAGTCCACCGGCTGGCGCTAAAACTCTCATCTGCAGTGGGCCGGACCAGATCCGCCGCGGCTGGATTTGGCGGAGTTATACCCACTCGAGCGCGCCTTTCTTCCAGATCCAAACATATCCCACAATGAGCACGCCGAGAAAGACCAGCATCTCTATCAACCCAAATCTTCCCAGGGCCTTAAACTTCACCGCCCAGGGAAAGAGAAAAATCGTTTCCACGTCGAAGACCACAAACAATATCGCGATGATATAGAAGCGGACAGTATAACGTCCGCGTGCGCTGTCGTAGGGATCGATGCCGCACTCGTAGGGCATCAGCTTCACTCGGTTCGGACTTTGCGTGCGAATGACTCTCGCGACCAGCAATGTGACCGGAATCAGGATGCCAACGACCGCGAGGAACAGAAAAATAGGAACATAATTTTGCGGCATGGGACCTCAAACAAGCGTAATAGGTGCGAACCCGACATACTAACGCCGAAGCCGCTGCACTTCAAGGAGCTAGAAGTGGAGGTAGTGGCCGAAATGTGCGTTGGTGGAGCTGGAATCACTGACCACGTTTGGGAATTGAAAGAACTCATTGCTTGGCAGCGGTGATCTTAACTTTCCCACCATCTATTTCGACGGTGGTGTTCTTATCTGGATTACCTAGAGCTTGCCTCTTGCGGCTCTGGTGCGCAACCAGGCATCTACCATAGTTGACAAGCTGGCAATTACTCCCAGGCATAGGAATGCCACGAAACAAAATGCAAACAGGAGTGCCCCGCCAATCGAATGATCAGGTCTCTTGCGGGTGAGCAAGCTGAACGTTTCCACCAAGATGAGCGGAATCCAGCAAGTGAAGGCCAATGCCCACGCTATTCGCGATCCCAGCACCAGCGGCCGTAGCTTCGCCTTCACATTTGCCGGGCGAGCTTCTTCTACGCGGGACGCGATAAGCACGGCGAACCTGCCAATGATTATCACCACCACACACAACAGAATGATGAGCATGTCGGGTGTCGTCTCAGGTAGTTTTACTGCTACGACAATAGCATTATCCAGTCATATTACCCACCGAGAAATGTTCACTCTGCGGCTTTTGCTTCAACGCACATTTCGGCCACTACCGAAGTGGACTGCGGTCTCATGCTCCGAAGTCACAAGCAGCGATCGGGAAGAACAAATATTCGGCGGGCAAAATCAGAGTCAAGCGTCTCCTGCCGATAGAGCGTCGACAGCACGCCATCTTCCCAAACGAGAAGGTCGGGATTCCTCTCGGCGAATTCATCCCAGGTTTGCGCCCGCCCGGTACGGGCAATGCGCTCGCGAATCAGAAGCAGGTAAGCCCAGGTGATGGTCTCGTGATAAAGCTGTGTCTTCCCTTGCGCGGTGGCGAAGCTCTTCAATGCGTCGGAGAATCGTCCCATTGCCTCAAGCGCCGGGTACTGAGATAAATACTCAAACGCCAGGCGCACGTGGTCCGCGTGATGAAAGGACTGAGGAGGAGTGGCGCCAGATTCGAATTGTGCGATCAGTTCGTCGCCGCTCATGGGCGCTTCTCGCGGCGTGCTTTTCCGCCACGCCCCACACCACTACTCGTCACTTTTTGCTGCTTGATTTCGCTGAGGCGGTGACTTGCGCTGGAATCAAGATCGAGATCATAAAATTTCTTGAGATCTCGAATGCGCTCCAGCGACGAAGAACTAAACGGGACCTTGCCGTCAAAAGCGTGCAGCACAATGCCTTCGACCAGGTCCCCGAGCGACATGTCGTGATATTCCGCGAGCGCCTTCAATACTTTGAGGAGCCGCTTTTCCATGCGGACGCCAGTTTGGACCCGTTCGATCATCAGCTGCGACTCATTTACCATGGTAATAATATATCACGGTACCATTAGCTCTGCGACAAAAACTAATGACTTCCCGCGAAAGACGAAGCGCAAAGGCAACTCACTCCCGCCGTTAGTCCCGAAACCAGGCCTCTGCGTGCGAAGGATACGAACAAGCGATGCCTCGTTTCCTTATGAGAAAATGTGGGAAAATTAAGCCGGAAGGAACACTATGTGCCGGAACATCAAAACCCTCTTCAACTTCGATCCGCCGGTTACCAGCGAAGAGGTTCGAGCAGCATCGCTGCAGTTCGTCCGCAAGATCACCGGCTTCAATAAGCCGTCAAAAGCAAACGAGGAGGCGTTTTTGGCTGCAGTCGAGGAGATCGCGGCGATCTCGTCTCGGCTTCTGCATTCGCTCGATACGACCGCGCCGCCAAAGAATCGTGAAGAGGAAGCCGCCAAAGCAAAAGCTCGCGCTGCGGAAAGATTCGGCGCCTGATAAAGGTTATCTGATCACGGTTGCGCCGCAACCCCGGTGACCGCCGCAAAAAGATAACGCACGAATACGCCGAGTTGATTGATTTCTATGCGCTCGTCATTTCCGTGTATTCCTCGATTCTCTTCTTCAGTCTTCGGAATGCCGATGCCGTACGCTTGAACGCCCTTTGCCCTCAGAAACGAAGAATCGGTAGCGCCGGTTGTCATGACCGGCAAAGTAATCGCTTCGGGACTCACTTCCTTCTGCGACCGCTCTAACGCCGCAAACATCTCCGTGCCTAATTTACTTGGAGGCGCCGGAGGCATCGATAGCTTCGTATCCTCGGCGATCACTTTTACCTGCGGATCATTAATAATCTCCGATAACATCTCCCGAAATTTTCGCAGGTCCTCATCGGGAAGCGCGCGTATGTCGAGCGTTGCCTCGGCCGTGGGTGGGATGACGTTTGATTTGTAACCAGCCTTCAGAATCGTGGGAACAACCGAAGTTCTCACCATCGAATAATATTGCGGCTTCTTGCGCTTCAACTCCTCCTGCACTTTGTTATCAAGTACGTTTCGATACCATGCCGCCTCCTCCGGCGGTGAAATCGTGGCGAGACGTTCAAAGAATGCGCGAGTGGTCTCGTTCAGGCGCGCCGGAGTGTCCCAGGTTCCTGCTTTGGCTACCGCCGCCGCGAGATGCACCACAGCATTGTCGACCCGCGGCACCGATCCATGCCCACTACTACCGATAGCCTCCAGGCGTGCTCCTCGCGGAAGTTTCTCTGCCGTCGCCACGCCAAAATATTTCACCCGTCCGTTCTCGAGCAGAGAACCGCCGCCCTCATTGAGGGCAAATTCACAATCGATCTTCTCCCAATATCGGTCAACGATCGTTGCCATACCTGCGGGCGAAGACATCTCTTCGCTGGCCTCGGAGAGAAAAATAACGTCGCGATCGAGCGGGACATTCAGCCGTTTCAAGAGCAGAAATACTTCCAGATTTGCCGCCACCATCCCCTTGTCATCGGATGCGCCACGGCCATAGAGCAAGCCGTCACGCTCGGTGGCGGCAAAGGGATCGACCGTCCAGTGAGCTCGATCCACGGGAACAACATCCTCGTGCCCCATAATGAGCAGCGGCCGCTTCTTTCCGTTTCCCTTGATACGCGCAACGATGCTGGCCCGCCCCGATACGGGTTCAAGAATTTCGGATTCAATTCCCGCGCTCTTCAGCACGCCTTCAATGTAGTGGGCCACCTTCGACTCGTCGCCCGGTGGATCCTGCGTGTCAATCTTTATAAGATCGGCGAGAAAATGCACAGCCTCAGCTTGCGCCTGTTGGGGATCGAAAGCGAAGCGCTGCCCGCGTTCCTGCGCCACAGCCGCGAGCGAGCAGTTCGCAAACAATAGGGCAGCTACCGAACATCGAAAAAATGATCGCATGAATGTCGCTACCTCCGCGGCAACCGATTATAGATGATCTATATTTTGGATCTTCGCTGGATGATGCCACTATAGTCATAGAAATTTCTGCAGCGCGTCCGTCGTTTCCTTCGGGTTTTCCTCAAGTATCCAGTGTCCCGCATTCTTGATGACGACGACGGTCACATTGACCGCAACCAGTTTTGTTTCTTCTCCGAGCGCTACCCCGAGCGACTTCTCGCCGCCAATCGACAGAACCGGCATGGTCAGCTTGGTCTGCGCGAGCTGAGCAAAATCACGCGCTGTTTGGGGAAAGGCTGTGAAGTAAGCCCAGCCCGCCCTCATGCGCCCGGCCCCGGAATAAGCCGCAGTGTAGGCTTTGCGGTCCGCTTCCGGAATCGAGCGTGTCTTATCAGCAGCGAAGTCATTCCAGTAATGCTCAAAGTAGATGCGTTCGCGGCCCTTCACTAGCGCTTCGGGAGTAGGTCCATGGAAACGGAAATGCCAATAGTCAGGGCTGTTATAAATAGATGCCCAGTCGCCGACCCCGGGAAGAAACGCGTCCATCAAGACGAGTTCTTGCACCTCCGCGGGGAATTGAGCCGCGTAGGCATATGCCACCATCAGGCCGATGTCATGACCAACAACCTCGGCTTTCTGGACTCCGAGCGACAGCGCCAATTCATGGATCAGCGTGGCGGCGGACTTCATATCGAGACCCTTGTCCGGGATCGCGGAATCGCCGATCCCAGGAAGATCGGGTGCGATAACGGTGAAGCGTTCGCCCAGCGCCGGCATGATCGGTTTCCACATCAGCGAAGTCTCTGCATATCCATGCAGCAGAATTAGCGGGGCGCCGTGCCCAGCCGTCAAATAGTGCATTTTCACTCCGGTGACTTCGTCGGTGCGCGAGGCGATCGAACCTCCCTCGTCGCGCATCGTCGCGTTCGCCAATGACGGGTTCAATGAAAGGAAGAGGAACAAAGCTGCAATGCTCGCGGGTGAACTGAAAAGGCGTTTCATGAAAAACTCCTTCGGTGCTTGTCTATAATCAAGAGCTTACCTAAAAGATTACCCTGAAGCGTAAGGACACTCATTGGCACTCGACGAAAACATTTATGAAATCCGCCGCGAGAAGCTGAAAAAGATTGAAGCGCTCGGGCATCCAGCTTATCCGCGGAAGTACGAATATAGCCACACTGTGGCGCAAATCCTGGCCGAGTACAACGCAAAGACGACCGAGGAACTGGAATCGACGCGCGTGATGGTACGGGTTGCCGGACGCATTATGGCAATCCGCTTGATGGGTAAGGCCGGGTTCGCGCATTTGCAACAGGACGGCAAGCGCCTCCAGATCTACGTCAAGAAAGATGCGGTCGGCGATGCCGGCTACGAACTGTGGAAGCTGCTCGACCTGGGCGATCACATTGGAGTGCGCGGATATCTATTTCGCACGCGCACCGGCGAACTCAGCGTTCATGCCGAAGAACTCACCTTCCTATCGAAAGACCTGCTGCCGCTCCCGGAAAAATTTCACGGTCTCACCGATGTTGAATTGCGCTACCGCCAACGCTATCTCGATCTGATTATGAATCCCGAGGTGCGCGCCGTATTTTTAAAACGAAGCAAGCTGGTGCAATCCTTGCGGCAATATTTCGATGCTCAGGGATTCATGGAAGTCGAGACGCCGATGATGCATCCGATCGCAGGCGGGGCGGTGGCGCGCCCGTTTAAGACGCATCACAACACGCTGGATATGGATTTGTTTCTACGCATCGCCCCCGAGCTCTACTTGAAGCGCCTAACCGTCGGCGGATTCGATCGCGTATATGAAATCAACCGTAACTTTCGCAACGAGGGACTAGGTTGGAGATGGAATCCCGAATTTACGATGCTGGAGGCGTACCAGGCCTACACCGATTATCTCGGCATTCTTGACACCACTCAGGGAGCGATCGAACGGGCGGTTGAAGATGTAACCGGCGGGATGAAAACGAAATGGGGCGAGCACGAGATCGACTGGTCGCACGAAAACTGGCGCCGCCTGACCATGCGGGAAGCGATCATTGAATTCTGGCCCGAAAAAGCAGGCGCCAAGCCCGAACGCAGTGATTTCGAAGCCCGAGAAAAGGTCGAGGCGCTAGTCGGTCGCGTGCGCACCGCAGGAGTCGATTTGAAGTACAACACGGAGGAGCCAGTCGGCAAGACGATCGCTGCCATCTTCGAGGCCGTGGCCGAAGAGCACTTGATGCAGCCGACAATCATTTATGAATTTCCAACCGCTGTGTCGCCGCTGTCAAAGCAAAAGCCGGACGAGCCCGACTGGACCGAGCGCTTCGAAATGTTCGCAGGACAAATGGAAATCGCCAACGGCTTCAGCGAACTGAACGATCCTGAAGATCAGCGGCAAAGATTTGAAGCGCAGTTGAAAGAACGAGAGCGCGGCAACGAAGAAGCCCACCAGATGGATGAGAATTACATCAACGCATTGAGCTACGGCATGCCTCCCGCAGGCGGCGTGGGTTTAGGAGTCGATCGCTTAGCCATGTTGCTGACCGACTCCCACACCATTCGAGATGTGATTTTATTTCCACAGCTTCGCCCGGAAAAAACTTCTGGCGCTGCAGCGTCAGATACCCCGCCAAATGCAAAGTAACGTCAGCACCTAAACAATCACTTGAAGTCTGCCAGGTGATCGCTCATGCTGGGATTAGCTGTACTCGATCACGGGCAGCGCTGTTCGAAACGCCACTTCGGATGTTCGGTCGGGCAGCGCTTTGCTTGAAATCCTGGAAACCCGCCCCTAATCAGCCGCGCTGCCAGATTTCTTTTTGGCGCCTTTTGCTGGACCGAAGTTTTTGGTTAGATAATCAAGAAACCCATCGCGGTCCGCGTCCGGGATAACCGCTCCTAACCCCTCCATCTTTTCCAGTTGCGCAGACCACTGTTCACGCGTCAAATGCTGCTCGGTGAGGCGGCTTGTGTTATGGCACGAGGTGCAAGCCGCTTTCACTTTGGCTTGCATGGGTCCGGTTGGAAGGGGCTTGCCAGGAGCGCTGGGCGCCTGCGCGCTCGCAAGAATGATGGATGCAACTAGAAAGATTGCCACACAGAATCGTTCGAACAAGAAGAATCACCAGACACTCACGGCTGCCGGAGCCGATTAGAGTCGCCACGCAGGCGCTGCTAAATTTTAGCAGGAGTTGTTCTCGGTTCTCGGAGATTGACTAAGATTGACTCCCGACTAGCGCTGGTCAAGCAGGTGGATCGTCTCCATGATCGTGTTGCCTACGATTTCCAGGCTCTTCGGGCTCAGCTTGTCCATGGTATCTTGCGCGGTGTGATGGAAGACGTTGTTGTAGCCATAATCGAGGTCGATAACGTCAGCGCTGGGAACTCCACGTTTGACGAAGGGAAGGTGATCGTCTTCGACCCCGCCCTCCCTGGCGTAAAAGTGCGACTGGTAACCTCCGCGCGCGGCGGCGGTGTAGATCAGATCGAGCAACCACGAAGCACTGTAGGTGTCGCGCCAGATATCGAGGTCAGCATCTCCGATCATGTCCATTACCATGAGCGCTTTGATTTTTTTCAGCGTCCCATCCTTCTCCCATTTCTCGGCCAGATGCCGCGTACCATAGAGGCTGTCGGTGTCAGACCATTTCCGCACCGCTTCTTCCCCATCGGTCCAGACCAGCCAAACGCTGTAGCCATCGCGCCTTTTGCCGCGTAGCTGGTTCGCGAATTCAAGCAGAATGGCAGTAGAAGAACCACCGTCATTCGCGCCCACGTATCCGATATTGCGTAGCGGGTAATTAGTATCGTAGTGGCCCATGATGACGATAACGCCATCTTTTGTGCCGGGAAATTTCGCGATGATGTTGCGAATAGGAAACTTCCCTTCCACAGTGTCAGCGGTAAAAGCGTCGTCTTCGACTTCGTCGCCTTTCAAGTGGTCGATGATATAGTGCTCAAGTTTTTTGTGATTCTCGCTGCCAATAAAGCGGGGCCCGAAGGCAGTGACCTCGCGGGTGTATTCGAAGGCGCGTTTGGCATCGATGTGCGGGAGTGGAGCATTATCCGAGGCAGTTTGTGGCGGGGCTGTGGCGAGTGCGCCCGATTCGGATTTTGTGGGTACGCCGTCAGTGTCGGAGGACGAGGTTTTTGCGCAGGCTGCGGTGACTCCCAGAGCAATGGCCAGAGGCAGGATTAGAAAAATCTTTAACCACAGGGGATCGCAGGGGTCGGCTTGGCAAATTCCAGCTTCGGTTGCGACTTTCCTCATTCGTGGTAATCCTCTGTGTCCTCTGTGGTCAGGTTGCTCCTCTGTGTCCTCTGTGGTCAGGTTTGTTCCTCTGTGTACTCTGTGGTCAGCTTTTGTTCGCGGCGCGCTTGTTGCGCTGGTCAGGGTGCACCAGCCACGCGATGCCAGTGCTCAAAATGTACAACGCAACCATGGGGGCGGCGAAAATGCACATGTTTAGGATGTCGGGAGTTGGCGTAATAATGGCGGCGACTACGAAGATGCCGAGAATGGCATAACGGATATTAGTCCACATCCAGCCGGAACTAACGATGCCCATGAGCGCTAGAAAAAATACCAGAATCGGCATTTCAAAAATTACACCGAGGCCAACAATTATGGTCAGAAATAAAGAACTGTACTCGCTCAGCGTAATCATCGGCTGAAAATCTTTGCCGTAACCGATCAGGAATACGAGCGCCTGCGGTAGTACCACTTTATAGCCGAAGTATCCGCCGGCTATGAAGAGCGCAATGGTCGAGGTCATGAACGGCATGACGTAGCGCTTTTCATTGCGATAAAGGCCCGGTGAAATGAAGCACCATATTTGATAGAGCACAAAGGGGGAGGCCACAAACAGGCCAGCCATCATTCCAACCTTCAAGTACAGATTGAAGGGTTCCGTCGGATTAACGTAAACGAGCTTCGCTGAAAGATTATTGCGTTGCAGTGCGTCCATAATGGGACGCTGCATAACCGCATAGATACGCTCGGCATATCCCCAGCACGCAAAAAATCCTACGACAATGGCAATGATGGAGTAGACGAGCCGCTTGCGTAATTCCTCAAGGTGATCGAGGAAGCCCATCGTGGGCATCTGATCCTTGTCCGATGCATTCAGCGAAGATGAGGCCGCCAGCTCAGGCATCCGGCGCCGCTTTCGGAGTCGAAGGGTCTAAGACAGCAACAGCATGACTGGCAGTTTTCACAGCCACCGATTCTGCTGCGGCGACCTTCACCGCCGCGGCTTCAGCGGCAGCTTCTTCAGCAGCTTCAAGTTTTTCGGGTGGCGGTGGGTTGAAGATACGGGTGGCCAGCGATCCAAGCGGAGCCTGCATGGGCGGCAGAATCTGCTGGCCATATTTGCCGCTTGCGTTGGCGCTTGTATCCAGCGAACTGATTTCAGATTCGATCTGCGAGCGGAACTCATTCGAAGCACGCCTGAACTCATTGAGGAAGCGCGCGACCTGGCGTCCGATCTCGGGCATTTTCTTCGGGCCGAAAAGAATCAGCGCCAGAAAGAATA
>Ga0137395_10000625_pt1 | contig 15217 bp, 13 predicted proteins | sample czobulk216metaG_FD_108283 | JGI IMG/M metagenome (GOLD analysis project Ga0137395, IMG submission 108283) | Vadose zone soil microbial communities from Angelo Coast Range Reserve, California, USA - czobulk2.16 metaG | ecosystem: Environmental > Terrestrial > Soil > Vadose zone | place: USA...
ATGGATACGTGTGGCGCGGTCGCGAAGGCGCGCCGCTACTACCGGCGATTGAAAGAGCGCACTGATCGCTGACGTGGCCTGCCGCCCTCACCGCGAATCCCGGCAACAATCACTACCGACTTCTCCTATGCTCAAGGGACCGTCCCCGACCAAATATCGTTACCCGGACGGTCCGCTGAGGCTCCGGAATTCACTTGGGAGTTGTATTGACGCGTTCCGCCGATGGCGGGCGGGTGACGCTCGACAGGGAAGTCAATCGCCTGACGGGAAGACTAGCCGACAATCTGGAGCAATGGCAGCTACCAGAGGCTTGCCGTCTTGATGCGCTTGGCCCATTCGTCATCGCCAACGCTCGCAGGGGTTCCCGGATCGGGCTGGAAGCATCCCGCTGGCACAGAAGCCCCCTAGAATCGGCATTAACACCCCGAACGGAGGCTGCTGGCACTCGGGCACGGTCTCAAAGATTTTGAAGCGTCAGATGGCTTGCGCGTCCGTTGCGCAAGAGAGGCATTCCTGTTCAGCTTCCGCCGCCGTGGCGGTCGATGCTTTCGGCGCGACCCTTTGGGGCTGGACAACGGCAACCCGGCAACCCGCCACGGCGAGCATGGAGGACGGAGGCTACGCTGCTGAATCCTAGTGGCCAAATCGAATACAGTTCGAGCGGACGGGCAGGACATGATGCCGTGCCGCAAGCCTGCCTGGCCGAGTCCCCCCTTATCCCGTGGCCTTCGATTTTCTTCGGATTTTAACCTCCACCGTCTCCTGTCTGTGGGAAACTGTGCCGTATGCCGAAGGCACCGGAGCATCCTCCGACCCACGAGGATCGCAAGGTTCAGAAGCTCGTGGAGCGCATTGACAAGAAGCTAAAGCTCCAAGACAAATCGGTCCGCGAAGAATCCGGCCAGCCTACCAAAGCAAAGGGTTAGCCATGCCAAAGCGCAATCTTATGGTGGTGAAATGGCTAGGCACCGTCCCTGCCGTCGGGATCTGCACCTTTTGCAACCGCCAATTCAAGGTTCCTATGAGCGCGCTGAAGAGGGTCGCCGATGCGCAAGAGAGTCTCCGGGTCCAATTCGCTGAGCACACTTGCAAGCGCGAGGATGCCAGCTGATCGCTAGCTGATCGTAAAGAAGGCGAGCCTTCGGCTTCAGGCCGGCGCAGAGGCTTGAGTCAGAACTACAACAAGGATCAGAATCAGGATCAAGAAGACTAACGCGCCCGCACCGAGGAGTATGACTTCGCTCATTAGATCAGGCTTCAACAGGTCTTCGCGACGCAAAAGCCACCTCCCGAAAGATCGGAGGGGAGTGGCACGGGGCTCCGCGCGGTTCGTGCCTGCAAATAGGACCGCAATTTTGATGCCAATGGTTAGTTGACCGGTCGCTCTGACGCTATTGGAGTTGGGGACTGGCGCAAAAAGCAGAGTCGCAGAAACCTGCATTTTGCGGGCAAATTACTTCGCGGCATCAAGGGGTAGTCGGATAGAGGCCACGCCCTCCCTAGGTGGGGCTATTCCAGAATGAATCGAGCATTTCCCCAGGAAAGACAACACGTCCGACGTCCGGACGTTATTCTCAACATGTTCTCAGGAGGGAAGAATCTGGCTGGAAAGTCGCCATGCTGGATTGGGGCGTAAAACGTCTTGAATGACCAGTTGAAGCCTTTCCATCTAATCGTCCTGGTTCACCATCCTTTACATCGCCCGTCACGCCCTTCATGATCAAAACGATTTTCTTTTGAACTGCATGGTTTAGCATGGCTGCGTAATAATAATTCAGAGAAGTATCGCCGAGGGTCATGAAAACGACGAAACAAATTGCAACGATCACGCTGATCCTATTGCTAGGACTTATCGCCTACGGATTGTTTCGAACTGGCTGGTCGATGACCGTATCGCAAATAAACCTGGGAGGCGAGTCGTCCCAGGGCGTGCCTGGGTCCGCGATTGATCAGACTTCTCTCGATACCGCGCGGCGGTTGACGCAAATGCCCACTAGTGCCGACGAATTGCCATTTGCACAGGAGGCCCTACGTCTCGGTGATCGCGAGATGGACCTGGCGTTTGCTGCGGCGGTCCGGGAGGCGCAAGAGCACCCGGCGGTGTTGAGTGCCGAGGCAAAACAGAGCCAAGCCAGGCTGCAGAACGCAGAGAAGTCTCTGGAGGGCGACAACGCGCGGGTCGCGCAACTTACCTCCGCGCTGGCGAAAGCTACCGGGGCTAATGCGAACAGTCTGGCCGATCAACTGGAACAGGCGAAAGTCCAAGTCGAGCTGGATCAGGATGAGGTGGATAACGCAAAGCAGGAATTAAGCCTTGCCGGTGGTGATGCCCAAGGCCGAATTGAACAGTTAATGAAAGAGCACGAGGCGGCGTCCCGTGTCGCAGACACCACGACCGTTAACACTGCCACCCCGCCGGATCTAAGCGGGTTGGTTCACCAGTACCAGCAATGGTCACAGCTGCATGACAAGAACTTGCAACTGTGGCGGGCCAAGCAAGATGCAGAATCGTCAGCGGTCACGTTCACAACAAAGCGCGATGCTCTTGCACCGAAGATCGCAACCAAGACACCAGAGGATCCAGGGACAATTGGCGGAGAGGGTACGACTCCCGCTGCTGCGGATTCTGCCGGCTCTACCCGCGGAGCTTCGACCGATCTCGTCAATGCTACAAAACGCCGTTCAGCCGCGGTGAAAGCACTTACAAACTTTGAGGAGCGTATTGAGGATCAGAAGAGCCTGGCCGGAACCTATGGAAAGTGGCAGGAAGTGGTCATAGCACGGCAACGCAGCGCAATTCACAGAGGCTTATCAGGCGCTGCTGTCGTTGTAACTATCTTGCTGATCGGGATTTTCTTTGATAGTTGGCTAAAACGTCTTCTCGACAGAGTCAGATTGGACCCTCGTCAGGCCGACACTCTGCACGCAGTAATAAGCGCCGGTTTGCAAATCATTGCCTTGGGTCTGGTCCTGCTGGTGATTTTCGGTCCGCCAAGCCAGTTGGGGACTATCTTGGGACTTGCCGGCGCGGGTCTTACAGTGGCGCTGAAAGATTTCATCGTTAGCTTTTTTGGCTGGTTCGTTCTGATGGGAAGAAATGGGATCCGCTTAGGTGATTGGGTGGAGATTAACGGAGTAACAGGGGAAGTCGTCGAGCTCGGAATGTTTCATACAGTATTGCTGGAAACCGGCAACTGGACTGACTCTGGGCATCCGACCGGACGACGGGTTACTTTCACCAACAGTTTTGCCATCGAGGGCCACTATTTCAATTTTTCCACTTCGGGCCAGTGGCTTTGGGATGAACTGACACTGGTGTTGGCCTCTAGCCAGAATCCGTACCCGATCGTTGAAGCAATTCAAAAGACGGTGCTGGAGGCGACCGCAGACAGCGCGGGTCAAGCGGAAAAAGAGTGGCAGCACGCCGCGCATTCCCGGAATATGCGTGCGCTATCGGCCGCCCCGGCCATCAATGTAAAGCCGGTAAGCGGCGGCGTCGAAATCGCTGTGCGCTATATCACGCGCGCTAACGAGCGCTATCAATTGCGTTCCAAGTTATATCAGGCTGCTATGAGTTTGATCAGCAAAAAGGACACGCAGGAGTCCACGCCTATCTCCGAAAAACAAGAACCAAAACCTGCCTGACCGGTATTGCGGAAAGTACCTTCTTTGCCTCAACAGAATTCGCTGGAGGGCGAGTTCATCAGACGACGAGGTCATCTTCGATAGCACCGGGATGGCATTACCAAGATGTCGCTGCCGCAGTCCTCGAGTGTCAGAATAAGGAGAGGCCGGGAGGTCAAGGTGTCCGTGGTTAAAGTCGCCGCTCCAGCGACAGCCTGCCGGAGTTCAGGCCTAGCCGGCTGATTGCTGGTGTACTGGCGATATCACAACCGCTGAGACAGTCCTGATTCGGGAGCATATCCGCGCTCAGAAATTGAAACATTAATTCCGTGTGGATGTGTTCAGGACAACCCCGGCTCAGGATTCGGTCCGCACCCAGGCAACAGTAGGGAAGAAGTAGATAATCCCACATTCGTTTTCCGTACAGGCCACTCCAGTCGCGACAGGCCCACAGAATTCTGCGACAATCAGATCGGATGCTGATCTTTACGGAAAGGTCCGGCCAGTTCCAGTGCCCTCATTTTTCCCTCTGGTTGGTTCCACTTTCACCAGTTCTGGCTTCTTCCTGTCGAGAACATGCTCGGACAAGTGGTCGGTGACTACCTGTTCGAGTTGAGTCATAACCGATCTCAAGGCCTCGTCGCCAGCATCCAACCGATTGCGGAGCTCGGTGCTGGCCGACATGGCTTCCTGATACGCAGTCCGAGCCTCAGTCAAGAGGTGGACGTGTTCCATGAAGGCGGTAGCAGAACTGCGGAACCTGTTCGCCGCTTCGGCATAGAGCGCCCAGCGTGGCGTCGGCTGCGATCCTGTACCTTCTTCCTTTTTCCACATCGCTTCACTCATTTGGCATCCTCCGTTCCCTTCGCCGGTTCAAAGTGCTCGCAGAGGCGAGCCTGTGGTTGCGCTGCACTCGCTCCTTCACAATCCTCAGTACCGCTAGGCAACCGATTGCAGAATCGTCAAAGCCCGAAAGCATAACCGAAGGCATGGAGATGTCCATACACGTCAACTATGAACTGTTAACTTTGTTGGTTACCGTCCTGGTTTCGCCCCTAACAAGCCTACCGGAGGGTTCTCTGAGTGAGAAGGCGATTTTGCATCAAGCGAGAACGTGGCGCCCTTTTTCTGACCAAAACCAGCATCCACTTGTCCAAGAAGCCGGCAACCTAGAAGCGAGCCCTGCAATCATTGGAAACAGTCGCGTGCAGTCCCGCTTCCGCCGCATCGTTGTAGGTTCCGCAGTCCGCGAAGCGCGCCACCGGTCGGCATTGATCCGACCAGTGTACTGCACCGAATTGCACCCAGGCTTCCCGGTACCTGAGCCACTGCGTTTCTTTTTCGCGCCGGGTTCTTCGCTGTGAAAGCCGGATATCACTGAAGATCCTGCAAAGCCTTACCGTAGCTGTATTGCGCCGTGCTGAATGCGCTGAAACTCTTTCAACAAGCCGATTCACTCCTCGCGTAGCATCACCAAAGGATCGATCGACAGCGCGCGTCGCGCTGGAATCCACGTAGACAGCAGCCCCAGCAACGACATTGCCAGGACAACACCCCCCAAAACCAGCGGATCACGAGGAGTTGCCTGGTACACGATGAAAGAAAGCACCCGGCTCGCCAGAATTCCGAGGAGCAATCCAGCGCTCGAGCCGAATGCCAGCAATTTGAATGCCCGTCCCAAGGCTGCCTGCAACACTTCCGTCCGCCTCGCGCCCAGGGCAATACGAATTCCCAACTCGCGCAGCCGCTTGCTCACCGAGTACGCCGCCATTCCAAAGATGCCCGTGATCGACAGCATCGCGCCCATCATGCCCATTACACCCAGCGACACCGTCGCTACACGCGAAGGAAACAGAACTACGTCCAGCAGAGTGCTCCAGGTATCAATATTAACGGGCAGCCCTGCATCCAGCTCGCGCACCTTGCTCCTCATGGCCGCGGCAAGTTCTTGCGGATCGCGGCGCGAGCGCACCACCAGGTACGCCGCGCTCGATGGCGATTGCAGGGAGGAGAGAAACATCGCCGGCTGTTGATCCTCCGTGACGCTCAAATATTTTCCGTCTTCCACAACACCCACAACCTGGACACGCGTTCCATCCTGCATCCTGTAATACATGCCGATTGCGTTGGTTACTGAGCCAAACATCTTGCCGGCAAGCTCCCGATTCACCACGGCGACGGGAGGCGCGTCTTTGTCGTCATGCCAGGAGAAAGTTCTGCCTGCAAGCAGGGCTGTGCTGGCCGCATCGAAGTATCCGGGAGATACGTCGTACCTGAATGGCATGGCAGCGACATTCGATTGCCTCAGATCTCTAATTTCATCCTTGAAGACATTCGCCCTGCTGCCGGAGGCATAGACCAATGGCGGGTAATTATTCACCAATCCCACTCGCTCTACGCCCGAAATCGTTTCCATCGCATCGATCATGCGTTTTTGCATGGCGGACACTCTGTCGGCGCTGTACCCAGCCATCGCCAGGTTTGCACTGACGAGCATCGCGTTGCGCTGCTCAAAACCGAAATTGCTGTGCAACGAGCGCACCAGTCCACGCACCGCGACCATCGAAGACGTGACGAGCACGGCGCAGATGGCAATCTGGACCACAAGGAGCACGTCGCGGACCGTCGTTCTCCGCCCGAGCCTGCCGGCGGATCCCGCTTTGACAATCTCATACGGATTGGCCCTGAGGACCTGGCGCACCGGAACAATCCCGAAGAGGAATCCGCTCACCAAGGCCAAAACCAGAGCGACCACGTAGAGTTTCGCGTCGGGGCTGATAGGCACATGGACGGGAGCCCCAGGAAACGGCTGCCACATGCTCAGCCTGCCCAACAGAGCTACACTGCCCATCAGTCCCAGCGCGCCGCCAACCAGCGAAATCAGCACGGCTTCGGTCAGCAATTGCCGCAGAATGCGATTACGGCTCGAACCAAGCGCCAGCCGTAGAGCCACCTCGCGGGAACGGTCGGCAGCGTGAGCCGCAAACAGGCTGCCCAGGTTGGCGCATGCCGCCAGCAGAATCAATCCCGCGAGCAACATCAATCCCGCAACGAAAGCCCGCACTGGACCGCCAAAAGAAGTGAGGCCTTGACGCGACAGCGAAGAGCTCTTATGACTAACCTCTTTGGGATAGGTCTTTTCGAGATTTGCGCCGACCGCGTTCACATCGGCGACAGCCTGAGCCAGAGTTACTCCCGGCTTCAGATGCCCGAATGCCTCAAAAACCCCATGGATGTTCCCGCGCGCGTCCAGGATATTCTCCCCACCCACCTGCTCCTGGTTGACGATCGGCATAAAAAAATCGGGAGAGACAAACAACAAAGTGCCGCGGAACTCCGGCGGCGCTACACCGATAACGGTGAAAGGATGCTTGTCTAGCTGAATAACACGGCCTACCACACCGCGATCGTCCTGGAAACGGCTGTGCCAATATCCGTAGCTGAGAACGATGTAGGGCGCGCTGTTCCGGCCGTGCTCATCGGAGCTGTGGAAGACACGACCAAAAAGCGGCTGAATCTTTAGCACGTCGAAGTAGTTACCGCTGGTCGCATAGCCCGTGGCCTGGGACGGATTGTTGCCCGTGTCCAGCCCGACAAAGACAAAATTAAAAGCTGCCAGATCATCAAAGCTGCGGTTGCGATCGCGCAGATCAAGATAGTTGGGATACGACTGGAAGCCGGAATAGTCCCCGTACTCGGTTCCGTAGAGGCTCTCCGCCTGCGCCACATTCAGCGGGCGCAGGATCAGACCATCCATTACGCCGAAAACCAGGGCGTTTGCACCGATAGCCAGCGCCAGCGTCAGAACGGCGGCGACGGTGAATCCGGAAGACTTGCGCAACACGCGAAGAGCGAACCGCACATCCTGTAGAAGACTATCGATAAAATTGCTACCCAGAGCTTCGTGGCATTCCTCTCTGAACCGCTCTTGGCCGCCGAACTCGATGTGCGCCCGTCGTTCTGCTTCCGCGCGATCCAGGCCGGAACGCTCAAGGTCATCAGCGCGGTGCTGGATATGTGAGCGAAGCTCCTCCTCGATCTCGGCGTTCCTCCGTGAACCCTGGAAGAGAGTGGCGATGTGGAAGCGAAGCGAATCGAGGAGTTTCAAACTTCCTCCGGTTGCACTGAAAGCGCGGAAGCGATGGCAGCCACGAGGCGATTCCAGTTGTCGGTTTCTTCCCGAAGACGCCGACGGCCAGCAGCGGTAAGTTCGTAGAACTTGGCGCGGCGATTGTTCTCCGATGTGCCCCAGCTCGCTTTGAGCAGTCCCTGACGGACGAGGCGAAACAGACCGGGGTAGAGCGCGCCCTGTTCGATCAACAGGGCATTGCGGGAGATCTGCCCGATGCGTAGAAGAATGCCGTACCCATGCAGTGGGCCGAGCGAGACCGCCCTCAGGATGAGGAGATCGAGAGTGCCAGGAAGAAGCTGAGCTTGGTCGGCCACCAGTCCTCCTAAGATGATTAGGAGTCTAGCGAGATCACTCCTAAGCTGTCAAGGAGAACGGTTGCGCATGACTTCGCTATCCACATCTCAAAAACCTTGTGTGCTTCGCCTCATCCCCGAACCAGCTCCTGCTTTACGCAGATCGACATCCGCCGCAAAGGCGAGCGGCTTCCTTCTGACGGCTTTATCGAACGCGCACCACCTAGCTCTCCTTGTTTCCGCTCTTTCTCGTGAAGACGCGCGTCCGATAAAGCACTTGCGTTATTCAAATGGGCAATCCATGGCTGGGTTCGGCACATGCGAATTTTGCCACCTGACCAGCTGTCGGGGTGCTTGAAGTCCAGCGTCTGAACGAATTCAGCCATCAGCCCGGTAATTCGAGAGTGATCGGACTCCGAAGGTATAATCGCCACTGTCTATGGCACTGATCCCTGGCACGAAGTTCGGGCCATACGAGATCCAGTCGCTTCTCGGCGCAGGCGGCATGGGTGAAGTGTATCGTGCCCGAGACACAAGGCTACAGCGTACGGTGGCGATTAAAGTCCTGCCAGCTCATCTGTCTTCCGACCCAGACCTCCATGCGCGCTTCGAGCAAGAAGCGAAATCTATCTCGGCGCTGCAACATCCCAATATCTGTGTTGTTCATGACATCGGTTCGCAGGATGGCATTGACTTCATGGTTATGGAGTACGTCGCCGGACAAACCCTGGACAAGTTGATTCCTGCAGGTGGTCTGGTAACGAACGCAGCGATCAAATATGCCATCCAAGTTGCCGAGGCGCTCTCTCGCGCACACGCCTCCGGCATCGTGCATCGCGATCTAAAGCCCTCGAACATCATGGTGGACGGGAGCGGGCTGGTCAAAGTGCTGGATTTTGGGCTGGCCAAGCTTGCCCCACCAGCCGCGCTGAGCGATGCTGCGACGATAGTGACGACGCCCGGAATGATCGTAGGCACGGTGGCTTACATGTCGCCGGAGCAAGCTGAGGGAAAGCCAACCAACGCACGCAGCGACGTCTTTTCTTTCGGTTCGGTCCTCTATGAGATGCTGACCGGCAGGAGAGCTTTCGAGGGCCAGTCCAGCGCTGCGCTGCTTTCGGCGGTCATGCGCGACGATCCCAAGCCGCTGACCGAAGTCAAACGAGAGGTCGCGCCCGAAGTACGCCGGATCGTTGCCCACTGCCTGAAGAAAGATCCCACAGCGCGCTATGCCTCCGGCGCCGAAGTTGCCCAGGAACTCAGGAACTGTCGCGAACTGCTCTTCCCCGAGTCAGGCGCCAGGCTAAGCCCGGCACGAATTGCGCGAGAGGTGCAGCGTCCGCGGATACTGGTTCCGCTTCTGTTGGTGTTCATCCTTCTTGGCGCAGGAGCGACTTTGCTGATAAAACGCTACCGCGATGCGCGCTGGGCGCGCGAGGTCGCTATACCCGAGGCCTCACAACTGGCCGATCAGGGGAAATCTGGCGACGCTTACGCACTCGCCGTCAAAGCCGAGAAGTCGATCCCGGACGATCCGGGACTCAGGAAGATTTGGCCAGTGATTTCATACCAGCTTTCCCTAGAAACAAGGCCGTCCGGCGTAGACGTCTACCGCAGAGATTATGTCAACGCCAGTGCGCCCTGGGAATTGGTCGGCCAGACTCCGCTGAAGAATGTTCGCCAGCCGCGTGGCATGTTCGTCTGGAAGTTCGAGAAGCCCGGCTTCGGTACTGTGTTGCGAACGACAACGTCTCTGATTCCGCGCTATTCAGTGCCTCCAGGCGAGGCGGTGGAGGGCAATGTCATTCTTGACGAAGCGGGGAAAATTCCTCCCGGCATGGTTAGGGTCTCGCCCGAGAAATACTTCAAGGCGCTGTTTATTCCCGGTTATGAAGGCATGCCGAAGCTGCCGCTAAAGGATTTTTGGATCGACCAATACGAAGTGACGAACCGCCAGTTCAAAGCCTTTGTTGACCAGGGTGGATACCAGAAGCGTGATTATTGGAAGTTTGATTTCGTGCGTGACAGCAAGCACCTCTCCTGGGGGGAAGCCATGGCGCTGTTCAAAGACGCTGCCGGGCGGCCCGGGCCGAAGGACTGGATACAGGGCGAATATCCCAAAGGACAGGACGACTATCCCGTCACCGGCATCAGTTGGTACGAAGCCGCAGCCTATGCTGAGTTTGCCGGCAAGAGCTTGCCCACCATCTATCACTGGAACCGCGCTGCAGGCCCGTTTGCCGCGTCGTTCATCGTCCCCGCCAGCAACTTCGGCGGCGCTGGTATTTTGCCCGTTGGCAGCAAGCAAGACGTGAGCCCATGGGGCAATTACGACATGGCGGGCAACGTTAAAGAGTGGATCTGGACTGAAGCCGAACCCGGCAAACGTTACGTCCTGGGTGGGGCCTTTGATGAGCCCACTTATATGTTCATCGACCCTGACGCACAGTCGGCGTTTCTTCGCACCTCGAACATCGGGTTCCGTTGCGTGAAGTACTTCGAGCCGGAATCGATCGCCAAAATCGCTACCGATCCGATGCCCTCGCCCCGGCGCGACCTAAGCAAAGAGAAGCCCGCCTCCGACCAGTTGTTTCAGGCCTACCGCAGCATGTATTCCTACGACAAGACACCGCTGAACGCCTCGGTAGAGCCTTTTGGCAAGGATGAAGAGGATTGGAAAACAGAGAAGATCACCTACGCGGCAGCTTACGGCAACGAGCGGGCCATTGCTTACCTTTTCCTTCCCAACAAAGGCAAGCCACCATTCCAAACGGTCGTCTTCTTTCCTGGATCGAATGCGCTCCTGCTACGGAAGTTCTCGGCTTACCCGACCGCGGCCCTGGATGGCATTCTCAGGAGCGGCCGCGCCGTGTTGTATCCCGTCTACAAAGGCACCTATGAACGGGGCGACGGCATGGAATCGGATGTAGCGAACACCAGCAACACCTGGCGGGACCACGTCATCATGTGGGTGAAGGACGCCTCGCGGGCCATCGACTACATTGAGTCGCGCCCTGACCTCGATCATAACCAGATTGCCTACTACGGCTATAGCTGGGGCGCGGAAATGGGCGCGATTGTCCCCGCCGTGGAAACGCGCATCAAGGTCGGCGTCCTCGCGTTGGGTGGACTCGACTTCCAGCACTCGCTTCCCGAAGTCGACGTCATTAACTTCGTATCCCGCGTGAAGCAGCCGGTCCTGATGCTGAACGGACGCTACGATTTCTTCTTTCCCGTCGAATCGACCCAGGAGCCGTTTTTCCGGTTGCTCGGAACGAGCAAAGACCAAAAGAAACACGTGCTCTACGAGACCAGTCACAACATCCCACGCAACGAACTGATCAAGGAAACACTGAACTGGCTGGACCAGTATCTGGGGCCGGTGAACTAAGCTTCGGTCGTCAACGAACGACCGCTAAAGACTGAACGCGAATAATTGGTTCAACGCGGGAAGTAAAGGTTGCTGCTAGTTCCCGAGTCGTCGGTAAACCGGGACTTGACCGCCAGCGATGACATCACGGTTCACTTCTACGGGATGCCGACTAACCATCCAAGTGAATTGCTTCCAGATCAGCGGCAAACCCTCCGAAACCCGGTTTCGCCACTTCCTATACGCCCGTTGATGCCCCCTGAGGTCCCGTTCGCGACAGTCCGAGATGCCGACCAGTGCTGTCTCCACGACTTCTTCGCCCATATCGGAAAGCGGTCTCTAATCGAAAGCGCCCGGATCGACGGAAGGTTGTTGGACACGTATGAGGTCGTTTACAGTAAGTGGTCGCCGCGGCGGGCCGGGGTGGCTCACCCCCTGGTGTTTCGTTTTGGGTCTTAACCAAGGCCAGTCTGAACAGCAGAATAGGCCGCCACAGAGATTCGAAATGGGGGAGTGCTTGATGAAAACGCATGCATTATTTGACTTAACCGGTCGGGTGGCTGTCGTGACTGGTGGTAACGGCGGAATTGGTCGCAGCATCGCGCTCGGATTGGCCGAAGCTGGGGCAGCCGTCGCAGTGTTGGGACGAAACGACGAAAAGAACCAGCGGGTGCTTTCCGAATTGAAAGCAATCGGTGTTCCATCGGTCGCGGTGAGGGTTGATGTGACCAATCGCGCCGGATTGGAGCCCGCGCTTAACAGGGTAGAGAGCGAACTCGGTGGCATAGGCATCCTGGTAAATAACGCCGGCAACGTGTCGTTGAGCGGCGGTGTGTTGCACGAAAAGTCTGAAGATTGGGACAGCGTCATCGAGACGCAACTCAATGCCGTTTTCCTTCTTTCGAAGCTCGCTGCCACATTGATGCTTAGTCATAAAGGTGGAAAGATTATTAACATCGGCAGCATGTACTCGTTCTTTGGATCTGGGCTCGTCCCCTCTTACAGCGCAGCGAAAGGAGCGATAGTCCAACTGACCAAGTCAATGGCCATTGAGCTCGCCCCGCACAACATTCAAGTCAATGCGATCGCGCCAGGGTGGATTGAAACGGACATGACGGCGCCTGTACGTACAATGCCCTTGAACGACGAAATTCTTGCCCGGACCCCCGCCGGTCGATGGGGTAAGCCGGACGAACTTGCCGGAACAGCTGTGTACTTGGCCTCACGGGCTTCGGACTTCGTTACCGGTACTACGATTCGTGTCGATGGCGGTTATGCGATCCGATGACATTCCGAACGTGCCGAAACCGACCTGGAAGTCCGATCTAGAAAGCGACAGCGAAGTTATTCAGATGCAGGTCTGACGTGCTACCGGTTTAGTGCTATCGCCTGGTCTTTTGAAAAACTCGACAATTCAGAAATCGGAACCAATTTGGGGGATAGAAAATGTCTAGGCAACGAGAGGGAATCATCTACAGGGCATCCTGACGTGATCTATTTTCTCCGAATTTCTCGGAGTGAGTGTTTCAACAACCAAGCCTGATTACGTCAACAATCGCCGGATGCGTCCCCTTCAACTCATTCCAACGAACGTAGAGACTGACGTATCGTATAGGGTCTACTGGGGAGCGCTGGCATGGAACATGCAGTCTTGGGAGCAGGAGCCATCGGAGGTCTGATTGGCACTGCGGTGGCATCGCTTGGCGAAGGCGTTACCGTATTAGTTCAACCAGAGAGGCTGCCGGGTTATCCCGCAAACTTGTCACTGGAACGTCCGTCGGACACCATCACTGCGCCGGCGAGAGTCGCAGTCACGCTCCCAAATCCGGTTGACGTGCTATGGATCGCAACCAAAACCTCTCAACTAGAAACCGCGCTGCGAGCCGTGCCGTCATTGCCACGCTGCGTAGTCCCGTTGCTGAACGGAGTGGATCACATCGAGCGCCTGCGCGCACATTTTGGCCGTGATCGCGTGCTGCCGGCGACGATCGCGGTTGAAGCCGAGAGGGTTGCCCCGGGACGGTTCATGCAGCGTTCCCCGTTCGTGAATCTCAACCTTGCCGCCAGTGGAGAGCCACTCCTGGGAGCAATCGTCGCACGATTGCGTGATCTCGGATTCACCTGCAGGTTCATCCAGAACGAGCAGACTTTGCTGTGGAGCAAGCTCTGCTTCCTAGGACCGTTCGCGCTGGTGACGTCGGCATCAGGTATGAACAAAGGGGAGATCTACGTGGACGCGGAGTGGAAACGCAAATTGATTTCCGCCACCGCTGAGGCCTGTGCCGTGGCGAGAGCAAGCCGCGCAGATGTTGACGCGGCGCAGATCCAGGCGATCTTCGACGGCTTGCCCTCGGGCATACGCAGCTACATGCAGAAAGACCTTGCCTCCCGGCGGCAGCTCGAGTTGGATGCCATTGGCGGTCCGATTGTGCGCGGTGGGGAACGTAACGGCATCGACGTCTCCACCACGGCGGCCCTGATTGCGGTGATTCGCGCGAAGGCCACTGAATAGACGAATTAGCGCGAGCTTTCTCTCCCACGGCAGAGGCCTCAGTTGGTGTAATCGACTGATTCCGTCAACTATCCACCTCTTAGCGATTCCCCCGCTGCTCATCGAGGGGATTGCTTCGCGTTTGGCCATCATCCAACCGCCCCCAAATGTTTGGGCCGCGCTACAATGCGCGATCAGGCGGGATTCGGACAGCAGGTGCGAATCCTGTGGATACGCGGGGAGGCGAAAATTTGCAGGGAACAATGATGCAGTACGGTCTGACGCTCACCTCGTTCCTGGAACGGGCGGGCAAATTTTTTCCTGGAGTTGAAGTGATCTCCCGCTCGCCAGACAACTCCGTTCGTCGCTCTACCTACTCCGACCTGTACCGCCGGGCCCGTGCTCTGGGGGCAAGTCTGCAGCATGCTGGACTCAGAGAAGGTGACCGTGTCGCAACCTTGATGTGGAACCACTCAACGCACCTGGAGGCATACTTCGGGATCCCTGCGGTCGGTGGCGTGGTACACACGCTCAACCTTAGGTTGCATCCGGATGAACTGGCCTTTATCGCCAACCATGCACAAGATCGCTGGCTTATCGTGGATGACGTGCTCCTTCCGATATACGAGAGGTTTGCCGACAAGGTGAGCTTCGAGCGCGTGTTTGTAGTGCCGTTCGGTGGATCGCCCACACCTTCTAGATACGAAGATTACGAGTCGTTCCTGGTGCAGGGCGGTGGCCGTCCCACTTATGCGAATCTTGACGAGAACGCCGCAGTCGCTATGTGCTACACATCCGGAACGACGGGCAAGCCCAAAGGCGTGGCATATTCGCATCGAGCCCTGGTTCTGCATTCCTTGTCAATTTCCTTGCCGGACAACTTTGCCATGACTCGCATGGACTCCGTGCTACCGGCGATGTCCATGTTTCATGCCAACGCCTGGGGCCTGCCGCATGCTGCTGTGATGAATGGCTGCAAGCTCGTGTTTCCCGGACCCAATCTCCAACCCGAGGCACTCCTGGACTTGCTTACCAGCGAAAGTGTCACTCTGACCGGAGCAGTGCCAACAGTGTGGCTGGGAGTGATTGATTGCCTGGAGCACGATCCCGGACGCTGGAAGCTGGCGGAGGGATTACGCATCATCGTGGCTGGGTCGGCAGCACCGGAGAGTCTCTTCCGCCGTTTCGACCGGTTCGGGGTGCGCGTGATTCAGCCGTGGGGGATGACGGAGACTACGCCGATCGCGACGACTTCCACTCTCAAGCCTGAGATGGCCGGCTGGTCCGAAGACCGCAAATACGAGATC
>Ga0137395_10000627_pt1 | contig 15199 bp, 19 predicted proteins | sample czobulk216metaG_FD_108283 | JGI IMG/M metagenome (GOLD analysis project Ga0137395, IMG submission 108283) | Vadose zone soil microbial communities from Angelo Coast Range Reserve, California, USA - czobulk2.16 metaG | ecosystem: Environmental > Terrestrial > Soil > Vadose zone | place: USA...
CATGGGAGAAAGCCCCCAGCGCGAGGCGACCAGCCAGGTGCAACCAATTGGCAGATATATGAAGCTCATACTCACGCAGACTGTCCTCAGACTTTTGAAGCCTTCCCGCACGAGACAAACCAATCCCCAGATTCCCAGGCCGCATCCGAGGCAGAACCATGGAAATACAAGAATCGTCGCCACGATACCCTGCGAAAACAGGAAAGATACAGTCGTACAAAGTGCTGCCGGTAGTTGCACCCACCGAGCGACGCCTATGGCAAGGCTGCTCTTTTCTTCGTTGACTACTCGTAATGCCAGATCAAGACCTAATGGCACGACAACCAGCGGAGCCAACAAAAACAATAGGTCGATTGTGTTCAGCGAGAACAAGCTCAGAGCTGAGCCCGCCACAAGCCCGATCCAAAGAAGTCCACCAGCGATTGCGTTGCGGCTCATAGCTATACTCCCAAGGCCGCTATGCTGAAAACGATGCCGAGATACGAGAAAGCAAGAAGAAATGCCACGTCGCCCATCCGATTCTGTCGACGAATCTCAGGGTCGTAGTAGAACAATTGAATTGGAACTCGAAACAACCAGAAGACCGCCATGACCGTAGAGAGGAATCGACCGAGGCGACTGGCACCGGCCAACTCCGGTGCGAACCAAAAACATAACGACGCAAAAATGCCGAGAACGAAGACAATATAGATCCAGTGGATGACAAACACTTCACGGATCATTGGCGAGACCCGAGAGAGGTGCGTCCGGCAACCTAGTTTCTTGGGCAAAACAAAATTGCCGATGATGATCACGAGTTGCACCACTCCCGCCAACCACAGCCCCGCAATTAGAGCTCGCATAGTTTCCTCCTATGTGGACAGCGAGCGATCCTAAGAACCACGCTCATCGATAGTGCCTCTTGAGTTCCGAGGCGTACTTGACCCCTAGAATGGATTGGTTCTGAGCTAACCATTCACTGAAGCGAGTCTGCCCGGTGGGGGGTTCCTTCGACACGAGCAAATTCGCCATCAATCCTTCGATCTCCTCTCGAGTGAGGACCACGTCACCGACAAACGGTTCCACGAGACGAAGCATTGCGAGTGCAATGCCCGGCCTCACATGGACTAGTCTTGTTTTGCTGTGAAGGGCTCCTGCGATCAGCTGAACCAGATCGTCAAAAGAGAATGTTTCGGGACCGACGGCATCAATTGCGACGTTGTTTTCTTGCTGCCCGGCATTTACAGCAAGTTCTGCGATATCTTCGACAAAGATCGGTTGAATCTGATATTGCCCAGAACCGGGAATAGCAAAGAAAGGCAAGTGCCGAACGAACCAGGCAATGTTGTTGATAAGGATATCTTCGCGACCAAATATGACCGTAGGTCGAAGAATGGCATAGGAGAGGCCGGATTTGATGATTGCCTTCTCGACCTCTGCTTTACCCGAATAATAGGGAAGATGAGAATCTAGCGATGGATTTGCGATGCTTAGGTGCACGATTCTCTGAACACCGGCTTCCTTTGCCGCTTGGAGCAATGTTATTGAATTAGATACTCCGTCGTCGAATGTAATCCTGCCATGGCTGAATCGTACCCAATAGGAGTTGTATAGAACGGAAGCTCCTCGAAGGGATTGGATCAGTCCTGCAGTATCCTGAAAATCCAGTGCCGCGATTTCCACTTGCTTGCCAAAAGGATTCGGGTTGTTCGGATGACCGGTAAGTGTTCGCACTGTCCTTCGGGCGTCCAGAAGTCGCTGCGTGATGTATTTTCCGGTGTAGCTGAACGCTCCGGTGACGACGTCGAATTCACGTATGTTGTTCATATAGCTGCCGCGTCCGTTTGAGAACCGCTCTGGTTCGTACCAACGTCATTTGAAGGCTGACCAAATCTGTTCCGTAAGATGTACCGGCTCAAGACCATTCCCAAGATCATCACGGAAATAATGAGGCCGATTACTGCAGACTCAATTTGGTCGCTGATCTCAAACACTAGGGATTTAGTCCCTCCTGCAGTCGGCTGATGATCCAGGGCCAGTGCAAAGGGGACAAGAAATAGTGTGATATTGGAAAATGCCGTCCAGAAGCGGGCGCGTTCGACCGTGCCGCATAGATCAGTCAAAATAACTTGCAGAGGACTACGCAAATACAGAAGAGCAAGGAGCACAACCCCGATGGTCACTGCTAAGCCGGTGCCAAATGCAATTACTGGATTCATCTGGTTTCTCCTTTTGCGCGGCTAGTCGGGTCGCCGTGCTGACCCTCTTTTGTTACTGCGCAGATGCCGGAAGAACAATTCCGATGGTCAGCAAACCAACGATAGCCGGCCTGAAAAATGTGTTGCATACCTGGCAGCTGAGCCGCAGCATAGATCGGCCAGCCCCACCAGATTTGTCGCGCCAGAAACACAATGGCATCCGCACCGCCGTAAAGTTCGTTGTTGGCTGTGACGACTCGCATCTCGCGCAACAATTGATCCGGCGGTAGACCGAGAAGCGTCGCGACGCGCGGGTCTTGCAAGGCTGCCAGTCCAAAACCGCGCTTTTCGATCGTTCGTTCGAATCGGCTTGCGAGCGAAGTGCATATACTGCAACTGCGGTCGAAACAAACCCAACCCCTGGAAGCCCGACGACCTTTACTGTCAGTTATTTCTGAAATGAGAGAAATCATTGGTCACCAAAAAAGGGCGGTCTCCCCGCCCTTCACTCAGCTCTGGAACAATTTACGAATCCCACCACGCAGCTTCGCCATTCCTTTCATTGCGGCCGGTGATAGATTTCGAAATTCTTCAAATAGTGCGCTCATCATAACGATGAATTCAAGCATCTCTTCCATTCGTTCGCGTGCATAAACATCGACGGCGGTAGATTTCTTGGCTTCCGCAACGCACTCCCGGACCACCTGGATTGTGGGGTCAAATTCGCGCTTCTTCCGTTCATCCAGAATGTCGCGGACCATTTCCCACAGATCCTTCATGGACTCGAAAAGCTGCCGCCGGTCGCCGAACACGGACACCGCCCTGACGATCCTCCAGCCCTGTAATTCGCGGAGGCTGGTACTCACGTTGGAACGAGCGACCGATAGAGTATTTGCGATTTCCTCAGCTGCCATGGGGCGAGCAGACAGAAATAGAAGCGCATGGACTTGGGCGACGGTACGATTGATGCCCCACCGAGTGCCCATCTCACCCCAATGGAGAATGAACTTTTGGGCAACAGGCGAAAGGGCTTGTGTGTGTTCTGTCATGTCAGTCTATACAGAATATACAGTAATGCAAGCTGTGTGTCAAGGGCAATTATTCTCGAGCGGCAATCCACAGTAGCGGGCGAGGCCGGTGTACAAGAAGAGGCTAGCTGGCTACACAGCACTTGGGTACATTGTCGCGGAATGTCCGAGGACTTGATTCCGACCGGGATATCAGGACCCCGAATGCCCTCATTTGCGTAATAAATACCTTCCTCTAGCTAACGAAAGTAAAAGGCTATATAGTTTCGTTAGAGGATTCCTAACGAAACGATGGTTTTGAGATGCCAACGCCAACCAAACCCAACAGCCGCCTCGGGACCTACGTTCTCAAGACCTTCAAGGACGAGTCCTTCCGGGCCTATGTGCCGCCGCCCTTGCCGCCGGACCCGCCACTGGCCATCCAGCGGCTTTTGCCCCTGCTTGAGCAGGCAAATCAGGCGCTCGGGCGCCTGGACGGACTCGCGTCCATTCTGCCCGACCCCTCGCTATTCATTTACCTATACGTTCGTAAGGAAGCGGTGCTCTCTTCGCAGATCGAGGGAACACAGTCGTCGTTTTCTGACCTGATGTTGTTTGAAAGCGCCGAAGTCCCTGGCGTCCCGCTGGAGGATGTTCAGGACGTTTCAAATTATGTGGCAGCGATGAATCATGGTCTTCGCCGACTGCGAGAAGATTTCCCACTGTCTCTCCGTCTAATAAGGGAAATTCACAAGATTCTGTTGTCCAAAGGGCGCGGCAGCCAGAAACGTCCCGGCGAATTCCGCGAGACACAAAACTGGATTGGGGGTACGCGGCCCGGCAACGCTGCATTTGTTCCGCCTCCGCCTGAGAAGGTCATGGAGTGCATGGGTGCGCTCGAAAAGTTTCTGCATCGCGAACACGAAGACCTGCCCCTTCTCGTGAAGACGGCCCTCGTGCATGTGCAATTCGAAACCATTCACCCCTTCTTGGACGGAAACGGACGACTAGGTCGCTTGCTGATTACGTTCTTGCTCTGCGTCGCTGGCGCTATCCGCGAGCCCATTCTTTACCTCAGCCTGTATTTCAAGACTAATCGGCAGAGATATTACGAATTGCTTGACCGCGTCCGCACCAACGGAGATTGGGAGGCCTGGCTCGAATTCTTTCTAACAGGGGTGAAGGAGACCGCTCAACAAGCAGCCGATACGTCGAGAGAGATACTCACGCTCATGGAAAAGGACCGCCGGAAGATCGAGGAGCTTGGCCGTCCTGCTGGATCGGTTCTGCGCGTTCACCTACACCTTCAACGCAAGCCGATCATCACGATTCCGGCGACAGCCGAGCAACTCTCCCTCTCTGCGCCCACTGTGGCGAAGGCTTTGCAGCACATGGTGAAACTCGGCATGGTTCGCGAAACCACTGGCAAGCAGCGTCATCGCCTCTTCACGTATCACCGCTACCTGGAAATTCTCAACCGTGGCACCGAACTGCCAAATACAACGCACTAACAGCGTTGGCGCAAGCCAATGGATAGGCTGGGCCAGCCGTCGCAATTCACCATCCGCTCTAACGCCATCTGCTGAAACTTCCGGACTATCGCTTTCGCTTCACTTTTCGGCCCCTTTCCCTGCATGCGTGCCCATCCTGGCTGTCTCATTTCAAGGGTCCAGTCCATCTTGCTCCAACTGCTCGAAAGGAAACAGTTTCGAAACGCTTGCGGCGAATCTTTGGGGGGCCTTAACGGCGTTTATTCGTTCGTTGACCTCATCCGCTGTTGCACGGAAAGCACGTCCCGGTGCCGGAGCATTCGAAGAATCCAGTAGACAGAAACCGCAGCGGCGATGTGCTTGAGAGTGTGGCCGCTCACAATGTTACCAAGCGCGAAGATGGAGCCGTCAGCGGCTTCGAAGATTTTAGCGAAGACATAGATTGCTAGCGCGGCGACCAGGTCAACTCCACGGGTGTAGCGCGATGGGAATAGGCCAACGAGCAAAAGTATGACAAGCACGGAGCCGAACTGGACGAGCACGTACGGGCGCAAGTCTCCGTGGCCGCCTTTCTGGGTGACGTCCCAATAGGCCACGCTTGCCGCGCCTAGCGCCATAAGCGGGACAAGTATTTGCATGCTAGCTTTCACGCTGATCCGTTCACCGACAGTCGCAGCGACCAAAGCCATGAAGCCGATTGCCATCGGGATGCGATCCCAGAGCAGGGTACTGTCACGTGGACCAAAATGGTAGTAGGCCGAACCGAAGGCGGTTATCGCGACGCCCACAAAAAAGGCGAAATACGGCCAGCGCTCTCTTGGATCGATAAACGTGGCCCCTCTGGAGGAGGTTCTGACCTCCGAGCTTAGACTTGTGGCGGCTGGCCGGCAGGCTCCACAGACTGCTGGACAACACAGAACATGCTAAATTCCCAACGCCCCAACGACAAGAAAAAGCAAGTTTGAAACGACATTGAGGAAGTTCGGGATACCAAACAGGGCGCGCTTGTCGGCGAAATTGTGATAGGCCTCGCTCTGCGGAATGGGTTGTAACAAGAAGATAGCGACGATCGCAACCAGGACGATCGCCAGCACTGCCCAGACGCGCCAATCCCGCATGGGTCCCGACGTTTTGTCAGAAATGGCACGCAGGAATCTTGTCATTGTAAACTCAAGCGGCTTCCCGTCAGAAGTTCGCGAAATCCTTTGCCAGGAAGTCAATCACTCGATCTTCGTACTCCGCAGGGGCACGACCGAGAGCCGAGGCATGTTCGGCTCCCTTCACGACCCACAATTCTTTCCACCCACGCGCGGCCTCATAGATCCGTTCTGCGTGTCGGCAGGGAATCGTACGATCGCGAGTGCCGCAGATCAGAAGGATAGGAAATGACCGGGTCACTACAGCCTTCGCAGGAGACACTTCGTCCGGCCGAAAGCCCCCAGCTTCTCCCATCTGATCCATGGCGAATATCGTTGCTGGGCGGAAAAGCGTCTTTCCGAGAAATGGGCTGAAGTGGAGACCCGAATAGTCATAACTCACTTCCCGCAGGTCTGCAAACGGATCCTCGGCCACGACTCCTTCGATTCGTGGTTCGACTGCAGCTGATTGCAATGCAATTGCGGCACCCATGGACACACCCAGGGCGCCTAGGTGCCGCACACTTTCAGTCGAGTACAGCGCGCTCGTGATCGCCACGGTATCGTACCGTTCCTTCCAGCCGTAGGTCGCCATGTCGCCGCCGCTTTCGCCGTGGGCATGTGCATCCATCATGACAACGTTGTAACCGTGGCGCAGCAAAAACTCAGAATGCCCTAAGACGCCAGCGCGATTGTCCGAGACGCCGTGAAACAAGAGGACCCAATTGCCATTCGTCGATCGTGCTCGGATTTTCCATCCGCGCAATTCAATTCCGTCAGGAGCGCGTACAAAAAATACCTCTTTCCTAGACCCTGTGCGCTTCAGCATCCCTTCAGTTTGCTCGACGCGCCTGGGATTCAAGTTTGTCGGATGGATAAGTCCCGGGCCGACCGCCCGGCCGACCAGCGCCGATACGACCGATGACAACATGAGCACAGCGAAGATGCCGTATCTCAAGCGAACATATGTAAATCGACGTATTGCCTTAATAGCTGTTCCGGAACAGCATCATCCGGCCCAAATTCCTCTCGTGGCCGTTCGGAAATCCGCACTCTGCGGCGAACTCGTCGGTCTCTTTAAACGTGCCGAACAGGCGATCCCACCATGTGATGTCTCCATAGTTGAATCCGTGAACATCAAGTTGATGATGGATCGAATGATGCTCCGGCCTCTGGATGAAGTAGCCAAACCAATGCGGTGTGCGGAGATTGCTGTGGTAGAAGTACTCTCCTAGTACAGCGAAAACGTTGAACCATGCGCTCCCATCGGGAGACGCTCCTAATAGGAGAAACAGGAGCGCACTCGCAATCATTGAATCAGCCGCTATTTCAATCGGGTGCTTGTAAAATGCGGTCAGAAGCTCGATTCGGCTGGGGCTGTGATGAATCTGATGGCAAATGCGCCACAGGAAATCCACGTCATGACGCGCGCGGTGCCACCAGTAAAATACAAGCGTACCAACAAACCACCCCAGCAAGCCTTGCAGAAAGGGAGGCATGGCTGCCGAGATATGGAACAGAGACCAGTGCTGCATCCAGCGATTCCAGGCGAGCCCCGCCACCAGGACAATGCCGACTTGACAGATATTCAAAAATGCAGCGCGAGTATACCAGCCAGGAGCTTCCGGCAGCTCTCGCCCCGGAAGTATCCGCTCGACGACAAAGAAGAGCAGCGTTGCTGAGGCGATGATGACCATTGGAATCATATGTCCCTCCTGAATTCGCCCATGTTGCAATAGCGAATTTCTAGCGCTGAGCTTAAGCGGGCGATTGAGTTGGCACAACATAGGAGGTGACAGTTTCCTCATCTGTCACACTCGACCAGACGGAGGCACCTAAAAACTCAGTCTCCGAGTTGCCTCCGACGACTTTGGCGACATCGGTGGAACGCAAACGAGGTAGAATCGCCCCGTTTCCGATGAAGATCTCACTCAGCAAGAACAGCGATGTTCCGCTGCGGCAACAGCTCGCGGAACAGATCGTGTTTTTGATCACAACGGGGCAGCTTCACGCAGGTCAACAGTTGCCGAGCGTGCGTGCTCTTGCCCGACGCGTAAAAGTCCAACACAATACAGTCAGTGAAGCGTATCAAGATCTCGTTCGTCGCAATTGGCTCACGCGGCAGCGCGGCAGCAGACTTATTGTGGGAGCCCACGCAGGCCCTGGTGGCCAGAAGTCGCCCTCTAGTCTTGACGAACTCATCAACGAGACTATCCAACGTGCAAAACAGATGGGTTACTCGCTTCAGGCCCTCACCGAATGCGTACGCAACCGCCTCCTGGCCGAACCACCAGACCACTTTCTGATCGTAGAAGAGGAGCCAGGCCTTCGCGAGATCATCCGCCATGAGGTTCAGGAAAGACTTGGTTGGCCCGTTGAGAGTTGTTCTCCAGAACAGTTTGCAAAAGAACCCGGTCTGGCGGTCGGGGCCCAGGTTTTCGCGCCGAATCACATCATTTAAGAGTTGAAACCGCTCGTTCCCCAGAATCGCCCTTCGGTTCCGATTACATACTCCGGGGCAGACGAGCATGTCGATCTAATCCGCAGCCTGAAGAACCCCTCTATCATCGCAGCCGTATCGATCAGTGAAAGCTTGCTGAAGACAGCACGAAGCCTGTTTGCTCCGGCGATCGGTCGGCGGCACACATTTAGAGAACTATTGCTGCCCCGAAGCAAGCGCGTTGATCTGCGTGGCATCGATGTGGCCTTCTGCGACTCCCTCGCCATGCTTGCCGTCAATTGCCGGTGCAAGATTCATTACCGACTCGTTGCCCCCAGCTGCTTCGAATATCTGGCGACTGCCGTTGAACCAGCGCGGCGCGAATAACTGGCACTGACCACCTCTTGGTATCGCCTCTTAGAATTCAGTGAGATGCGGAATCAGACGTTTCAACCTTTTTGGTACTGGCCCCTGTTCCTCTTACACTGGGAGGCGATCGGGAGGCATCACCCTTTGCCTCAAGACAATCCTCAGGGAAGTCTTTCGGGTTAAAAGTGACAATGAAATCGGCCTTGCCTTGTTCAGAGCAGAGACAGAATAGATCGTCTTTTGGGTCATAGGGTATCTCGACGGTGGAACGAACGGTGGAACTAACCTTGACCTCGTAGGCTCGTTTGGAAACCCGCAAAAAATGAATGTCCTCGCTGACATTTCCCGTTTTTTCTGCCTCTCTATAGATAGGGAGACTCTCTAGCCGTTTCCCGTAGGCACGCATGGGGGAGCCTGTCAGTGGTCGCCATTGACCTTATTCAGATAGGAAAAGAACCGCGTCGACCGAAATACAGCTTCTCGCAATTGCAAAGATTGACTTTTTTCGGTGAGGTTTTTCAAGTTTTCGCCCTCTATATAGTAGGGGGAGTTTTCGGTCGTACAGTTCCGAAATGAGCGAGGCACATAATATTCGAGATAGCCTGGCCTTCTCTGACCGTAAAATTGCGGGCCGCAATCGTCCATACGAAAAGTGGCTGCAATCCGGCCCTAATCCTTGGCTCGTGGAAACAAAGGCTATCTGTACCCCATTTGTCGCTGGTGAACCTCGACCTCATTTTTTCTCTGCTATTTCTCGCATTTCGTTTGTGGCTTTGTTCGGTGGCTCTGATTCGGGCAGCAAGAATATTGCGCCCTTCCAGACCTCGCGACGGGAGTGCAAAATCATCGCGTCAGAAACACCCAATTCTGATTCGCCCTTCCGGAGCCCGCAATTCGAGGCGTATTCTGGTGCCTCGGGTTTGCAGCAGGCGCAAGTGGTTGATTTTGGCTGTGGCTCAGAGAACTCACACGCGAAGGGAGATTCGCGCCCTTCTTCTCTGAGTGTCTTTTGTGCGAACACCTCTTCTAAGGGTGAACGGTGCATGAAACACACAGTTCACCCTATCGGTCACCTTTCGGTTCACCTTAGGATTTTTGGAAGCGTCCACAGCGCAAGAAGTTGCGCATGGCACGATGATCGATTTGGGCGCGGACAAAACACCGGATTGGGCTGGAGCGACCCCACTTTTGTGCACGTTTCCGTGCCCAAAGTAATGTGTGGGGTCGCTCCAGCCCAACTGCGCGGTGACCGCGCAGAGTGTTTTGTCCGCGTCCAAATCGGGAGACGAACCACACAGAAGACCGTTTGGAACCACTCGAATTCGCAAATCGAACCAGCTCCAGAAAAAGGAGGCCACAGTCATGCCGAGCGGGGATGAAAACCACACCGAACTTCTAACGGTTCAGGAAACCGCCAAACTCTTGAAGGTGCCAATCTCTTGGGTTTATGGACACACGCGAAGGCGTTCGATCGACCCGTTGCCTGGATACCGCGTCGGTAAGTATTGGCGTTTCCGAGAAGACGAAGTGCTCGCTTGGGTGCAACGCCAGCGGAGAGACCGCGAAGCAGCTTGACATGTCTACTACACTGAGAAGCGACACAGAACAAGCCAAGCGGGCCATCGAAGGAGGAACGATGGTTCGTAGGCGATTTCAACGAGGGTCGCTTTTCAAGCGCGGCAAACGAGAGAAAGTTTGGGTTGCCCGCTGGTGGGAGGATGTCATCAACGCAAACGGGACAATGGGAAGGATGCGTCGGTCAATCGTAATCGGTACGGTCGCAGAATTCACCACGCGCCGTCTCGCGTTGCGTGCTCTCTCGGAGCGGCTTCGTTCATTAAATAGCGGAAGTCAGCGGCCACAGGCCATGTGCACGTTGAAAGAATTCGTGCAGATGGACTGGGAACCCGTTGTGCTTCCGACACTCAAGTACGCAACACAAACGCACTACAAATACATGCTCCGCGTTCATCTGATTCCAGCTTTCGGTGAACGGCGGCTTCCCGACATCCCGCGCGAAGCGATCCAAACTCTTCTCGCAGCAAAGCTTCGTGATGGGTTCGCGTGGGAGACCGTGCACCACATCAGATGTGCGTTGAGCAAAGTGCTGGCCACGGCGGAGGAGTGGGGATATATCTCCGACAACCCAGTACGCAAGACGCGACTCCCAAGGAGGGATTGCACCCCGGAACGGCCAGTCGTTACGCCGGAGCAAGTGAAGCGATTGGTTACGGTTCTTTCAGAGCCCGCCAAATCCATTGCATTGCTTCTAGCGATGACAGGATTGCGAATCGGTGAGCTTCTCGCGCTTCGATGGAAAAACGTCAATCTAAACGACCGATTGCTACGTGTAACGGAGACTGTTTACGAAGGGCACTTCGACAGGCCGAAAACCAAGCGGAGTGTCCGTGCAATTCCATTAGGTCAGGAGGCAGTTTCAACACTTTTCGCTTTGTGGCAAGATGTGAGCGATCCTGAGCAATTAGTCTTCGCAACTCACTCAGGCCGCCCACTCTGCCGACGAAACCTTCTGCAACGCCAACTGCGACCTACGTGCAAGAAACCCGGCCTGCCGACAATAACGTGGCACGCCTTGCGTCATTGCCATGCGACGTTGCTGGACGCGGTAGGAGCGCCGCTGGGCACTGTGCAGGCTCTTCTAGGCCATGCATCCCCGGAGGTCACACGGCAGATTTATCTGCACGCGATTCCGGAAGAGCAACGCAGAGCGGTCGAAAAAGTGGAGAAGCTTCTTATTGGACCCAAATGGACCCAACTTTCGGAAGTCGAACAAAGGCCGAATTAGCAAGTGCTTGAAAGGCAGGAAGATGTTGGTGGACGTGACCGGGATCGAACCGGCGACCCCCTGCTTGCAAAGCAGGTGCTCTCCCAGCTGAGCTACACGCCCCTATAAATATATGATTCTACTAGAATTTTCTGAAAATGAGTACCTGCTCCGTTTGCAGGTGCTCGCGCAAATTGAGCTGTCCGCCCATCGCGTGCACCCTTCACCTTGTAAGATACTTATAACGATTTCCCGACTAGCTTTACCGTTGATTCTCGGTCCATTTGGTCCAAGACCGCATTTTTTCAGAACAATCGCAGCGTTGGATAGAGCCTTCGGCTCCCCACCGAACCCTTGGGCATGTGAATTGAAAGTCGCGCGCGGAAGATATTGAAGGGACAGTGCATTTCGGCAATGCGTGCAAGGGCCCGATAGGTCCGCAGGACACGCCTGCCTCGTGACCAGGGGCAGAGCCGACCTTCTGGAGACCGTTGGTTCAAATTAGGTCCCCACTCTCGCTACTCCAAAGCATTGTCTAGAAGAGAGGATAGCGGCGATTCGTCCACTTCTCCGGAGGAGTTGTAAACGGCCTTGCCGGACTTATCGAGAACGACGACGTGCGGTATATAGCCCTGAAAATATTGCTTCACGAGTTGCTGTTGCGCGGGTGAACGTTTCTGATCGAGGTTCACGACTACGAAATTCACTCGGTCTTTGTACTTCTCGTAGACGCTCACTGTGCGCCGTGCTTGCCTCTTTGAATTGAAGCAGCCTTCCCCATACTTGATAATGTAGTTCGGACTGCCGGGGACGGCGCCTTCATTCATAATGTTGCAGTGACGATAGCTTTGTGTAGCTAAAACGGGGGCTGGCGGCGGCATTTCGCCACCGCCAGCCACTTGATGATTGGAATAAGGTGGATTTTGTTTAGTCCGCGGCGACTCTGGTCTGGTGCGTGGCTGGTGCGTGGGCCACTACAGTCTGGTGTTTGGCCGACGCAAGCTCCTTCTCATTCTGCGCAGCGTACAGAAATTCATGGCCCGTCTTACGCCCGGGGTAGAACCAGTCCAGTATGGCGCTAGGCTGTGTCGAATCTCGCTCCGCGAAAGTAAGTGCAGTGTGGTCGGATGACTGGGCGCGTTCGGCAGTTATGGTGCTGACGGTCGCGTACAGAGTTGATCGATCAGAATTGAAAATGTGAATGATGTTACGGTTGGCGATAGATATATCAGCCAGCACAAACCAGTACGTTCCCGCTGGCAGAACACGTCCAGGAATCTGGACGGGTTGGCTAAAGGTAAGCTGAGAGGCCTGATCGTATTCATCTGCTCGTGCAGCGGGCAGGATGATTGCGAATGCAAGCAGCAATCCAAGGAAGCTAATTGTCTTTCGAGTTTTCATGAGTTCCTCCTCATGCCCGTTCGATAGCTGACGCAAGAAAAGGTTCCACCCTCTCCATACATAACGGAGTGTCGAGCGCGGGTGCCGTCTTGCATTTCTGAGAGTTGGAAATCAGCGGTGCCCCCGACGATGACCGATATCCGCCGCCTGCCGCTCGGGAATCCCTGAATCCCATTCGAGTTGGGACCGAAAAGCGTAAGGAAGCGCGGCTCTCGGCAAGTCAGATCATCACGTAACTCCGATGAAATCTGGAATTCCTGGGAATTTTTCGATCCGTTCCACGGTCTCGATAGCAGTAAGGGTGAACGGGTGATTCGAGAATCAGGCAATTTCCGCTGGCGCGTCGCCACTACACGCACAGCCATGCGTAAGGAGCACAAACTGAAGTTTCCTTCCACCTTCTACCGAGTGCGCCGCCGCGGAAATATTTTTCGGCAAGTGAAGAAGCCGGACAAGCGATTGAAACTTTTTCGAGTCTGCGGACTCACACGTTGAGTGGGGGCACGCCAGGCTATTGTGCGCCTGTGTAAGTCCGCACAAATTTTGAAACAGCACGGAAGCCTCGGGGTGTGGGCTTTTCAGTTCTGCTCTTCCAGGGGCCACTAAAAATCAAAAAGATCTCCTTCTAGTCGTCAAGAGCGATCGGTGGGTGATCTCAGGAGGGGTGTGCATGCGTTTTCAATTTACAAGCAGGGGTGTTGTCAGCAGTATCGCAATGATCGCGGTTTTGGTAGCCAGTTTTTTCGTTCCCATTTTACTCCACGCGCAGGCGGCGGGCGCGACTCTCTCTGGCATGGTGACGGACCCGTCCAACGCAGCAGTCCCAAATACGAATGTCTCGATCAAAAATATCGAGACCGAGATCTCCCGGGAAGTGACAACAAACGAAGCCGGCTTTTACAACGCACCGAACCTTTCGCCGGGGGTTTATGAAGTGAGCGCCTCCGCTCCAGGGTTTTCCAAGCTGGTGCAAACCAACATAACGCTAACCGTAGGAGCTCAGCAGGTTCTGAATCTTTCCCTGCGGGTCGGGGAAGTCTCGCAAATTCTTGAGGTGGCAGGCGAGGCTCCTAACGTGGAGCTCACGTCCTCCGCCCTCACCGCCGAGGTGAATTCGGTCACGGTTCGCGAACTGCCTTTGAATGGCCGCGATTGGAGCTCCCTGGCAGTCCTCCAGCCCGGAACGATCGGCATCCGAACTCAGATCGGGACCACCGGTACAGTCAATCGAGGCAATCGCGGTTTCGGAAATCAGCTATCAATTAGTGGCCACCGTCCCACGGAGAACAACTATCGCGTCAACGGGATCAGCGTAAATGATTATTCGAACGGATCGCCGGGCAGTGTGGCGGGAGCCCAACTCGGCGTGGATGCGATTCAAGAATTTTCTGTCCTGACCGCCAACTATACGGCAGAGTACGGGAGAACATCGGGCGGAGTGATCAACGCGATCACCAAACCAGGAACCAATAATTTCCACGGTGCCGCTTACTGGTTTCTCCGCGACGAAGGCTTGGACGCGAATAGCTTTTTTGCAACCCAGAGGTCACCATTCCATCGAAATCAATTCGGCGGGTCGGCTGGAGGTCCCATCCAGAAAGACAAGACCTTTATCTTTGGAGATTTCGAAGCGATCCGTCAGGTCAGGGGTTTGAACAGCATACAACTGACCGTGCCGTCGCCGGCGGCCCGCGGGATCGGGCCAAACGGGCAGCCGACGGTTGCGATTGTGAACGGATCCCTACTTCCGGCGAGCGGGTCAAACGCCGCCCCGAATCCAGACCCGACGACACATATAGACACAGCAGTCCTGCCGTATCTTGCGTTCTATCCGCTGCCCAATGTGCCCAATTCAGTCAGCGGCGATACAGGATTGTTCGTCACTTCACCTGTACAGCAGTATTCCCAGAACTACGCAACGGCTAGGCTCGATCATAAGTTCTCAGATAAAGACACCTTTGACTTCGTGTGGTTTTTTGATAGATCGCCTCAAATTACGCCTGACGCCTTTCTCGAATCCACAACTCAAACTTTCAGCGAACGGAACTTTGGCGAAATAGAGGAGACTCATATTTTCAGCTCTTCGTTTGTAAACAATGCCCGATTTGGCTACAACCGCACCGATGGGTTTGTGGGCCAACCGGTTAATGCCTTGCTGCCTTTCGCGGCGGATACAAACCTGGGAGTGGTTCGCGGTCGCCCTGCTCCCATAATCAACGTCAACAATTTTGGCAGCGCGCAGGGATCCCTAGGCAGTCAGACCCGGAATAACCACACTCAGAATTCGTATCAGTTTTACGACGATGCGTTCATCACGCGTGGGTCTCACGCCTTGAAATTTGGATTTTCGGTCGAGGGCATTCAATACAATGAACTGTCGGTGCAGCGGCCAAA
>Ga0137395_10000629_pt1 | contig 15169 bp, 14 predicted proteins | sample czobulk216metaG_FD_108283 | JGI IMG/M metagenome (GOLD analysis project Ga0137395, IMG submission 108283) | Vadose zone soil microbial communities from Angelo Coast Range Reserve, California, USA - czobulk2.16 metaG | ecosystem: Environmental > Terrestrial > Soil > Vadose zone | place: USA...
AGTTGGCGCGTGGTGTGGCGGGCACATACGTGGGCAATCTCATGCGCCATCACGCCGGCCAGCTCCGCTTCGTCGTCGGCCGCCAGAATCAGGCCGGAATTCACGTAAAAGAAGCCCCCGGGCAGGGCCATGGCGTTGATAACGTCAGAGTCCACGACCTTGATTGTGAAAGGAACCTTTGCATCTGAGTTGCGCACCAGATTCTGGCCAATGCGGTTCACATATTCATTCACGACCGGGTCGGTCACCATCTTCAGGCTCGACTCAATCTGGGTGGCGTACTCCTTGCCCATGCGGATTTCGCTCTCAATGGAGTACCAGTCCCAACCCGCAACTTTGCGGTTACCGATGGCGTCCACGTCGTCCTTACCGCCACTGTGTTTGGCCTTGCCTTCTTTGTCCTTCTTCTTGTTGCTCTTCTTGTCTTTGTCGCTCTTGGCTTGATCGGTCGCTGGCTGGCTCTGGTCCTGATCGGCCGCCGTTGTCTGATTCTGGTCAGCAGGCTGCTGGACGGGCTTCTGGTCCGCCGTTGGCTGGGCCGTGGTGGTCTGACCAGACGCAGAAGGGGTCTGGCTGGGCGTCTGCGGCTTCTGTTTATCGTCCTGGGCAAACGCTGAGGCCGACAGACTCACTCCGGCAACCAGGATGGAGGAAAGCAATAATGCTCTAAATCTCATAACACACTCCTGCCGCGAACGGGGCCCGCATGAGGACACGTTCATTATACCGCTGGGGACATTCACGTACCCTAAATAGATTTCTCCCGTATACGGTGCGATGCAGAATCCACCCCTGCCGGTTATCCGTACAGACAAGAGATTCAGGGTTAAGATTGGTAAAGTCAGGGCCTTTTGGGGCTGCCTGGGCCACCCGGGTTGCCAGATGCAGGATCTCTACGCGCTTGGCCCGCCATTCACCGGCGGAATCCTGCCGCGCCGTCACCCGGACCTCCTGTCCGGCGCTGAGGCATTCAGAGTTGCATTTACGATGCTCGCTGGCCGGAATTTCGTCCCCAAAAACGACAATGGCGTGCGAAACCTCCACGCGGCGCAGCATGTGGTTCCGTCCCTGCACAAAGATCCAGCCGTGGACCGTCGGCGTGTTCACGGGGGGGTCGATGACCCTGCCCCGGAAGGTACCATCAGCCGAGAAGACGGGTGGCGCGGAAACCAGCAGCCCGAACGTGATGCACAGTGCCCAGCACATCTTCATACCAAGTTCTGATGCCAAGCTGCTGAGCGGCGTTCTCTCTCAGTCGTAATACTCAAGCCCAAGATGGGTAATGAGCTGCTCACCCCGCAGGTGGCGTAACGTGTTTTTCAGCTTCATCAACTGGATAAACAGATCGTGCTCCGGGTACAAGCCCGGCACCGTCATGGGCGACTTCAAATAGAAGCTCAACCACTCCTGAACCCCCAAGCCGCGCAACGCCTCGCTGCGCTTGGCCAGGTCAAGGAAAAGTATCAGATCGAGCACGATTGGCGCCGCCAGGATCGAATCACGGCACAGGAAATCCACCTTGATCTGCATGGGGTAGCCCAGCCAGCCAAAGATGTCGATGTTGTCCCAGCCCTCTTTGTTGTCGCCGCGCGGCGGGTAGTAATTAATGCGGACTTTGTGGTGAATGTTGCCGTAGAGATCGGGATAAAGCTCCGGCTGAAGGATCCGGTCGAGCACGGAGAGCTTGGATTCTTCCTTGGTCTTGAATGAGCCCGGGTCTTCCAGCACTTCGCCGTCGCGATTGCCCAGAATATTGGTGGAAAACCAGCCGCTCATGCCGATCATGCGCGCCTTGAAGCCGGGCGCCAGAATGGTCTTCATCAGCGTCTGGCCGGTCTTGAAATCTTTACCGGCGATCGGCGCGTTGTTGGCTTTGGAAAGCTCCATCATCACCGGAATATCCACCGTGAGGTTCGGCGCGCCATTGGCGAAAGGCACGCCTTCCATCAGCGCCGCGTACGCGTAAATCATCGATGGAGCGATCTTGGGATCGTTCTCTTCCAGGCCACGCTCAAAGGCTTCCAGCGATTCATGCACCGCGCTCTGCTTGGTGAAAGTTTCCGTTGACGCGCACCAGATCATCACCAGGCGGTCCGCGCCGGACTTCTTTTTGAAATTCCGGATATCGCCCCGCAACTGCTCCGCCATATCGCGCTTGTTCTTGCCCTTCTTCACGTGTTTGCCATCCAGCAATTTCACGTAATTGCGGTCGAACACCGCCTTGCGCGGCTTAATCGACCGCATGAAAGGCTTGATCTGGTTGAGCAGGTCTTTCTCCAGCACGCCGGCGTTCATGGCGGCTGCGTAAGCATCTTCTTCAAAGATATCCCAGGCGGTAAAGACCAGGTCTTTGAGGTTGGCCAGCGGAACGAATTTGCTGATCTTGGGCGAGCGGCCGTCGGTGCGCTTGCCCAGCCGTATCGTGCCCATCTGCGTGAGCGACCCAATGGGCTTGGCGATCCCTTTGCGGATAGCCTCAACCCCGGCAATAAAGGTGGTGGCCACCGCCCCCATGCCAACAATCATTACGCCCAGTTTGCCGCGGGCCGATGCAATTTTGGTTGCGGTTGTCTTTTCAGCGGAAGAAGCCATTAATTTACAGAACCGTCCTTAAGATGAGTGGAAACTTGTTATCTTCTCGTAAACGAGAGCGGTTTGTAAACTGCATTACGCCGCGGCGCGCACACGGCCCTTCCAATGCGACCACACAAACCACGTGATCCCCGCCAGCAGCAGCAGAATAATCACCAAGTCCAGCCGGTGGAACCACAGCTTCAGGCGCGGGTCTTTGTCCCAGCGCTCGCCCAGCTTCATGCCGATCCACGCCAGCGCGAAGCACCACGGCCAGGAGCCGATGAAGGTATAAACATGGAAGCGCAAGCGCGGCATCCGGGCCACGCCTGCGGGCAGCGCAATGAAAGTCCTGATCACCGGAAGCAATCGGCCGATTAACACTGCCGCGGCGCCAAAGCGCTTGAAGAACCGCTCCGCCATCTCCAACTCATGGCGGCCCAGAAAAACATAAGAGCCATACCGCTCAACCAGCGGCCTTCCGCCGTAGCAGCCGATCTCGTAGGCAATCACCGAGCCCAGATTGCAGCCTAGCGCGCCGGCCGTAGCAACCAAGACAAGGTTGAACGGAAGATGCGTCAGAGGGTCGGATTGACCGGAGTACACCAGGTACCCGGCAAACGGCATGATGATTTCTGACGGCAGCGGAATGCAGGCTGACTCAATGGTCATCAGCAGCAGCACGCCGAGATAGCCGGCCTTCGAGATTACGGCGATGATGAACCCGGCTAAGGTAGCAATGATTTTGTCAATCATCAGGTGGGGTCTTTAGAAATCCTGTGAATCCTGGGTAAAGGTGTAACCCGGCAGCGTCATACCGCTCTCGGCCTTGGCAATCTTCACGCGGATGGTTTCCGCTTCCGGCGCGCTGACCTTGGCCGGCCTCAGCATGGCGTAGTGGGTAAACAGCTCGCCGTAAACCTTGGTGACCAGAAAGTTGTCGCCGCTTTCGTCGCTGCGCCAGACCTGGCCCGCTTGGACCGCTTTAACCATATCTGAAGACTACTGAGTGATGACGCAATGCGTCAATCCGGCAATTTGCCGCTGAACAATCCTTCTAACCCCGCTGCCGGACAGCGCACGCCCACATAAAACGTGCCGAATAGCGCATAGACGGCGCTTACCTCGTCAAAGCGCATCTCGTAAATCAGTTTCTTGAAGATGAGCGGGTCGTCGGCAAAAAGGTCCACGCCCCATTCCCAATCATCGAACCCGATTGACCCGGTAATGATCTGCCGGACCGTGCCGGCGTAGCGGCGTCCTACCAGTCCATGCTCTTCCATCTGCCGCTGGCGCTCTTCGATAGGGAGGCTATACCAGTTCTTGTCCTCCCCGCGTCGGCGGTCCATGGGGTAAAAGCAGATGTACCGCGCAGGCGGAATCTGGGGAAAGAGCCGCGGGCGCATGGCCTCAGTCTGGCGCTTAACGGTTTCTTCCACGACTGCATTCCACTCCGGCGAATGCGGCTCGACTCCTTTCTCCCGCAGCGTGCGATACAGCTTGACCGAAGAGTCATAAAGCCCAAGCTCCACTACCGAGAGGTACGACGTGGTCTGCTCCAGGTAATCGCTCAGCCGCAGGCGCGAGATGGCCAGCTCCGCAGCCTTGAGCTGGTCAAATGAGTTGCGGAAGTGAACCACCAGCAAGTCGCCCTTGTGCCCCAGCAGAGAAAACAGCGCGGTCTGGCCGGCAACGTCATTTTCCATCTTCAGCAGCGCAGCCGACGCCTCAGCGGCAATCTCATGCTGCTGCGCCGTGCTCAACTTGCGCCATTCCGTCCAGCGGAAGCGGAACATCTGGTGCAGCACACTGGAGCCTTCAATAGTGAGCGGGACCGCATGCAGTTCGCTGCTTGTGATTTTCATCTCGGCCTTCGTGGTGGTCGCCATCTTTTTCCTCTGCCCTCTTCCGTATGCCTATTGTGATTGTAAGCCCGCTGCTTTAGATTTTGTGTCTATGCCTGTCGCAAAAACGCCTGTCACAAAAACGCCCGCTGCCAAAACCAAGTCTGCGAAGCCGTCCGCCAAGGCCGCTCCTCCCGCCAAGGCAAAATCCGTTAAAACGAAGACGCCAAGAGGCGGCTATGATCCGCTGGCCCCGGAACGCATTCAGGACATTCTAAATCGACTCAACCAGCGCTATCCTGGCGTCAAAACCGCTCTGCATCATACCAATGCCTGGGAATTGCTGATTGCCACCATTCTTTCGGCTCAATGCACTGACGTGATGGTGAACAAGGTTACGCCAGGGCTCTTCCAGAAGTATCCCACACCGCAGGCCATGGCGGCCGCAACTCCGGAAGAGCTTGAGCCCGATCTCAGGCCCACCGGCTTTTATCGCAACAAGGCAAAGTCGGTGGTAGGAGCGTCCAAAGCAATCGTGGAGAATTTTGGCGGCCATGTGCCGGACGAGATGGACAAACTGCTAACTCTCCCCGGCGTGGCACGAAAAACGGCCAATGTAGTGCTGGGTTCGTGGTTCGGCCAGGGTGTGGGCATTGTGGTTGACACGCACGTGCATCGCATTTCGCGACGGCTGGAACTGACCAGGTCTGAAGATCCCAGAAACATTGAGCAGGATCTGATGAAGGTGATCCCACAGGCGAAGTGGATCGACTTTTCCCACCAGATCATTCATCACGGGCGCGCATTGTGCATTGCGCGACGGCCCAAATGCGCGGAATGCCCGCTGGAAAACCTCTGCCACGCGGCGGACAAGACGTGGTCAACGGTGGAGATTCATAAAGCCGCGAAACCCTAACGGAACTTCCACCACGGAGACACGGAGGCACGGAGAAATGCGCCAGTTAGAAAAGTGCCGGACACCGACGCGACGAACATTTTTGCTTTTCATTTTTCTGGCCGCGACCTTGGCCGTTGCCCAGCCGAACGGCGCTCCCGCAGTCATCACCGATCCCACCCAGATCACCTCGAAGCAGAAATTCGATATCCAGCCCTTCACCGTGGAAAAGCTCTACATGACGCGCGCCATCGGCGACAGCTCTTGGTCGCCCGACGACAAGCAGGTCGCGTTCGTCACCAACATTACCGGACGCAATAATATTTGGGTCGTGCAATCGCAGAGCGGCTGGCCCACGCAGCTCACGGTCAGCAACCAACGCCAGGCCAATATCGCTTGGTCGCCCAAGGGCCGCTGGATCGCCTACAACTCAGATTATGACGGCAACGAGCAGTTGGACCTGTTTCTGGTTTCCACCAGCAACGGCGAGGTAATAAACCTAACGAATAGTCCTGAGGTTTCCGAAGAAGGCGCAGCGTGGTCGCCCGACGGCGAAAAGCTGGCCTACAGCGTGAAGCCGAAGCAATCTCCCAATTACGAAATTGACATCATTGAAATTCTGACGAAGAAAGTCACACATCTCACCAGCAACACGCCCGCACAGCTCAGCAACTTCAACCCCATCTGGTCGAAAGACGGCAAGTGGATCGTCTTTACCCAGCAAAACGCTGCGGGCAAGGACGCGAATATTTTCTTTGTCAACGCAACCGGCGGCCGCGCCACCAATCTCACGCTGCATGAAGGCGAGCACAATTTCACCGCCACGGACCTTTCGCCCGACGGCAAGACTGTGCTGATCACATCGAACGCCGGCAACGGCTATGAAAATGCCGGGCTGCTCGATGTCGTAACGAAGAAAATCACATGGCTGACCTCCGACAAATGGGAGACCACCTCCGGCAAGTTCTCTCCGGACGGCAAACGCCTGACCTGGACGCTCAATGCCGACGGCAACCAGGATATCTTTCTGTATGATCTTGCCGCGCATCGGGCTTTGCGCCTTCCGCTCAACAAAGGCATCAACTCGCTGGCTGGCGCTGAAACTGCCTTCAGCCATGACGGTACTCGCCTGCTCTACACACACAACGGCCCCAACTTCCCCAACGATATTTGGACCTACGATCTTGCCACGCAGAAGTCGCAGCAGGTCACGCACGCGCTGGTGGGCGGCGTTCGTAGCGAAGATATGGTAGAGCCTTTCCTGGTCCACTATCCCAGCAAGGATGGTAAGTGGCAGATCTCTGCGCTTGTCTATGTCCCGTACAACGCCGAACGCAACGGAAAGAACGCTGCCGTGGTGTTTGTCCACGGCGGCCCCGCTGATCAATACCAGAATTTCTTTGTGCGCATCGTGCAGTACCTGGTGAATCAGGGATTCTTCGTGATCGCTCCCAACTATCGCGGCTCAACCGGTTATGGCAAGGAATTCGAAGACGGCAACCGTTTTGATATGGGCGGCGGCGACCTGGAGGACGTGATCTCCGCCGCCGAATGGATCAAGAAGACCGGCTTCATCGATCCCAAAAAAGTCGCAGTGATGGGCGGAAGCTACGGCGGTTATCTCACCATGATGGCCGTGACCAAGGCGCCTGAACTCTGGGCCGCCGGCGTGCCTTTTTTCCCATTCGTCAACTGGTTCACTGAAATGGAGAACACAGATCCTTACGGGCGCGAATACGCAATCACCAATATGGGCGATCCCATGAAAGACAAGGCCCGCCTGCAAGAGCGATCACCGATCAACTTTGTCGATCAGATCAAGGCGCCGTTGCTGCTGCTCGCTGGAGGCAATGATCCGCGTTGTCCCAAGACGGAAGCCGAGCAGGTGGTACAGGCGGTCAAAAAACGCGGTGGCGTGGTGGAACTCAAAGTTTATGAGAATGAAGGCCACGGCTTTGCCAAGATCGAAAACCAGATTGATGCGTTTACGCGCGTCGCGGAGTTTCTGAAAAAGTATGCCACTCCGGCGAAATGCGGCTGCAACTTGGAATGATGTCGCTGCGCTCCACCCGCCAATGAGCGTACCCACTCTAGCGCGTTCAGCGCCTGAGTCGCCGGGCTCAGCGCGCAAGCGCGCAAGCCGGCTTCGCCCGGAATTGGCCAGCTTTCCTTTGCGTCCTTTTGCGGTGAATCCGCTACTCGCTCGGATGCTCGGTCAGCACGTGCTTGGCGATCGCCAGCGCCAGGCCTTCCATCGTGTATTCAAGAGCCTCAATATTTGTCTTGAAGCCGGCCTGCCTTAACGTTGCGCTGGTGACCGGCCCAATAGAGGCCAGCCAGATCTCGCGCAGGCTGTGGTAGTGGTCTTTTTCAAGAAGATCGAAGAAATTGGTTGCCGTGGACGAGCTGGTAAAGGTCACGATGTCCGGGCGGGACGCCTCATGGCAAAAAAGCCGGTTGAGTTTCGCTTTGGCGCCTACCGGCACATGGGTCTCATACGCTTCAGCCACGTCGACTTTAGCTCCGGCCTTCTTGAGTTCATTCGGCAGCACGTCGCGCGCCACTTTGGCCCGGACCAGCAAAACGCGCTTCCCTTCCGTCTTGCCCTTCAGCGCCTCTACGACGGATTCGGCAATGTATCTTTCCGGCGTTACCGTCACCTTTAGACCGTGCTGTTCAATCTCATGAGCCGTGGCGGGACCAATAGCCGCCACCTCGAGATGCTTGAGTTTCTCAGTGGCTATGCCCAGCTTCTTGAGCCGCGCAAACAACGCCTCAACGCCGTTCACGCTGGTGAGGATAAGCCAATCATATTTGCTGATGTTGCGCAGGGCCGCATCCAGCGCTTTGAAGCTGCGCGGCGGCTTTATCTCAATGGTGGGAATCTCCACTACCTCAGCGCCCATTTCGCGTAACGGTTTGGCCAGCCCGTCTGACTGTTTGCTGGCGCGCGTGGTCAGGATGCGCCATCCACTGAGCGGTTCTTCTTTCTTCGGGCTCATGGCTGCTCTACTCGGGCTCATGGCTGCTCTACTCGGGCTCATGGCTGCTCTACTCGGGCTCATGGCTGTTTCGGCACCACAACTTCCTGCGCATAAACGTCGGTAAGAATCTTATCGCCGCCGCGCCGCAGCAGCGCTTGCGCTATTTCACGGCCAAGTTTCACGCCGTCGGCTCCGTCGGCCTGTTCGCGCAAAATCTCGCTGCCATCAGGACGCCCGACCATGGCGCGAAGATGCAGCCGGCCGCTGCGCTTCTCAGCATACGCTCCAATCGGCACCTGGCATCCGCCACCCAACGACCCCAGCAGCGCGCGCTCGCATTCAATGGCGGCTCGCGTGTCGGGATCGTCCAGAAAGGCCAGCAGCGTTCGAGTATGCTCGTCATTGCGGCGAATTTCAATTGCCAGTGCACCCTGCCCCACCGCGGGACACATCACATCGGCCGAAATCCGCGAACGCACATGCGTTTCCAGGCCAAGACGGTTCACACCAGCAGCGGCCAGGATGATGGCATCATATTCGCCCGACTCAAGCTTCCGGAGCCGGGTATCCACGTTGCCGCGCAGCGGAAAAATTTCCAGATCAGGGCGCACCGCCTTCAATTGGCATTGCCGTCGCAAACTGCTGGTGCCGACCTTCGCGCCTCGCGGCAGCTCTTCCAGCGTGGAGTATTTCACCGAGATGAACGCATCCCGCGGGTCTTCACGCTTCATGATCGCAGCCAGTTCGAATTCGGGCGCCAGATCAGTAGGCACATCTTTCAGGCTGTGCACGGCCAGGTCAACTCGATTCGCGGCCAGCGCTTCTTCAATCTCCTTGGTGAACATGCCCTTAGTGCCGACTTTGGCCAGCGCCACTTCTGTGATCTTGTCGCCCGTGGTCTTGATGACCTCAATTTCGACAGTATGCCGCTTCTCGCGCAGTAGCGAAGCCACGTGATTGGCCTGCCACAACGCCAGTTGTGAGCCGCGCGAGCCGATACGAAGTCTGGACATTACTCTTTAGGTTTGCCGGTATTCAGGTTGAACAGCCGCCGGATCATCTCATGGATGGTAGCAGCCTCAGGATGGTCCGTCGAAGACTTGAGCGTAGTAATGGGCGTGTGCAGCAGCTTGTTGATGATGCCGCGCGTCATGGCTTCAATCGCGGCTTCCTGCTCCGGCGTGATCGTGCCCAGCTTGCCGCGGATGCGGTCAATCTCCGCCTGGCGGATGGTTTCACAGTATTCCTGGAGCGAGAGGATGGTCGGCACCACCGCCAGCGACTTCATGCGCGATGCGAAGCGGTCCACCTCAAGCTCGATGATCTTCTCCGCGCGCTCGGCTTCTTTCTTGCGCTCACCGGCGTTGTCGGTGGCCACCGCCTGCAAGTCGTCTACGTCATAAACAAACATTCCGTCCAGCTTGTTCACATCCGGGTGGACGTTCCGAGGCACGGCAATATCGATAAAGAACATGGGGCGGTTGCGGCGGCCTTTGCGCAGGCGCTCGCCGTGCTCGACGCGGAAAAGCGGCTCGGCGGCGCCGGTGGAGGTCAGAATGATGTCGGCATGATCAGCGGTTTCATGCAGCAGATCAAACGGGACAGCGCGACCGCCGAAACTTTCCGCCAGCTCTACTGCGCGCTCATGCGTGCGGTTGCTGATAATGACCTGGGTTGCCCCATGTGCAATCAGATGGCGCGCGGCCAGCTCCGCCATCTTGCCCGCGCCCACCAGATAGACGGTCTTGTCTTCGAGCGAGCCAAAAATCTTCTCCGCCAATTGCACGGCCACAGAAGCGATGGAAACGCTGGAGCTGCCAATCGCGGTCTCTGAACGCACGCGCTTGGCTACGGCAAAGGCGCGTGACAATAAGGCTTCCAGCGCGGAATGAATCGCGCCAAGGCCTCGCGCTACGGCGTAAGCCTCTTTTACCTGGCCCAGGATCTGCGATTCGCCCACCACCATCGAGTCCAGGCTGGAGGCGACGCGAAAGACGTGGCGCACAGCATCGCGCTGCTCAAATTCATAAATGTGCCCATTGAGCACGGCCGGGCTCACGCCGAAATAACTGCCCAGAAAGCCGCGCAGATCGGCGGCCTGCTTCGTGCTCGCGACCACTTCCACGCGGTTGCACGTGGAGAGCACCATGCCTTCGTCCACGCCGGGCTGCTGCACCAGGCTGCGGATGGCGTCGGGCAACTGCGCATCCGGGACAGCAAGCCGCTCACGCACCTCAAGCGGAGCGCTGTTGTGGTTTACGCCGATAACGCGAAAATTCATGGAGCAATAAACCTGTGCGTCTGGCTGAAATTATTTGCCGCCCAGGCCAGCACGGCGGCGCCAAACGCAAATGTTGCCAGATACGCAGCACGGCGCCCCCGCCACCCGGCGTTCCAGCGCGTGTAGAGAAGCACCATGTACACCAGCCACATCAGGCCGGAGAGCAGAATCTTGGGATCGGCAAAATATCTGGTCCCGAAGCGCGCTTCCGCCAGGATGGAGCCCGCGATCAGCCCCAGCGTCATGAACGGGAAACCCCAGATCAGGCACTTGAAGCCGATTTCATCGATGGTGGCCAGCGCCGGCAGCCGCGACCAGAAACCGTGCATCCCCGTCTTGCTTTTGAGATTGCGCTCCTGGATCAGATAGAGAATGCTGGCGATGAAGCTGAAGAACAGCGCTGAGTACCCGATCAGAATGAGCGCCACATGGACATAAATCCATTGCAGGCTGACAAAGATCGGGGCCGCAGGCTCGCTGGGCGAAGCGTACGATGAAGCTGAGAACGTCAGCCAGAAAACCAGTGGAAACACCGCCAGCCCCGGCGATGTAGCGCGATATCGCGCATACACGATAAAGAAGAAGACCATCAGGACAAAGGCCAGCAATGATTCCAGGCCGTGCATGGAGGTCGGGGTCCATGTGCCGCTGAACATGGCGTTTTCTATGATGGAAACAAAATGAAAGACCATGCCCAGTCCGACCGCGGGAAGGGTAATTCGGGTCAGAACTTTCCTGCCACCCCAGAATGACGCCAGGGCGTACAGCAGGCCCACCCCATATAGGCTGAGGGCTACGCGTAGCCAGAACAACGGAAGCATAAGTTATTGGAAATTATAGCCGCGTACGGGCGCTGAAGAGCGTGATAAAGCGCACAACAGTACCCATGGGCCTACGTTCGTTGCCCGCCGTAAGGGTTAACCCCTACGGGATCAGCGGATTCCCAGCTTGCGGTACTTCTCTGCCGCCGCCTCTGACGAGATATGCGTGTAATACACCTCTTTCAGGAAATACGGCTTGGCCCGGGTACCCATGATGGGAAGGATCTCAATGTGCCAGTGGTAGTCCTCGTCCACGGTTTTCCAGTACTGCAGGATGTTCGACTTCTGATAGGTGTTTGGGACGGTATGCAGCACCAGGTGAAACGATTCGGCAATGCTGGTCACGCGCTGCAGGGTGCGCCGGATCAGCGCCGCCAGTTCATTGAGATGCGCCGACTTCGAAGTAACGGAACGTTCGAAGGAAGATTCGTGCCGGCGCGGCATGATCCAGATCTCATAAGGCACGCGGGAGGCGAACGGGCACAACGAAACAAAATTGCTATGCGCCTCCACGATGCGAACGGGAGAACGGAACTCCTGCACCAGCGTGTCGCAGAAAACACAGCGCTCTTTTTCCAGGTAGTAGTCGCGCGAGGCCCGCAGCTCATACAACACGCGCCGAGGAACAAACGTGGTGGCAGTCAGCTCTGAAACCGGATGATCGAATTCCTGTCCCGCCGCGGAGCCATGGTTCTTGAACATGGTCACGTACTTGAAGCGGAGATCGCGCTTGAGGTCCTGAATGCGCTGCGCCGTAAGCTGCAGGAACTGTGAAATCTCCGCATCTGACGACTGCCACAGCTCGATATCGTGGCGAATGCTCTGCACCAGCACTTCATGCGCGCCCACAGTGTTCATGGCGTCATAAATGCCTTCCGCATGGCGATGCGGTTCGCCCTCAATGCGGTAGAGCGGCGCCGGATGCACCATGGCGGTTACCGGACCGGCGGCGTGGTCGGTTGAATTCAAGGTGGCAATCACCTGCGGAGCGTTGGCCGATCCGGGACAAAAAGGGCAATAGCCCGGCTGGCTTTGCCGCTCCACGTCATCGCCCACGATGACCCAGGAGCGCGTGATAGGGTCTTTGCGCAATTCCATGCTGTCTCTAGGAAAACAGAGGTGAGTGATTGCGGTCAATAGAGCAGCAACATGGCGTTCCCGATACCCTTACCACAGCCGCCGAACACTATAGGCATCAAATGCAGCGTCATTGCTGAGGATGGGCAAGCTTTCCGCCTGGCCCTGTGCAATCAGCATACGATCGAACGGGTCTTTGTGTGGTCCGGGTAGCAAGCCCGCGCGCACCGCATGGTCAGTGGAGATCGGCAACCCTTCAAAACGCTCGCGAGTCAGATAGCCGGCAAAGTCGGCCAACAGATCGCCCGCGTCTGGTAGTTTTCCAATCCGGAATTTTGTGGCAATCTCCCAGGCGGAAGCAGAGCTTACCAGGACAGTATTGCCCGCTCGAGCCAGGTGCTTCCGTGCTGAAGCGGGCAAAGCAGGATCATCCGTTAACCACCACAGCAAAGCGTGCGTGTCGATCAGCAGACGCATTGGAGCTATTCCCACCGGGCCATTTCTTCGTCAGGTAGAGGCTCAAAGAACTCACGGCCAACGCGCAATTTGCCACGCAGGGCGCCCGGTTGACGGCGGCCTTTGACATCGTTTATGGGGACGAGTCGCACAACCGGCTCGGGGCCGCGGGCGATCACAACCTCTTCACCCTCGCATGCCTTTTCGATTAGTTTCGAGAGGTTCGTTTTGGCTTCGTGAATGGTAAACGTCTTCATAACATGTTAGCTAAGTAATATTAGCTAACTAGTAGCATTCTGGCAAGCGGTTTTTCATGAAAATCGAGGAGTTCCACCCTAAAACTTATGTTGGAAGGCTGGGATATAATCCGCTCTGAGCAAACAACGCCATCGAATGACCGAGCCTTCCACTCCGCTGATGCGGCAATATGCCGCCATCAAGAAACAGCATCCCAACGCCCTGCTCTTCTTCCGCCTGGGGGATTTCTACGAGCTCTTCTTTGAAGACGCGGTGGTCGCCGCGCGCGAGCTGCAAATCACGTTGACCTCGCGCAACAAAGAGAAGGACCACGCTATTCCCATGTGCGGCGTGCCCTACCATGCGGCGGAGAATTATCTTTCCAAGCTGCTGCGCAAGGGCTTCAAAGTCGCGATCTGCGAGCAGATGGAAGACCCCAGGGTGGCCACGAAGCTGGTACGGCGCGAAGTAACAAGGGTGCTCACGCCGGGTACGGCCATTGATTCGAGCGTGGGCTCGGAGGAAAATAATTTTCTGGCGGCGTTGGCGCGGGCTTCTTCTCCGGGGAGCGGGGGCGCGGTAGGGCTTGCGGCGCTCGATCTTTCCACCGGCGAATTTCGCGCGACCGAGTTCCGCGGGCCTGACGCCGAACGTCGCATTGTGGAAGAGCTACAGCAGTTGCGCCCACGGGAAGTTTTATATCCTTCCGGGCTGCCGTTGTTTGATCGCGCGCCGCTGAATCCGGCCCCGGCGCCCTCAGACGCGACGGTGCAGGTCGGGCCAGGTGTGCAGATTGGGCCCAGGGTGCAGGTAGGCCCGCCGGGCGGCGCACCGCCGGGCTTGCAGCATGTTGGTGAACGCGTGCGATTTACGGAAACCCCGCTCGAAGACTGGGTCTTCAGCCCTGACTACGCCGTGCCCTTGCTGGAAAACAAGCTGGGCGTGCTCTCGTTGGAAGGGTTCGGGCTGCAAGGGCGTCCGGCGGCGGCCACGGCGGCCGGCGCGATCTTGCATTATGTCCGCTCCACGCAGCGCGGCACTCTCGAGCACGTGGACCGCATCGGCTTTTATGATCGCCAGGAATACCTGGTGCTGGACGCGGTCACGGTCCGCAACCTGGAACTGGTGGAGCCGCTCTTTGCCAACACCGGCACTGAGGTTACGCTCTTCCGCGCCCTGGATGCCACGCTCACCCCCATGGGCAAACGCCTGCTGCGCTCATGGATGCTGCGGCCGTCAATCAATGTGGCGGAAATCAGCCTGCGATTAGACGCGGTCGAGGCCGGCGTGAAAGAGTTCGTCGCTCGCGAAGAGCTGCGGCGGGCGCTGGAAGGCGTGCTCGACATCGAACGCCTGCTGAGCCGCGTAACGCTTGAGACGGCAAACCCGCGCGACGTGTTGGCCCTGTGTGCCAGCCTGAACCGCATTCCGCGCATCAAGGTCGCGCTGGCACGGCTGGCCGCGGCACGCCTGGCGGAACTGAATTCCCTGCTCGATGAAATGGGCGACCTGCGCGAGCGGATCGAGAAAACCATAGTCGCCGAACCGCCGTTAACTCTAGCCGACGGCGGCGTGATCCAGCCAGAGGTCGACCAAGAGTTAGATGACCTGCGCAACTTGAGCCGCAATTCCAAGCAGTACATTGCCCAGATTGAAGAGCGCGAACGCAAGCGCACCGGCATCAACTCGCTCAAGGTCAAATTCAATTCTGTATTCGGCTATTACATTGAAATCAGCAAGGCCAACCTGCACCACGCGCCGCAAGACTACGAGCGCAAACAAACGCTGGTCAACGCTGAGCGCTTCACTACGCCGGAGCTGAAAGAGTACGAAGCCAAGGTGCTGGACGCGCAGGAAAAGATCGTTGAGATCGAACGGCGGCTGTTTACCGAGCTGCGCACGGCTGTTGCCGCCGAAGCCCGGCGCATCCGCCAGACCTCACTGGCGCTGGCCGAGGTCGATGTGCTGGCGTCGCTGGCGTTCATCGCGCAGAACCGCGGCTA
>Ga0137395_10000634_pt1 | contig 15116 bp, 14 predicted proteins | sample czobulk216metaG_FD_108283 | JGI IMG/M metagenome (GOLD analysis project Ga0137395, IMG submission 108283) | Vadose zone soil microbial communities from Angelo Coast Range Reserve, California, USA - czobulk2.16 metaG | ecosystem: Environmental > Terrestrial > Soil > Vadose zone | place: USA...
CGCTCGAGCGGCTACCTGGCGCTGGCCATCGTGCTGCTCTCCCTGGTCTCAGCCGTCGGCCGGGCGGTGACCCTGCTGCACATCACCTCACCGGCTGTGCAGTTCGTCAACCTGATCGCTTTCGTGGGCTCGGGCTACGCGCTGCTCTACTACCGCCACTCCCTCATCCCGCTGTCGAGGAGGTGGCGCATCGGTGCGGCGGCTGTGCTCTTCGGCATCACGGGCGGCTACCTCCTGGCAATGTGGCGTTCGGCGCCAACCTCGGTGCTTCTCTGGGTCGCCGTCGCGCTGATCGTCGCCTGGGCGGGCACGGTGATCGAGCCGATCGTCCGCTTCTGGCTGGTCGCGCGCGGCCTGCCCAAGGTGCAGGCCTGGCGCCTGCGGTCGCTCAGCCTCGGCTTCGCGGGCCTGGTCGGGATCCTGCTCTTCGCTTTGATCCTGGCCGGTGCGCGTGTGACGACCACGAACGCTGCGACTCAGCTGGCGATTCAGGTGGTCGTGCTTGCGATCGTGCCGCTCCTGTATGTGAGCTTTGCGCCACCGGCGTGGCTGCGCCGCGAATGGCGCGTTTCAGAAGAGGAAGGTCTGCGCGCGTTCATGGAGAGCATCCTCGTAAGCGACGAGACCGCGCCGATCGATCGCGGCGCTCTCGAGTGGGCGATGCGTCTTACGGGTGGCGGCGGAGCGATCTCGTTTGACAGCCGTGGCGAAGTGCGCGCCTCGAGGGGCATCGAAGCCGACTTCGCGGCCGAGCTCGAGGAGCTACCGCCCGACCTGGAGGGCGGTGTCCGCAAGTACGAGCGTCGCAACGGCCAGACGGTCACTTTGATCGCGCTTCCGATTCACAGCCTCGAAGGCATCGGGCGCCTGGTGGTTGTGTCCGGACCCTTCACGCCGGCGATCGGCAAAGACGAGATGAACCGCGTGCAGCAGTTCATGACGTCAGTGACCGGCGGCGTTGATCGCAGGCGATTGATCAAAGAGCTCAAGGACGCCAACCGCGAGCTCAAGGAGGCCAGCGAGCACAAGAGCGTATTCCTCGCCAACATGAGCCACGAGCTGCGCACGCCGCTGAACGCGATCATCGGCTTCTCCGAGCTGATGCTCGACGCGAAGGAATCGCAGTTCGACAGCGCGACTCAGAAGCGGTTTCTCTCGCAGGTCCACGCCAGCGGCAAGCACCTGCTTGGACTCATCAACGACATCCTGGACCTGGCCAAGGTCGAGGCCGGCCAGATGGAGCTGCGCCTGCAGGACGTGGCGGTCGAGCCGGTGATCGCGCAAGCCGTCGAGCTCGTCGAGCCGCTGGCGGCGGAGAAACACATCACCATCCGCTCGGATGCATCGTCCGTGGGCGAGGTGCTGGCCGACGCCGGCAAGCTGAAGCAGATGCTGCTGAACCTCGTGTCCAACGCGATCAAGTTCACCGCCGAGGGTGGCACGGTAACGATCACGGCCCGGCGCCTGCCGGGCGCGGTCGAGATCGCCGTGGCCGACACGGGCATCGGCATCTCCGACGCCGACCAGGCCAAGATCTTCATGGAGTTTCATCAGGTCGACCCCGGCCCCGGACGGCGCCAGCAGGGAACCGGTCTCGGCCTGGCGCTGACGCGCCGCTTCGCGCTCCTCCACGGAGGTGACGTGCGCGTCACGAGCAAGGTCGGCGCCGGCAGCGTGTTCACTCTGCGGCTTCCGCTTCAGGTCGCCGTTGTTGTGCCCGCCGATGAGAAGGTCGACAGTGCCGCCGCTGCCGACCCGTCGCGACCGCTGGTTCTGATCATCGAGGATGACGTCGCGGCGGCCGAGCTCCTGACGAGGCAGCTGCAGGCGGCGGGATTCCGCACGCATGTCGCTCGCACTGGAACCGAGGCGATCGCGAAGGCGCGCGCCTTGCATCCGGCCGCCATCACGCTCGACATCCTGCTGCCGGAGCTGGACGGATGGGAGGTCATCACGCGGCTCAAGCGTGAGGAGGAGACCAGCAGCATCCCCGTCGTCATGGTGAGCGTCGTCGACAACCCCGAGCTTGGCAAGGCGCTCGGTGCGCTCGACTACTTCGTGAAGCCTGTGGACGGGAAGCTGCTCGTCGACCGGCTGAGCCGGCTCAAGCTGAAGGCAGCCGTTGAAGGCGCAGCGACGAGCGTCATGGTCGTCGACGACGAGCCGGCCAACCGGCAGTGGCTGGCGCGAATCCTCGAGCCGGCAGGGTTCGAGGTCATTGAGGCGTCGGGGGGACGGGAGGCGATCGAGCTTGCAAAAGCGAGACCGCCGGACCTCGTGCTTCTCGACCTGATGATGCCCGAGGTCACGGGGTTCGATGTGGTCGAGGCGCTGCGCGCCGACCCCAAGACGTCGCAGACGCCGATCATGATCCTCACCGCGCGACATCTCACGGAGGCGGACAAGCGCCACCTCAACGGCCACGTGTCCACAATCCTGAGCCGTGGCTCGCTCGGAGCCGCGGACCTGCTCGGCCTGCTCCAGCAGGTCGTCGGCAAGGCCAACGGCAAACCGGCCGCGCCGAAATGAGCGCGCAGCTCATCCTCGTGGTCGAGGACAACGAGACCAATCAAATGCTCACCGTCGCCGTGCTGGAGCGGGACGGCTACCGCGTGGTTGTCGCCGGCAACGCAGAGGAGGCGCGTCACCAACTGGAGACCGAGACTCCTCAACTGATCCTCATGGACGTTCAGCTTCCGGGCGAGGACGGGCTCGCGTTCACGCAACAGCTCAAAAGCAACCCGGCAACCAGTCCCATCCCTGTTGTGGCCATGACCGCACACGCCATGCAGGGCGACGCCGAGATGGCGATGAAGGCCGGGTGCAGCGGATACATCGCCAAGCCCATCGACACGCGCGCGCTCGCGGAGCAAGTCCGCAGGTTCCTGGCCGTCCCCCGGTGATGAGCCGGGTTCTCATCATCGACGACGAGCCCGCTAACGTCCTGCTCCTGGAGTCGATGCTGGAGGAGCAGCCCGAGCTGGAGGTCAAGAGCGTCACCGACTCTCGTTTGGCCGAGCGGGCGTTTCTGGACTTCCAGCCTGACATCGTGCTGCTCGACCTTCACATGCCCAAGCCGGACGGAATCGAGATCCTGACCCGGCTGCGCAGCGCCCGCGACAGCCTTGGATTCCTCCCCGTCGTTGTGCTCACCGCGGACGCCACCCGGCTGGCGCGCAACAGCGCGCTGCTGCTCGGAGCCGACGATTTCCTGCTCAAGCCCCTGGACCGCGAAGAGGTCCTCCTGAGGGTCCGCAACCTGCTCCACACACGGCGCCTGTACACGGAGCTGGCCAGCGCCAAGGAGGCGCTGGAGCAGCCCGAGCAGCCCACAAACGACTCGTAAGGCGCTGGGTGTGTAAACCCGACGGTTAATATGCAGCCGGACCTGCGAGCGCACCGGATTTCGCCATGAGCAACCCCCCGCTGATCCTGATCGTCGAGGACAACGTTGGCAGCCTGATGCTCGCCACGGTCATGCTCGAAAACGAGGGTTTCCAGGTAGCCGGAGCGGAGTCGGCCGAGGAGGCTCGGCAGGTGCTGGCCACGAAGACGCCGGACCTGATCCTGATGGACATCCAGCTGCCGGGCATGGACGGCATCGAGTTCACGAAGGAGCTGAAGGCGGACTCGGACACCGCCGCCATACCGGTCATCGCCCTGACGGCTCAGACCATGCCGATTTACGAGCGGGCGGCCCGCGCGGCCGGCTGCGAAGGATTCATCGCGAAGCCGTGGACGCCAGAGGCGTTCAGCCGCGAGATCCACGCGTTTCTGGCGGGCGTTCCGGGCAATAACCAGTGACGGAGCCCGCCGAGCTGGAAAAGCGGCTCGAGCTGGTGCAGGGAATCTCGATCTTCTTCACCCTGCCGGACCGCGACATGCGCCGGCTGGCGCGCAAGCTGGAGCCGCGCCACGTTGCGGATGGCGACGAGATCGTGAAGCAGGGCGACGTGGCGGACCGCATGCACATCATCGTCAGCGGGCGCTGTGAGGTCCGCGAATCGTGGGCGCCGCATCACACCGTGACGGTCGCCCTCCTGGGCCCTGGCGACTTCTTCGGCCTCAGCGCGTTGAAGGGCGGCACGCCGCAGGCGGCGTCCGTCGTGGCGGTCGAGCCGTGCGAGCTGCTCGAGCTGCTGACCGACGACATCGACGCCGTGCTCACCGAGGACTCGCCCGTTCGCGCCGACGTCGAGAGGCTCGTCGAGCAGCGCCGCGAGACCATCGAGCACCTGGTCGATCGCGCCCACGAGATGTCGGCGACACACGACGGCCGGATCGTCGCCGTGTACTCGGTCAAGGGCGGCGCCGGCAAGACGACCGTGGCCGTCAACGTGGCCGCCGCATTGGGCCAGCGCAACCGCGGCGAGTGCCTGCTGCTCGACCTGGGCCTTCCGTACAACCATGCGGCGCTAACGGCCAACCTGGTGCCGACCAGCAGCCTCGCCGCCCACGAAAGGGCGTCCGAGGCCGAGCTCGAGGAGATGCTCCTGAGCGCCTGCATCCACCACCCGACCGGGATGATGCTGCTTCCCGGCGCTCTGCGGGTCGAGCAGTCGGAGCTCATCACGCCGGAGCTGGTTGAGCGCGCGATGAAGGCGCTGATGCGTACTTTCCCCTACCTGGTCATCGATCTTGGCGTCGCGATGTCGGAAGCGGCTTTGAGTGTTCTTGAACGAGCGCAAAGGATCATCCTTCTGGTCACGCCGGAGCTGACCACGTTGAAAGACACCAAGGAGCTGATCGAGCTGTTCAGGACCGTGTTGAATATCCCGGACGGGAGCATCACGCTCGTGCTCAACCGGCCGCGGGCAACCTCCATGGTCGACCGGAACGACGTCGAGCGGAGCCTGGGACGCTCCGTCGACGTGGAGCTCGACCACGACGGATACCGATGCGACAGGGCCGCCGTGACCGGCGAGCCGCTGGTGGCCGCGTTTCCCACCAGCCCGCTCGCCAAGAAGGTGAAGGCTTTGGCGATGGCGCTGGAGACCGAGCCCAAGGCGAAACCGAGAAACCCGCAGGTGCCCGAGAGGGTGGCCCAATGACCGCGGCTCGGGTCGGCCGGCTGAACATCGAACGAAACGATGCCGGCGACCCCGCCGCTGCCGCGTCGCATCCGCTCTCGCGCCTGCAGACCCGCTCCGGCCGCAGGTTCGTGTTTGCTTTCGGGCTGGCCGCGGTCGTGTCGATCGCTTTCACCATCTGGATTGGCTTCCGCCTCGGCGGCGACCACTCGGTCACGGTCGTCGACGACCTCGGCGAGGCGATCGCCGCCCTGATTGCAGCCGCAAGCTGCGGATACGCGTCGCTGCGCGCGACCGGTCGCATGCGGGTCGCATGGGGCCTCCTGGCAGCATCGGCGCTGAGCTGGGGGATCGGCGAGACGACCTGGTCTGTCATCGAGGTCGGCCTCGGCCAGGGTGTGCCATTCCCCTCGGCGGCCGACGCCGGCTTCTTGCCTGCGATCCCGCTCGCGGTCGCGGGCGTGCTCACCTTCCCGTCCGCGCCGAGCCGCATCGCGACCCGCGCCCAGGCTGTCCTCGACGGCGCGATCGTTGCGCTGGCGCTGATCTTCATCAGCTGGGCCTTCGGCCTGGGGAGCGTCTACCAGCAGAACAACCAGTCGCCGCTCACCCAGCTGATCGGGGCGGCCTACCCTGTGGGCGACGTCATCATCATCGCCGCGCTGCTGTTGGCCATGCGCAGGGCCACCCCACAGCAGCGCGGGACGATGGCCCTCCTGCTTGCCGGCCTCGCCGCGGCCGCCGTCGCCGACAGCTCGTTCGCGTACCTGACCGCGTCCGGCGTTTACACCACCACCGGCAACGTGACCGACGCCGGCTGGGTCATCGGATACTTCCTGCTCGCCCTCGCGCCGTTCTGGCCAGCGCCGTTCGCGGATCGGGTCGCCAAGGAAGGGCCGGCCGACCTGTGGCAGATGTCGGTGCCGTGGCTGTCCCTGCTCGGTGCGGCGGTGGTGGCGCTGGGGCTGGCGGCCACTGGTCACGGACTCGACGTGTTCCTCACCGCCGTCGGCGGTGGACTTGGCATCCTGCTGGTGGCCAGCATGGTGCTCCTGCATCGGGACTCGCTCTCGGTGCTGTCAGTCCGCGACCGCGTCGAGCAGAAGCTGGAGCAACGGACGAACCTGCTCAACGAGGTGATCCTTCACGCGCCGCTGGGCGTGGCGCGCGTTGGCCCCGACTACCGCGTGATCGACGCCAACCCCCGTATGGGCACGCTGCTCCACGCGCCCGAGCAGATCATGGTCGGCTCCCTGGTGGCGGAGTACCTGTCGCCAGAGGAGGCCACCCGCGTGCTCGAGCAGTTCAAGCCACTCGACGCGGGAGCCGTCGACAACATTGAAGGCGACAGCCCAGCGAGGCGCGCGGATGGCAGCGAGGTGTGGTTGCACTGGAGCGTGACCGCCGTGCGAAGCCGCAACGGCAAGCTGGAGTACTACCTCGCGATGTTCGAGGACATCACCTCCAAGCACGATGCAGAGGAGACCGCGGCGGCCAACCTGGCGAGCCTCGAGCGCCTCAACCAGCTCAAGAGCGAGTTCGTTTCCATGGTCAGTCACGAGTTCCGCACAGCGCTGGTCGGCATCCAGGGGTTCAGCGAGATCCTGACGACCGAGGCCAACAGTCCCGAGGACGTGAAGAGCCTGGCGGGCGACATCTTCAACGATGCGCAGCGGTTGAACCGGATGATCAACGAGATGCTTGACCTCGACCGCATGGAGGCGGGCAAGATCCGCATCCAGCCGAAACCCGTTGACATCAATTCGCTGGTCCGCGAGGTTATCGATCGTGCCCGAGCATCGAGCGAAAAGCACAGCCTGCGAACCGAGCTCGACGAGGCGCTCCCGATCATCAACGCCGACCCCGACCGAATGATCCAGGTCATCAGCAACCTCGTCAGCAACGCCGTCAAGTACTCGCCGGACGGAGGCGAGGTCACGATCAGCACGGCAGCAGAGAACGGCCAGGTCCGCGTGGCGGTGAAAGACCAGGGTGTCGGCATCCCGCCCGAGTTCATCGGCCGCGTGTTCGGCCGCTACGAGCGGTTCGAAAACAGCAAGACGAGCAAGGTGGTGGGAACGGGCCTCGGCCTGGCGATCAGCCGGCAGATCATCGAGCTGCACGGCGGCAAGATCTGGGTCGAGAGCAAGGTCGGATCAGGTTCGACCTTCCAGTTCACTGTGCCCCTACAGATAGGCGCCGGCGGCGCCGGCTAAACGACCGCGCAGGAGCCCGCGAGGTTGCCCACGCCGGTCAAGGTGCTGATAGTGGAGCACGACCGACTCATGTTCGAGGGCATGGTGTCGATCCTCGGCGACCAGGAAGGTCTCGAGGTGCTGGGCGTCGCCAGCAGCGCCGCGGACGCGGTGGACAAGTCGATGCACCTTCGGCCCGACCTGGTGTTGATGGACGTCCGTTTTCCGGACGGGGATGGGGCGCAGATATGTGAGCGGATCCTGTCGAGGCTGCCCAACACGGCCGTCCTCTTCTTGTCGGCGGATGCCAGCCAGGCGACGATCGAGCGCGCGGTCATGGCCGGCGCGGCCGGCTATGTGTCGACTGAGATTTCGGTGGCAGAGCTGGTGGACGACATCAAGAGGCTGGCAGACGGTGAGCTCCTGGTGACCGCGGCGACCCTGGCCCGGATGCTTCGCCAGGGAGAGATGCAGCCGACGGATCCGGATGCGCCTTTCGCGCCGGAGCTGACCGCGCGAGAGCTGGAGATCGTGACTCTGCTGGCGGGCGGGCGCGACAACTTCGCCATCGCGGCCGAGCTCGAGATCGAGCCCGCCACGGTGCGCGGGCACGTACGGTCACTCGTGGAGAAGCTGGGGGGTCACTCCAAAACCCAGGCCGTCGAGACAGCTCGCAGGATGGCCCTGGTCGACGATCCCGCCAGGGCGCCGCGATGATCGGCTCATCCAGGCGGGAGGGCGCGCTCGGGCCAGACACTGGCCGGAGACCCGGAGATGATCGGCCCTGGCACAACCTCGACCGCCGCGCTCCCCTGTGGCTCAAGCTCGTCTTTCCCGTGATCGGGGTGACGGTGCTGGGCGCAGCCCTTTTCGGTTTTGCGCTAGCTGAGCAAACGCCCCTGGTGTGGATCGTTGCCGCCGGCCTCGCCATTGGGGTGCTCGAGGTGGCCCTCCTTCTTGCCTTTGTCGAGTACGGAATTCTCCGGCGTGTTCGGCGCGTCCACAGGAGCGTCACCGCACTCGGCCGTGGCGGCCGGCGCCCTCGTCTCCGCGAGGGGATGGAGCCAGTTGGTCGCGACGTGCTGTTCAACCTCGCACGCGAGGTCGACATCAAGCTGTTGGAGCTCGACGAGCGGGAGCGCGCGGGGTCCGTGGTCACGGCCGTCGGCCTGATGTCGCTTCAGGGCGCGAGCCCGTCCGCGCTGACCACCCGCGCCCTGGAGCTCACCGTTGAAGCCGCCGGGCTGGAGCAGTGCCTGCTGGTCGACAGGGTTGCGCACGACGTGATCGTCATCTCGACCGATGGCGTGCCCAAACGGTCGTCTGAGGCCGAGCTGCCGGTGTGGCTGAGCGCGCTGGCCAGGAGCGCGGCTCAATCGAGAAAGCCGGTGCTCTCGGGCAGGCTTGGCCAGGGTTCGATGTACTGGGACGGGCAATCCGACCCCCCCGCCGCGGCCGCCGCGTTTGTTCCTCTACCCGGCACGCAGGTCGCGACCGGGGTGATAGTCGGCCTCACTCATGCAGGTGGCCGCGTCACCAGCAGCACTGTGAGCCTGATCGAAGGCGTGGCAACCGCCCTGACCGAGTCCCTCGAGCGCGGTGAAACCAAGAGGGCGCGTGCGGAAAGCGAGGAGAAGTCGAAGACGCTGGCGACCGTCAGCCACGAGATGCGCAATCCACTCAACGCCATGCTCGGGTTCAGCGATCTCTTGCTGAACGGCAAAGCCGGTCCTCTCAACGAGAAGCAGCGCACCTACATGCAGCAGGTGGACTCAGCCTCACGTCACTTGCTGAGCCTGGTGAACGACTACCTGGACCTTTCCCGCCTTGTCGCGGGAGCGCTGCCGATGCAGATGGAGGCGGTGCAGCTCCATCCTGAGGTACAGGAGGTGTTGGAGCTGTTGGGCCCCACTGCGCAGGCCGCCGAGCTGACGATGCACGCGTCTGTGGAGCGGGGGCTTGTCGCCCAGGCGGACCGCCGCCGCCTCCACCAGGTGCTCGTGAACCTCGTCACGAACGCGATCCGGTCCACGCCGCCCCGCGGTCATGTTCGCGTCGAGGCGGCGGGGGGCTCCAACGGCGTGCGCGTGTCGGTCATCGACACCGGATCGGGAATCCCGGCTGACCGGCAGCAGCTGGTGTTCGTCGAGTTCGCCGACCTCCATCCGGGCGCACCTGCCTCCAGCGGCACAGGCCTCGGGCTGGCGCTCTCGAAGCAATTCGTCGAGGCGATGGGAGGATTCATCCGCTTCACCAGCTCGGAAGGCGCGGGGACGATATTCGACGTCTGGCTTCGGGGGGAGAACAGCCCGCCCGCCGCCGCCAACCGAGTGCTCGATTCCGGCTAGTTGACGGCGGGTCAAGTCCCCGGCTCGACCAGCTCGAGGCAACGGATTCCCGACAGGTCGATCCAGTAACGGCCGTGCCCGTGCACGATCCGCATCAGCACCTTGCCGCACGCGGGACAGCGCACGACGGTGCCCGGCGCGTTGACGTAGACGTCCACGCGGCCGACCGCGTTGACCGCTCCGCATCCTCCGCAGGTGCCCTCCGCGGCGGTCATCTCCATGTTGAAGATCTCGGCCAGCAGTCCCCCGATCGCGTTTCCGTCCAGCTTCATGTCCGCCTGTTCGACAGTCATCGCGCTCAACCTCCAGTCGCGCCGAAGCGCTCGGTCTTGATCCAGCCTGGGTCGTAGCCGTGCTCGACGAGCAGACTCCCCGCCGCCTCGACGAATGAAGTCGGGCCGCAGATGAAGACGGCCGGCGCCGGCTGCGCCGGCCATGCAACGTCCTCGATCATCTGCCGGTCGAGGCGGCGTGCATATCCGTGCCAGCCGTCCGGATGCGATCGCGTCAACGTGTGCCTGACGCCCAGCGTGGGGTCCGCCGAGGCCAGGCGCTCGAGTTCCTCGCGATAGATCACGTCCTCGAGGGCTCTCGACGAATAGAGCAGTCGCACCGGCGTGCGGTCGCGCGCCGCCGCGCGGTGGCGAATCATCGCCATCAGCGGCACGACGCCGGATCCGCCGGCGATGAGCAGCAGAGGCCTATCACCCGGCGCGCGCCACACGAAAAATCCGCCGATGGGTCCGCGCAGCTCGATCTTGTCTCTGGCACGCAGCTCACCGACGAGGTACGGCGACACCTCGCCGTCATCTAGCCGCTCGACGGTGATGGTTATGCGCCGGTCCTCGGGTGCGGAAGCGATCGAGTAGCTGCGCTGCGCCTGGTACCCGTCCTCAGCGGAGAGGCGGACGTCGACGTGCTGGCCGGCAAGGTGGCCTGGCCAGTCGGGCACGCCGATCGCAATGCTCGACACCCTCGGGGTCTCGGCGGTGATCTCCGCGACCTCGCCGATCCTCCACCCTAATCTCCCCAGTACCGTTCCTCGCGCCATGGATCTCCGTGGTTGTTGTAGCCGTTCGACTCCCAGAAGCCTGGCTCGTCCGCGTTCTTCAGCGTGAGGCCGCGCACCCACTTCGCGCTCTTCCACAGATAAAGGTGTGGGACGAGCAGGCGCACCGGGCCTCCGTGCTCGGGATGCAGCGGAGCGCCGCCGTACTCATAGACGACCCACGCCTTGTGATCGGTGATCTCGTCGAGAGGCATGTTGGTCGTGTAGCCGCCGTCGCTGAACGCGACGACGTATTCCGCCGCCGTCTCGACTCCCTCCATCAACGTGTCGACTGACACGCCCCTCCACGCGGTGTCGAGCTTCGACCACTTGGTCACGCAGTGGATGTCGACGGTGATGTTTTCGGTGGGCAGGTTCTTGAATTGATCCCACGTCCAGGTTTTCGGCTTGTCGATCTCGCCGTTGATGGTGAAGGTCCACTTCGCGAGGTCGACCCGTGGGGTGGGTCCTGCCGACAGGACCGGGAAGTCGTTGACCGTGTGCTGGCCCGGCGGCACCCGCGAGCTGCTGTCCGGGTCGCGACGCCGGCCCTTGAAACCTCGCGAGATGAAAGCCAACGATCAACCTCCTGAGGAGCCGGCCTGGTTCACTGAAAAGTATGGCGGGACGCGACCTTCGCGCCCCGCCCGGGATTGCGAGCTAGATCGCGACGATGCCGAACGGCGTGGCGCCGGCCGGCAGCTGGAACGGTGACGACGGCACCTCGCTCAGCGCGCCGCCGCTGACCGCGAACGCGCTCACAGCGTTGAGTGCTGCGTCGACCACGTAAAGGGTCGACCCGCTCGGATCCAGTCGAGCGTCGAACGGGCGGATGCCCGTACCGCTGCTGAATCCGGTGCTGCCGAGCAGGTGCAGCGAGCCGTCGGCCTGGATCGCGTAGCTGGAGATCGTGGTGCTGCCCGTGTTGACGGCGAAGAGCCAGCGACCGTCGTGGGTGATCTCCACCCAGCACGGCGCTGTCTGGCTGTCGGCGTAGGGCGAGCCCCCGATCGAAGTCAGGCTGCCGCCCGCCGCCACGCCGAAGGCGGAAACGGAGCCATTGCCCGCGCCGCCGTGAGCGTTCGAGACGTAAAGGCGCGACGGGTTGGTGGTCGAGAACTCGCTGCCGAACGGCCCCGCGGCCTCGGCCGCAAACGGCGAGCCCGGAGCGGCTGTGAGCCGTCCGTCAGCGCCCACGGCGAAACTGTCGATGCGGAAAGTCGACGGATCGGTGGTCCCGACCTCGATGCCGACGAGGTTCGTGCCGGTCGAGTTGAAGAGGATGTCGCCTGGGTTGGCGGTGGCGGGCAGCGAAACCGTCGAGCCCGCGATCGGCGCCAGGTGGCCGCCCGCATTGATGGTGAATCCGCTGTAGTTGCTTCCCGCGCCCCCGCTGCCCGCGTTGGCGACGTAAACGAGGCCACCGTGAACGGCAATGCTGATCGGGGTGCTGCCTCCGGACGAGACCGGGCTGCCCTGAGCCTGGAGAAGCGAACCGTTGGGCAGGACGCGGAGCACCGAGATCTCGCTGCTGCCCGCGTCAGCTACGAGGAGGTAGCGGCCGTCATCCGTTGCCTGCAGCGCTCCCTGCGAACCGATCAATGCGCCCTTGCCGGCCCCGCCGGCTGCGAAGGGTGAGCCCGGCACCGGCGTGAGGGTGCCGTCGCCATGACGCGTGAACCCTGCCACCGTGTTGACGCCCGCGGTGTTGTCGTTGACGTATACGTGTGTGTCGCCCGGTGAGGCCGCTGCACTCGACACAGCGGTCGACCCCGCGATGAGCACGCCCGCGATCGCGAGCGCGGAACTGAACCTGCGAATGAGATACACCAAGACTGAGCCTCCTTGCTGAATGTCCGCGGCGGTCTGCTTGCGTCCGCCGTGAATGCTTGGTGCGCGCCGGGGCGCATTCGTTACAACGAGCCGTCCCTCTTCGAGTGCCAGTTGCGAAACGCAGCCGTGAGCTCACGCTCAAGGGATGCGGACACCGGCTCGGCTCTTGCGATCCGGCCCGTGATCTCGAGCGTCTTCCTCATCTGTTCCAGGTAGGCGCGGCATCCGCCGCAGCCTGCGATGTGGTCCTCGAAGCGCGCGAGGTCGGCCGGCGAGAGCGTGCCCTCGAGGTAGTCGGTCATGAGCTCGACGACGTCGCGGCAGATCATCTCAGGTACTCCTCGAGCATCCTGCGCACCGCGGTGCGGGCACGATGCAGCCGCACGCGCTGGTTCTCCGCGCTGATGCCGAGCATGCCGCAGACCTCTTCCGAATCCATTCCCGCCACGTCGCGCAGCACGAGCACCTCGCGCTGCATGGGCGGAAGCGTGTCCACTGCCTCACGGACGCGCTGCATCGTCTCCTGGCTTAGCAGCCGCGACTCCGGTACGTTCGACCACGAGTCGGGAATCGCCTTCCATGTGCCGGTGGCGTCGAACCGAGATTGATCGACTGTCGGACCGCGCTGCTCGCGATCACCGAAATGCCACAACGACGAGAACGTCAGCACGCGACTCTCCTTACGCCTGCGCGACCGCGCGATGTTGAGCGCTATGCCGAGAATCCATGTCTTGAGCGTCGATCTTTCCTCGAAACGGTCGAGGTTCTTGAGCACGGTCAGCCAGGACTCCTGGACGACGTCCTCGGCGATGTCGCGGTCGCGCACGTGGCCCATGACCAGTCGCAGCATCGGACCGTGCAGGCGCGCCACCAGTGACTGGAACGCCTGCTCGTCGCCCGACCGGAGCGCTTGCAGCTCCGGCTCGTGGAGTCTTTCGGTCACCCCCGCCCCAGGATAGTTGCGCGCAGGCACACCTCCTTGTGTGCCGGAAGCGGCGCGATCGTTACAAGGACCTGACTAGCGCACGCTCCGGATGCGGCTCACGAACACGGTGCCCAGGACGAACCAGAGCGCAGCGCCCGCGAACACAAGGCGGAACCCAAGGAAGTCGCCGGTCGCGAGGCCGAGGATGTGCCCGCCCTGGTGGTTGAACGCATGCAGGATGGGCGCGAAGATTGCCGGCGCCAGCGCCGGAGGAAGCGTGAAGGCAACGTGCCAGAGGCCCATGTCCCGGCCCGACGACTTCTCGCGGTCGGGCAGCACGTCGCAGGCGATGGCCCAGTCGACAGCGACGTACAGCCCGTATCCGATCCCGAACAGCACGCCCAGCACGAAAACCAGCGCCACCGACCTGACGAGCCCGAACAGCAGGACGCTGGCGACCGCGGCCTGTAGCGCGCCGGACGCGTACACGAAGACCTTCCTCTTCCCCAACCGGTCTGAGAGGTGGCCGCCGATCACGGCCGGCAGGATGCCGCCGGCTAGAACCGCGAGACCCCAGTAGCCGGCCAGCGTGTTGGGGTTGTGCGCCCCGATGACATGGCGGAAGTAGAGGGCCAGGAACGGATAGATGGTGTAGATCCCCAGCATCACGAACGCCCGCGTCGCGAAAGTCCAGAAGAAGTCGTGGTTCCGAAACGCGACGAAGAATCCGCGGATGGCCGGCACGCGTGCGCCGACGAATCCTGCCACCACACCCGCGCCCAGGCAGGTGAGGCCTGCAGCCACCCCGAGGAACGAGAAGGGGATGAAGAGAAACGCGATCCAGGCCACCACGGCGATGACACCTGCGACGGCGGCCACGACCACGTTTGGATTGAGCTGCATCGCGGGGTGCAGCGGCGACGCGCTGGCCGGCTCTTGGACCGCCAGCAGCGTGATCACCGTCGTGACCGTGAGGATCACCGCGATCGCGGTAAAGCCCACGACGACGCCGGTTCGCGTTTCGCCGAACAGCGCTGTGGCAGCGGTAACCGCGGCCAGTCCCGCGACCGCGCCGAGCCCATTCATCATGCCCAGCGACCCAGAGGCACGGCCGCGGTCGGAAGGCGGGACCACGTCGGGGATGACTGCGGCGTAGGCGCCGCCGGCCAGGTTGAAAGAGAGCTGCACGAGCATATAGGCGAAAGCGAGCGGCAGCTGGGCGCCAGAGAACGCAAGCAGTCCCAGCCCGACCAGGTTCACGGCAGTGCCGGCCAGGATCCAGGGCCGGCGGCGGCCCCAGCGCGTGCTGGTCCGGTCGCTCAGCCAACCGGCGAGGATCGGGGCCAGCAGCGCGAAGAGGTTGCCGGCCGCGCTGACGCGGCCGATGACGAGGTCGGCCGAGCCCCCAGCGATCAGCGTCGCCATGAACGGGAGCAGGACGAAGTTGATGGGCGGCCAGTGCGCGCCCTGGCCGAACCACATGGCGTTGATGCCGAGCAGGCGGCCCGTGCTGATCCGCTCGCTCTTGGCCGGAGCGGTCGTGCTGCCGGCGATCACCGCGGTGCTCATTCCGATCAAGTCTCCTCGCATACATTGAGCTGTGCGCAGGCGACCGAGACCGGGATCGCAAACCCGAGAGCCTCGACGCCGTCGCCGACGAACTTGCCTTTTGCCACTCCGATCACCTGGCCCTGCGAGTCGACCACTGGCCCCCCGCTGTTGCCCGGGCTGATGGGC
>Ga0137395_10000635_pt1 | contig 15111 bp, 9 predicted proteins | sample czobulk216metaG_FD_108283 | JGI IMG/M metagenome (GOLD analysis project Ga0137395, IMG submission 108283) | Vadose zone soil microbial communities from Angelo Coast Range Reserve, California, USA - czobulk2.16 metaG | ecosystem: Environmental > Terrestrial > Soil > Vadose zone | place: USA...
CAAATTGCTCCAGACCAGCAGCTACTCCATTTCCGACTACTTGCAGACCGATGCGTCGATCAATCCTGGCAACAGCGGCGGCCCACTGTGCGACATCGATGGCAAGGTGATTGGAATGAACACTCTGATCAACGGTATGAATCGCGGGCTCGGCTTCGCCATTCCAAGTAACATGGCAAAAGAGATTGGCGCCGAGCTTATCGCGGGTCGCAAGATCGTGCGGCCATGGCTCGGCATTCGCATTGAAACCCTCGGCGACGACCCGTCGATCCGCGATTTGCTCAACGGCGCCGACAAAGGTGCCGTGGTGCGCACAATAGAAGCCGATACGCCCGCTTATAAAAGCGATTTACGGCCCTTCGATGTGATTACGCAGGTCGATGGAACGCCGGTCGAAACCGACTCGCAGCTCCAGCATGAGATTTTGAAAAAGAAGGTCGGCCAAAATGTCGAGCTGAGCGTTTGGCGCAAAGGGCAGACCATAAAGGTGTCGGTTAAGACGGGCGAGTTGCCTAGCGAGATCTCGCGCGCGTCAAACGAGGCGATCCAACCGGCTCAACCGAAACAGGAGGATGTTGGCAAGTTTGGATTACAGGTGCAGGAATTGACGAAGGAAGTTGCTGAACGTCTGCATCTCGCTGTTCAGCAAGGTGTCATCGTGACGGACGTGGAGGACAACAGCCTTGCCGCGCAACAGGACATTCAGCGCGAGGATGTCATCACTGAAGTGGACAGTAAACCGGTCACCAACGTGCAATCATTTCGCGAGGCACTCACCAAAGCCGATCCGAGACGTGGCGTCCTTCTCTATCTCGACCGCAAAGGCAGCAAAACTTTCGCGGTACTGAAGGCGGAGAATGGTTAGACGCCATCAGCCTTTTCGGCTGCCGACGATCAAAAGGATTATTCCACCGGCGAGACAAATTCCGCTCGCGATCGGCGGAAAAGCGATTCCGTGACTCTCCTTGTGAGTAATTTCAAGTGGGCCCAGTTGCGCGTCTTTCTTCTCTGTCGTCCAACCCAGACCGCCGTAAGCAAATCCGATGATGCCGATGATGATGAGAATAATGCCGACGATCGCGGCCGGTTTCATTGTAATCAGCTTACAACGGCCGGCGGCCTTGGATCAAATTGATAATCAGCACTACAATCGCAATGACGAGCAGGATATGAATGAATCCGCCCAAAGTGTAGGAGCTGACCAATCCAAGCAGCCACAGCACCAGCAAGATTACAAATATTGTCCAGAGCATAGGGTTCCTTTCGGTTGAGTCTTACATTGCTTCGTGCCGGACGGTTCCGTTGCGCTTATCGGGTCAAAAATTTCTACCTACCACCGAGAAATCCTCTGGAGGCACCGCCGTGTGGTCGTCAGGCCAAAACTAAAGCTTGTCAGGGGATGGCTCACAGAGTTGTGGCTACGACAACTTGTCCACGACTGATCTCAAATTCCAGCCGGTTGCTTCAAGCATGTTACGCGCGGAGTCATAATCGCAACTTGCCAACTCGGCGACCACTCGCACGGCGCGATCGCGTAATTTCCCGCTGGATGTATGAAGATCGGTCATCAAGTTGCCGCGCACTTTGCCTAGCGCGACCATCGCGCCGGTACTGATGATGTTCAGCGCAACTTTTGTCACCGTGCCCGCCTTCAACCTTGTTGATCCGGTGAGAAGTTCCGGTCCGACCACGAGTTTAATTACAAAATCGACAACCACATTCTCTTGTGCATCGGACGCAATCCCATGCTCTGCGGGCGACACGACTGCCACAACAGCGCGCGCTGCCGGATTGCAAGTGAGCAGAATTGTCTTTGCGCCTAACGACTTTGCTCGCGCCAGCGCACCGAGAACAAAAGGCGTTCGTCTGCTGGCGGTGATACCAATCACGGCATCGCTATTTTTAATTCCCCTTTCATCCACAGCCAACGCGCCGGCGCTTTCCGCGTCTTCCGTACCTTCGACACTGCGATAAAGCGCAGTCACACCGCCGGCGATCAGTCCCTGCACAAGATCAGGCGACGCGCCAAAGGTCGGTGGGATCTCGCTCGCATCGAGGACCCCAATACGCCCGCTGCTGCCGGCGCCGACATAAAACAAGCGGCCGCCATTTCGCAGCGATTCGGTCACAATTTCAGCTGCGCGCGTCAGGTCGGCAATCGCTCCGCGCAACGCGTCCTGAACTAATTTTTCTTCCTCAACAAAAAGTTCGACCAGTTCTCGCGCGCCCATTTTTGCCAGATTCTCCGAGCGTGGATTGCGCTGTTCGGTAACCGCGGCAGCCAGATTGTCGATTTCGTTCTGAGAAAGCTTCGAGTGAAACGTGACGTGATCGCCAAGATCCGCTGCAAGCCATGCCGCGCCAAATTCAGGAGGCCGCTCCGCAGTCGCGACGCGAGCATCGGGAAGATTCTTCTTCAGTCTGCGTCGAAATGCGTGTGTATAGATCGAGTCGCGATAAAAAAGGCCGCCCATCAGCACGACCCTAGGTGCGAGCAGATGCAGGCGGGAGGCGACCGCCTCCGTGTACTCGCAGAGGACCACCGCACCTTCTTCGATGATCTCCAGCAGGCGCGCATCGCCGCCGGCCGCAGCTTCAAACACGACCGGCGCCAGCATTGCGATCTCCATCTTGTCTGCCGTCTGCGCCCAGCGGACGACCTCGTCAAGATTGTTCAGCGAAAGTGCGTGCAGAATTTTGGCGGTGAATTGCATCTCCCCGCGTTGCAGATCGTATTCACGCAAGATCAGTCGCAGTGCCTGAACGGAGAGAAAATAACCGCCGCCAGCGTCGCCGAGAATGTGTCCCCAACCACCAGCTTTCTCAATTCGGTCGCCACGACGCCCAGTCACCGATGAGCCGCTGCCAGCATTTACCACAATCCCGTCGGCATGTCCGAGGGCCGCAGCCAATCCGGAGTCGCGATCGTTGCCAACAATAATTTTCGCAGAGGGCCAGATTTCCGCACAAAGACGCGAGAGCGATTGCTGATCTTCCCCGACGGCGCAACCCGCCAGAAAAACTCCAACGCGATCAAGTTCTTTCGGCAATTCGCCAAGAATCGCGCGCAAGCGTACTGGCGTGGTCAGGCGAAAATTGGATGGCGGAAGTTTGCCCTGATCGAGAATGCGCACGTTATCGCGGTCGCGTTCGAGCAGGACCCAGGCGGTTTTTGTTCCGCCTCCTTCAAGCCCAAGAATCCGTTCCGGAGCGTCTCTCATTCAGCTATTGATCTTCTAACGGTGGATCCCAACCGTCGCAAGATTCTACGAAAACGTGCGACAGTCGTAGACCGCCGCTACAGTTGTTTGTATCGTGAAACATGGCGGAAACTGAAGCTTCGGCACGCAAGCGAATTGCTCAGTTACGCGAGCAAATTCGGGAGCACGACCACCACTATTACGAGGAAGCTGCGCCGATAATTAGCGACCGCGAATACGACCGGCTTTACAAGGAGCTTGTCGATCTGGAAGCAGAGTTCCCACAGCTGGTGTCACCGGATTCGCCGACACAGCGCGTGGGTGGGAAACCGCTCCAAGCGTTCGCGCAAATTGCACATCGCATGCCAATGCTCAGCCTCGATAACACTTACTCCGAGGAGGAAGTCGCGAATTTTTACAAGCGAATCAGTCGGCTCTTGCCAGACGAGAAGATCTCGGTTGTGATCGAGCCGAAGATAGATGGCGTGGCCGTTTCGCTGCTTTATGAAAACCGGCGACTGCACCACGCGGCGACACGTGGAGATGGATCGGTTGGCGACGACATCACACAAAACATTAAGACGATTCGTTCCATCCCGGAACGATTGCACGGGTCGGCACCGAAAGTTTTCGAGGTGCGCGGCGAAGTTTACATGGATAAACACGGCTTCGAAAAATTAAACGAAGAACGCCGTAAAGCCGGTTTGCCGCTGTTTGCAAATCCGAGAAATGCCGCGGCCGGGTCGCTGAAGCATCTCGACCCGAGCATCGTCGCCAAACGTCCCCTGGGCATCGTCTTTTACGGAACCGGCGCGGTAGAGGGCATCGATCTTGAAAAGCATTCCGAGTTGTTTCCGTTGCTCAAAAAACTCGGCCTGCCGCATAGCGAGCGATGGTGGCGTGCTGATTCGGTCGATGGGATTTTGAGAGCGATCCGCGAACTGGACCATATTCGGCAGGATTTCGCATATCAGACCGATGGCGCGGTGGTGAAAGTGGACGCGTTCGAACAACGCGAGCGGCTCGGCGTCACTGCCAAAGCGCCGCGCTGGGCGATTGCCTACAAATATGAAGCGGAGCGAGTAGAAACGCGTTTGCTCGACATCGTGATCCAAGTTGGTCGCACTGGGACCTTGACACCAGTTGCCGTGCTCGAACCCGTGCTTGTTAGCGGGAGTACCGTTGGCCGTGCAACATTACACAACGAGGACGAAATCAGGCGCAAAGACATCCGGATCGGCGACACAGTCGTGATCGAGAAAGCCGGCGAAGTGATTCCAGCGGTCGTTGAAGTGGTGAAATCGAAACGCCCGCGAGGCACCACGCCATTTGACTTTTTCAAGCATCTGTCCGGCAAGTGCCCCGTATGTCGCGGGCCGATTCGACGCGACCCACAGTTCGTCGCCTGGCGTTGCGAAAATCTTCAGTGCCCGGCACAGACAACGCGCCGAGTTGAATTTTTTGCGGCGCGCGGTGCGCTCGACATAGAAACTGTGGGCGGCATTGTAGCGGACAATCTGGTCGAGCGTGGACTTGTGCGCGATCCGCTCGATTTGTTTGAGCTAAAAATGGAGCAGCTCGCCAAACTGAATCTCGGCACACAAGAAGCGCCGCGTGTTTTCGGAGAGAAAAATGCGACCAAAGCGATTCAGGCGATCGAGCGCGCGAGGACTTCGCCGCTCTCACGCTGGCTGTTTGCTCTTGCCATTCCCGATATTGGGAAAACAACCGCAACACAGCTAGCCCGTTTTCACGACAACATTGATGAAGTAGCCCATTCCCAATTGCTCCGAGATGTTTTGGAGTACCACAAAAAGCAAAAACAGAAACAAGAGGCGAACGAAATCGCCGAGCGCCTAATTAAAGCAGGCTTCGCGAAGCGATCGAAGAGCAAAGCCGAAAAGAAGCACGGCATCGTCACCGAGGTAGGCCCGGTAGTCGCACAAAGCGTTCTAGATTTTTTTGCCTCCGCGGCTGGAAGGAAAATTCTACAACGTTTAAAGCAACTGGGAATTCAGCCAAAGAGCGAAAAGGTTTCCGCGAAAAAAGCGGCGGAGTTGCCTTTGGCTGAAAAAACCTTTGTTCTCACCGGAACACTGCCTTCGATGACCCGCGAAGAAGCAACGGAGAAGATCGAAACGCTCGGAGGGCACGTCAGCAGCAGCGTGAGCAAGAAGACGGACTATGTGCTGGCGGGTGGGGAACCAGGCAGCAAGTTTGATAAGGGAAAGCAACTTGGCATTCGTATTCTCGATGAAGCAGAGTTCCGGAAGATGTTGTCGCGCTGAGGGCGCGTTCTGGCGCTACGGCGTACGTTCTACCTCGGAATCGAGCTTAAGCGGAATCGCCTGATTCATCGTAGGTGAGGCAGGCGAAGCAATTAACACTCCACGTTGGCTGGCAGGGTGAAGCCCCGCCCGCACGTCAAACGTCAGCTTTTGATTCCCGCGCAGCACGGTGATCGGGACGATGTCGCCGGCGGTGATGAAGAACGAGGCATCCAGCACATCTTCAGGTTCAGTGACTCTTTTCCGTCCCACTTGCAGAAGGATGTCGCCCGGTTTTATCCCGGAACCGGCTGCTGGAGTGCCTTCCATGATCTGCGTCATTTCCGCTCGTGAGCCTTCCACCGCTTTCGGCGCCTCGGAAACATTGATCCCGATCCACCCGTGCCGGGCCTCGCCGAAACGGACGAAATCGCCGCGGATCTTCTCTGCCGCTTCGATCGGCACGGCATAACAAGCCGAATTGTTTTCAAGACTGCTGACCACGATGCCAACCACTTCCCCTTTCATGTTCAAGAGCGGCGCGCCGGCTTCTCCGCGCTGGGTTGGTAGATTCAGACGCAAGTGCGTGGTCGAAAAATAGCGGCCAAGATATTTGTGGTCGAATCCCGCGACCATTCCGAAATTCGGTGTTTCGGGTAAATCCAGTGGATAACCGATGGCAACGACAGGCGTTGCCACTTCCAGCTCTTCCGATTTGCCGATCGCCATCGCGGGAGTAACGGCGTCTATTTTCAGCAGGGCCGTCCCGCTGCGGATATCCGTCAAAAGCTGGCGCGCTGGATACTTTTTACCGTTAAACTCAATTGTGAAATTTCCCGCTTCACCGCCGACCGTGTATGCAGTGTAAAGCGTGCCTGTAGGATCAATGAAAAATCCGGTACCGGAAATCTCGCAGTGCTCATCGACACCATGAATCTTGACCACTGCTTTGGCGGCGTGCTCAAAGATGTCTTTAACCTGATGGCTAACTGCGGTGGCAGATTGCTCTTGAGCATAAACGAGGGGGATCGTCGCGAAGCAAAGACTGAGCGCGAGGCCGAGGCTGAAGATCGACCCGAACTGAAACCGGAACGGAGACTCCGGTGCGCGACTAAAATCTGAAAGTCGGCTCATAACTCACGGGGACGCTATCGAGCACGTAGCGTGGCGGGGCGGCGGCTCGGTGAGTCTGGGCGCTTTCATCAAAACTGCGAAGCGGCTGCGTCCTGAAAATCCGCGTGGTCACCGGAGATGCAAGCGTCAATTCTCCCTCAGCATTTGCCGGCGCAGATAAGACCGGCGAATTTTGGACAGCGACCTGCACAGTTTCCGGTTGTTGATAAATCTTCAATGAAATGACCGCGGCGCAGACCAAGACCGCCGCGATGGCCGCTGGATAAGATGCCAGGGAACGAACATCCAGTCGGAGCATGAAGTCGTGAGCACGTTCCAAGCAGATCCGCCAAAGCGGTTGCCGGAGCAATTCATCGCGCTGCCGGCGATGAAATTCATGTAGGAAATTTTCGAAGTAGCCAGGCGGCGGTTGCTCGTATCGCTTCAACCGAAGCAGCCTCGCGATTTCGTTGTCGTTAAAGTCGTCCATTGCAGCAGGGCGCTAAGAAACAGGATTTTTCCGAAATTCGTCCAGATAATTTTGCAGTTGCCGATTCGCGTAGAATAGCCTCGAACGTACCGTTCCCTCCGAAACGCGCAAGATTTTACTGATCTCCGCGTGGGGCATCCCCTGGATATGGAACATGGTGACCACGGCTCTGTGTTCATCAGACAATTTCATCACGGCCTCGTTCAATCTTCGCTGCAGTTCAGACAGGTCTGCTTCCCGCACTGGACTGCTCGTCGCCGTCGCTTCCATGAACTCCTTGTCGTTTTGAATGCTCGCATCCACGTCATCCAGGCTCAGTTGAAAACGCCGGCCGCGCTTCTTGAGAAAATTCAGCGTCATGTTCACTGCAATCGAATGGATCCATGTGTAAAAGGACGATTTGCCACGGAACCCACGAATCGCTTTGTAGGCCTTGGAAAAAATATCCTGCAAGAGATCGTTCGTGTCCTCGTGATTGGACGTCATGTTGTAAACCAAGCCGTAAAGGCGCGGCGTGTATTTGATAACGAGGTGATCGAACGCGCTGGCATCGCCTGATTGCGTGCGGCTCACTAACTCCTGATCTTCGTCGGTTCTCGGCTTGTCCATTGCCCGGTTCGTAGACTTAGCACGAGCGCCGAGACCGGACGATAACAAATCGGAAATTCGACGAGCAGGCAACGCGAGGGCTGAATTCATCTCCTTCAACAACGCGATCGATTAGCGGCGATCGCGGATCGACAGCAGCCAGAGCAAGTTGCCCAACGCCGCGATAAATGCTGCCACGTAAGTGAGCGCGGCCGCGTTCAGCACGCTGTTCACACCGACAACTTCGCGACCTGCCTGCACAATTCCCATTTGCTGCAAAATGATTTTGGCGCGCCGTGAGGCGTCGAACTCCACCGGCAGTGTGATCAATTGGAAGACCAGTAGAATCAGATAACAATAAATGCCGAGCGTAATCAGACCGGTGAGGTGAAAAAACAGCCCGCCGATAATCACAAAGGGCAGCATTTGCGATGCAATCATTGTCACCGGCACAATCGCCATGCGCGCCTTGAGCGGCGCGTAAGCTTTGGCGTGTTGAATGGCGTGACCGGTCTCATGCGCGGCGATGCCGAGTGCCGCGACCGAGGGTGTGTGATAAACGTTGCTCGACAGATGCAGCTTCTTGTTAGTCGGATCGTAATGGTCTCCGAGAAAATCGTTGGTCTCCACAACATCGACATCTTGAATTTGCGCCGCTTGCAGGATTTCACGCGCGCACTCCGCACCCGTGATATTTGAGCTGGCCCGCACCTCCCCCCATTTTCGAAACGCGCTACTTACCCGAATCTGCGCCCAAATCCCAATGATCAACGGCACACCTATATAAAGCAGCCAACTGGAACCGCCGAAACCGTAAGGATAAAACATACTTGCCCTAATTTAATGCCTCCGAGCCAATTGTCACTTTACCGCTGGAACAATTAGACGCGTGACTGTGGGCTCCGTTCATTCGGTGGATTGGCCGCTCCGTCGAACGATGTTGAACAAACACGGCTCTGCCGCCATTATTTATCATCGCGCAAGGGACTGCTCGATCCACCTTCAAATTTCCAAGTGCTTTGGAAAACGTGACAGGATTTTGCAGCCCGTTTTTGTGACCACGACGACGTCTTCCTGACGCGCTCCGCCCAGTCCGGGATAGTACAATCCGGGCTCAACCGTCAGGACCTGCCGATCCTTCAGCGTAACTTTTTGCAAACGCGGATGCTCGTGGATCTCAAGCCCAAGCCCATGGCCTGTCCCATGGAAGAATCCAACTCGCCGGCCTTTGCGCACCTCCGTCGGAAAACCACGCTCTTCGAAGAATTTCTGAATTGCCTTGTGAATTGTAATCCCATCGATTCCTGCCTTGATCTTCTTCAAAGCAAGCGCTTGCCCGGCTTTCACCGTTTCCCAAAGTCTTTGCTGCGCCTCACTCGCACGTCCGCGCAAAACGGTGCGAGTCATGTCACCGAAGTAGCCGGTCTTCGCGTCGCGCGGAAAAACGTCAAGAATGATCAGCGAGTTCGCGTAGAGCGGACCAAAGCCGCGCTCGTGCGGATCGCAGGCCTGATCGCCGCCGGCAACGATTGTTCCAGTCGGGATTCCACCGGCGCGCAGAATCGCAGAATCAATTTCGGCGCGCAGCATTTCCGAGGTGAGCGTTTTGCCGCTCCAGCGCAATCGTTTTCCCGCGCCGACTCTTGATGCTTTCAAAATTTCAACTGCACGTTTGAGTCCCGTTTCCGTAATTCGCAAGGCACGGCCGATCATCTCAATTTCCTTGTCGGATTTCGCTTCGCGTTCCGGCCAGAAAAGTCCATTCGTCGCCCGGACACGGATTTTATTTGCGACGAGTTCCTCCGCGTAGCGGAGCGGGAAGTTTGCGGGAACAGTTATCGATCTTACACCGCGTTTTTTGACAAAGTGCGCGAGAACTTTTTCGTAAAGCGGCGCCTTCCTTGATCTTCCCTGCACTTCGCGTTCGAGCTTGCTGAACATGACAAATTCATCCGCGTCGGCCTGCTTGCGGCCCCGATCGATTTCCAGGTCGCTCAAAACGAGTGTGCGTTTGCCGTTTCGCTCGAGAAAAATGAATGCATCGGGCGCCCAAAACTTTGTCGCGTACAGCATGTCCGGATCGGTTTCGCTAGCGGCAACAATCAGGCGCGCTGGTTTGGCTTTTCTTTTGCTCATTCGATGTTGGCGCTTCTCTACGCTCGATTACCACGCTTGTCATCCCAATCCGGCAGCAAAGTGTGCGTTTGCGTTGTTGTGAGAGATTCTGCGACTCCGCTGCGCTCCGCTCAGGACGACAACTTAGAGAGCCTGCCCGACTCGCCTTTTCAGCTTCTGCGCACTTCCAGTTGTTTTCGTAAAATCCAATGGAGCAGTGCGAGCAATCCAAGTGCCGACCCAATCAGAAGAGTCGTGTTGAAGACAAACACGCCGATGTTTATCCCGAAATAATGTTTCTGCGCGCCGAAGAAGACGTTCGGTCGATTGCCGCGACGATAATCGCTTTGCTCCATCTCGGCGTTTGAGATCAGATCGGAGACCTTCTGATTAACGTAAATTTGTTCGGCTGTAATCGGGCCATTCGCGTTCTTGAAAAGGGCACGGTCGAATGGCCGTTTGCCATCCAGAATCTGATCAACCAAGCCGAGATAGTGATCCAGTTCATTAGCGGATTTTGCTTCCAGCCCGGAAAGCAGAGCGAGCGTTTCCTTCAGATCCTCCAACCGCTTACGGTCTGTAGGAACCTGGTCATGTTTCGCGACAATGCGGTCGATTTCCCGCTGTGTTCGGTCCTGCCGCCGCGTCAGCGGATTGAGTTTGGCTTGCGCGACAATCATCTCTTCGTACGACCAGCGCATGGCGATGAACTGGCAGACAAATGGCACCTCGAGCTTGCTCCCCATTTTCTTTCCCTGCTCTTTGCTAGGATGTTCGGAGAACCAATGCGAGAGTGCGTAGAGGAGAGCTAGATTCCGGTTCATGTCCTCGTACTTGATGAGGGCCCCGCCCATAATGATCTGCGGAATCAAGACCAGCGGAACGATGTTGGCCGCCGTTTTCGGATCGGCGACGAGCGAAGAAATAAGCAGACCAAGCGATACGCCGCCCATTGCCGTCATGAGCATGATACCTAGGTAAATCCAAAACATCCCGCGGATTTCCAGGAGGTAATTACCGATCAGGACGAAAAGGACGCATTGAATCAGCGCAAACACCCCAAGGGTGAGCGCTTTTGAAATTACGTAGTACGACAGGCGAACATTGACATTGCGCTCGCGTTGGAGCACGGCTCGGTCGCGGATGATATCATCGGCGCTGTTGGTCAGCCCAAGAAACATCGCGACAATCAGGCCGAGGAATAAAAATGTCGGGATGTGATAAGCGGACGCGAAATCGTATGCGCCACTTTCTGAATAGCGCAGGATGGTCGCGATGAGCAGCGCCAGCACGGGCGAAACACCGATCGTGATGACAAGGTTGGCGCGATTGCGCAGCTTGCTTATGAACGCGCGGCGCAAAAGCGTGCGAAATTGCGTCCATTCGTCGTGCCACCTGAGTGGCAGGCGCTTCTTCTCAACTGGGGCGACGGGAAGCGGCGCGGCCGCTTCTTTGCGCAGCGAAACTTGTTTGACATCCTGGATCAACCGGAACGCCTCGTACTTGTCGCGCCAGAATTCGGGGGAGTAACGGCGAGCCGCGACCAGCTGCCCGCGACTATTTTCCTCGTAAATAACGTCACCGCTTAGATCGCGCAGCGGTGTCTCAAGCACGTCGAAAATGAACTCAGGACGTGTGGTTCCACAGGATGGACACGCACCCAGTTCGGCGCCGAATTGATGCTGGTGTTCCGCTTCCGCAAAATAGCGAAGCATGTCTGAAGGTGTTCCAAAGAAAACGAGCCGTCCCCCCTTATCGAGCAGGATCGCTTTATGGAACATCTGGAAGATCTTCGAACTCGGCTGGTGAATGGTGACAATGATGATCTTGTTATGCGCCATCCCCCGGATGATCTCCATGACGTGCTCGGAATCCTTTGAGGAAAGGCCCGACGTTGGTTCGTCGAAAAGATAAACGTCCGACATTCCGATCATATCGAGCCCGATGTTCAGGCGTTTGCGCTCGCCCCCGCTCAAGAGCTTCTTTTCGGGGCTGCCCACCACGGCATCGCGCCGTTCGCCCAAGCCAAGTTCGATTAGTTTTGCGTCCAGGCGTCGCGTGCGATCGCGCCGCGAGAGATGCGGCGAACGGATCGAAGCCGCGAACAGCAGATTTTCGCCGATCGTGAGGTGGTCATCGAAGGCGTCTTCCTGCGGCATATAACTGATGTAGCGCTTGAGCACGTCGAGGTTCGGATAAAGCGATTGTCCGTTCAGGATGACCTCGCCGCTGGTAGGCTGAAGTTGTCCCGCCAGCACTTTTAAGAGCGTGCTTTTTCCCGAACCGCTCGCGCCCATCACGCAAACGAGCTCGCCACGAGTAACGCCAATGGAGATTCCCTCGAGTCCGACCTCGCCATTGCCAAACCGATGCGTGACTTCGTTCACCTCGAGGCTGCGAATGATGTTGCGCTCTTCCTCGATGATTCGCTCCGAGAAGTTGCACCGGAGAAATTGCCCGATGTCGATTCGAATGGTATCGCCGTCTTTGAGCGGAGCAGTCGTGCGGACGGGAATGTCACCCACAAGGATCGGACGGTCGGCTTCAATTACCTCCAAGAGGCCCACTCGCTGGTCGTAATCGCAGAAAATCTTCAGCAACACGTCGCCGCTCGTACCCGGGGAAAGCAGAATATCGCCCGCTTCCAGCCGGCTTGGGTCATTCGAAACTAAATATTCGGATTTGGACGCCCTAAGTTGAAACCGGCCACCTAATGCGCGAGCTCGCCGGCGCAGATCCATCAAATCCATCTCGCTGTCGTTGTGGAAAATGATCTTATCTTCCAAGGTCGCTTCGACCTGCGTGCCGGCCTTTAATTTCAGTCCATTGAACTCAGCGTCGACGTCGCGCAACGCTTTCACGCGCACCTTCAACCCGAAAGTGACCCGGAGCGAGCTTTCGCGCGTCCGCGAGCGTTCCAGTTCCACTTCATCCGAGTCCTTATTGACACGGATGAAAATCTGCGGAAGCGAAACGTTCTTCTTGGCGTTGAAATATTGCGCCAGCTCTTGATAGCTGAGCACCTGATCGCCTATCAGAATGCGCTGGCCGGGATAAATTCGACAGAACCCGCCGCGTACCAGTGGTCTCCCGCGCACCGACACGTTCTGTCCGCTATAATTTTTCAGCAAAATGAGATCGTGATAGCGGAAGGCCATCAGACGATCGTTAGCCGTGAGGTTCTTAAGCGTCACATCCGCCTTCCCGTTCGTGCCGAAGGAGAGGGATTCGAGCGGTGACGCGCCGTGCTGGTAGATCGAGGGGTCCGAATCCTCCGACGCGTTTAGTTGGTAAACGATGTCGATCGCTTGCGCCGCCATGCCCATCTGCGACATGAACGAATAGAACGCGACGACCTGCTCCTTCTTCAAACCAGCTTGGGAGATCAGGTCGTAGAGCTGAACTCCGAGCATGATCTTGCGCTCCGTGCTAAGCTGCGCGCCCAGTTTTTGCGCCATGGCGGCGAGGTCCTGCTGCTCGTAAAGCGCCTGCCGGAACAACTGTCGCAACTCCGAGTAAACTGCCTCCGGATAATCGTAACGCAGAAAACCAAGGCTTGAGTCGATTTCTTCCTCGAGCAACACACCATCCGCTTTGGTGAAACTGGCTAGCACTTGAATCAACACTGGCAGCAGGTTCGGTCCCTCCGAGACGCTGCGAGGCTTGCGCAGCGCCCTGCGGACCCAACGGCGGCCGGTCCGTCGCACCCGGTACGCAAACGGGGTCACCCGCTGCACGGCCCGGTCGATTTTATCTGCCACTGATGAGACCAGCTCTGTCATGTCGATATTTCGATTGGAATTTTACCGAAATCGACGAGCGACGCAATGTGCGGCTGCGATATACAGACGAGGCCATGAACAGCCCGCTTCAGATCGTCAATCGCCGTCAGTAAACACCAGCTGTAACCGGAGAAAAGCCCGCGTCATTTTGCATTGCCAATTGTTCATGTTAACCTTTTTACGTTCTTAAGATTCCGCTTCGTTTATGGCTCAACCCGATCGCAACTCTCAAAAGGAGAATAAATCCCGCGGGAGCGAACCCAATTTTAACTGGCGCGGGGTCATTCTCATCGTGATCGCCTTTGGGTTTATTGGGCTCGCAATGCTCTTCTACCGGGGAGGAATGCAGCCGGTCGAGGACGTCCCCTACAACCGTTTTCTCGAGCTGCTGGAGAACAAGCAGATCGTCACCGATAAAAATTCTCCGCTCCAGCTTGTCGTCGAAGATGGCCGGCCGACGCAAACCCTGCGCGGCGCGTATATCCGCCAGGGAGTGGGTTCTTCCCCCACCCAGCAGGTCCCATTTCGAACCACGGTCTATTTGAATTTCACAAATAATTTACAGGAAAAGCTCGCTGCGGCCGGAATTCAACCGGGGATCAAAACTGAATCAAATGTGCTAGCGCAAACCGTAGTCGGTTTTCTGCCCATCGCTCTCTTCCTGCTGGTGCTTTACTTCTTGTTCCGCCAACAAATCCGCATGGCAGGAAAAGGCGCGCTCAATTTCGGGAAATCAAAGGCGCGCATGCTCGCCCGGGACAAAAACAAAATCACATTTCGCGATGTCGCCGGAGTCGAGGAAGCAAAGGACGAAGTGCAGGAGCTCGTCGAGTTTTTGCGTGATCCAAAAAAATTTCAAAAGCTCGGCGGCCGCATTCCAAAGGGCGTTCTCATGGTTGGGCCGCCCGGCACGGGCAAAACACTGCTGGCACGCGCCATCGCAGGCGAAGCAGATGTCCCGTTCTTTTCGATCAGCGGCTCGGATTTTGTTGAAATGTTTGTGGGCGTAGGAGCGTCGCGCGTCCGCGACATGTTTGAGCAAGGCAAGAAATCCGCCCCTTGCATTATCTTCATCGATGAGATTGACGCTGTGGGACGCCACCGCGGCCACGGAGTAGGCGGTGGCCATGACGAGCGCGAGCAAACATTGAATGCATTGCTCGTCGAGATGGACGGTTTCGATACGCAGGAAGGCGTGATCATCATCGCAGCCACGAACCGACCTGATGTGCTCGATCCGGCGTTGTTGCGACCGGGACGCTTCGATCGCCAAATCACCGTCAATTTGCCCGACGTGAAGGGGCGCGAGGAAATTCTGCGCGTCCATGCGAAGAAAGTGAAACTCGCAGAAGGCGTCGATCTTGCGGTGGTCGCGCGCGGCACGCCCGGTTATTCTGGCGCGGAACTCGCCAACGTGATCAATGAAGCGGCATTGCTGGCCGCTCGTCGCGGATTAAAAGGCATTACACTCGCCGAACTGGAAGAAGCGCGCGACAAAGTCCGTTGGGGCAAGGAGCGTCGCAGTCTCGCGCTCAGCGAAAAGGAGAAAACGAACA
>Ga0137395_10000636_pt1 | contig 15103 bp, 11 predicted proteins | sample czobulk216metaG_FD_108283 | JGI IMG/M metagenome (GOLD analysis project Ga0137395, IMG submission 108283) | Vadose zone soil microbial communities from Angelo Coast Range Reserve, California, USA - czobulk2.16 metaG | ecosystem: Environmental > Terrestrial > Soil > Vadose zone | place: USA...
GAGTTTCGTGGCGAATACCAGACCGCCAGGCTGGAAGGCATCCCTCTGCTTGATGCCGAGCAAAGAATTCTGGGTTTCACCCATTGCGACAGCGGCGCGTTACTCGCGGAACGATGGGAACTACCTCCGGATATGGTTGCGGTTGTGACGCACCACCACGCGCCGCAACAATCGGCGAATCACACGGCGCTCGTGTCATTGGTCGAACTCAGCGACTTGCTTTGTCGCATGACCGGACTGAATTACGGTTACGACGAAAAACGTCAGGTCAACCTGCTCGAAGAGCCCGGATTTGCCACGTTGGCCCAGCAGTGCCCGTCCCTGAAAGACTTCGACTGGGCACGCCTCACTTTCGAAATGGATTCCTACATGGACGAAGTCCACGCTCTGGTCCGCTCCATTTACCGGTCATGACAGACGAGCCCGAAACTCCGCCTCGAATCAGCGTCCTGGTGGTGGACGATAGCGCCTTCATGCGCACTTCGCTGACCCGGATGATTGAATCCGATGAGGGACTTAGCGTGATTGGGACGGCGCAAACGGGGCTCGAAGCGCTGGCCAAGATCAACTCGCTGCAGCCCGACGTGGTGACGCTCGATATTGATATGCCTGGAATGGACGGCCTCCAAACCCTGAAGCGCGTCATGTCTGACAGGCCGCGGCCGATTATTATTGTGAGCTCGCTCGCTCGCGGAGGCGCGGAAGCTACGATTGAAGCGCTCGCGCTCGGCGCCTTCGATTGCATCGCGAAGAGCCTCAGCTACGATTCCGAGGACGTACTTAAGGTTCAGAACGAACTGATCAGCAAGATCAAGGCGGCAGCGGCTGCGGGCATGTCGGCCGCGCGTCTGCCACAGAGTTCTAATGCTCCACTGCATCTTGCGGCTGCTGCCGGTCATTATGGGGAAGTGCAGGCTGGGGAAGCGCATTCCGGGGAATTGCGCGCGGGTGAAGTGCATGCTCGGAACCTGCAGGCTCCAGAGGTTGTGGCGGAGCGGACGCTGGTTCAACAGCCTCCAGTCAGAGGTGTGCCGGCGAAGCGGTCAGCCGCAACGACGGCTCAGGTTCCGTCGATTATTGCTATTGGCACTTCCACTGGTGGCCCAAAGGCTTTGCAGGAGATTCTTTCCGCTCTGCCGGGCAATCTTTCGGTCCCGATTATTATTGTGCAGCACACGCCGCTGGGATTCACTGGGCCTTTTGCCAAGCGACTGGATGCTCTCTGCGCATTGGAGGTGCACGAGGCGGCAAATGGCGAGTTCGTTGAGAGTGGCCACGTCTATGTTGCTCCGGCGGGAAAGCATCTCACGGTTCGGCGGCGTAATGTCTCCGAGGTTACTGTTTGTCTTTCGCTGCTGCCGAGAAATGTTCTGCACATCCCTTCGGTGGACGTCATGATGAGTTCGGTCGCCGAGGTTTTTCACGGGTCCGCGATGGGAATAATACTGACGGGAATGGGTGGGGATGGGGCGCAGGGGATGCAGGCTATTTTTCGCGAGGGCGGTCGCACCCTGGGTCAGGATCGGGCTAGTTGCGTTGTATACGGGATGCCGAGGTCGTGTGAAGAGGTGGGAGTGTTGAGCGAGGTCGTAGCCCTGGCGGATATTCCAAGCCGGATTCTGGCGGCGGTGCGGTATAAGCCTAATTAGGACGGCGCAAGTACTGCTGCGCCTGTTCAAAGAATAGTCGCTAGGCTAGCCGGCTTGTGAGGTTGGAAAGGCATGGGTTGTGGCAGCGAGGATGTTCTCAATTTTTTCGAGCAGAGTGCGGCGGCAGTATGGCTTCGCTAAAAAAAATGTCCGCAATGCCGGCACTTCCACATCGAATTCCTGATTGCTAAAACCTGACGTCAGGAGAACCGGAAGGTCGGGCGAGTGCTGACGCAGATCGCAGCTGAGCTGCTGGCCGGTCCCACCGGGCATCATCATGTCCGTCATCACGAGGTCGATTCTCTCGGCGCAGTCTTCATAAACTTGCACGGCTTGCCGGGCGTTCTCGGCGGGCAGAACCTCGAAGCCCGCATGCCTTAATATGCCGGAGGTGGCCTCGCGCACAAAGGGCTCATCTTCAACCAACAGAATAGTTCGCGGGGATTGGTCGCCTGTGTAGGAATTTTGCTGCAAAGTCACGACTTTCACCACTTAGATCTTTCTAATGCATCTCTCGTTGATTCTTAAGCAATCAGATGGCCTTGGCGCGGAGGCAAATAGCAAGGTCTATTTGCAATCTACTTCGGAGCGCTCAAAATTGTCTGGCGTGGATCGAGAACGACCGTGCGCACCTCGCTCGGCGCGACGAAGTGAAATGAGGTTTCGGCTCCGTCTGCCAGCACTTCGCCGAGAAAAATCAGGGTTCCAAGCGCGGTCTTCGCGTACACGGGCACAGCGGTGACCAGATCTTCGGGCGCGTCCTTTTGAACGATCATGCCTGTAACCGTGGTCACTCCGTTTTTCTCAGCGAGGCGAATGTCGCGGGCTTGCAGCCGCGGTATGGCCGTGCCGTTGATCCAACCTTCCAAAAACCAATCCAATTTGGGACGTTTCTCGTACCAAAGTGGGCGGGGAAGATCTTCTTCAAAAACCTGCAGCAATTCCTGGGTGCTGATAGTCTTGCCCGCGTAACGCGCCCTGATCTTCCGCAGCGCGCGAAAAAAAGGCTCTTCTGGATTTACTTCTGCACTGAGGCGTTCATTGCGGCGACGGATCGCTGGTTCCGCGTTGTGGCCAGAAGAATCGCGTAACATGCAGCGGAGCATGTGAAAGAGCCAAGTGCCTCGTTCGTAGCTGATCTCCTCGTAGCCGCGGGGAAAATGGGAGGATTGCAAACGCTGCCCTAGCGTCACAGGGCCGGCGTCGCGCAGCGGCTCTCCATCTTTATTTGAATTCAGAAGATCACGCCGGTATTTCTCCAGCACCTGTTGAAACTGCGTTGGATTCTCCTGCTCGAGCATCAGGAGCGAGGCATAGTTCGCCAGGCCCTCCGCGATCCACTGATCGCGGTAACTCTTCCAGAGCACCAGATCGCCCCACCACTGATGCGCCGTCTCGTGGACTAACACCTGATTGTCGAGGGCGCGGGTTAAGGGATCAAGACGCAGATCGGTGTGCTCGCGGGGGCTTAGAAAGGCAAAGCTCGACAGGAAAACAAGGCCGGGCCAGCCCTGGCTAAAATCGCCCGGCATCTGGGTTAAGGAGAGCGAGTCAAATGGGTACGGACCAAACCAGCGGGAGAAGTTTGTGATCGCCTTGGCGGCTTTGTCGGCCACGGCCTGGGCATCGCGCGCGGGCGACGGCGGAGGTGGGGGAATTACGAGTATGGGGGCAGTTGATCGCGCTCTTGGCCTTCCGGGAGGTTCAGGAAACGGCTGAACGATCTCTGGCTTTGCCTTGGGGAATGACTTCTCAACCACCCTGGTGCCGTATGCCTGCACCAGGATGTCGCCGGCCTTGGCTTCCGCGCGAAAGTATTTTCCAAGATTGAAGCCAGCCACTGGAATCGGGCGTTCTGAAGTCCAGTGCGATACTTTCTCTGAAATCGCCGGGGCTGCTGGGTTCGCGGGTGCCTCGTCAATGCCTTGAGAGCTGAGACGCTTTCCAGTCGCGACCAGCGTCCAGTCCGCAGGGTAGCGAAATTCCATATCGAACTGCGCCGGGTTTATGCCGAAATTTGGATACCACGTGCCGCGCTCGCCGACATAGAGCAATCCGTTCCCTGCCTCGGAGAGAACCTCGCCCGCGTAGCTGAAGCGGAGTTTCACGTCTTGAGCTGGTGGGAGGGGCGCGGGGAATACCACCGCTACCAGGTCGTTACCCCTGCGTTGCAGTTGGGTCCCTTCGATCGCTGGATTCTGGATGAAGTCGAGCGCTCGTCCATCGCCTTCTATTCTGTCGACCTTCAGATATTGCGATAATTCAAAGAGCAGCGTTCTTTCGCCTCCATTGTGAACGGTCACGTTTACTTCTGTGGTTGCGCGCAGGGTGGTGGGAGGCTGCACTGAAGCACTGATGCGGAAGTCGGAGATCGATGCGTCATTGGCCGGTCGCGGCGCGGCGGGCCCTGGGGCGAACGAGGTCCAGATATCAAAAAACAGGAAGCCATCCTTAACCTTCGGCTGCCCCGCCCATAAGGACTCGGAGGAGGCCGCGTCCGAGAAGATTTCGAAAGCTCCGAGTTTTTTACCTAGCAAGTGCGCGTGCAGAAGAGGCAAAAATTTCTGAGCCGATTCGGGTCCGCCGGACTTTGCTTCGAACTTTGCTTCGGACTTTGCCTCTGACGAAGGAAGAAAATGACTGAAGTCGAGGAGAAGGCGCAGAGCATCGAACTCCGCCAGTTGCCGAGCCGCGTCGTTCCATTGTTTTGTGAATTCTGGGCGGTCTGAGAGAGGTGAAAGATACGGATTCAGAGCTGCGGCGGTGTCGTCATTGAAGCGCAAATATCCGGAGGTAAACTGCTCTTCGAGAATCGCCATCCCGGTGAATAGGGCCAGCGATCCGCGCTCCATGCGGTTTGGAGGGCGCAGCCGTATTTCACCTTCGCCCTCAAAAAAGGCCCCGGTGATCTGGCCGCAGATGTCCTCGGTGAAGGCCAGCGTGCCGTCTTCGAAGTCGATATGGAGGTTGGGGCGGTCGATGGAGGCGTCACGAATGCGGTACACGCGTTGCGGATCGAGAGGCACAGAACGGATGCGGGAGTAGAGCGCGCCGGTGGTTTGCGGACACTGGGGATCGGGCGCGTAGGCCAGCGCACTGGCCAGCGCAAGCAGTAACCAAATTGGCAAGGCAAAAGCTCGTCGAGAGAAGATTGCCCTCGCCAGTCTGCGGTTCTGCCCCGTCGAAATCTCACTTCCCGGTCGTCCCATGTTCCAGTACCTTGGTCACCTTACCGCCCCTACGTGCCGTTGCTAGAATCAGCCGAGTGCGAACCCTCGTCCTCATTCTAGTGCTGCTGCCAGCGGTTCCGGCGGCTGCCGACGTCATTCATCTTAAGAATGGGCGCACCATTTGGGCCGATCAGGTCCGCGAAGATAAGAATAAAGACCATGTCGAGTATGAGGTTGGCGAGGACACCTACGCCATTCCGAAATCGTCCGTCGATCACATTGATTCGGGCGGCGCGAGACCTGCCAGTTCCGGCCTTTCCAGCTCGAATACTCCGGATATTAGTCGTGACATCACTCCGAACATCACACCGGCGGCTCCCTCGTTCGATCACGAAGCCGACGTAGCTATAAAGGTGATTCGCGCCGGCAAAGTCGATATCGATGCGCTCGCCATCCTGTCGCAGGCGGCGAATCCTGAAGTCGCGGCCACCGCTTACTTTCTTGCCGGCAAGCATGAATCAGATGGGGGCAACTTCCCGGTAGCCAAGCGGTACTACGAATCCGCTCTCCGCTTTCAGCCGGATAATGCCACGCTGCTGATCTATTACGCGGCCACTCTTATGCGCACCGGCCGTGCGGCGGAGGCTTTGCCCTACGCGCAACATGCAACCAGTGTCGCTCCGGACTCGGCCGACGCTATCGCCATGCTGGGCTTTGTGCAATTTGCCAGCGATCATACTCCGGATGCGATTCGCTCCTGGAAGAAATCTTTGGTGCTGCGACCCGATGCGACAGTGAAAGAGTATCTGGCTCGGGCGGAGCGCGAATCGAATGCGGAATCCGATTTTTCGCAGCGTGAAAGCAGCCACTTTAATCTGCACTTTGAAGGCAAAGACACGTCGGAAGAATTTCGGCGCGATCTGTTAGCCATGCTCGACTCGGAGTATGAAGACCTGGTGCGCGATCTAGGTTACGCGCCGCACAACAACATCGCAGTCACGCTCTACCCGCAGCAGGCGTTCTTTGACGTAACGCGCGCGCCCTCGTGGACGGGCGCTATCAATGATGGCAAGCTGCGGATTCCGATCAGCGGTGTGAGCGGCGTTACGCCCGAACTGGCGCGGGTGCTCAAGCATGAGCTGACGCACTCTTTCATTGCTGAGATGTCAGGCAATCGCTGCCCTACTTGGCTGAATGAAGGCGTGGCGCAGATGGAAGAGGGTCGATCGTCCGCTACGAACGGACGGCAATTGGTGCAACTTTTCGCGACGGGAAATGAAATTCCATTCAATATGCTGGAAGGCGGCTTCATGAGCCTTTCTGCAAGGGAGGCCACCGTGGCTTACGCCGAGTCGCTGGCTGGCGCGGAATACATTCGCGATGCTTATGGCATGACGGAAATCAGTCGGATGCTTAGCCTGTTGTCCCAGGGCAGTTCCAGTGAGGCGGCTTTGCGTACGAGCGTGCACTCTGGCTACCGGCAATTTCGCGATGAGATGACGCGGTGGTTGAAAGAGAAGTACGGGGAATAGGGTCGGGCCGGTGTGGCGCGGACACTCCTGTCCGCGAGGCTCGCGTTCGTGCCTCAGCGACTCTTTAGCCGTCTGACAATCTTGCGGCTATCACAGCGTTGAAACCGCTGCGCCATCCAAAAACAGGTGCAACATCGAGGCTACCGAGCGCAAAAACATGCCGGCAAAGCAAGCAGATAAGGCCATTAGCCCTTCCGGGGCTAATTCACTTTTTGGGTCAATGCAGCCGAACTGCCTTCAAAGTTCGCGCTGCCGTTGTACGTCGCCGTGATCGTGTGCGAACCCGCAGTCAGAGCTGAGGCTGTGAACTTTGCCACGCCTCCGCTAAGGTACGCAGTCTTTAGGGCCGTCGTGCCATCGTAGAACGTCACGGACCCAGTGACCGTCCCACTGAATTGTGGCTTCACGGTGGCCGTAAAGGTGACGGACTGCCCAAAGTTCGACGGATTCACGGAGGAAGCCAAGGTTGTAGTCGTAGCAGCCTAGTTCACCACCTGCGAGACCGTCGCCTTACTGGAGGCGAAGTCCGAGTCACCGCCGTACACCGCCTTGATATAGTCGTTACCCACCGGAAGCGTCGAGGTCATAAAGCTGGCCGAGCCGCCACTCAACCTCCCGGTTCCCAGGACCGTCGTGCCTTTCATAAACGTGACCGTTTCTCCATCGGGCGGCGAACCGACACTGGAAGTGATCGTCGCGGTAAAGGTCACCGCTTGGCCGTAAGCGGACGGATTTGGCGCAGACGAGAGTTTAATTGTGGTCCGCACCAAAAGGCGGAGCTTCGCTACAAAGGTGTCATTACCGCCGGCATTGGTGGGCTGTAAGGAATTCATCGTCGGGAAATTGGTCGAGGCTGTGGCGCCGACAACATAGTTGTTGCCCCCGTTGTCCACCGCGATGCCCGCTCCGTAGTCAAGAGCAGAACCGCCAAGATAGGTCGACGAGAACAAGGCCGAGCCGGAAGCATTGAGCTTGGCGACGAACGCGTCCTGAGAGCCAGCATATTTCGACTGCACTGCGTTCTTCGTTGGGAAGTATGCTGAGGTTGTGTAACCAGTGACGTAAGCCTTGCCCGAGCTATCCACCGCGATGCCGCTGGGGCTGGTACCACCAGCGCCAAGATAAGTGGAGTAAACCAACGCTGATCCAGTCGGGGCAAGCTCGGTCACAAAGCCAAATATCCCCGAGCAGTTTATAGGACCTCCGGGACAGAATGTCTTCAATGCACCCCATGTCGTGGGAAAGTTTCTTGAAGTTGTCGAGCCGGTGACATAAGCATTGCCCGCGCTGTTCACGGCTATGCCGTAGCCGAAGTCATTTCCCTTGCCACCCAGATAAGTAGAGTAAACCAATGCCGAGCCCGTGGCATTGATCTTAGACACAAAGGCATCGCCGCAAGAACTGCCGTCTCCGCCGCCGTAGTTCCGCTGCAACGGATTCATGATCGGAAAATCGGTCGAGCAGGTATTGCCGACAATGTAAGCGTTGCCCGCGCTGTCCAAAGCGATCCCAGTCGATGCGTCCCCCCCGCTGCCACCGAGATAGGTGGAGTAAACCAGAGCCGATCCTGTGGCATTGAGCTTGGTCACGAAGGCGTCAACACCACCGCCGCCGGTGGGTTGTAGAGGGCCCTTGGTCGGGAAATCGGTTGAAGATGTGAGGCCGGTGACATACGCATGACCGGCATGGTCGACAGCGATGCCGAAACCACTGTCAGAGTCTCTGCCCCCTAGGTAGGTGGAGTAAACTAGGGCCGATCCCGTAGCATTGAGCTTGGTCACGAAGGCGTCGGACTCGGTTCCGCAGTTGCTGCCGCCGTTACACACCGTTTGGAAAGCACCCGGTGTCACAGGGAAGTCGGTTGAGTAAGTGTTGCCGGTGACGTAGGCGTTGCCCGCACTGTCCACCGCGATGGCGCTGCCGAAGTCAATCGCGCTGCCTCCCAAGTAGGTGGAGTAAACCAAAGCCGAGCCCGCGGGGTTAATCTTGGCTACAAACGCTGTAATGCATCCGGCTGCGCAGGTGGTTCGGACGGAGCCGGGTGTGGTCGGAAAATCGGTTGAGTAAGTGTAACCGGTAATGTAGGCGTTGCCTGCGCGGTCAATTGCGATACCTCGGCCTTGATCGTTCCCGCTGCCACCTAAGTACGTCGAGTAAACCAGCGGATCGATGTAGAGCGGGCTGCTGGCATCGTACTTCGCCAGCTCGAATCCAATGCGGTTCTTAGCGGTGATGGTGTAACTGGCTGCTATCTCGTTTCGCGTTCCATCTTTCTCCTGATAGACCACGGGCTTATGCCAGCGGATTTCATCTTCTCCTGTTTTGAATAGCAGGTCGCCTCTTGCATCTTTGCGAATTCGACTTGCTCCGCTGATGTCGAAGGCTATGTTGCACGGGTCGGCGCCGGGCGCGACTATGAAGTCGTACTCGAGTTGGCGCTGGTTACCGTAGTAAACGAGGTCGATGCCGGAGTATATGGCTTCGTATCTTACTTTCGAGTAAGTGGGGACATTGGTCCTCCACTTCGCGGGGTCGTTGCCTATGAAGTAGTTACTCTTGCCGCCTAGGTCGTCCAAGCCTGTAACTTTTGCATTGGCGTTGGCGTGGCGCAGTTTCATTCGCAGGATGCTTTCGGTTGGTTGATTGGGCGTCGGTTTGGTGTCGGCGGGAGACGCGGCTACCCGTGTCTCTACAGGGAATTTGTTTTTCGCTCTCGCTCCGTGCAATGCCAGTACAGCTTCGTCGCCGGTGAGGAACAGGGAATAGGCTCCAGTGTGGGTTATAAACTTTACTTGTGAATCTGCCTGCCCTTGGTTGGCTTCAAAACTCAAGGGTAACTTGCCGTAACTCTCCTGCGTCTTCGCCTGGTGTTCCGGATCGGGTCGCAATACGGGGTTCATCGCGGCATTGTTGCTGGGGAGTGGCGTTTGGATCGGGGAATCTGTGATTACGGAGAACGACTGGGCCAGCAACTCTGTGGCGGACGGACTCACCACCAGGGCGAGAATCGACACGAATACAAACACGAAAACGAGACGAAGCGAGCGCATACACCCTCCAAGCAGAAACTCGACTTGCCCGGCAGTTGGAAAGGGCGGGAGCAGAGCAGAGAAGAGAAGAGCCAACGGCGGACCGTCAATGATCCTGTTCGCTTTGCACCTTGTCAAGCGGGTAGATGCTGTATATCTGCCAGAAAGGGGGTGCGCGCACCACTTTCTCGTCATTGCCTCGGCCCAGACTTTGTGTTAGCTTCGGCCCTTAATGGCAGGGCTATTGGCGAAACTCGGGTTTGGTTCGGAGATCGAAGAGCCTTCTGAAATTCTGCAGGCGGATACTCCTACTCTTAATGGCGCGGATCTTGCGATCGCCTTTTTCAACACGCGTTCGGGAGGCGACCTGCACGACTTCCTGCGGGTAGGGCCTACGCGGTTCCTTTTTGGATTGCTGGATGTTGCCGGCAAACGCGAAACCTGCGGCGCGGTGATGGAGGCCGCACAAGCCTGTTTCCGTTCGTCGGCGAAGGAACTTTTTGCCGCGACCGATGTGAATGAGATGGATGCGATGGTCGAACTATCGCGGCGCCTTAATCTGGAGATCATGCGCTCTGCCGGAGGCGTGCACAGCTGTCCTGCTTTCGCGGGATGCTACGACGAAGAGTTGGGGACGGTGTGCTATGTGAATGCTGGCCACACGGCCGCGTTGCTGCAAGATGAAGAAGGCATCGTCGAATTGCCTGCTACTGGACTGCCTTTGGGCCTCTTCTCGCTGGCTCCGACTGACCCTCGAATCGTCGGCTTGCGCCCGAGCGCTTCGTTGGCGGTGGTATCGCGCGGAGTGGTTGAGGCGGAATCGAAGGGTGCAGAATTTGGTCTGGATGGAGTAAGGAGCGTCATGAAGTTGGGACCATTGTCCGCCGGTCAACTTTCCCACAGCATTCTCGAGCACGTGCAAGACTTCCTGCACACGGTTCCGAATCATAATGATGTAACTGCCTTGTCGCTCATGCGAAGGAATGAGCAAGCCTCGGGCCCGCTTCTCTTGGTCTCCAAGCCGCTTCCGGCGTAAAATAAGTAAACGTTTTTCCCTGGCTTTACCCCAGGTTTCAGAATCAAGTTTGAAGCATTCAAGAGAGCCCTAATCCCATGAAGAAGTGCGCATTCGCCCTGCTTACCGCTGTTGGATACGCCCTGTTGCTGCCTGTTTTGTCGCCTGCGGATACCGTGGTCGAAGAGATCATCGCGCGTGTGAACAACGACATCATCACGCGCTCGGAATACGTCCACAGCCGCGACCAGCTTAAGCAGGAGGTGCAGCAGCAAGATGCGGCCACGGCAGATCGAGCTTTTGCGGAGAGACAGCGCGACGTTTTACGCGATCTGATTGACCAGCAACTGCTGCTGCAGAAGGGCAAGGATATGGGCATTACCGGTGACACAGAGCTGATCAAGCGTCTGGATGAGATGCGCAAACAGATGAACCTTGGCACCATGGAAGAGTTGGAGAAGGCGGCCGAGGCGCAGGGAGCTTCGTATGACGACTTTAAGCAGAACTTGCGCAATCAGATTGTCACGCAAAAGGTGATCGGGCAGGAAGTTGGTTCGAAACTGGCGATGAATAAGGACGAGGAGAAGAAGTTTTACGAGCAGCATCGCGCGGAGATGGACCAGCCCGAACAGGTTCGCCTGAGTGAAATTCTGGTTTCGCCGAAGGTTCCGGCCAAAGCGGCGCCGGCCGCGGGCGCGAAGCCCGACCCCCCGACTGAAGCTGAGAATGAGGCCGCCCTGGCCGCGGCACAGGCTAAAGCCCAAGACTTGTTGGATCAGCTTCACAAAGGCGCAAAATTTGCGGACCTCGCGAAGAAGTATTCCGATGGGCCTTCCGCTAAAGATGGTGGAGACCTTAGTTATTTCAAGCGCGGGACCCTGGCGAAAGAACTGGAAGACAAAGTTTTCGCGCTGAAGACCGGTGACGAGACCGAAGTAATTCGCACCAAGCAAGGGTATGTGATTCTACAGGTGGCGGAACATCAGGCGGCTGGGGTTCCACCGCTGAAGGAAGTGGAACCGCGTATTCAGGATGCGTTGTACATGCAAAAGCTGCAGCCTGCGCTTCGCACTTATTTGAGCATGCTGCGAGAACAAGCGTTCATCGATATCAAGAGTGGGTATGTCGATTCGGGCGCGAGCTCCAAGCAAACCAAGCCAGTGGAGACCGCGGCAAAAGAGACAAACGCGAAGAAACTGAAAAAGAAGAAGAAACTCGGGGTTTTTTAGGCATGAAAGAGTTCTTTATATCTGAATGCGGTCATCAGGAGAACAAGGTCATCACCTCCAGCTTCGTGGTGGCGTCGAAGCAGGTCAAGGCAAAGAAAAATGGCGAGCCGTATCTGGCGCTGATTCTGGCGGATCGCACCGGGCAGATTGAAGCCAAGATGTGGGACAACGTCGATGAATTCATTCTCGGCTTCGAGCAGGACGACTTCCTCAAGATCAAAGGCCTGATCAATAAGTATAAGAACCGGTTTCAACTTACGATTCACAAGTTGCGCCGCATGGCGGAAGCCGAGATCGACTTCACCGACTATCTCCCGAAGACTACAAAGGACATCGGGGAGCTCTGGAGAACGCTGACCGAGTTCGTGGCTAGCTTTCAGAATCCACACCTGAAGGCTCTGGTGGAGTTGTTCATGGCGGATGCGGATATCGCGGAACGCTACCGCAACGCTCCGGCGGCCAAGACACTGCATCATGCCTACATCGGAGGACTGCTCGATCACGTCGTGTCGCTTTTCCGGTCCTGCGACCTGATGTGCCGCAACTATCCGCAGGTGAATCGCGATCTGCTTTTGACGGGGGCGTTCTTGCACGACATCGGCAAGATTCAGGAGCTAACTTACAATCGCGCATTCTCTTACACCACGCGCGGCCAGTTGCTCGGGCACATGGTCATCGAATTGGAGATGCTGCAGGCGAAGCTCGAACAATTGCCGGGTTTCCCTGCGGGATTGAAAACTTTGCTTGAACATATGATCATCAGCCATCATGGGCAGTATGAGTTTGGATCACCGAAGCTGCCGATGTTTCCCGAGGCATTGTTGCTGCACTATCTCGACGACCTAGATTCCAAAATGGAGGCGATGCGTGCCCACTTCGAGCGCGAGGCCGAACTCGAAGGCCCCTGGACGAGCTATAACGCTTCACTGGGGCGTCCGCTGCTTGATTCCAAGAAATTCATGCAGGGGGGGAAACCCAACGCTGAGAAAGCCGCGGTTGAAGATGCAGCAGCGTCGCCGGCTACTGCAGCGAGCGCCGAGCAGCCGCCTTCGGCTGCGCCGGTGGACGATTTGTTCACCGAACAAAAAGCATAACGCAAAGCCGCGTTTTGCCTCCAAATGCTGATTGCATTTGTGGGGAACCTCCGCTTAAATTGCTGGTGATCTCTTTTCCCAAATTTTGGATTCGGAGGGTCAGCATGCGTTCTCGTGCGGCGTACGTACTTTCATTTCTGTTGTTGCTCAGCCTTGTTGTGCTCACTCTTGGAGGCTGTGGCAAGAAGTCGGACAACGCGGCCTCAAACTCTGCCAATCAAAATCAGATGAATCAGGGCGGGGGGTCGAATACGACCGGTTCAAACACGACTGGATCAAACACAACTGGGTCAAATACGACTGGATCGAATACGGCGGAGGGAAATGGGACGAGTCCAACCGCTCCCGTTCCGCCGCAACCTATCATCGTTCCCGCGGGGACGACGCTTACGGTGCGACTGGCGGAGGCTGTAGGATCGAAGATTAGTTCGCCTGGGCAGTCCTTCAGAGCCACGCTTAGTCGTGACGTGACCGTCGATGGCAATCCTGTGATACCCGCGGGATCTACAGTGCGGGGCACGGTAGTGGATGCTAAGCCGCTGGGCAGGTTTAAAGGCGGCGCAATCCTGGAACTTCGGCTAACCTCGATCACGGTCAATGGGGCATCGCAGAGAATTCAGACTTCGGCCCTCACCACCACACTGAAAGGAAAAGGCAAGCGCACCGCAGTGATGGCAGGCGGGGGCACAGCGTTGGGTGCAATCGTGGGCGGCCTGGCTGGCGGAGGCAAGGGAGCGGCGATCGGCGCGGCCGCGGGCGCAGGTGCAGGCACCGGGGGAGCCGCGTTTACCGGCAATAAGGAAATTGTCTTTCCGGCCGAATCAGCACTTAGCTTCAGACTGAAATCGCCGCTGCAGGTAAATCTGGGACAATAGCTTCACAGAATTCATATTAGAGCGCAGGCAATCTCAGGGCGCATCAATCTCGGCTGCTCCCTTAAACTGGACACGGCTTTAGGCCGCCCGTGCCGCTAATCCGCCTAGTCTTATGGACGTCTCGCGTGTCACGACCATCAGCTTCGATTGCTATGGCACTCTGATTGACTGGGAGTCGGGCATTCTGCCGGTCTTGCGCGGTTTGCTCGGCGACCACGACCAAAGTCTCGCGGACGCCACCATTCTTGAACTCTATGCGGAGTTCGAAGCTCAAGCGGAGTCAGAACCGTACAGAAGTTATCGAGAGGTGCTGCAATCGGTGGTGTGCGGCTTTGCTCAGCGGTTTAACTTTCAGGCTAGTTCCGCCGAGATCCATTCGCTGCATTAATCTGTGAGTCGATGGCTGCCTTTTCCAGATACAGTGCCTGCCTTGCGCGAACTGCAAAAACGCTACAAGCTCGCCGTGATTTCCAACATAGACGATGATTTATTTTCGGAGACGCGAAAGCACTTGGAGTTGGAGTTCGATCACGTGACTACCGCCGAGCAGGCACGAAGTTACAAACCCTCCATCAATAATTTCCAGATTGCACTGCGCCGGCTCGGGATTCCTCCGGAACAATTGCTCCATGCCGCGCAGAGTATTTATCACGATGTGGTGCCGGCGCGTTCACTTGGAATCGCGACAGTGTGGGTCAACCGGAAGTCTGCCCGGCCTGGTATTGGAGCAGCTCGGGCTTCCGCGGCCTCTGACGCTGAGAGGCGAGCGGATCTCGAGGTCCCAGATCTTGCTGGTCTCGCAGAGAAGCTTACGAAAACGCCTGCAAAATGAATATTGGCAAGCGATTCACGGCCGTCTTGCTGCTACTACATTGACTGCGGCATCGAGAGAATTTTTTTCTGTATCGCCACCGTTACCAGCTGGGCCTTATTGTGAACGTCGAGTTTGCGCATCAAGTTGAATTTGTGCGCCTCGACTGTCTTAACGCTGACTCCGAGAACTGTGGCCACTTGCTTGGCTGCATTGCCTTCGGCTAGCAACTTCATCACTTGAGACTCCCGCTGCGTCAGCGTGCTTCTCCGCATTGCCACCCCTATGGTTTGCTTTTGTACACCTAACATAAATAAATCCTGTCTTAGCAACATTAAGTTTTGATACTCCAAATTCCGGGCGAATATTTGCTGCCAAGTCTCTTTTAATTGTATGCCAAGATGGGGATTGCTAACGTACGATCGCGAACAACTTTTCCTCTCACCTTCGGAAAAACTCAAAAGGCAGCCGAAGTCTAACGCTTCATTTACAATGCCTTTTCCACATGCTGCGCTACTTTACTTCCGGAGAGTCCCATGGCGAGGCGCTGGTTGCCTTTCTTTCCGGGCTGCCCGCCGGACTGCCGGTAGATCAGGCATTTGTGGATCGCGAACTTTGGCGTCGCCAACAAGGCTTTGGACGCGGCGGGCGCATGAAGATCGAAACCGACCGGGCGCACTTTTTGTCCGGTATCCATCA
>Ga0137395_10000637_pt1 | contig 15097 bp, 16 predicted proteins | sample czobulk216metaG_FD_108283 | JGI IMG/M metagenome (GOLD analysis project Ga0137395, IMG submission 108283) | Vadose zone soil microbial communities from Angelo Coast Range Reserve, California, USA - czobulk2.16 metaG | ecosystem: Environmental > Terrestrial > Soil > Vadose zone | place: USA...
CTTTGCCTACGGCGGAATGGAGCATGCCGGGGCGACGTTTCTGCGTGAAGAGTCGATCCTGTTCCGCACCGCGCCCACGCACAGCGACCGCCTGAACCGCGACATACTGCTGCTGCATGAGCTCACGCACCAGTGGTTCGGCGACCTTGTGACCATGCGCTGGTTTGACGATCTCTGGCTGAAAGAAGGCTTCGCGCAATACATGGCGTACCACGCGCTGAATGCGCTCAAGCCGGACGAGAATGTGTGGAAGCGCTTTTATCAGGCGATCAAGCCCGCAGCGTACGCCATAGATTCCACCAAGGGCACCACGCCGATCTACCAGGAGATCCCCAACCTCAAAGACGCCAAGTCAGCCTACGGTGCGATTGTCTATTCCAAAGCTCCGGGCGTGATGAAGCAGCTTGCGTTCGTGATTGGCGATGACCAGTTCCGCGATGGGCTGCGGTTGTATTTGAAGGAGCACGCGTACGCCAACGCCGAATGGAGCGATCTAGTGCGTGCCCTTGAGCGAACTTCAAAGAAACCGCTGGGCGAATGGGCGGATGCCTGGATCAAGAGAAGGGGCATGCCGCAGGTTGACGTGGAGTGGTCATGCGACAGGGAAGGCGGCGAGAGCCTGGTTCATGTGAGATTGACTCAGCACGATGTGCTGGGCACAGGCGATTTGTGGCCGATCGCTACAAAGGTGGTAATCGCCGGTGGCGACAATGACGCCACTTCACGCGCTGAATGGCAGACGGAAATGACGCGATTCGCGGTGGACTACAGACATCCCTGTCCGAGCTACGTCTTCGCCAACTCTGAAGACGAGGCCTACGGCCGCTTCCTGCTCGACCCTTTCAGCCGCAAAGTCGTAATGAAGGAATTGGGCGGCATCAATGATGTTTTTGAGCGCACGTTACTCTGGGGCTCGCTGTGGGATTCGGTGCGTGAGGCCGAGATGGACCCACGCGAATACATCGATCTGGCGTTGCGAAGTCTGCCCGCAGAAAAAGACGAATCGCTGGCGCAGAGCATCATCGGACGGACGATTACCGCGCTCCATCGCTATATTCCACCGGAGATCCGTGTACAGCTTGTGCCCAAAATGGAAGCCCTGGCCGCCGAGCAGATGCTCCACTCGTCCGAACCGGACATGCGCATTACCTGGTTTCGCGCGCTGCGTGGCGTTGCAGAGACCGCCAAAGCTCGCGGCCAGTTGAAAGACATGCTGAGCAGCAAGCTGGTCGTGCCTGGCGTGGAACTGCGTCCATTGGACCGCTGGAACATGGTGGCCTCGCTTGTCGCACTGAATGATCCCGAAGCGGAGGCAGTGCTGGCGGCGGAAGAGAAACGCGATCCTTCAGGTGATGGCAAGAAGTACTCCTACATGGCCGCGGCAGCGCGCCCGCAGGAGCAGACCAAAAAGACTTACTTCGACGAGTATCTGCACAACCGTTCACGCCCGGAAGACTGGGTGGAGCAGAGTCTGGGCAGCTTCAATTACTGGAACCAGGCGGAGCTTACATTTGCGTACTTGCGTCCGGCGCTGGATGCTCTGCCGCAGGTGAAACGCGAGCGCAAGATCTTTTTTATGCTGGCGTGGCTGAATGCGTTCATCGGCGGACAGCAATCTGCGGCGGCGCAGAAACAAGTGCATGAATTTCTGGAAAGCGCCGCGCTGGACAAGGACTTGAAGCTGAAAATCCTAGAGGTAGTGGATGAACTGGATAGGACTGTGAAGATCAGGCAGAAGTACAAATAACTGCCGGGTAAGCGCATTCGGTCGAGTAACATTGGTGCGTATGTTGAGGGCGAGGCCGACCACGCGCTGAGCCCGCCGCATCAGGGCGGAAGTGAATCTGACCATCTTCCAACCTCTATAAGCGGTTTGGAGCGCAGTGACAGAATGAAAAGTCGCTAAGTACAAATGAGGGCGTAGTAACGTTAGGGAAACCTTTGTAATTTTCGCTATTTTGAGGTCACTAAGACGAATTAAACGGATGTATAATTTTTAAGAATGCCGAAGTATTCGATCGTAGTTCCTTTTCATAACGAACAAGAGAGCGTGACCTCGCTTTATGACCGGCTCAAAGCGGTCATGGAAGCCACGGGGGACACGTTTGAACTCGTGTTCGTAGACGACGGCAGCATGGACCGGACCTATAAGCTGCTGCGCGAGATTGTGACTATTGACAGCCGGGTAGTAGTGGTCAAACTGCGCCGGAATTTTGGCCAGACCTCGGCGCTCGCCGCCGGCTTTGCCCATGCGCAGGGCGAATATGTGATCGCCATGGACGGCGACCTGCAGCACGATCCTGACGACATCCCAAAATTTCTGGAGATGCTGGAGCAGGGCTACGACCTGGTCAGCGGCTGGCGCAAGGAGCGCGTTGACAACTTTGTGATGCGGCGGATACCCTCGCGCATTGCCAACTGGGCGATGTCAAAGCTGAGCGGGGTGAAGATCCACGATTTCGGCACCACGTACAAGGCCTACCGCCGCGAGATCATCCAGCAGCTTCCGTTGTATGGAGAGCTGCACCGTTTCATTCCCGCGCTGGCTTCGTGGTATGGCGCTTCCATCTGCGAAATTCCCATCAAGAACATTGTGCGGCCCAAAGGCAATTCACACTACGGCATCTCCCGCACCTTCCGGGTTTTCTTTGACCTGATCACCATCCGCTTCCTACTGAAATATATGTACCGGCCGCTGCACCTGTTCGGCACCGTGGGCATGCTCTCTCTGCTGGGCGGCATGGGCATTGCTTTCTGGCTCATGCTTTCCAAACTGATCTGGCATCTGAGTGTAATGGGCCAGCACGGGCCGATGTTGATCTCGGCCGCGGTGCTGATTGTGTTTGGTGGACAGATGCTGGCGCTGGGACTGCTGGGCGATCTCCAAGTGCGTAACTTCCAGGAACCAACCCGGCGCGTTCCGTATACCGTGGCGCACGTGTTGCGATCGCAAAGCCAGGAACAAGCGGTCAACGAATAATTCTTCTGAAGAGCAAAATAAAAACATGAGTACAGTGATCACTCCCACAGGACTGCGGCTGGCCAAACGTATGGCCCGCCTGGGCACGGAAACCGCATTTGAGACGCTGGCCAAAGCGCGCGCGCTGGAAGCCCAGGGCAAGAGCATCATTCATCTGGAGATCGGCGAGCCGGACTTTGATACTCCGGCCAACGTAATTGAAGCCGGCGTTGACGCCATCCACAAGGGTTTCACGCATTACACGCCGTCAGCCGGCATGCCCGCCCTGCGCGAGACCGTGGCCGCGGAAGTTACGCGCACGCACGGCGTTACGGTGTCGCCCGAAGAAGTGGTCATCGTACCCGGCGGCAAACCGACGATCTACTTCACCTTTACCGCCCTGGTCGAAGAGGGCGATGAGGTTATTTATCCCAATCCTGGATTCCCGATTTATGAGTCGCTGATCAACTTCACCGGCGCCAAGGCCGTGCCGCTGCAGATGCGGGAGGAAAAAGATTTTCGCCTCGATCCCAACGAGCTGGCTGACCTGATCACCGACCGCACCAAGCTGATCGTGCTGAATTCGCCGCACAACCCTACGGGCAGCGTACTTACGGAGCAGGACGTGAAGGACATTGCGGCGGCCATCGGCGACCGTGACATCATGGTGCTCTCGGACGAAATTTACAGCCGCCTGATCTTTGAAGGCCGGCATCACTCGCTGATGTCGCAGCCAGGCTGGAAAGATCGCGTAATCATGCTGGATGGCTGGTCGAAGACTTACGCCATGACCGGCTGGCGCCTGGGCTATGGCGTGATGCGCAAAGAGCTGGCCGCGCATTTTGGCCGCCTAATGACCAACGTAAACTCCTGCAGCGCCAGCTTTACGCAGATGGCAGGCATGGAGGCGCTCAAGGGGGACCAGGCATCGGTGGACCACATGCGTGAGCAGTTCCATGCGCGGCGCGACAGGTTTATTGCCGGGCTGAACAAGATTCCCGGGTTCAGTTGCCGCCTGCCCCATGGCGCGTTCTATGCGTTTCCCAATGTGCAGAAAACAGGCTGGGCATCAAAGAAACTTGCAGAGGCCCTGCTGAATGAGGCCGGCGTGGCCTGCCTGTCCGGTACGGCTTTCGGCCAATTCGGCGAAGGGTATCTGCGCTTCAGTATTGCCAACTCTATGGAGAACCTGGACGAAGCGCTGAACCGCGTTGGCGCCTGGGCGAAGAAGAATTTGTAGCCGCAGCAAAACCTTAGCCGCTGATTTCGCAGATGAACGCAGATCATTTGTTCGGTCGCTCCGCTCCAAACCGCTTGAGTGGCGAGCACAAGCAGAGTCTCTTCCGCACCTGAGGCAAGCAGCTCGCCTCGCTAGCCGGGCTCGCTGCTGAGTTTTTTGCTGGAATCGGGCCGCGAATTTTCGCGAATGAACACGAATTGATTTCTCTTTCTCCGATTCGTTTAATTCGCGTGCATTCGCGGCTCGCTTTTTGCCTTATCGGCGGTCATCTGTGAAAATCAATGGTTCTGGTATTTTCATGTCCAATAAATTTCGGGTGTATGCCACCTGTCACATCGGCGACGCGGCAGAAAATCTGCTGCGCGAAAAAGGTTATGAACTCGACATCTATCCCGGCCCGGAAGCGCCGCCCAAGCAGATGATCGTGGAAAAAGTCCGCGGCGGTGTTGACGGCCTGATCACCACGCTGCGCGATCCCATCGATGCGGAAGTCTTCGAGGTCGGCAAGGGCACGCTGAAGGTTGTGTCGCAGCTCGCAGTGGGTTTTGACAATATCAATCGCGCCGACGCCAACCACTACAAGGTCCCGATCACCAACACGGCCGAGGTCCTCAATGATGCCACCGCGGAATTCGCGTTTCTGATGATGGGAACACTGGCGCGGCGCATGTGGGACAGCGAGAAGATGGTGCGCGAACAGAAATGGGGCGCGTGGCATCCATTTCTACCTTTTCTGGGCGACGAGATTTCCGGCAAGACTATCGCTGTCCTGGGCACGGGGCGGATCGGGCTGGCGCTGATTAAGAAGTGTCTGGGCTTTGACATGAACGTGCTGTGCTATGACCCGGTCTACCAGAATGAGAGGTTTGTTACCAGCACGCAGCTGCTCATGGACCTGCGCTACCAGTTCGAGATGGTAAAAGAGAAGCACTGGATCAAATACGTCGGCCTTGAAGATGCTCTGCGGCAGGCCGACTACGTCAGTTTGCATGTCCCGCTGATCCGCGCAGGCGAAGGCAGCACGCCGACTTATCACATGATCAATGAACGCACGCTGAAGCTGATGCGCAAAGAGGCGTATCTCATCAACGCAGCTCGCGGGCCGGTGGTGGACGAGCACGCGCTGGCCAGGGCGCTGAAGGAGCGCTGGATCGCTGGAGCTGCGCTGGATGTGTTCGAAAAAGAACCGCTCGCTGCTGATTCCCCTTTACTCGATCCGGAGATCGAAGACCGCTGCCGCCTTTTTCATCACTTTGCCAGCGCCGGACGCATTACGCGCCTCTCCACCGATCCGGAGAAGGGCATGGCTGGCCGCTGCATTCAAGGACTCATGGACGTCCTTGAGGGGAACTACGGCGGCGACATCACCAGGATGCCGTATGTCGTAAACAAAGAAGCGTGGACCAGCGCGGGCGTTCATGGCGAAGGAATTTGAGCAGCGCAAAAATAAAAAGGGACAGCCGACAGGCCATCCCTCTGGCAAGACAACTCGCAACCATCAGCTTCCAGAGCCGCCTCTGTTGCGTTTGGCGCCTTTTACGTCCAGTTCATTCACAACCTGTTGCACGTTAGGCACGCTGGCGGCGAGTTTTTCAACTTGCTCGCGCTGCGCCGGTGTGTCAACGTCGCCCTTGAGCGTGAGAACGCCATTCTTGGCGTCAAATTTGATGTGCTGTTTCTCCAGCCGGTGGGCGATAATCACCGCCTTGAAGTCTTTCTCAATAGCGTCATCCACATTGGCGTCGATTTTCTTCGCCGCACTCTCAACGCCCTCAGGGCGTACGCCGATTTCGTTGGAGACAACATACCCGTCGCCGGCGGTCTTGGCCAACTCCTCAGCGCGGTCTTTGTCTTCCTGGGTTTTCACGTCGCCCTTCAGGGTCACCAGTTGTTTGTCATTGTTTACGTCTACTTTCAAGTCTTTGTAGCCTGCATTGTTCAGGGCTTTGGAAACCTGGGCCTTCACGTCAGGCGTGCTGGCTTTGTTGGAGCTGCAGCCCATTGCCAGGGCAAGCAAGAAGGAAGCCAACGTTACCATCATGGTTTTTGCGCGCATATTAAGAGTTCTCCTAGTCGATGAACCAGGGGCGGTTCTTGAGGGGTTGGATGCGGGCGCCTGCCTAGGGGAGGGCTATCGGCTTATCTGCTTGCAACCGGCGCCATTGCCATTGCCATTGACCGAAACACTTTTGCGCCGTCCGCGGAGCCGAGCAGAGACTCACTCGAGCGGTCGGGATGCGGCATCATGCCCAGCACGTTGCGTCCTTCATTGCAGATGCCGGCGATATTATCGAGCGAGCCGTTAGGATTGGCTTCTGGCGTGATGCGTCCGTCCGGAGTGGAATAGCGGAAGACGATGCGGCTCTGGCGCTTCAGCGTCTCCAGGGTCTGCGAGTCACAATAGTAATTGCCTTCCATGTGGCCGATGGGAATCCGCAGCACCTCGCCCGGCTTGCACGCGTTGGTGAATGGAGTGTTGGGATTTTCCACTCGCAAATCAACGAACTTGCAGATGTACTTCAACCCGGCGTTGCGCATCAGCGCGCCGGGCAGCAGGCCGGCTTCGCAGAGGATCTGAAAGCCGTTGCAGATGCCGATCACCAACCCGCCGGTAGCCGCGAACTTCGCCACCTCCTGCATGATCGGGGCGAACTTGGCGATGGCGCCGGTGCGCAGGTAGTCGCCGTAAGCAAAACCGCCAGGGACAATGATGGCGTCACAATTCTCCAGGTCGTGCGAATCATGCCACAGCATGGTGGCCTGCTGGCCGGTGGCGGTGATGGCGGCGTGGTAGCTGTCATGGTCGCAGTTGGAGCCGGGGAAGATGATGACGCCAAATTTCATAATTCCATTCTAACCACAGAGGGCACAGAGGAACACAGAGAACTTGGAGCGGGTTCTCACTGTTCCGGCGGTCCCCAATACTTCGGCAGACTCCGAGTCCATTTCCTTTCCTCCGAGATCCTCTGTGTCGTCTGTGGTTAGATATATGGATGGACTGGCAGGACTGGCGTTCGCACGCGCGCACCACTGGTACGGCGCTCAAGCACTGGTTTATCGCCCAGTGCCAGGACTCTCTGGCTGTAGCGCTTCTATGGCTGGTGGGATTGCTGATTATCGGCATACCCTGGGCCCCGCTATGGGCGATTCTGGGCGGAGTGCTGCAGTTCATACCAAATTTTGGTGTCATGATCGCATTGATCGGGCCAGCACTCGTCGGTGCTTTCAGCCACGACCACATGCGTTTCTTCTATGTGCTGATCCTGTTCGCCGTGATCATGGTGGCCGACGGCCTGTTCCTGCAGCCGTATCTGATGAAGCGCACGGCTAAAGTGCCGTTCTGGGCAGCGCTGATTGCGCCGATCGTGCTGGGCATCATCATTCCATTCTGGGGCGTACTGCTGGCGCCTCCACTGCTGGCGGTGATTTACGCGTTTCGGCGGAAGGCTGAAGCCGGTGGCCCGGGATCAAACTCGGTTTGATTGGCGATAGCCACGGCGGCGTTTGCGTGGCCGCGATGGCGAGGAAAGAAAACCGTTGACGGCGACGAATATCCAAAACAGCATGACGCCCAGCGGATAAAGACAGATTGCGAGATGGTCCATTCTGCGAACATGAGTACTGTCCTCAACCTGGAAGTCGCTGATGCCCGCGAACAGGGCCACGACAAAGATGAGAATCGAGCCCAGCACGATCAGCAGGAGGCTGATCCGCTGCCCGAGTGTATGGATCGCATTTTCGTAGACGATATTGCGATAGAACCGGCCTTCATTCAGCACCGTGTCGGGAAACACGATGTTGCGCTGGCGATTGATGACGTCGCGCTCCCAATCCCGCAGCTTCATGGGCTGAATAATAGCAATGCTCCGTGCTATAATCTACTTTGTTTTCTTGCGCTTCATAGCGCGTGCCGCGTCTCCCGTCGGCCGGTCTAAATCTTTGATTCTTTGAGGTTATCCACATGTCTGGCCACTCAAAATGGGCCACAATCAAGCACAAAAAGGGCGCGCTGGACGCCAAGCGCGGCAAGATATTCACCCGTCTGATTAAAGAAATTACCATGGCCGCCAAGAGTGGCGGAGGCGACGTTGAAGGTAATCCTCGATTGCGCGGGGCTGTCGCTGCTGCCAAGGCGGAGAACATGCCGGCCGACAACATCAAGCGCGCCATCCAGCGCGGTACTGGCGAACTTGAGGGCGTCAACTACGAAGAAATCACTTTTGAAGGTTACGGCCCGGGCGGCGTGGCGCTGCTGGTGGAGGTGACCACGGACAATCGCAACCGCACCGTCAGCGAGATCCGCCACACCTTTACCAAGGGCGGCGGGAACCTGGGTGAAGCCGGCTCGGTTTCCTGGATGTTTCACAAGAAAGGTCAGATCGTGGTGCCCAAGGCGGCCGCCAAAGAAGACGACCTGATGAACATCGTGCTGGAAACCGGCGGCGACGACCTGAACGACGACGGCGATAACTGGGAAGTCATTACCGCTCCCAATGCTTATGAGGGCGTTCTTGAAGCGGTGAAGAAGGCGGGGATTGAGGTAGTACATTCTTCGCTAGGTATGTTGCCGCAGAATTACATCAAGCTGGAAGGCCCGGCGGCCAGCCAGATGATTCGCCTGCTGGAAGCCCTTGAGGACCAGGACGACGTGCAGAACGTGTATTCGAATTTTGACGTCGACCAGAAACAACTGGAAGAAGTGGCGGGATAATGAAAAATTAGCCGCGAATGCACGCGAATAAACACGAATCAAACCAATTTGGTAATCGAGTAATTTGGTAATCGGGTAATTTGGAAGCAGGACGAGGTTATATCGTTCTGTATGTGATGCGAATCAGTTTTTTGTTGATTCGTGTACATTTCGGGAAATTCGCACAGGCGGTCCACACGGACCGCTTTTTGTTTTGTCGCCAAACTGGTAATCTCTCCTGACTCGATCATGAGGAGATTTTTGATGCGATTACGGACCCTGGTCCTCTCCGTGTCTCCGTGCCTCCGTGGTGGAATTTTTCTTTGTCTTATGTTGATTGCTGCTTTCGCACCCGCGCAAGATTCCAAGCCCCTCGACGGCAAGCCCTGGGACCTCGGCGTATGGGCGGGCGGGGGCTTTAGCGTTCCTGGCGGCACCAAGGACACGCACACGTTCAACGCCGGCGTTCGCCTGGGCAAGGTATTGACTGGCGATCATCTGGGCGGCTTTGTACGCGGCAACTTTGAGTGGTCGGCCGACCTGATGCCGATGTATTACGTCTGGCAGCCGGCTCCAGCCAAGAATGCTTACAGCGCAGCATTTAATCCGGTGAACTTAAAGTGGAACTTCACCAGATCTGCGCGTACCGTCCCCTTTCTTGAACTCGGTGGTGGGGTGCTTTTCAGCAACCACGCGGTTCCGCTGAACACATCGCACGTAAACTTTCTGACGCACACCACGCTGGGCTTTCAGTTCTTCAACAACGAGCGTCGGGCTTTCACGGCAGGCGTCCGCTATGAACACATCTCTAATGCCGGCCTGACCGTGCCGAACCCGGGGATTAATACGGTGCAATTTATGGTGGGGATGAATTGGTTTAAGTGAACTTTTTCTGAAATCCCGAAGCGAAGCGAGGGATCAATACCATCAGGAATCCACTGTAGGTTCATTCGCCATACCTCCAGTTCATTGCGGCAGAGCGATCCCTCACCCGCTGCGCGGGATTCGGGATTTCAGAAAGAGCAGCCTTTGCGCCCTTCACCGCCAATCCGCTATCCTCTCCAGTGATGTCCACACTTGTTGAATGCGTTCCCAACTTTTCTGAAGGCCGCAACAAAGCGGTGGTTGACGCGATTGTTGAGGCCATGAAAATTCCCGGCGTCTCGCTGCTCGACCGCGAAATGGATGCCGATCATAACCGCTGCGTTATAACCATTGTCGGCGACCGCGAAGCTATTGCCGAGGCGGCGATTCGCGGCGTAGGCAAGGCCGCGGAGCTGATTGATCTCACCAAACATCAAGGCGCGCACCCGCGCATCGGCGCCTCCGATGTGATTCCATTTATCCCGATTGAAGGCGTGACCATTGAAGACTGTGTTGCCATTGCGCGCAAGGCCGGGGAAGAGATATGGAAACGCTTTAAGATTCCTGTGTATCTGTATGAATCGGCTGCTACCAATCCTGACCGCCAGAACCTGGAGAACATACGTCGCGGCCAGTTTGAAGGGCTAAGGGAAGACATCCTGGTCAACCCGGCGCGCTGTCCTGATTTTGGCGATCCGCGGTGCCATCCCACGGCGGGTGCAACTGTGGTTGGAGCACGGAAAGCCCTGATCGCCTACAACGTATTCTTGAATACGAAAGACGTGGACATTGCCAAAAAGATCGCCAAGGCGGTGCGCTACTCCTCTGGCGGGTTGCGGTATGTGAAGGGCGCGGGATTTGAGGTCCGCGGGCTGGCCCAGGTATCAATGAACCTGACCGACTTTGAGCAGACGCCGATCGCCCGCGTCTTTGAATTTGTGAAGCGCGAGGCGGCGCGTTATGGCGTGCAGCCGTTGAGTAGCGAGATCGTTGGGCTTATCCCCAAAAGAGCGCTGGAGCAGGCGGCGGAATGGTTCCTGCAAGTGGAGAATTTTGATTCGTCGATGATTCTGGAGAACCGTCTGGCTGCCGTTACCAGCGGAAAAATGGCGGTCGGCGGTCTTCGGGCCGGGGTTGAACCGTTCATCGAACAGCTTGCTGCGCCCACGGCCACTCCCGGAGGTGGGAGCGCGGCAGCAGCCTCGGCAGCCATGGCGGCGGCGTTGGGCAGCATGGTGGCTGCGATGTCGCGCACCAAGAAAGCGTTCGTGCAGTATGAGGCGCAGTTGAGCCAGGCGCTGGCGCGGCTGGCGCAGCTCCGCGAAGAGTTGAAGACAGCCATCGACGCTGACGCAGAAAGCTATAACCACGTGATGGCGGCTTACAAGCTGGCCAAGACTTCCGGCGACGGTGAGGCGGCGATTGAGGCGGCAATGAAAACAGCCACCAGTGTTCCCATGGAAACCGCGGAGAAGGCGCGCGAGGTGGCAGATATTATCGTCAGCTTGAAGCCGATTACCAGCCCGAATATGGCGTCCGACCTCACCGTGGCGTCGTCCCTGGCGAGCGCGGCCATTGTGGGGGCGCTGGCCAACGTGGAGATTAACCTGGGCTCATTAAAAGATGCTGGGTTCGCCGAGGACATACGTTCTAAAGTAGTGCAACTCCAGAGGTGAATACCTTAAGTAATGCGGAATAGCATCCTGAGCTGCTCCAGAACGCATCAGATCAAACAAAACCGGATTAGAATATATGACTATGAAACGCACTCTTGTTCTTATGCTCGCTTTCGCGGCGAGCGGCCTGCCCGGCTTTGCCGCTTCGCTGGGAACCGCCGCGCGCACCGTGATTCCGATTGAGGTCCAGCAGATTATCAACGTCGACTACCGGCGCATGAAAAATTCCGATACCGCCATGGACATGAAGGCCAAACTGCTGCCACCCAACATGAAGCAGTTTGAGGATGCGTTGAAAGACATTGGCGTGAATCCCGATAAGGACATCGACCAGATCACGCTGGCCAGTTTCCGGCAGAAGGACCACGGGCTGCAGATGATCGGCATTGCCCAGGGCCAGTTTCCGCGCAAAAAGCTGGCGCTGAAGATTGCCAAGCAGAACATCAAGGGCAGCAAGAAAAACGGCTCCGTGCTTTATCCCATGTCCGGCGGGATGCAGATGACCTTTCTGGACGACTGGACCATGTTGTTTGGCGATGCGTCCGCGGTGAAGGCCGCGCTGGACGCGCGCGACAATTCCAGCATGAGCCTGAACGCCAATCGCGAAATCACTGACATGATTCCTTCCGTGGAGCAGGGAACGGTGTGGAGCGTGCTTGACGCCGACGGCACACAGACCATGCTGAAATCGGCGCTGGGCAGCGCCGCTGAACTGAGCGAATTTGACACCATGAAGAAAAAGCTTCTCGGCTCGCGCTACAGCATGGACTTCGACCACGGCGTGGACTTCAATTTGAACGTCCTCACGTCTGACAGTGTGACGGCATCGACTTTGTCTTCTGTGCTGAAAGCCGGAATGCTGCTCAAGAAGATGGACGCCACCCCCACGGAGAAGACGGCCATCGACGGCACTACCGTGGATTCTGACTCCGGCAAACTGGTGGTGCGCTTCAAGGCCGATGATAAGAGCTTCCAACAACTCATTGAGTCGCCGATGTTTGCGTCTGTAGTTCGGTAGAACAAGAGCTTAACCACAAAGGGCACGAAGGAATTTATTCTGAAATCTCGAGCGTAGCGAGAGATCCCTATCGAAGTCATTCTCTTCAGAGGCCACCTCTTTAGTTTGGAGTGGCCTCTTTGTTTGGTATTGCTTGGAACGGCGTCGTGGGAGCAGTGATCCCTCACCTGCACCGAACGCAGGTTCAGGATTTCAGACGAAAGCTCCTCCGTGTCCTTTGTAGTCTCTGGGTTGTTTAGAGGTCGGCGCTCACGGCCTGGCCCAGCTCTTTGAGCGACTTTTCATTTCTTCGGTACCACATCCACAGGCCGTGCTTTTCCCCTACGACGAGTCCTGCCTTGCGCAGGATGGCCATGTGGTGCGAAATCGTTGGCTGAGAAAGCTCTATGTGGTCCTGCACGTCGCAGGCGCACATGCCCACGCCCTTGCCGATGGAGCACTGGCCTTTCTGTTTGAGCAAGCGCAGGATCTTCAGCCGCGCAGGGTCGGCCACGGCCTTGAGGGCGGCGACGAGTTGTTTGTCGGTAAAACCCATATATCGAAGCATATCGATCTAGCGAGGTGCGGTCAAGGTTCTTCTGAAATCCCGAACGCAGTGAGGGAACCCTATCGTCTTGAAACTGATTGGTATACAACCTGGGGCTTTGTGGAAGGTAATAGGGATTCCTCGCTACGCTTCGGGATTTCAAAAAAAGAGCCGCTCTCAGACGCCGCAACTTTATCGGTCGCTTTGCATCTCATACAATCTGATTATGGACGAGACCAGTGGCATCTTCTCCGGAAATGAGCGCAAAGAGAAAGAGCAAGAGATGTTGCGTGAAGGGCGTTTGCCTCCCGGCCAGTCATTGACCCTCAAGTGGCCGGTGCTGCATTACGGCTCCGTGCCGCGCTTTGATCCGGCGCGCTGGGACTTCAGCATTCGTGGGCTGGTGGAGCAGCCAGTGCGGCTGACCTGGGAGGAGTTCAATAAGCTTCCCAGGGTAAAAACGCACAGTGACTTTCACTGCGTTACGCGCTGGAGCCGCTTTGATAATGACTGGGAAGGCGTCGGATTCCAGGAAGTGCTCAAGCTGGTAAAACTCAAGCCGGAAGCAAAGTATGTTCTGGTGCATGCCGAGCAGGGCTTCACCGCCAACGTGCCTTTAGCTGACCTTGATCGGGAAGACGTGCTCTTTGCCACGCACCATGACGGTCAGCCGCTCACGGCTGACCACGGATATCCGCTGCGGCTGATTGTGCCGCATCTTTACGCATGGAAGTCAGTGAAGTGGGTGCGCGGACTGGAGTTCACTGAGAAGGATGTCCCGGGCTTCTGGGAGCAGAATGGCTATCACATGTATGGTGATCCGTTCCGGGAGCAGAGGTTTGATACGGACTAGCACTCAGCAGTCAGCACTCAGCCATCAGCCAAAGCAAGAACTAGCCGCGAATTTCGCGAATGAACACGAATCAAAAAGAAGAGAAATGATTCGCGTATCTTCGCGTTGACTCGCGGCCATTTGTTTTGATCCGCGCTCATCAGCGGAAATCTGCGGCAATGTTTCCCGGCTGAATGCCGAATGCTGATTGCTGACTGCTACTTCACAATCGCGTTATAGCCGTCGCCGGCCAGGCGGGTACGCATGGCGTCAGCGTCTTTCTTGTCGGTGAAGGGGCCCACCTGCACGTGAAAGAGGGGATCGCCGGCGGAATTGGCAATGAAGACCGGGTATTGCTTCTTGCGCAGCGCAGTGACCAGAATCTCCGCGTCTTCCTGCTTGGAGACTGCCGCCACCTGGACCATAAATGACCCTCCGGCGCCGTTCTTGGCGTCTGTGCCCGCTGATGGCGCAACGGACTGGTCGGGCGCTTTTGCGGTGGATGATGGCTGGGTGGTAGAGGCATCTGAACTCTTGCCGGCGCCGGCATCGGCCGTGGTTGCGGTGGGGACGCAGTTAGGGGAGCCGGGCGGACACGTTTGCGTTGTGGTTGCAGGCGTCTTGTTGGCAGCTGACGGCTTGCCGGCTGCGCTGCTTCCGGTTGGAACGGCCCCGACGATCTCTGTCCGGCCACCGACAGTAGTGCTCTTGCCCAGCAGGTATCCCATGGTGAAAAACACGCCGCAGACAATCGCCAGGGCAAAGAAAATTCCCAGCAGCTTGCCGGTGCTCAAAGTAATCTCTGTGTCGCGTACCTGGTCGGTACCCTTTTCAGCCATCTGTGTCCCAGTTGCCATTTGCCCCCCGGTTTGGCGCCCCAGCTAGCCCCAGTGTAACCCGATTTTCTCCTGGCGCTACGTGCCTATTTGTTCAGGGCTTTGGTAATGGCGGAGATCATGTCCACTGGTAACGGGAAGACGATGGTGGTGTTCTTTTCCACGCCGATTTCGGTCAGGGTTTGCAGGTAGCGCAACTGGATGGCGATGGGCTCGCCGGAGAGGATGTGGGCGGCTTCCATCAGCCTTTGCGAAGCGGAGAATTCGCCTTCGGCGTGGATGATCTTGGCGCGTTTTTCGCGCTCGGCTTCAGCCTGTTTGGCCATGGCGCGCAGCATGGATTCAGGCAGATCGACCTGCTTGACCTCGACGTTGGAAACCTTTACACCATACGGCGCGGTATGCTGATCCAGAATGCTCTGAATGCGCGTGTTCAGCTTGTCGCGATGGGCCAGC
>Ga0137395_10000638_pt1 | contig 15096 bp, 14 predicted proteins | sample czobulk216metaG_FD_108283 | JGI IMG/M metagenome (GOLD analysis project Ga0137395, IMG submission 108283) | Vadose zone soil microbial communities from Angelo Coast Range Reserve, California, USA - czobulk2.16 metaG | ecosystem: Environmental > Terrestrial > Soil > Vadose zone | place: USA...
GCGAATCTTGTTCACGCGGCCCGAGAACGGAAGCCCGCCGTCGATCACTGACTTGCCGAGATTCTCGTACCACCGGCTCCACTGCTTGAGCACGCGCGCCTGCGCGGCCGGCGTGTCCGGCATTCCGCCTCCATAAAAAACGAGCACGTACTTCATGCGAGACTCCTGCGCAATTGTGAGATGAGCGCCAGCGCATGAGTGAGCCGTTCGCGATTTTCTGAATCGTTCAGCCAGCGACTCTGTCCCGAGGGATGCGGAAGCGGCACCATCACAGGACGCTCGCCAAACTTCTTGCCCACGCGAGACTCCAACGAACCGGGACCAAGAAAGCGCACGATCGCAAGCTGACCAACGAGGATCAGCACGCGCGGCCGCAGCATTTGCAGCTCCGCGTCGAGCCAGTGCGCGCAGTTGGCGATGCCCGCCGGCGGCGGGCGAAGATCGCCGGTGCCGCGCGGATTGCGTCCCGGAAAGCAGCGCATCAGCGCCGCGATGTAGGTGACGCGGCGAAATTCCTCGGCCGACTCGAAACCCGCGCGCAGCATCCAGCGGTCCAGCTCCTTGCCGGCGCGTCCCGAGAACGGCCGCCGCGACTCGCGCTCGGCCGGGCCCGGCGCCTGGCCGACCAGCAGGAACCTCGCACCCCACTCGCCGGAGAACGTGGGCGTCGCCTCGGCGATGAGGTTCTCGTCGGCGCAAACCGTGCAAGACCTGCAGGCGGCCTGGTGGGCGACGAATGCGGCTCTGGGGGCTGAGCTCAAGTTCCCCGTAACATGCCATGCGATGACGGCGCCCACAAACGAGCAGGTGCTCGACGCGCTCGCGCAAATCCAGGACCCCGACCTTGGTCGCGACGTCGTGAGCCTGGGCATGATCAAGGAGCTGGGCGTCGATCCGGCGGGCCGCGTCAGCTTCACTTTCGAGCTCACCACGCCGGCCTGCCCGGTGAGGGATCGCTTCAAGTCGCAGGCTCAGGACGCGGTCGGCGCGCTTCCTGGTGTGACCGCGGTCGAAGTGCGGATGACTGCCAACGTGCGCCCTGCATTCATGCGCCCGAAGCCGTCGGAGATCCTGCCCGGCGTCAAGCAGACGATCGCGATCGCGTCAGGCAAGGGCGGCGTCGGTAAGTCGACGGTGGCGGTGAACATCGCCGCCGCGCTGCGCAAGGCCGGAGCCGAGGTCGGGCTGCTCGACGCCGACATCCTGGGGCCATCCGTCCCGACGATGACCAACACGCGCGTCATCCCTGAGCAGGTGAACGGCCGGCTCAAGCCGATCGAGGCGCACGGCCTGAAGATCATGTCGTTCGGCCAGGTCTATCCAGGCGATCAGCCGACGGTCTATCGAGGCCCGATGGTGGGCAAGGCCATCGAGGCGCTGATGATCCAGGTCGACTGGGGCCGCCTCGACTACCTCGTGATTGATCTGCCGCCCGGCACCGGCGACGCTTCATTGACACTCGCGCAGGCGGTGCCGATCACGGGCGTGGCCATCGTGTGCACGCCGCAGGACGTGGCCACCGACATCGCGGTCAAAGCGCTGCAGATGTTCCGGAAGCTGAATGTCACGCCGCTCGGACTCATCGAGAACATGAGCTGGTACGTGTGCCCGAGCTGCGGGAACCGGCACGAGATCTTCAGCCACGGTGGTGCGGAGGCTGCGGCGACCCGCCTCGGCGTTCCGTTCCTCGGCGCCGTGCCGCTCGAGGAAGGCATCCGCGAGGACGCGGACGCGGGCGTACCCGTGGTCATCTCTCGTCCAGAATCCGCGGGCGCGAAGGCTTTCACCGAAATCGCGTCGCAGGTCGCGGCGCGAACGTCAATCCAGTCGTTCCGCCAGCTTCCGGTGATCAACGTCCACTGAAAGACCCGGATCCGTTTCCCGTCACTGTCGACGTCAACCGCGAGCAGCAGGTGATGGAGATCAACTGGGAAGGCGGACATGTGAGCTCCTACAGGGGCGAGCAGCTGCGCTGGGCGTGTCCGTGCGCGGAGTGTCGCGGCGAGGCAGGCGCACCAGGCCGCCTGTCGCGCGTGCGCAACCTCCCCGATGAGGAGTTGCGAATTCAGGACGTAACCCTGGTCGGCCAGTACGCGTTGCAAATCAGGTTTGAAAGCGGGCACGCCACGGGGCTTTACACCTTCTCGTACCTACGCTCACTCGATCGAGCAGACCGATCAGGCTGATGGCATAATCGGCGGAGCTCCGTTGTCCCTGGATACGTCGCTGCAGCAAGAGGAGATCGGGCAAACGGCCTGGCCCGCGCCACGGCCCCCGATTCAGAAGAACCGGTTTGGCTTTCCGATGCGTCGAGGCTGGATCGCGCTCGCTGTTCTCGTCGCGGTCGCGTTCACGAGCGCTGGCGGTTATCTCGCCTACCTCAACACGCTGCCGACGGCGGTCACGCTCAGCGTTGCGTCGGGCCAGAAGGAGGTGCCGACCGACATGCACCTCGTGTTCTCGTTCAACCGGCCCGTCGCGCTCGACTCCCTGCAAAGGAGCTTCTCCGTCGAACCCGCGACCGACGGCGCCCTCATGTCCCTCTCGGGTCAGGACAAATACCAGTTCATCCCTGCTCAGCCGCTGCTCGACCTCACCGCCTACACGCTGACGCTGCGGTCGTTCACCGACACCACCAAGCACCAGGTGAAGGCCACGCACTGGACATTCACCACCACGATCGTGCCTCGAATAACGTCAGTGACCGGCGCGGGTGGCGCCCCGATCACAGACGGCGCCGAGGTTCAGCCGGGAACCACTATCACGTTGGCTTTCAATGACGCGATGGTGCCCAGCACCGTGAAGATGATGCTTGGCACGCAGCCGCTGACGCTGAGCTGGGCGAAGGATTCACGCAGCGCGACAGTGCCTACGCTGGGCGTCCCTTCCGGACCGTTCATCGTCAAGCTGGGCGCCGGCGCCACCGACTCGACCGGCCACACGATCAAGGCCGCATGGACTCTCGTGACCGGCCTGTATTACCGCGACCAGGAGCACACGATCCCGCTGAAGTACCCCGCGCTCATCCAGATTCCCAACGACGCCAACGCGGTGGACCAGAACGGGCTGCAGGCGGCCGACATGGTGTACGAGTACCTGGCAGAGGGAGGCATCACACGGCTCACCGCGATCTACGGAAACGCGCCAGACCTCATCGGCCCGATCCGCTCGAGCCGGCTCGTGTCGCTCAAGCTCGGCCGCCACTACAAGGGCCTGCTCTTCCAGTCGGGCGAGTCGTCGGTGACGCAGGCCGCCGCGGGATCCGAGCCGGTGCCGCAGTTCTTCGACACGATCGGCTACACGTTTCGCACCAACAGCCGGTACGCGCCTGACAACCTCATGATCACGGGCGATGGCGTGAACCGCGCCGAGGCCAAGTTCTATCCCAACCTGCCCGCGTTCTCCATCTCCAGGGCGCGGCCCAGCCCGACCGGCGGCACTCCCGCAACATCGGTCACGGTCAGCGAGCACAGCTCGTCGTACACGTACGACCCGATCATGGGCACTTACCAGAAGACCGAGAGCGGTCACGCTTATCGCGACGCGAAATCGCGCCTGCCGATCCGCATCGAGATGCTGATCGTGATGCACACGCAGGTGACCCAGCTGAACGTCAGTGACGGGCACGGCTCGTTCATCCACGACTTCAATCTCGAGACGACGGGAGCGGCGGACATCTACTACAAGGGTCAGCGCTACGCCGGCGCGTGGAGCGGCGCCGACATTCACGCGCCGATCACGTTCACGACCGCCGACGGTCAGGCGCTGAGCCTGCCTCCTGGCCTCGACTGGGTCGACGTCACGAGCTGAGCCCGCGCCGGGCGGCGACCGGAACCTTGCGGATCGTCCAGAAGTCGGCCGAGAGGTACGCGTCGGTCAGGTAAGCGAACGGCATCGTGAAGTAGCCGCCCACTCCCCAACGGCCTCCCCATGAGTTGCGCACGGTGAACCGCGAAGCCTTCAGGTCGTAGCCGCACGCGACGACGGCATGACCTCCGAGCACGCGCTCACCCAGCTTCGGCATCGGGACGACACCGGTCGAGGCGACGCTCGGCGACTCGAAGCTCTCGTAGACCGAGAAACCGAACACAAACGGAAAACCGCTCGCCAGGCACGTGAGCAGGGGCGTTGCCGACACGTGATCGAGGCGCAGGTACTCGCTTACCTGCTCCTTCAGCGCCGCGCGATAGCACCTGTCCGGCGGCTTGGCCGCGAAGCGTTTGATGTCATATGGCCAGAGGTCCTCTGAGCAGAAGCCGCGCTTGACCACCGTCTTGATGCCGTCGCGGATCTGCGCGCCGGAGTCGCTATCGACGGTGCCCTCGAGCGCGCGCTCGTTGTAGTAGATGAAGAGCCTCGACGGCATGACCGGCGGCGACTCGCCCTCTTTCTTTTCCAGGAACTCCAGGGCGCCCGCGATGGCGTTCGCCGTGCAGGAGCCGAGCGCACCCTGGTTGTAACAAGGTGTGAAGCCCTTGCGCAGGTCGACCTTCGGGGGAAGCGCGCGCGCGATCCGAGACGGGGGCTGATAGCGAAAGTCGCGCTGGTCGGGAATGTCTCTGACCCAGCCGAAGTGCTTGATCCGCACGGGTAGTTTCTACGCGGTTGCGGGCAGCAGGCGCAAGACGCGTCTGACCACGTAGTTCCCGCCGCGGGACGCGTACAGGACCCCGAGCACGACGTTGGCGGCGATGAATGCGGCCAGGAGGACAACCACCCACCAGACATCAAGTCCGGCTTTCGACTCTGCGGTCCGCTGGGGCACGACCAGGCCAATAGGTTGGAAGTGAAACGCCGGCAGCGCATCCGAGCTCGGCCCTGCGGCTCCAGACTTCAGGACGCCAAAGGCGTTCTGGACGCCACCGCCGTTGTTGTTCCCGCCGCCGGGCGCGGGCGGGGGCTGCGATGTCTGCAGGTGCCTGTTGTGGAGGTACTCGCCGTAGTGATGGCCGGGACTGTTGGGGTCTGGCGGGTTGAAGGCGAGCACCGTCGCCGGGGAAAGCGCGAGAAACACAAATAGAAGAATTACGGCATCGCGCGCGACAACACGCGCGATCCTCAACCTTCCTCCCTCACGAAAACCACACCGATCGCGGCCGTAGGGTACACGGCCATCGAACCCCGCGTCCAGCGGCGCCTCAGGCTCGGGCAGCGTCCTTCAGGGCGGAAACGTAGTTCGACGCCGCCACCGCGGCCGTCGTGCCGTCGCCCGCGGCGGTCGAGATCTGCTTGGTCAGCTGTGACCGCACATCGCCCACCGCCCAGATGCCTTCGACGGATGTCTGCATGTTGCGGTCGGTGACGATGTAGCCCGCCTCGTCGTGGTCGATGTGCACTTTCAACAGCTGAGAGTTGGGCACGAAGCCCACGAAGATGAAGACGCCGCCGACCGGAAGCTCGGTTACATGGCCGTTGTGCTCGTAGTCCAGAGCGCGCACCTTCTGGTCACCTTTGATGTCTTTCACCACCGCGTCGAGGATGAACTCGATCTTCGGGTTGGCGCGCGCGCGGTCGATGAGGATCGGCTGGGCTCGCAGCTGGTTTCGCCTGTGGATGATGTAGACCTTCGACGCGTAGCGCGTGAGAAATTCGCCCTCCTCCACCGCCGCGTCGCCGCCTCCGACGACGGCCAGCTCCTCGCCTTTAAAGAACGCCCCGTCGCACACGGCGCAGTAGCTGACGCCGCGGCCCCAGAAGTCCTTCTCGCCGGGCACCTCCAGGTAGCGCGGTAGGCCGCCCGCGGCCATGATCACGGCGGGGGCCCGGAGCTCTTCACCCGACTCGAGCCGGACCACCTTGGTGCCGTTCTCGAGGTCGATCTCCTTCACGGGCTCGAAGTCCCGGATCTCGAGGCCGAACTTGCGCGCGTGGTCGCCCATCTTGATGGCGAGCTCGGAGCCCAGGATCGACTCGAAGCCTGGGTAATCCTCGATCAGCTCGGTGTTCAGCAGCTGCCCGCCCAGCGGTCCGCGGTCGAGCAACACCGCCTTCAGGTCCATGCGGGCGGTGTAGAGGCCCGCGGCCAGGCCGGCGGGACCCCCGCCGACGATGATGACGTCGTGATCGCTCACTGCTCTAGGTTCAATTGTGCCCAGAGCAGCCTCTATTCCTAACTCTGAGGCCCCGGACGGAGAAGCCCGGCGGATCTTCGGCGCCCATGCGGCCCATCTGCGGGCTCAGCTCCTGCGCTGCTCGCTCACGCAGTTCTCCAATGCGCTCGCTCCGCTGCTCGTCGCTTCGCCCGCATCTGGACCACCTGGATCGCCGAATCTCTCGCCGGGCTCTCCGCCGGGGCCTCAGCCGAGCCGGTACTGGGCCCCGAAGCCCCCGCGCGGGGAGTGGCAGGTGATGTTGTCGAACGGGCAGCCGATAGAGCAGGCGCCGCACTCGATGCAGTTGCCGAAGCTGACCAGGTTCTTCTGCTGCTCTTCGTCCCACTCGTACACCCCGGCCGGGCAGAAGTGGTTGCAGTACTTGCCCTTGCACTTCGTCCCGCACACGGCCTGGTCAACGACCTCGATGTGCGCGTGGCCGGTGTCCTCGACGTACTTGACCGTGAAGAGCTTGTCCCTGATCTTCTCCATCTAGCCTGCCCCGAACCTCTCCCACACGCGGCACATGAGGCGGATCGTGTTCAGGTAGTCGTCGATCCGGATGTTCTCGTTGGGCGCGTGGATCCGGTTCTCGGGCCGGCCCACACCAACTGGCATCACCGTGGGGATGCCGAGGTCGGCCACCACGGGGTGCATGGGTCCGGTCGCCTGCATGAAGGGCCAAACCACCGGCTCGCCATGCAGCTCGCGGACGCTCTCGACCATGACCTTGCCGATGTCCGAGTTGGGGTCCGACCGCGCCGGTTTCTCGCCATCGGACCACTGGATCTCGACCTTCTCGAACCCGTGACCGTCGAGATGCCTCCGCAGCTTGCTGAGGATGTCGGTCGGGTCCTGGTTCGGGATGAGCCGGAAGTCGAGCTTGGCCGTCGCCTCGGCGGGAAGCACCGTCTTCGAACCCGGGCCCTGGTAACCGGTTGTCAGCCCGGCGATGTTGCATGTCGGCGTGAAGAGCAGCTGCTCGATGACTTTGTCGGGTGCCGGGTTGCGGATCATCTCCTCGAAACCGATGAGTCGCTTGCGATCGTCGACCTCGGGCTCGATTTTCGCAAGCATCTTCCGGTCGGCTTCGGTCGGCTGGACGACGTCGTCGTAGAAGCCATGGATGTTGATGTTCATGTCCTGGTCGCGAAGGCTCGCCAGTGCGCGAATGAGATACATCGCGGCCGACGGATACAGGCTCGCGAAGCCGGAGTGCTGGTCGAACGCCAGCAGCCTGACCCGCAGCTGTAGGTAAAGCAGGCCCCTGACGCCGAAGAAGATCGTGGGGCGGTCGCCGCTGTCGAAACCGCCGGACTCCCAAAGGCATCCGTCGGCTTTCAGCTTGTCGGCGTGCTTCTGGGCGATCTTTTCGAAGGTCTTCGAGCCGATCTCCTCCTCGCCCTCGACGAGGAAGCGCAGCGTCACCGGGATCTCGCCCAGGTGCTTCAGCACCTCGAGCGCGTGGATGCGAGCCATGACGTCGGCCTTGTCGTCGGCGACGCCGCGAGCGACGAGCTTGCCGTCCTTCTCAACCGCCTTGAAAGGGTCGGCCTCCCACTGGTCTATGGGGTCGACCGGCTGCACGTCGTAGTGCTCGTAGAGGAGGAGCTTGCGGCGGCCCGCGCCCTTCACCTCCGCGTACAGAGCGGGCATGCCGCCTTCGTCAAAAGTCTCGACGCTGTCGGTGAAACCGGCGAGGCGATTGCCGATCCAGTCTCGAGCCGGTCGGACCGCGTCGAGACCGTTGTTGGAGATGCTCGGGAAGCTGCACAGCTCCTTCAGCTCATCGACAAAGCGCCGCGAGTTGCTCTGGATGTAGGTGTCGACCGCGCTGGTGGATATCACTCCGCCATTCTTACACTGGGCGTGTGGCCGACGCCGATAGCGCTGACGACGCCTCCGAGTTCCATTTCTCGCCGCGCCCCAACCGCGCCGCCGAGATCGGCTGGCGCCCGTGGTCGGAGGCGGCGTTTGAAGAGGCTCGGCGGACCGACCGGCCCATCCTGCTGTCCATCTCCGCGGTGTGGTGCCACTGGTGCCACGTCATGGACGAGACCACTTACTCCAGCTCGGGCGTCATCGACCTGATCAAGAGTGAGTACGTGCCCGTCCGCGTCGACAACGACGTCCGGCCTGACATCAACCAGCGCTACAACATGGGCGGCTGGCCCACCACCGCCTTTCTGACCTCGTCCGGCGACATCCTCACCGGCGCCACGTACCTGCCGCCGGAGCAGATGACCGGCGCCCTGCGCAGGGTCGCGTCCTACTACCGGACCAACCGCCCCGAGGTCGCGAGCAAGGTGCTCGAGAGCCGCAAGCGTTCGGGTGGGATCGCCGCCCGCAGCGCGGGCGAGCTGGATGTTTCGCTTGTCGACGCGACCCTCAACGCCGTGCGCAGCTCCTACGACTCGGAGTACGGCGGTTTCGGAACGGCTCCGAAGTTCCCCCAGACCGACGCCATCCTGCTGCTGCTGGAGCAGGCGCAGATCCGCGGCGATCAAGAGCTCCGGCAGATGGCGGTGCACACGCTGGAGCAGATGTCGGGCGGCGGGATGTACGACCACGTCGAGGGCGGCTTTTTCCGCTACTCGACTATGCAGGACTGGAGCGTGCCCCACTTCGAGAAGATGCTCGAGGACCATGCCGGTCTGGTAGGCGGGCTCTCGCTCGCTGGGATGACGAGTGTCCTCGAAACCGCCACCGGCTACCTGGACCGCGTTCTCCGCAGCAAAGATTCCGGTCTCTACGCCGGGAGCCAGGACGCCGACGAGCGGTACTACGCGCTGGATGCCGGCGGCCGCGCCGGCGAGCAGGCCCCCTACGTCGACCGGCGTGTGTACTCGGCCTGGAACGCCGCGCTGGCGGTTGCGTATCTGGACGCGGCGAGGCGCCACTCCCTGCCTGACCTGCGCGCGCACGCCGCCGAGGCGCTGGAGCGCATGTTCAAGGATCGCTACACGCGCAACGGTGGACTCGTTCACGCCGAAGGGATCGGCGGCCAGCTGGGCGACCAGGTGTGGGGTTTGCTCGCCGCGGTCAGGGCGTACCAATCGGGCCTTGGCGACAGGTGGCTCGCGGTGGCGAACGAGCTGGCCGGCCACCTCGAGGAGAGATACGCAGACAAGCAGTTCGGCGGCTACTTCGACCGCTCAGGCGGCGACGAGCTCGGCAGGCTTGCCGATCCTGTCAAGCCGCTCGGTGAGAACTCTGTTGCCGCGATCGCTCTCATCGAGTTGGACACTTTGCTCGGCGATCCCGAGCAGGTGCATATGGGTCGCGCTCGACGCGCGCTCGAATCGGTGGCGTCTCTCCCGCGGCAGTACGGATTGATGGCGGCGGTGTTCGCGCGAGCGCTCGACCGCCTCCGCCTGCCGCTGAAGGTCACCACCGGCAGCGAGGAGCTGGCACGGGCCGCGATGCTTGCGCATCCTTACGCGGTGATCGAGCCGAGCACCGAAGGCAGGGCGGTGGTCTGCGTCGGAACCATATGCTTGGCGCCGGTGAACAGCCCCGCCGCATTGGCTGAATCGATCCAGGAAGCGACGGCGCAAGCTACGAGTGCCTGAGAGCCGGCTCCATTTCGCCGGTCGCGTGCGCCAGGCGCTCAACGACGAGAACCTGCAGCGCGCTCTGACGTCCGCCATGACCGGGATCCGAGCCCGGCGCGACGCAGGCTTCGCCGACTTCGACTTCACCAAGGGTCGCGATGACCTGAAGCAGCGGCGGCGCGCCAACCTCGACCGTATGCCCGAGCTCGCGCGACAGTTTGCCGAGCGACTGGAGGCGGCCGGCGGTCAGGTGCACTTCGCGGCCGACGCCGCCGAGGCGCGCGACATCATCGGCCAGCTGTGCTGGAAAGCCGCAGCGGAGCACGCCCCCGGCGCCGGCGTGCGGCCGGTCGTGACCAAGGTCAAATCGATGGCCTCAGAGGAGATCGAGCTCAACCCGTACCTGGAATCGCTCGGGATGGAGGTGGTCGAGACCGACCTGGGCGAGCGCATGGTCCAGCTCACGGGCACGCGTCCCTCGCACATCATCGCGCCGGCCATCCACCTCACAAAGGAAGACGCCGCGCGGGTCTTCGGCACCGAACCGACCATCGAGGCAATCCAGCACCACGCCAGGGCTTCCCTGCGCCAGAAATTCATCGAAGCGGTGGTCGGCATCAGCGGCGCGAACATGGCCATCGCCGAAACCGGCACGGTCGTGCTGGTCACGAACGAGGGCAACGCCGACCTCACCGTGACGCTGCCTCCCGTCCACATCGCGCTGTTCGGCACTGACAAGCTCGTCGCCTCGTATGAAGACGCAATCGCGCAGCTGCGAATGCTCACGCGCAGCGGGACCGGTCAGCGCATCACGAGCTACGTCAACTGGATCACGGGGCCCTCACGCTCAGGGGACATCGAGCAGTCGATGACGATCGGCGTGCACGGCCCGGGCGAGATGCACTGCGTGATCCTCGACAACGGGCGCGAGCGCATGCGCGAGGACCCGATGTTTCGTGACGCGCTCACCTGCATCCGCTGCGGGGCGTGCTCGAACGCCTGCCCCCCTTTCATGGCGGTCGGCGGTCACCAGTTCGGGCACATCTACAACGGTCCGATCGGCCTCGTGCTCACGCCTTTCCATCACGGGCTCTCCGAGGCCGACCTGCCCAACACGCTGTGCACCCAGTGCAACGCCTGCCAGGAGGCGTGCCCGGTCGACATTCCGCTGCCGCGGCAGATCCTCGAGCACCGGCGTCGCGGCCGGAAGTCCCTGCGCAAGCGGGCCCTGCTCGGACTGTGGGAGAGGCCCGCGCTGGCCGACCGCGTTCTGCGCACGGGCGCGCCGTTCACCGGGCTCATCGCCGGGGCGCCGAAGCTGGCGGGCCGCCCGTATCGCGACCGCGCCCCGCAACCTCGCGGCGATGGCGAGCCGCTCACGATCTTCGCTTCCTGCATGGTCGACCGCACCCTCCCGAAGGCGGCCGCGGCGCTCGAGCGCATCGGCGTCGCAGCGGGCTTTGACGTTGGCTTTCCCAAGGGTCAGTGGTGCTGCGGCCTCATGGCCGCCAACGCCGGCGACTTCGCCGGCGCCTGCAAATTAAATACATCGCTCGTCGCCAGCCTTCGAGATTCGAAGGGTCCCATTGTCACGCCCTCGGCTTCCTGCTTCGGCGCCTTCACGATCGACGCCGCCGACTGGGGCGCGGACGCGGCCGGCGAGCTGGCGCCCAGATTCCGCGACTCGACCAGGTTCGTGCTCGAACTGCTCGAGCGGCGGCCCGAGCTCGTTCGGAGCGCGGCCGACCGGCCAAAGGTCGCCTACCACGATTCCTGCCAGTCCCTGCGCCAGCTCGGCCTCAAGCGGGAGCCGAGGCACCTGCTCGAGCTGGCCGGGTACGAGGTGGTCGAGATACCTGACATCGCCAATTGCTGCGGGTTCGGCGGAACCTTCAGCTTCGAGTGGCCGGGTGTAGCCGCGCGCCTGGCCCAGTGGAAACTGGACGCGATCGCAAAGACGAGCTGCAGCGTGGTGGCGTCGGACAACCCGGGGTGCCTGGTCCACATCGCCACGAATGCGCGCGCTCGCCGCCAGAAGGTGCGCATCGCGCATGTGCTCGAGCTCGTGGCCGAAAGGCTGGAACCTCGGCGGGTACCTGCGCGTTAAGCTCACATGGCCTTGCTGGCCGACATCAACTCGCCTTCAGATCTGAAGCGACTCAACCAGCAGCAGCTCACTCAGCTTGCGGCTGAGGTGCGCGCATTTCTCGTCGATCACATCGCGAGAACCGGCGGCCACCTCTCGCCAAATCTCGGAGTCGTTGAGCTCACGTTCGCGCTCCACCGCGTGTTCGACTCGCCGAGGGACGCGATCGTCTGGGACACCGGCCACCAGACGTACGTGCACAAGATGGTCACCGGCCGCACCGCCGAGTTCTCGACCCTGCGGCAGCAGGGCGGCCTGTCGGGTTATCCATCGCGGCGAGAGTCGAAGCACGACGTGATCGAGAACAGCCACGCGTCGACCTCGCTGAGCTACGCGCTCGGCCTCGCCGAGGCGAGGCTGCGCCGGCGGGAGCCTGGATTCGTGATCGCGGTCATCGGCGATGGCGCGCTGACGGGCGGCATGGCTTACGAGGCGCTGAACCAGATCGCGCACCTGCAGCCGCCGAACCTGATCATCGTCATCAACGACAACGGGCGCTCGTACGCGCCGACGGTCGGCGGGCTGGCGCGACACCTCTCGCAGCTTCGCGTCGATCCGCGCTACGAGAGCATCAAGGACGACATCTCGCGGCTGCTGCGCGACCTCCCCCTCGTCGGATCCACCGCCGATCAGGCGGCTTATCGCGTGAAGGAGGGCTTGAAGCAGCTGCTCCAGCCTTCGACCGTTTTCGAAAGCCTCGGCATCAAATACGCGGGACTTGTCGACGGACACGACGAAGCCGCGCTCGAAGAGGTGCTGCGCCGCGCGTCACGCCTGCGCGAGCCGGTCGTGGTCCATGTCGTGACCGAGAAAGGCCACGGCTACGGGCCCGCGGTCGAGGACGAGATCGACAAGCTGCACGGTGTCAGCGCCTTCGACCCGCTCACCGGACGGCCGCTGCGCACAGAGCTCACATACACAGACGTGTTCGGCGACGCTCTGCTCGCAGCCGCGACGAGTCACCCCGACGTTTGCGCGATCACCGCCGCCATGGCGTCCTCGACCGGGCTGCTGAATTTCGCCAAGGAATTTCCCGACCGCTTCTTCGACGTGGGCATTTGCGAGCAGCACGCGGTGACGTTTGCCGCGGGCCTCGCGATGGCCGGCATGCGTCCGGTGGTCTGCATCTACTCGACGTTCCTCGCGCGCGCCTTCGACCAGACGATCATGGACGTGGCGCTGCACAAGCTCCCCGTCGTGTTCGTGATCGACAGGGCCGGAGTGACCGGTCCCGACGGATCGTCACACCACGGCGTCTTCGATCTTTCCTACCTGCGGATGATCCCGAACCTGAAGGTCGCCGCGCCCGCCGACGCCACAGAGCTGTGCGCGCTGCTCGAGACCGCGCTGGCGACTGACGGTCCGATCGCGATCCGCTATCCGCGCGGACCGGTGCCATCCACGCCCGACCTACCGGCCGAGGCCCTTCCAGTTGGACGCTGGGAGGAGGTCCGCAAGGGAACCGACGCGGTCATCTTCGCGACCGGCCGCATGGTCGAGGTCGCCAAGGAGGCGGCCGAGCGGCTCGAGGGCATGAGCCTGTCGTGCGGCGTGGTCAACGCGCGGTGGATCAAGCCGGCCGACCCGCGCATGGTCGATTGGGCGCGAGCTGTGGGCACGGTGGTCACCGTCGAGGACAACGTCGGTGCGGGCGGATTCGGCGGCTCGGTGCTCGAGGCGCTCGCGCCTCACGGGCTGGCGGGCAAGGTGAGGACGATCGCGCTGCCCGATCAATTCCTCCCGCACGGCAAAGCGTCCGACATCCTGCGCGAGCACGGGCTCGATGCTGCAGGCGTTGCGAAATCGGTCTATGTCGCTGTCAGAGGAGCAGTGCCGTCCGAGGAGAAGAGGCCCTAGTTCTTTAGACCTTCTTGCGGCCGGCGTAGCCCTCGTTGACCCGGTGCCAGAACTCGACCCTGTCCTCACCGAGCTTCCAGCAGAGCTCAACAAGCTCACCGTCGCGGTAAGACGGAAAGTCGATGAGGCCCTCGAGCGGTCCCTTCAGCTGGATACCCATTCCGTTGAGAGCCGCCACAGCTTTCAGCAGCTCGAGCTCTGCGCCGCTGACCGCGTCCCGGGCCTGCTGGTGACGGTCGCGGTGATCGTTGCCCGCGCCGTTGCGCTTCGAGTCGTACTCGGCGATCCGCGCCTGGTCCTCGAGCTCGGGCACAAGGGCGGAGAGGTCTGCTATCTGCTTCACGATGCGGCGGACGCGTGGGAGCTCCTGGTTTGCTTCCTCCACCGTGTACGTCCGCAGCCGCTGCACGGGTCAACGATATAGCAGCAGACTTGCCGGATGAACCAAGCGGAGATGCGCGAGCGGTTTGCCGCAGCCAGCGTCGCGCACCTCGCGACTGCGGACAGCGATGGCACTCCTCATGTCGTGCCGGTCGTGATCGCGCTCGATGGCGACACGATCTACTTCGCCGTCGATCAGAAACCGAAGCAGTCGCGCGACCTGAAGAGACTCCGCAACATCGCGATGAATCCGTCGGTGGCGGTGCTGGTCGACCACTACGAGGAAGACTGGAAAGCCCTGTGGTGGGTGCGTGCCGATGGCAGTGCGCGCGTGGTCGATCGTGGTCCTGACACTGATCGCGCGATGCAGCTGCTCGCACAGCGCCACGCCCAGTACCGGATGCAGCCGCCCCCAGGGCCGGCGGTAGCGATCGCCGTGCACAGGTGGTCGGCATGGTCCGCCGGCTGAAGGGTCATTCGCCAATGGCTACCAGCTCGGGCTGCGCCTGGCGCACTGGGTAGTCGAGCGCAATCGCCGGCAGCGTGATGCCGCCCATCGGATACGGACAGAGCCACGTGCCGCCCAGCAATGCCCTGAACGTGACGTCGTATCGGATCGACGCACGAATCACGTACCCGGCTCGGTTGTCCGCCTGGAACTCGTGAGCGATCGAAGACTGCGCCGGGTAAGCGACTCCGAAGGCGTCGCGCGCGCCCGTCAGTGCCATTGAGCCATCGCCGAAATCCCATTCAGCACCGACAGGTGTGGCGGTGACCGTGTACTGCACACCGGCATACGTTTCAGTCGCGACCAGCGGCTCCGGCGATGGCGTGAGCCACAGCCATGTGTCGAAGCCTGCCAATCCCAGCGGAAACGGATCGGCGGTCACGCGGCTGGCGATGTTCCATGCGGGCATCGGAGGCGATGAAAGGGCTCGCGCGCACTCAACCCGCTCGGAGCTGGAGTTGCCGACGCGGTCGAAAGCCTGCACGTGGGCGCATGCGGTCTCACCAGCCACCAGGTTCTGCGCGATCACCCGAGGCGCGGCGGTCGCAGCTGACTGCA
>Ga0137395_10000639_pt1 | contig 15083 bp, 11 predicted proteins | sample czobulk216metaG_FD_108283 | JGI IMG/M metagenome (GOLD analysis project Ga0137395, IMG submission 108283) | Vadose zone soil microbial communities from Angelo Coast Range Reserve, California, USA - czobulk2.16 metaG | ecosystem: Environmental > Terrestrial > Soil > Vadose zone | place: USA...
GAGACCGGGATCGCAAACCCGAGAGCCTCGACGCCGTCGCCGACGAACTTGCCTTTTGCCACTCCGATCACCTGGCCCTGCGAGTCGACCACTGGCCCCCCGCTGTTGCCCGGGCTGATGGGCGCCGAGAACTGCAGGTAATCGCTGCCCTGGATACTCCGAAAACCTGAGACCAGGCCGATCGATACAGTCCCGCCAAGGCCGAGCGGCGAGCCGACAACCATCACGGTCGCGCCGACTTGCGGCCGCCTGGCCGCCGGCTTGAGCGGCGCGAGCCTTTCCCGCACATGCACGACCACAAGGTCGTCGGTGCGGTCCGTGTAAACGACAGTGCCCTTGAGCGTGCGGTCGGCCTGGATGACAGCCACGGTCTGGGCGCCGCCCGCGAGCGCTTCGGCAACGACGTGGTAGTTCGTCACGAGATCCGATCCGTTCGCGCCTGAACGCACGACCCAGCCCGAGCCGAGACCCGCTTCGGTGGAGATGGTGAAGACGGAGGGCTCGACCTGCGCCGCCAGCTGCGACCAGTCGGCCTGCTGCGATGCGTTCGACCGCAGCCGGTTGATCTCGGCCTGCATGCCTGTGATTGCCTGCTGCTGCGCGGCGGCAGCCTGCGCGCCGTCCTGCTGCACGCGCCACGCGAGGCCGGCGGTGGCGGCGACGCCCGCTACGAGCGCCGCCGCCATGGTTCGCGCGAAAGGTGAGCGCCGGTTGCCCATGCCCCTACCTCAGCTCGGCCCCGAGGGCCGACTCCGCCTTGGCGATGCCGAGCATGGCGTCGTTGAGCTGGTTGAAGGCCGCGTCCACCTTCTTCACGTCGTTGGTGTCCATGCCGTTGATCAGCTCCTGCACCGCGGCGATGCCCGCGCTGAGGCTGTCGCCCAGCTGGCTGTCCGACGCGGATAGCTCTGATGGCACCTGGGCTGACTGACGGTCGGACTGGAACCTCTGCATGTCGTTGAGCGTCTGCTGCGCGGCGGTGCGGCACGTGCTGAAGGTGTTGCACACATTGACCTGCTGGTAGTCGGTCTGGACCCTGCCGGCGTCGAGCGTGTACATGCTCACGTAGTCGGCGACCTGCTTCTTGCGGGCGGCGTCCGCCTGCAGGTTCGTGAGCTGGACCTTGGTGCCGGCCAGCGTCTGCCTGGTCACCTCCAGCTTTGTGTTGGTCGTGTAGAGGAGGTAGCCGAGCATCCCGGAGGCGATGAGTCCGACGGCCGCGATGGCCGATGGGACGAGCCACCTGGGCCGCTGGCGCTGCACCGTGGTCACAGGGAGATACGCCGGCGGCGGCGGCGGGAGCTCGACCACGGCGGGTGCTTCGGGAGGTGCTAGTGGCGGCACGGCGAGCCGGGGCTCCAGCGTGATGACGCCGTCGTACTGGGGATTTGCTGACATCTGGACGATCTCCTTGAACTTCGTGGCCGGAACGCCACCGACTGTTTCGCAGAACCGGTCTCAGAGCCAGTCTCAGGAGGGTGTCGAAATCGGTCTCATTAACCAGGTGGTTTCGGGCTTATGGTTTGCCGGGCGACGCAGTTGAAGACCGTTCGCAGACTCATCGACAACCCCCGTGTGTTCGACACGGTCATGGTGCTGATGACGGCCGCCCTGCTGTTCGGCGCGTACCTGACCGCTTACGCGTTTGTCATCCAGGAGAACAAGATCGTGGAGCCGGCCGGGAACATCGGTCAGGGCATCGTGCTTGGCGCCTGGCTGGCCACGACCGGCGTCCTGTTCACCGCCTTCGCCGGCGGTCTCCGTGCGGGCAAGCCATGGAACAACGCCCTGCCCGACGGGTACGTCGGGTCGCTGACGGCGGCGCTCACCTTCGGAGGCGCCTGGATCGTGGACAACGCGTACTGGGCGCCGACATGGGTCACCACGTCCGTGGGCCTCGACGCCCTGTTCACGCCGCCGCGCCTGGTCCTGATCGCGGCCACCGCGGTGATGGTCAGCGGCCCGTTGCGTGCGGCCGCGCGCCGTGGTGAGACGACGGCGGGCTTCAGCACGGTGGTCTCAGCGGCGCTCCTGCTGTCGGTCTTCACCTTTGCGACCCAGTTCGTGCATCCGCTGATCGATCCGTACGCGCTGACGGGGTACAGGTTTGTTCCCTCAGGCGACCTGAGCTGGCTGGGCGAGAACATCGGGGTCGCGGCGATCCTCGCTCAGGCGCTGATCCTCGCCGGGACCGGGCTGCTGCTCAACAGCGGTTTCAACCTCAAGCCAGGCTCGATGACCCTCGTGTTCACCATCAACGGCCTGCTGGTGACGACCAGCAAGCTCAATTACAAATACCTGCCGGTGATGATCGCCACGGGCCTCGCCGCTGACGCGTGGATCGCTTACAGCGCGCGCCGGCCCGGCCGGCCGTCGGCGTCGCTGTGCGCCGTCATAGGGTTCACGTTCGTCTTCGCATACATGGTCGAGATCTACCTCATGGACACGTCGTGGGGCTTCTCGCTCTGGGCAGGGACGATCGTCGCCACCACGATGATGTGCTGGATGATGGGCCGCCTCCTGCGCGCCGGCCTGCCGTCGGCAATCGTGGCCCCTCTCAATGCCGCAGCTCCTGTACCCGCGGCGGTCGAGGTCCGTCAGGAGGTCCGGTGGACGCGCGACCCGGCGAGCACTGTGCGCCCGCAGCTCGTGCGCGCGGCGCTTGACGACCTCGGCACGCCCGAGGCCCTAGGCCGCAGTCCGCTCGGGCGCCTTCCCGGGATCGCGCACGGGGAGTCGACGGCGGCGGACCTGCGCGCTGCGCTGGTCGACGTGATCAGCGAGCTCGCCGCGTCGTCACAGCCGCGCGACGCCGAGGCGGGCCGCCTGCTGCTCGACTATTACGTCAAGAAGGTCGGCAGCCATGAGGTGATCATGGAGAGGCTGCACCTCTCCCGCCCCACTTTCTACCGCCGCCTGCAGCGGGGCTTCGCGCTGATCGCCGAACGCCTTGACGAGATGAGCGAGTTTGCCGAAAAGGTGCCCGTAGCGCGCTGATCGCGAGGTGGATCTCTCAGCCGAGCATCTGATCACCGTCGGAGTGATCGCCGTGGCCGTCGCGTCGTTGGTGGTGGCCGCGCGGATGCGCCCAGGTCCTTGGATCGTGCCCGCGGCACGCGCACTGGCGATCGTCATTGTCGTCAACGAGACGAGCTGGTTTGTCTGGGAGGCGGCGCATCACGCGTTCACGATCCAGAACGACCTGCCGCTTCATCTGTGCGATGTGGCCGCCTACATCTCTGCTGTCGCGCTGTGGGTGCGCGCGCCGCTGCTCGTCGAGCTCACCTACTTCTGGGGCATCGCCGGAACTGCCAACGGCGTGATCACGCCTGACATCGGCAGCCTGTTCCCGTCCTATCTCTTCTTCCAGTATTTCATCCAGCACGGCGCCATCCCGGCCGCTGGGTTGTTCCTGGTGGTCGGGCTGAAGATCTACCCGGGGCCGTGGGCGGTGCCACGGGTGATCGCCTTCAGCCTGGGCCTGCTCGTCTTCGACGCCTTCGCCAACCTGTTGACGAACGGCAACTACCTGTTCCTGCGCTCCGTGCCGCCCGGCCCGAACCTCCTCTCGGTGCTCGGGCCATGGCCCTGGTACATCTTCTGGGGCGCGATCGTGGCGATCGCGATCTTTGTCGTGCTGGACGCCCCTTTCAGAATCGTCGGCCGCGGACGTGCTCGATCGAAAACCGAGCCGTATCAGCCACCAGCATGACCGCCATCACACCGGCCTCCACAGGGTCGGTGACGACCAGGTCGGCGGCGTCCGGAACCGAGCCCGCCATGTTGGTGCAGACGACGATGATCCCCGCCTGACGGATCTCGCGCACCGCGTTGGAGATGTCGCCGCCCATCAGCGCGCCCGCAAGCACCAGCACCCGCGCGCGATGCAGCCGGGCAACCGCTCGCACTGCGTCTGCCAGCTGCTCCTCGCCAACCAGCGGGATCGTGTCGACCGAGATGCGCTCGCCGCGGATGTTGTGGCGGTCGGCCTCGGACACCGCGCCCTGCGCCACCATGCCGACCTGGGCGCCGCCGCCGATGACGATCACCCGCTTGCCGTAGATGCGCTGAAAGGTGGGCACCACACCCACGCTCTGCACGCCCTCGACCCCCTCCAGGTCCTTGACCAGCTGAGCCTCGTCGTGGGCCCCCGAGACCTCGATCTGGAGCTCAGCCACATCGTCTTTTCGTGCCCCTCCCGCGATGTATTCGATATTGGCGCCGTGCTGGAAGATCACCTCCGAGAGCCGGTACAGCACGCCCGGCTGGTCGAGCGAGGCAACGAGCAGGCCGGTGACGCGGGGGTCTGGCACTGGCAAGACGATACCTGTCGGCCGCGCACTATGACGCGCCGGGCGATTTGGCCGCCAAACCCATGACGCGCCGGTGCGAAAGCGATAAGCTTCGGCGCCTCATGGGTTTTCACCTCATCCGTATTGCGATCGTGATTAGCTGGGGAGGTCCCCCGACGTAGCGAGCAGCCGCTGAGTCGCGGGACCTTCCAGCCACAAGGAGGCTGGGAGGTTTTTTTATGGCCGTCCGACCATCGAAAAACGGAAAGAAAAGGCGGATCGTCGTGTACGACACGACCCTGCGCGATGGCGCGCAGGGATCGTTCGTGACGTTTTCGGTCGCCGACAAGCTGCTGATCGCGCGCGCCCTCGACCGGATCGGCCTCGACTACGTGGAGGGCGGGTTCCCGGGCTCGAATCCGAAAGACGAAGAGTTCTTCGCTAGCCTGGCTGCAGCGCCGCTGAAGCGCTCCCGCCTGGCCGCGTTCGGTGCCACGCGCCGCGCCGGCGGCACTTGTGAAGGCGACCCCAACCTGGCCGCCCTCGCTCGCAGCGGCGCTCCCACCTGGACGCTGGTCGGCAAGAGCGACACGTGGCAGGTCGACAGGGTCCTGCAGACGACGCTCGACGAAAACCTGGCGATGATCCGCGAGTCTGTCGCGTTCGGCGTGGCGTCAGGTAGCGAGGTCATCTTCGACGCCGAGCATTTCTTCGACGGGTTCACGCGCGACCGCAGCTACGCGCTGGAGGTTTGCGCCACCGCCGCGCAGGCGGGGGCGGCGTGGGTCGTGCTGTGCGACACGAACGGCGGGAGCCTGCCGTCAAAGATCCGCGCCGGTGTCGAGGCCGTCGTCGCTCGGCTGGCCACCGAAGGCAAGGATGGCGGCACCGGCATCCACACGCACAACGATTGCGAGCTGGCGGTGGCCAACTCCATCGAAGGCATCGCGGCGGGCGCGGACATGGTGCAGGGCACCATCAACGGGTATGGCGAGCGGTGCGGCAACGCGAACCTGATCTCCGTGGTCGCGAACGTAGTGCTCAAGCTCGGGCTCGAGGCCATGCCCGCGGGATCGGTGGCGCGCTTCACCGACCTCTCGCGCACGGTGGCGGAGATCGCCAACCTCGCGCTGCCGGCGCAGCAGCCGTTCGTCGGCCAGGGCGCGTTTGCGCACAAGGGCGGCCAGCACGTGGCCGCGGTCTTGAAGGACGCGTATGCATACCAGCACATCGACCCGGCGCTCGTCGGCAACCAGCAGCGCGTGCTCGTGTCGGAGCTCTCCGGCCGGGGCAGCGTGCTGACCAAAGCTCGCGAGTTCGGCCTCGAGATCGATCGCGAGGACCCAGAGACGCGCCGCATCGTTCAGCACCTGAAGGAGCTCGAGCACCGCGGCTACTCGTACGAGGCCGCGGACGCGTCCTTCGAGCTTCTTCTGCGCCGCTTGAACCCGGAGTACCAGGCGCCGTGGCGTGTGGTCGACTTCACGACGACGGTGCGACGGCACGGCGCCACGGTGCAGGCCGAGGCGACAGTGAAGGTCGAGGTCGGTTCCGACGTGTACCACACGGCGGCTTCCGGCAACGGTCCTGTGAACGCGCTCGACGCGGCGCTGCGAAAGGCGCTCATCCCGAAATTCCCTGCGCTCAAGGGCGTGCGGCTGCTGGACTACAAGGTCCGCATCCTCGATGGCGCGGCCGGAACCGGCGCGACGACGCGGGTGCTGGTCGAGTCGGGCAAGGGGTCGAAGCGATGGTCGACGGTCGGATGCTCGAGCAACATCATCGAGGCGTCCCTCGAAGCACTTCTGGACGCGCTCGAATACGCGGCACGTGCGTAGGTAAGGGTTGGGCACCCTCTCCGCTAGCGGAGAGGGGTCAGGGGTGAGGGCGTTGAATTCCACTCGAGCGACTGCGCGACGTCAAATCCCCGCGCCTCTCCGCCGTGACGTGCGGCTGCTCGGCCGGCTCCTGGGGCAGGTGATCGCCGAACAAGGGGGCGACGACCTTCTGCGTGACGTCGAAGAGCTGCGCCGGCTCGTCATCTCCGCGCGTCACTCGGCCGCGGATGAACGCAAGGCCGAGGACCTGGTGGCGTCGTGGTCGATCGAACGCGCCGAGCAGGTGGCACGCGCATTCACCTGCTACTTCCACCTTGCGAACCTGGCCGAAGAGCACCAGCGCGTGCGGGCTCTGCGCGAGCGCGACCAGGGACCCGACCCGCTGCCCGAATCTCTTGCCGCGACCATGAAGGAGGTGCGGCGGGAGACGGACACCAGGGGCCTGAACCGAATGCTGGAGAAGCTAAGGGTGCACCCGGTGTTCACCGCGCACCCCACAGAGGCTCGGCGCCGCGCGGTCGTCACGGCCATCGGTCGCGTGGCCGTCCAGTTGGCGCGGGTGAACGACGAGTCAGCCTCTGCGACGGATCGAATGGATTCGACGCGGCGGTTGCTCGAAGAGATCGACATCCTCTGGCGGACCGGACAGCTTCGATCGACGGAGCTGCACCCCCTGGACGAGGTCAGGGCGCTGATGGCCGTTTTCGACGAGACGCTCTTCAACATCGTGCCCGACGTCTGCCGCGAGTTCGAGCGGGCCATCTCCTCGTCGAACGACCCGGATCACGGAGCGGCCGCGTCATTCCTGAGGTTTGGGAGCTGGGTCGGCGGCGACCGCGACGGGAATCCTTCGGTGACGGCGAAGGTCACGGAGGACACCATGGCCATCCAGGCCGAGCACGTGCTGCTCGCGCTGGAGAACGCGACGACGCGAATCGGCCGATCGTTGACAGCCGACGACGCGACGACCCCGCCCAGCCGGGCCCTGCGCAAGCGCATCGCCATGGCCGCTGCGGACGACCCGGTTCGCTTCGCCGAGATCGCAAAACGATCTCCATCTGAGCCCCATCGCCAGTACCTGCTGCACCTGGCGGATCGAATTCGCGCCACGCGTCTGGGCGGCGCCGGACGCTACGCCGAGCCGAAGCAGCTGCTGGGCGACCTGACGGTCGTCGCCGAATCGCTGATCGCCGCGGGAGACCGGCGCCTCGCCGACGGCGAGCTCCGTCGCCTCGTGTGGCAGGTGCAGACCTTCGGGTTCCACATCGCGAGCCTCGAGGTCCGTCAGCACAGCTCGCAGCTGACCGCGAGCGACGAGATGCTAGACACGTTTCGCGCCATCAAACGTATCCAGGACCGATACGGCGTGGACGCTTGCCGCCGGTTCATCGTCAGCTTCACCCGCTCGGCGTCCGACATCGCGAAGGTCTACGAGCTGGCCGAGCTTGCGACCGGCGGCAACCCGCCTGTGCTCGAGGTGGTCCCGCTCTTCGAGACGCAGGTGGACCTCGAGCGGGCGGTGCCGATCCTCAAGCAGACGCTGGAGCTCGCGGCCGTGAAAGCGAGAGGACGAGAGCTGGAGGTGATGCTTGGCTACTCGGACTCCGCCAAGGAGGTCGGCCCGGTGACGGCCACGTTTGCGCTGTACGGCGCGCAGGCCGAGCTGGCCCGCTGGGCGAAGAACGCCGGCGTCCGGCTCACGATCTTCCACGGTCGCGGAGGCGCCCTCGGGCGCGGCGGCGGTCCCGCGAACAGGGCGATCCTGGCGCAGGCGCCGGGCTCGCTCGACTATCGGTTCAAGGTCACCGAGCAGGGTGAGGTGATATTCGCGCGCTACGGCAACCCCGCCATCGCCAAACGCCACCTCGAGCAGGTGATATCGGCAGTGGTCCAGGCCTCGACTCCTCGCGTCCAGGTGCGCGTCGCCGACGCCGCGCGCGACTTCCAGACCGTCGCCGCGGGCGTGAGCAAGGCTGCGCGCGCGGCGTATCGCGCGCTGGTGGAAACCGACGGCTTCGAGGAATGGTTCGCGCGCGTCAGCCCGATCGAAGAGCTGAGCCGCATGCGCCTCGGCTCGCGACCCGCGCGGCGCAGCGGCGCCCGCAGCCTCGACGACCTGCGCGCGATCCCGTGGGTGTTCGCGTGGTCGCAGATGCGGCTCAACCTGCCCGGCTGGTACGGACTGGGCAGCGGACTGTCGGCTGCGCGGCTGCCCGAGCTGAGGAGGGCCTACCGGTCATGGCCGCTGTTCAACGTGATGATCGACAACGCCGAGATGAGCCTGGCCAAGACCGATCGTCAGATCGCCGCGCGCTACCTCGAGCTGGGCAAGCGGCCGGACCTGACGAAGCAGGTGCTCGACGAGTACGACCGCACGCTGAAGCTGGTGCTCGCGGTCACCGGGCACAAGCGGTTGCTCGAAGACCGGCGCGTCCTGTCGTGGGCAATCGAGCTGCGCAACCCGTACGTGGATGCACTGTCGCACCTGCAGCTCCGCGCGCTGCGCGCGCTGCGGGCCAAGAGAAGCTCAGACGCGGAGAGACTCCTGCTGCTGACGGTGAACGGCGTCGCCGCGGGTCTTCAGAACACGGGTTGACGCATCACCCGCCAGTGAATGCACTGGCGGGTCAGCTGACGAGGAAATTCCCGCGAGTGGATGCACTCGCGGGTATTGGGCCGCTAGGCGACCAGGTGGGCGCGGTACGCGCCGAGGATCCGGTGCAGCGCCGCGACCACCATCGGGTCCAGGCGCGGGCCGGCGTCGTCGAGCACTTTAAGCAGAGCGTGGGGCGGCGAGACGGCCTGGCGGTACGGCCGGTCAGTCGTCAGCACGTCGTATGTGTCGGCAACCGCGACGATCCGCGCTTCGATGGGGATCTCGGCCGACGCCAGGCCGTGCGGGTAGCCCGAGCCGTCCATCCGCTCGTGGTGGTAGAGGACACCGAGCATCTCGCGCGTGATGCGGCCGGTGCCGCCGAGGATCGCGATCCCGAGCTCCGGATGTGTCTTCATGACGCGCCACTCGGACTCCGTGAGCGGGCCTCGCTTCTCGAGGATGGACTGAGGGATTCCGAGCTTGCCAACGTCATGCAGCAGGCCCGACCGGCTGACGACCAGCTGCTGGGCGGGGCTCATTCCCAGCTCGCGGCCGATCATCACGCAAAGCTCTGAAACTCGCCGGTCGTGGCCGTCCGGCCCTGTCAATCCCATGCTCGCCCCTGTCGGAGTGTCCTACCGACCCCAGTTACTTGGGAAGCCTTCTACTTCCTAACGACGCACATAACGCTGTGGGTCGCCGGAGTCAGAAACAAGGTCCCGCAGGCGCGAGTGCATGCACTCGCGCTGAATTTGTCTTTCCCAGGCCCGCGAGTGCCGGCGCTCGCGTTACCAGCCCTCGCGAATGACGGCCGCGCCGTACGGCTCCAGCTTGAACAGGCCTGCGTGCACCTGGCTGCCATCGACCAGGTTGGTGCCTGCCTGGGTCAGCGGCACGTCAACCCCTGTGTGGCGGTGGTTAAGGAGAAACAGGATGGAGCGATGACCGAACGAACGCCGCACGGCCTCCACGCCGGCGGGCGCCTCGAGGCCCGGCTCGACTCCGGCCTCGGCGCAAACCGTCCGCAGCAGGCGCGTCATCGATTGCTCATCCAGCCGCGTGCCGACGTAATACGCGGAGCCGGATCCGAACTTGTTTCGCGTGACCGCCGGCCGCTTGCCGACCCGCGAGCCGGCGAACGTGGCAAGCACCTCGGCGCCCGACGGCTCGATGAGCTCGCTCCACAGGTCGCAGCTTCCCTTCCCGCCGTCGGCGAACACCACATCGAGGTGCTGGCCGTCGGCCAGGGGCAGCCAGTCCGCGATGCGCAGCCCAAGCATGTCCGCGAACGGCGCCGGGTACCCGCCGAGGTGAATGTGCTCGAAGGGATCGACCACGCCGCTGAAGAAGCCGATCACAACGTTGCCGCCGCCTTTCACATAAGCGACCAGGCTCGCGGCGCCCTCGTCACCAACCATGTAGAGGTTTGGAACGAGCACCAGCTTGTAGCCGGACAGGTCGTCCTGCGGCCGCGCGAAGTCCGCAACGATGTTGGCGCCGAACAGCGGGCGGTAGTAGTCCTCGAGCTGCGACTCCTGGCGGATGCGGTTCGACGGCTTGGATGGCAGCTCGAGCGCCCACCATGACTCCCAGTCGAGGACGATCGCCACGTCGGCGCGCACGCGACTCCCACACACGGCGTCGAGGCCGCGAAGCTCCTTGCCCAGCTGCTTCACCTCCTTCCACACCGGCGAGGACGTGACAGGGCCGTGCGGAACCATCGCGCTGTGGAACTTTTCGGCGCCCGCGCGCGACTGACGCCACTGAAAGAACATCACGCCGTCGGCGCCGCGCGCGACCGCCTGGTAGCTCCACAGCCGCATCTGCCCCGGCGCCTTGGCGACGTTCACGTCTCGCCAGTTCACGCGGCCTGGCGTCTGCTCCATCAGCACCCACGGCCTACCGCGCCCCAGCGACCGCATGAGGTCGCCCGCCATCGCCGAGCGCATGCCCGCCTCGGGGTCGGAAGGGTCCTGGTACACGTCGTCGCTGACGACGTCCTCGCGCTCGGCCCACTTCCAGTAGTCGAGCGGCTTGAAGAAGCGCATGAAGTTGGTGGTGATCGGGACGTCCGGGCTGAGCTCTCTCAGCGCCTCGCGCTCGATCTCGTAGCAGGCGAGCAGCTCGTCCGATGAGAAGCGCATGAAGTCGAGCTGCTGGCTCGGATTCGGCCATGTCGGCGTACGGCGCGGCGGCAGCACCTCGTCCCAGTTCGAGTAGCGCTGGGACCAGAAGTCCGTCCCCCAAGCCCTGTTCAGGTCCTCGATCGAGCCGTGTCGCTCCTGCAGCCACTTGCGGAACGCCTCGGCGGAGACGTCGCAGAAGCAGTGGGCCACGTGGCAACCGAACTCGTTGCCCACGTGCCACATCGCGAGCGCGGGGTGCTTGGCGTAGCGGGCGGCCATGTGCTCGGCCAACCGCCGGGCCCCGTTGCGATAGACAGGGCTGCTCGGACAGTAGTGCTGCCTTGCGCCGTGCGACAGCCTGACACCATCGATCGTCACCGGCAGCATCTCGGGATGGCGGTGCGACATCCACGGCGGAGGCGAGGCGGAGGCGGTCGCGAGGTCCACCGAGATGCCGGCCGCATGCAGCTTGTCCATGATCCCATCGAGCCACCCGAAGTCGTAGTTGCCCTCTGACGGCTCGATTCGCGACCACGAGAAGATCGCGAGTGACACGATGTTGACCCCCGCCTCCTGCATGAGGTGGACGTCCTCGTCCCAGACACGCTCGGGCCACTGGTCGGGGTTGTAGTCACCCCCGTACAGGATGTGCGGCAACCGCGTTCCGAGCAGCGGGCCGTATTCTGTCGCGCTCAGCCTTTTGTCGATCCTAGAGTCAGGCCTGCGATGAACTGCTTCTGCAGCACGACGTAGATGAGGATCGGCGGGATGCACACCAGCATCGCGCCCGCCGCGATCAGGTTGTTGTTCGTGAAGAACTCACCCTGCAGGTTGTTGAGGGCAGTGGTGATCGGTCGCTTCGCGCCGGTCTCGATGAGAAACAGAGCCCAGAAGAAGTCGTTGTAGATAAAGGTGAACAGCAGCGTGGCCATGGCGGCCAGGGCGGGCCGGCACAGCGGCAGGATCACGCTCCACCAGATACGAAAGACGTTCGCGCCGTCGACGAGCGCCGACTCTGTGATCTCCTTGGTGATCGTCTTCATGTAGTTGCTGAGCACGAACGTGGCGAATCCGGTCTGGAAGACGACATTGATCAGGATGAGCCCGATGTACTGGTCGTACAGCAATGTGTTGTCGCTGAACAGCGCGAACGAGAACTTGCCGACGTCTATGGATCCGAGCGTGGCAATCGGGGTGTGCAGGTAGATCTGGTAGAGCGGAACGATCAGCACCTGCGCCGGCAGCAGATTGCCCGCGGTGAACAGCATCAGCACCGTGAGGTTGAACTTCCAACTGTACTGGGTGCAGCAGTACGCGACCATCGACGCGAGCAGCAGCGTCAGGACCACGCCGGGCACCGCCACCACGAGGGTGTTCAGGTAGTAGTAGCCCAGGTCGGCCTGGCTCCACATCGTCTGGTAGTTGACGAGGCTGAACCCGTTGACCGGCCAGGAGAAGTAGCCGTGCAGAGCGGTGTCGCCGTACGACCGCAGCGAGGTGAACACGGCCCAGCCGATCGGAAACAGCCACACCAGCACCATGGCGATCAAGAAGGCGTGCAGGGCTATGCGCGCCGGCCGGACTCGTTTTGGCCGCCGTACGGGCCGCGTCGGTGCTGTCGCCACCGCCACGGCGCTCATGTTGATGTCCTCATGACCCGTGTCAGGAATGTCACGATCGGGACGAGCGAGATCAGCAGCAGGACGACGGCGATTGCCGAGCCGAAGCCGACCAGGGTGGCCTCGCTCAGGCTGTTGTTCGTGATCAAGATCGAGAGGAGCTCGAGGCCGTTCTTGCCCTGGTTGATGATGAATGCGATGTCAAAGGCGCGGAGCGCCTCGATCGCGGTCACCACCACGATGACGACGTTGATTGGTGCCATCACTGGAAATACGACGTTGAAGAACGTCTGCACCTCGGTGGCGCCGTCGACTCGCGCGGCCTCCCGCAGCGATGGGTCGACGCTCTTAAGGCCCGCCAGGTACAGGATCATGATGTAGCCGATGTGCCGCCAGCTGGCGGCCACCAGCACCGCGTACAGGTTCAGGCGTGAGTCGCCAAGCCAGTCGATGAGGTGCCCGGACTTCACCAGCCCGAGAGCGTTGTTGATGAAGCCTTCGGTCGCGTAGTACTGCAGCTCCCAGATGAACCCCACGACGACAAGTGAGAGCACGACCGGCAGGTAGAAAACACTTTGATAGATGCGCGAGCCGCGGATCTCACGGTCCAGCAGCACGGCGAAGAGCATGCCCAGCGGCGTCGCGATTAAGGTCAGCCACAGGAGCCAGATGACGTTGTGCGCGAAGGCCGGCCAGAACTGCGAGTAACCGGTGAACAGGAACTGGTAGTTCTTGAATCCGACCCAGTTTTTCGCCTCGGGTACGCCGATGCCGTCCCAGTTCGTGAACGAAAGAAGCACCGAAGCGAGCGTGGGTCCCCAGACGAGGATCACGTCGAGGGCCAGTGGGATGCCCACCATCAGGGCGAGCAGGATCTTGTCGCGGCGAGTGAGCAGTGTGTAGCGCCGGCGCCGGCCAGAGATTGCGACAGCCCCCGCCTCGGGTTTCATCGCCCGGGCGGGGGCTGTTGTCGCCGTGGTGTTAGCCACGTCTAGATGATATTTGTGCGATTACTCGGGCGGAAGTTGTTCCCAGAACGTCTGCATCTGCTTCTGCAGGTTGGTGGTGTCGCCGCTCGGATTGGATAGGAACGACAGCAGGAATCCCTGCATGCCGTTGGGTCCTGAGAAGTCGGGCCGCGAGTCGCGGTCGAAGTACTGGGTGATCTTCTGGGCCTTGCTGACGATGTCCACGGCCTTCTTGGTCAGCGCCGGATACTGGCTTGTGTCCGCGTCGCTCGCGGTCGGGATGGCGCCAGGAGCGCTCTTCCAGAACGTGACCTGGGTGGATCCTTTGGAGACGAACTCCATGAACGCCTTGGCCTGACCGAGGTTCGCGCTCAGGGTTGGCGACTTCTTGCTGACCATGAACACGTCGATCGGAGCATCGAGCGCCTTCTCGGCGTCGTAGGAGCTGCCCACGTCGGGGAATGCGAAGAAGTCGAGCTGGTCGAGGTCGGCCTGGCTGCCGCTGGCCTTGAATTCGTCGGACACGAACAACCCCAGCAGGTACATCCCTGCCTGCTTTTTCAAGAGCTGGTCGGCGCCCTGCTCCCAGGTAAGACCCTTGAAGGCCGGGGAGTAGTACTGCGTGATCTCACTCCACTTCTTGAAGACGTTCGCGACCTTCGGGTCGGTCCACTTCTGGCCGTTCTGTCCGGTCAGCAGGTTGACGTGGAAGTCATACCCGTTCATGCGCAGGTTGAGGATGTCGAAGGTGCCCTGCGCCGGCCAGCCGTCCTTGTCGGCGAACGCGATGGGGATCAGCCCGTCCGACTTCATCTTTGCGCACAGCGCCTTGAAGTCGTCCCAGTTCGTCGGGATCGAATAGTTGTGCGCGGCGAACACGTCCTTGCGGTAGAAGATGGCCCACGGGTAGTAGTCGGTGGGGACGGCGTAAGCGTGTCCGTCGTTGCCTTTGACCGAGGACGCAAAACCGGCGGTGTAGTTGCCCTTCACCGCGTCCCATACGTCGTCGATCGGGGTGGCGAGTCCTTTGTCGGCGAAGAACCGCATGCGGTGGCCGGAGAACCACGTGAAGATGTCCTGCGGCGTGCCCTGCAAGTAGTTGGTGATCGTGTTCTGGAACGTGCCGTGGTCGACGACGTTCAGCGTCACATTCGTGCCGCCATTGGCCGTCTTGAAGGCGTCGACAATGGCCTGGGTGCCGGCCTTCGAGCCGGGGTCGGTGTTGTAACTGCCGATTGACATCTTGCCGCCGGTCGCGGTGATGCTGCTCGAGCCGGCGCTCGTGCTGCCGCATGCGGCGAGGAAGGCCGCGAGGCTGCCGTATCCCGCGATCTTGAGCACGTCCCGCCTCGTGAGACCGAGGTCGAGCGCGAGCTCCTGGTCCACGTAGGGCAGCGTCAGGCTGCCCGCCTGGAGCCGGTTGGCTACTCGTTTGGCTTCCCTTGAATCACCCATTGGGCTCCTCCTCTCCGTTCGTTCGTGCGGCACTTGAAGGCCAGGTTAAGGTCGCGGGTTACTGCGCACCTTTGCAGATCCGGTCAAATTTGTCAACTCGCGTCTTTCGCTTCTGCTCGGTATTGATCAAAGTTGATCGATGACGTACCATCGGGCGAAATGTTGGCGGCCGAGCGCAGGCGCCTGATC
>Ga0137395_10000643_pt1 | contig 15013 bp, 12 predicted proteins | sample czobulk216metaG_FD_108283 | JGI IMG/M metagenome (GOLD analysis project Ga0137395, IMG submission 108283) | Vadose zone soil microbial communities from Angelo Coast Range Reserve, California, USA - czobulk2.16 metaG | ecosystem: Environmental > Terrestrial > Soil > Vadose zone | place: USA...
GGGGACGGGTGGTAAGAAGAGTGGACGGTAGTGACGCCGCATGCAGGAATGGCACCTCACGACTTGAAGAAAGAAGAAGAAGCACACCTCATCACGCCAAGTCTGCGGTCGGGACAAATACAGGTTTCGATGAATAACGCAGTAACTTCGAGGTGTTGTAATAGACATACAACCGATGCCGAGGAAAAGATATTAAGCGTTCGCAATGGGGCAGCAGCCCAAAGAAGGATGCCTATGATGCTTTAGTTTACGAGGCTCGTACCGATGGAAAGAAAAGGCTCCCATGATGAGAGCCTTTGAAAATCGATGTCGTGCCGTACCCGCCGAACCCTTCGGCGCCTAGTTGCGCCTGGCGGTTCCGATAAATCAAGCCTTTACGAACTGGACGTCGAGCGTGATGGTCACCTCGTCGCCGACGAGAATGCCGCCGGTTTCGAGCGCTGCGTTCCAAGTGAGGCCGAAGTCTTTCCGATTGATCTTTGTGGTCGCCGATACTGCCACGCGGGTGTTGCCCCAAGGATCTTTCGCTGGCAGCGTTGGACCTTCGACGGCGAATACCACCTTGCGCGTGACGCCTCGAATAGTGAGGTCGCCCTCTACGGAGATTTCTCCGTCGCGGACGGGGCTGATGCGGGTCGATTTGAACGAGAGCGTGGGAAACTTCTCCACGTGGAAGAAGTCGGCGCTCTTCAGATGCGCATCGCGCTGGGCTTCGCGGGTTTCGAGTGAGGCGGCTTCGATTGCGGCCTCGACGCGTGAGTTTGTCGGTTCAGATTCGTCGAGAGTCAAAACTCCGCTGACTTTGGCGAACTGACCCTTCACGTTGGAGATCATCATGTGCTTGACCTTGAACTCGGCAACGGAATGAGAGGGATCGATGTTCCAGGTGGTGGCGGCGGCTGTTGTAAACGTTTGCGGCGTAGCCAGTGTGCTCATAGTGGGTGTCCTTTCTTCGTTTTTTAAGTTGCTTCCTTTTTAGTTGCTTCTTACTCAGTTGCTTTAGATGCGTTGCGACGATAATCGTTGCAACATATATAAATGAATAAGAATCAGCACCTCAGCGGTCCAATTTACCCGCGGTGAATTTCAGTTCACTTCGGAGCGGGCAGCCCGGAGGAGGTCAGCGAGTGCCCTAAGCCGGTCGCGTCCCAGATGGCCGAGTTGTTTGCGATGGCCTTGCTGGATCGGTTCATCGAGCCGGGAGAGCAGTTTGAGCCCTCCCGGCGTGATGCGGGCCATCACCATCCGCCGATCCTTAATTTCCCGGCAACGTGAGATCAGGCCGCGTTTTTCCAGTCGGTCGAGAAGGCGCGTAATGTCGGGATCGCGGGTTATCATGCGGCTGGCAATCTCGCCACAGGGGAGCCCTTCAGGCGCCCCGCGCAGAATGCGAAGGACGTTGTACTGCGTTGACGACAGATCCTCGGCTTTTAAAATGTGAACCAGGCCCCGAGACAGCATGTCGGTGGTGCGCAACAGTTCGAGGAAAGTGGCCTCTTCAGGAGTAGCGAGAGTGCGTTGCCTTGTCCCAGGTTGAGTCGTTTTTTTCATGCAACAGTCATAATACTCGTTGCAACGACTATTTGTCAAACCGCCCAAGCCATTTCAATTGCCGCTGCCGCTCGCGAGCTTACCGCAGCACTCTGGCCGGTCGGGCAAACTCGATCGGTCCCATCCGCCGCCGAGAGCCTGAATCAGCAGGACTGTGTTCGCCATTCGACGGCCCAAGATATTGACCTGCGTGACCTCGTTCGCGAGCGCGGCAGTTTGCGCGATGGTCACTTCAAGGTAGCTCGTGACCCCACCCTTGTAGCGAGTGATTGAAAGATCGAGTGATCGTTGTGCTGCCGCTACTGCTTCGTCCTGAACCTTGGCCTCGTTTTCCAGAATTCTCACCGCTGCCAGATTGTCTTCCACCTGTTGGAAGCCAGTCAGCACGTTCTCGCGATAGGCGGCGACTTGATAGTCATAAGCTGCGCGTGCCTGATCGTTGAGAGCGCGGCGTCTGCCACCGTCGAAGATTGTTCCCACGGCAGACAGTCCGACAGACCATAGGCCGCTTGGTCCGCTGAGCAGGGTTGTGATGCTGCCACTTTGAAATCCTCCCGAGCCTGCCAAATCGACCAGCGGGTAGTACGCTGACTTCGCAACTCCGATCTGCGCGTTGGCGGACGCTACGCGCCTCTCCGCGGCTGCGATGTCCGGACGTCTTTCCAGCAGTTCCGAGGGCACGCTGACCGGAATGTGTGGAGGCGGAGCGGTCAACGGCAGCGGCGGAAGGCTGAACTCGGCCGGAGGTTTTCCGATGAGAATTGCGACTGCATGTTCAAATTGCGCGCGCAGCACTCCAACATCAATCGCCGCCGCTCGCGTGGTTTGTAGTTGAGTCTTCGCCTGCTCGACTTCTACTTCCGAGCCAACTCCTCCATGGAAGCGGCTCTCGTTCAAATCGAGGGCCTGCTCGTACTCTTTGACCGTGGACTGCAGAAGTTGTTCTTCGGCGTCCAGACTGCGGGCCTGAAAGTAATCGACGGCCAGATCGGCGTGCATGCTCAGATTCACCGTCGCGAGGTCGGCTGCACTGGCTTGCGCCTGCTCACGGTACGACTCAACTGTTTTTCGAACTCGTCCCCAGACGTCAGCCTCGTAGGAAAGGTTGAAGGGCAGGACAAAATTGTTGTAAGTGGCTCCAGCCAAGGTGAAACTTGTAGGACTGTTTCCAGATATGAGCGTGCGAGTCGCTGATGGTCCGGCCGTCACGGTCGGATAATAATCCGCTCGATTGTAGCGGAGCGCGGCTCGCGCCTCTTGATACTGCGCCTCAGCAGCTTTCAGATTCTGGTTCGAAACATTGACTTGAAGTTCCAGCGCGTCAAGTTGCGGATCCTGAAAAATGGTCCACCAGGAACCGCCGAGATTCTGGTCATTCGGCTGTGCTGGTTTCCAATCCCCCGCCTCTTTATAGGCAGGCGGGGCCTGCACCATCGGAGGATGGTACTTGGGGCCAACGGTGCAACCAGCCGACAGGAGCACGACAAGCCCGAGTAGAACTAAACCGAGAACCTGCCCTCGGGCTTGGGCGGACGCATTCGTCCGCCTCGTGCGCCAGATTATTTCTCGAAGGCGTTTCACTTAATATCACCTGGCAATGTTGCCTGAACAATTTGAACTGCCTGTCCGGAAACAATGGAGTCGGGCGGATTAACGATGACCTGATCATTCGCCTTGACGCCCGATGCGATTTCTATCGTGTTCCCGAAATCATGTCCGGGGATCACGGGAGTGAGCACAACAGTTCCGTCCTTCACTATGCCGACCCGTAAACCTTCGGAGCGGAATATGAGAGTATTTACCGGAAGCAAGAACGTGGAGGCCTGCGTCGGCACCGCCAAGTGAACTTCCGCGTAGGAGCCCGTGAGCAGAGTGCCTGTCGGATTGTCCACATCGACTTCGATTAGCAGGGTGCGGGTGGTCGCATTGATGGCCTCGGCGGTGCGCACCAGCCTTCCCTGAAATTTACGGCCGGGAAACTCAGCCAGACTGAGGTCTGCCGTCATACCGTTTTTGATTCCTTGCGAATACTCTTCTGGAACATTTACGTAAACCCGTAACATTCCCGGTTGAACAATATGAAACAGATCCGTCTTAGTTCCGCCGCCGCTCCCGGAGTTGATGAGATCGCCGATATCCGTGTTGCGCGCCGTAATTACTCCATCGAATGGCGCATAGACTTTCTCAAAAGAGACCAGTGCGGAGTACTGCTCCACGGTGGCCTTGTCGGCTTCGACGATCGATCGATTTGCATTGTAGGTGCCCACCGCGTTGTCGACGTCTTGTTGGGCTACCGCGTTGCTCTTCAAGAGTCCCTGGTACCGCGTCTTGGTGATGGAAGCGAGCTCCAGATTTGCTTGCGCTGTGAGCAGGTTGCTGCGGGCTTGCTGGAGTTGCTGATCGACTTCCGGTGTCTCGATTAGAGCAAGGAGTTGACCCTGCTTCACGTGCGTCCCGATATCGAAATACCACTTCTTTAAATAACCATTCGTACGGGCGTAAATGGGTGAAGTGATGAACGGTTGCACATTCCCAGGAAGGATGAGTTCGTCGGCGGGCGCGGTTGCTTTGGGCGAAACGACTGACACTGCCGTCAGCGCGGCTTGATTTGTCTCCGCCTTCAGAGTGGTGCGGGCCTTGATTCGGGACCAGATGCCGGATGCCAGGAGGGCAGCAACCACGACCACGGCGATCGCCATGCCCAGCCAATGTTTGGGCGAACGCTCCCGCACCTCTACGCTAATCATTGGAAGTGAGTGTGGGAGTGAATGTTCGCTGACTCGTCTGGTGTCTTCAGTTTGAGGCTCACGTTTAGGCAACATAAATAAAACTCCAGTCGGCTTGGTTCTAGTGTTCCGGTGCTGTTTGAGCCGGATGCCGGCGCGAACCTTGCAAAACGCTGAAGAATGCCGGAACAAAAAGCAGCGTCGAAACTGTGGCGAAAATTAGTCCGCCGATCACAGCTCGGCCCAGCGGAGCGTTCTGCTCGCCGCCATCTCCTAGTCCAAGAGCCATTGGCACCATGCCGATAATCATGGCCAGAGCAGTCATCAGCACGGGCCGAAAACGCGTGAAGCCTGCTTCCAATGCGGCGCTAACCGAATCCATTCCTTCCGTCATTTTTTCGGTGGCAAAACTCACGACCAAGATGCTGTTTGAAGTTGCTACGCCCATGCACATGATGGCTCCCATGAGCGCCGGGACACTTAGAGTGGTGTGCGTTATGAAAAGGAACCATGCAATTCCGGCAAGCGCTGCCGGCAATGCCGAAATCATGATGAAAGGATCGAGCCAGGACTGGAAGTTGACTACGATCAGCAGGTACACGAGCACGATCGAGAACGCCAGGCCGCTCAGCAGGCCGATGTAGGAGGCTCGCATCGTCTGCACCTGCCCACGAACAACAACTCGAGAACCGCGCGGCAATTGCTGGCGTGTTGCGTCGATGATCTTATTGATGTCGCCGGCTACACCACCTAGGTCGCGTCCCGCAGCAGCGCCGAAGATGTCAATCACCGGGGCTACGTTGTAATGAGAAACCACAGCCATTCCCGTCCCGCGTTGCACGGCTACCAAACTGGCCATGAGTGATGGGGCAGCGGTCGGATCGGTTCCTGTGATCGGAATATTTTCTAAATTCTGCAACGTGTCTTCCCGATATTGCGGTGTCTGAGTTGCGATTTGATAGCTGACACGATTTTTTGGGTCTACCCAAAAAGTAGGTGAGGTCTGGAAACTGCCGCTCAGCGACACCAAGAGGTTCTGCGCGATGTCGTGGGCGGTGAAACCAAGTTGTTCTGCTTTGGTACGCTCGACCCGGAGGCGCAGATATGGCTCATCGAAGGGCTGCTTAATTCGCAGATCCGAAGTTCCAGAGACGTATCTCATTTTCTCGAGCAGCTTGTCCGCATAGAGCCGGTTCCCCTCCAAATCGTTCCCCACAACCTGAACATCGATAGGAGCTGGTAGGCCAAAATTCAGAATCTGGCTGACCATGTCGGCAGGCAAGAAAGCGAACGAAACACCGGGGAACTTTTTCGGGAGCGTTAGACGAAGCTGTTGAATGTAATTGTCCGTAGGATGGTGATTGGCGGAAAGCGTTACAAGAATGTCGGCATCTGATGTGCCGACCGGCGCCGAATTGCTGTAGGAGAGATTGATACCACTGTAGGGCAGGCCGATGTTGTCGATGATGTTATGAACTTCATTCGCCGGAATTTCCTTTCGAATCGACTGCTCGACCAAATCGCAAAGGTTAGCAGTTTCTTCAATACGCATTCCGGTTGGAGCGCGCATGTGCAGCTTGAGCGTGCCACTATCGACGCTAGGAAAGAAATCCCGGCCCAGCCACGGAATCAGAATTGCCAGAGAACCGAGACAAGTCGCGAAGAATGCAATTAGGAAAGCCCGCCGGTGATGGAGACAAAGCTCCAGCAGACTGCGATAGCTGCCGCGAAATTTCGCGAAGTCCTCTTCAAATCGCCTCTGGAATCGCACGAATGGATTGCGGCTTACGAAATCTGCACTTTCCTTTTTCTCTCCTCGCAACAAATACTTGGCCATGGTTGGGACGATGGTCCGCGAGAGCAAATAGGAAGCCAGCATGGCAAAAACTACTGCTTCAGCCAGCGGCACGAACAGGTATCGTGCGACGCCGGACAACAGGAACATGGGAGCAAACACAATGCAGATCGAAAGCGTGGACACGAATGCGGGTGTCGCGATCTGAGACGCGCTGTCCAGGACAACCTCGTCCATGCCCTTCTCGGGTTCTGCCTCCCGATTGCGATTGATATTCTCGACCTCGACTGTGGCGTCGTCGACCAGGATGCCGACCGCGAGAGCGAGTCCACCGAGGGTCATGATGTTGATCGTTTCTCCGATCGCGCTAAGCGCAATGATGGAACTCAGAATCGCCAGGGGGATTGAGGTGGCGATGATCACGGTGCTCCGCCAACTGCCCAGGAAAGTGAGAATCATGAAAGCGGTCAGGCAAGCGGCAATCAGAGTTTCCCTAACCACTCCGCTGATCGCGCCACGAACAAAGATCGACTGATCGGCCAGCGGTACTATCTGTAGCTGGGGCGGAACCGTCAACTTAATTTGGGGGAGGAGGGCTTTGATGCCCGAGATGACATTCAGCGTTGACGCGTCTCCTGCCTTTTGAATCGTCAGCAATACCGAGCGCTGCCCGTTGACGCGCACGATATTAGTCTGCGGGGGAAAGCCGTCGCGTACCCATGCCACGTCCTTGACGTAGATCGTAGTTCCGCCAATCGTCTTGATCGGAATTCGGTTCAAGTCTGCAATCGTCTGCGGGGCTGCGTTGGGAATGGAAACATCGTATTCTTTGGCGCCGATCTTCGAGGTTCCTGTGGGCAGGATCAGATTTTGCACGCTGATCGCATTAACTACATCCAGCGCCGACAGTCCCTTCGACTGCAACGCGGTCGTATTCAGATCAACTTGCACCTGTCGCTGTTTGCCGCCATATGGATAAGGCACCGACGCCCCAGGCACGGTAATGAGCTGGGTCCGAATGAAATTGAGACCATAGTCATTGAGTTCTTGCTCTGACAGATTCTGTCCCGACAGAGCCAACTGAAGGACGGGCACACTCGATGCGCTATAGGCAAGAATGAGCGGCGGCGTCGATCCCGCAGGCAACTGCTTGAGTTGGGTCTGAGAAACCGCCGTAATCTGTGCAATACCCCGTTGAATGTTTGCGGTTGGCTGCAGGAAGACTTTAACAACCGCGATTCCATTGAGCGACTGCGACTCGACATGTTCGATGTTGTCGACGGTGGTGGTGAGAGATCGCTCTGTAATGCTAACGATCCGGTCGCTCATGTCCTCAGGAACGAGACCGTTGTAGGTCCAAATAATGCTTACAACCGGAATATCGATGGTCGGAAAGATGTCGGCTGGGGTGCGAAAGATCGCGAGCCCGCCCATGATCAGGATGAGTAGAGACATCACCACGAATGTGTAGGGCCGCCGTAATGCCAGTCGAACAATCCACATAAAATTTCTTTCTGTTTGTTAATTACCGATTCGTTAACTACCTGCTGTCCTTAGCTACCGACGCTCAAGCCGCCATTGCTAGACTGCGCTTTGCATTCAAAGACCGGCTCATGAGCTTCCTGAGTTTTGCTCGTGCGCGCGCGAGCTGGGCCTTCACTGTCCCTTGTGCTACCCCCAGAACCTGCGCTGCTTCGCTCGTGCTCAATCCATCCAGCTCACGCAACTGGAATGCGTTACGTAATGGAGGCGAGAGGTGGGCCATGAATCGTAGGATATTTCTGTGCAGTTCGGAGAAGCGGCTCTCATCTTCCGGACTCGGCCCCTGGCCGGCCAATCGCTCTGCAAGGCTATATGTCTCTTCATCACCGAATCGCTCATCAAGAGACAACTGTTCGTAACGTGGCCGTCTTCGCAATTGCATACGCGCAGAATTGGAGACAATGGCGCTTACCCATGTCGACATTTGTGCCTCGCCCTTAAATTGGTCGAGATGTTTGTAAGCAGACAGGAGTGCATCCTGAACGGCATCTTCGGCGTCGGCCGCGTTGCTCAGCTGTCGGAAAGCCGCCCTGTAAAACGAGGGGATATAGCGCGCTAGAACGTCCTGCATTTCCCGAGCTCTTGCTTCGGGGACATGGAGATTGACGGGTTGTTCGGTGCCGATGGATGTCTCTGCGGCTTGCATGTGGTCTTGCCTCCTCGTACCCAGGGAAAAGCACGCCGCTTTCCAATCATCCGCCAGCTGACTTAACTGCTTGTTTTCAGCGGTATGAATCAACTGAATACTTGGGGATGGGTTATGAGCACTCTTTACGGAGGGCCTCAGGTCGACACGATGTCCGCATTTCGACACTCTGCGAATTTCAACAGTTGGGCGATGAAGTTGGCAGGAGTCAACGAAGCGATAAACGATAAATTGGAAAGTGCGATGGAGGGCCGGGCGTCCCCGCCTGGCAGTACGGGCGAGGACGCCCGTCGCTCTACTATCAGCTGCGGTGGGGTCCCACGATACCAAACTCAGCGGCTCTTGCGCGGCTCCGAAAACAGCGACTGCGGCAGTTGCGCTTACTATGAGGCTCAGCAAGGGTGCACGAGACCGTCCGATCAAAATCCTTGACTGCGTCGCGATTCAGCATGAACTCGACGGCCAGCGGCCTAACTACTTGAACAAAATCTTAGCCATCATCCCTTTATCCTCGTGATTGAGCAGATGGCAATGAAACACCGCCATGCCCTTGATGATTGGGTTCGTGAAGTCCACGATAACGTCAACGGTTCCGCCAAACGGAACGTTCACGGTATCCAGCCATGCAGGATGCGGGAGCGGAACGCCGTTCTCCGCATAGGCGAGGAAGTGCACCTGGTGTATGTGGAAAGGATGCAGTTCGCCAGTTCGATTGACAATACGCCAATGCCGATAAGTGCCTACGCGGACGCTTGTCATCGGACTCTCATCCATCGCAAACTTGCGGCCGTTGATGTAAAAGCCATTCTTGTCCTCGGTGAAGATGGCAGTGAAGCTCGGAGCAACCTTCTTGAGAGGCTCAACGTCAATCTGCTTGTGAATCGGCGGACGCCCATCGACAGCATGCGCCCGTTCGCGCACTGCATTTGTATTGGATTGTCCGGAACCGGCTTGCACCAGATCTGCAAGCACCATCTCCGGATTCGGATCCCCGACCGGCCCCGTATTTACACAAAGCGTGCGTAGGGCACTATGCGTTCCAGGCGGCGGACCGGTAACGATCGCTTCGAGACGTCCCGCAGGCGCCACAAGCAGGTGATTGGTCGTGCGTGTCGGGCTTTTGGGTTCGTGATACGCGAGTGGCATGCCGTCAAGCGCCACGACTTCAAATGTCTCTCCATCAAGTTGCAGATCTAAATAGCGATCCGCCGATGCGTTCACCACGCGCCAGAACTGCCGCTCTTTAGGCGCAATCTCAATTCGCGGGCGAACCGCGCCATTCACGGTAAAGATTTCCTCGACCGCCTCCGCTTCGCCCCCACATCCTTTAGATGGGATTTCAACATCGCCCCTGAGTTCGGCAGCATTCAGATCATGATCAATGGAGCGGCCCCGCACCACGATTACACGTTCCCGGAGGCTTTCAACTTCGGGGACATAACGTTCCAGTCCCTCGATGACGATGGCGCCGGACATTCCGTCCAATACTTGCCGATGACTTTCGCCATGGGGATGAGTGTGGTACCAGAACAGGCCCGGCGGATGATCCCGCGGAATCTCGACAACATAATGAAGAGCTTCGCCCGGCTTGGCGATCATGGTGAGCACATCATCCTGAGGGGCGTTCGGCGATACGGTGAGCCCATGAAAATGCAGGTTTGTCATGTCCATGCATCGATTCACCGCACAAGTCTCTCGGGACTTTACAGGAAGATCATTGATGTAGGTAATTTTGAGAACATCACCAGGGGAAGCACGGATTACAGGAGCCACCGTTGCACCGTCGAATGCGAAGGCATCGCGGCCATTTTCGTTCACCGCATGCAGCGTCAGAGATACTACGTGATTCGTCGCTCGCACCTGTGGAGGCTCAGGCAACGAAATAGTCTGGGCGGCGCTGCACAGATGAGCCAGAATGATCTGTACACCGATGATCTGCACGCCTATGAGCAGTAAGATTCTAGCCATAATCACAATTCATCTTTCTCTTTCGCCGTGGCTGCGCTCGCTTCAACCCAACGACGCTTCGACCAACGACGCTTCGATACACGGCGCTCTGATACAAAGGGACACAAGCGTCACGGATGCAGATTTGTAACTATGAGTTGTTCAAGTCAGCCGCACTACCAGGCTCAAACTGTCCGAAGATCAGCGGGCACATCGAATGGCCGCATCGACACGCGATTTCCACGTCTTTGCTACCTGCATCACGGCACGCATCTCCGCAGTACCGTTCTCCCTTTGGTACATCACAAAGGCATGGGATGTGCGCACACTTTCTCGTCTTCTGATTTGCCATAAAATGATTCGCCATAACAGCTCCGTCCTCCCATGTTAAATTCGTTCCTCATTACTAAAGCACAGCCGTAACGCACTGCAATTGTTGACGTAGCCCCATTCCGAATGAGCCTGAGGGGCTACTCTCGGTGCGGCTGCTCAAAGTTCCGCTCTCGGGGCTACGTCCGGTTTGGTCGATTGCATGCACCTCTCCAAACGCTCCAATCGTCGCGGGTCGATACTAAGTCCAAGATTCTTCAGGATCGTTTGGTTAGGTGGCGAAGAAGACCAACTTTCAAGAGTGTCGATAGCTTGATAGGGAGTCAACATTTGGACAGAGTCGAGTGCGTGGGAGAAGGGCTGCGCTATTATGTTCTCCGTTCAGTTTCGCTAAGAGCGAGTTTGGTGGGAGCGAGGCGAAGCGGCTATGGCCCTGCATAGATGGCGTGCAGTCGTTCCGTGTTTGACTGGCGGCATCGCGCTCGCATGCTTTTCGCGAGGCGCATGCTTTTACCCGATGCTTCCCACCAAAATCGAGGGCGCTGAATGAAGCCTGCCACCACCACTCCCGCACCGGCACCGATGGTGTTTGTCGTTGATGACGATGCCTTGGTCCGTGCCGCCATTCAAGGCATGCTGAAGTCGGTTGGCTTGCGTTCCGAGACCTTCGAGACGCCGCAAGAATTCCTCAGCACTAAGCGGCCGGAGGGGCCAAGTTGCCTGGTTCTAGACGTGAGGCTTCATGGAGTCAGCGGTCTGGACTTTCAGCGCCAGTTGGCGGATGCGGGCGTCCAGATTCCCATTATCTTCATCACCGGGCATGGGGATATTCCTATGAGTGTGAAGGCAATGAAATCCGGAGCGGTGGAGTTCCTGACCAAGCCCTTTCGAGACCAAGACCTGCTGGACGCGATCCACCAGGCTTTGGATCGGGACCGAGCGATACGTCAACAGCAGCGTGAACTTAAAGACTTGCATGAGCGCTACGAGTCGCTCACTCCACGCGAGCGCGAAGTCATGGCATTGGGGGTTTCGGGCATGCTTAACAAGCAAATAGCTTTCGACCTTGGGACCAGCGAGATCACGGTGAAGATTCAGCGCGGGCAAGTGATGCGGAAAATGCAGGCTGAATCGCTAGCGGACTTGGTTAGAATGGCGACGAAGCTGGAGGTTCCGCCCGGCAAGAAAGAGCCCGGGAGTGCGGGAAAGGGCGGCGAATGAAAGTCCTTTCCAAACTCCAACGCTATGGCTTGGCGATAATTTCCTGTGGAGTCGCGCTAGCACTGGCGGGGCCTATCGATGCCCCTTCGTCGTGTTTCCTCCTCGCCGTTACGGTAAGCGGCCTATTCGGAGGCTTGGGGCCGAACCTCTTATCGGTTGCTCTCTCCGCTCTAGCCTTCGCCTACTTCTTTCTGGGCAGGCCATCTCCTCCAGCCCGAGAGTCGACTAGCTTATTGCGATTTGCGGCCTTTCTGGCGGCGATTTTGTTGGTCACCGTGTTAATGGAGATAAAACGGCGCGCTGAGGAGTCCCGCAGTCGCTCGGAAGAGGCGCTACGCCAGGCGCATGCGGAGTTGGCGCACGCGAATCGGGTGACCACTATGGGAGAGCTGACTGCTTCCCTGGCGCACGAAGTGAATCAACCCATCGCTGCCGCGGTCACCGACGCGAACACCTGCCTGCGCTGGCTTGCGCGCGATCATCCAGACGTCGAAGAGGCGCGAGAGGCTGCCATGCGAATGGCCAAAGATGCAACCCGCGCGGCAGAGATTATCAGCAAGGTGCGCCAGGTCTTCAAGAAGGGCGCTCAGCAGCGGGAATTGGTCGATGTTAACGAAATTATTCGAGAGATGATCGTGCTTCTACGCAAGGAGCTTTCCAGTCAGAGCATAGCAGTCCGGACGGAATTGGCCGCGGATCTTCCCAAACTCATGGGAGATCGCGTTCAACTGCAGCAGGTGCTGATGAACCTCATGGTTAACAGCATCGACGCCATGAAGAATGTTGAGGGAAAACGGGAGCTAGCTATCAAGTCGCAGCGGGCGCAGGACGAGGACGAGGACGAGGACGAGCAACTAACGATGTCGCTTAGTGACACCGGTGTGGGACTGCCACCTCAACAGGCGGACCATATCTTCAACGCGTTCTTTACCACGAAGACCGACGGAACCGGCATGGGGCTTCGGATCAGCCGTTCCATCGTGGAATCGCATGGCGGCCGCTTATGGGCTACCGATAATCATCCGCGGGGGGCAATCTTTCACCTTACGATACCCACCAAAATCGAAGCGCATGAATGATGCCCGCGGATGATTCCTCACATACCAAAGTATGATTGTGCACTTCGTGGCGCGCTGCTAACTTTTTCCTATGGCCACTCAAGAAAAAACCAAACTAGTTGCGGTTGTCGATGATGACGAACTGATGCGCAGCGCATTGCAAGGCATGCTGAAATCAGTTGGATTGCCTTCTCAAGCATTTGCCTCTGCGGAGGAATTCTTGAATTCCGGCCAACAGCGCCAGACCGCATGTCTGATTGCGGATATCCGCATGCCCGGAATGTCCGGTCTGGAATTGCAGGCCCAGTTGAATGCCGAGCATTGTAGGATTCCGACCATCTTTATCACAGCGCACGGCGACACAAAAATGCGGATGCAGGCATTGAGAGCAGGCGCTGTAGAGTTCCTGGCAAAGCCTTTCGACGATGAAGCCCTGCTCGGAAGCGTTCGAGCAGCTCTGGAGAATTGAATCCGATAAACAAGAATGCACACGCGCGCCAGGAGGTTCTGTGGGAGCTTTCGAGAGATTCGGATGTGGACAAGTTTCTGATGAACGCAGGTTCGAGCAGGTTATTGGCAACAGTCCTGCGCTGGAAGCAGTGCTCGACCAGGTTGAACGCGTGGCGCCTACGGATTCCACGGTTCTTATTCACGGAGAAACAGGCACCGGCAAAGAGCTGATCGCGCACGCGATTCACAACCTCAGCTCCCGGTGCGGGCGGCTGTTCGTGAGGTTGAATTGCGCTGCCATTCCGCTGGATTTGCTGGAGAGTGAGCTTTTTGGCCATGAAAAGGGCGCGTTTACCGGGGCCATCGCGCAAAAAATTGGCCGTTTCGAGCTGGCCGACAAAGGCACTCTTTTCCTCGATGAGATTGGTGATATCCCGGCGGCCTTGCAGCCCAAACTGCTGCGTGTTCTGCAAGAACAGGAATTCGAGCGGCTAGGAAGCACGCGGACTCATCAGGTGAATGTCCGGCTCGTCTCTGCCACCAATCGGGATCTGACGGAGATGGTGAATCGAGCCGAATTTCGCAGCGACCTTTACTACCGTCTTAATGTGTTTCCCATCCTGCTGCCACCATTGCGTGAGCGACGCGAAGACATTCTGGCTCTGGTGTCGCATTTCGTCCAGATATTTGGCCGCCGGATGGGCAGGGAGATCGAAGAGATTCCTCCGGAAACTATGTCGGCGCTTAGCTCATATCAGTGGCCGGGAAACATCCGCGAGTTGCAGAACCTGATCGAACGCGCCGTGATCCTTTCAAACCACGGCGTACTGCCCAATCCGTTGCCGCCGGACGGGAGTCAGAGCGTCCCCATCGCTTTCGTTCCCGCTCCCGCTGCCACGCCTGCGGTTACTCTCAAGGACTCGGAACGCACCCTCATTACGCGCACGCTTGAGGCTGTGGGGTGGGTGATCGGCGGTCCCAGAGGCGCTGCCGCAAAACTTGGGTTGAAGCGCACCACTTTGATTCACAAAATGCAGAAGCTGGGGATTTCCCGGCCGGTTCTCCGAGGCGTCTCTGATGGGACCGTCTCAGATGGGACGAGAGCACCAAAGGAACTACACCCGCTTCCGCAATTTTAGCGGAATCCCAACCCGCGGGAAAAGTATTCGCTCAAGTGGACTGGCACATGCCGAGTTCGCAGCGCGTCTTCTGCCATGGCAGGTTTACCGGGGTACCGCAAATGTAAAAAATTTGTCAAACTTCCACCGACTGCGCGAAAAGTGGAATAAGAACGTTGTATGTTCAGTTATCCCTGGGTTAGGTTGACGTAATCCCAACCTCAGCGTCAGTAACCAAGAAAGACGATCTACAATTTAAGAAGGTGGCCGTTTATGGGTCAAGTCGTCACTCCGCTTAGCTCGGCCAGATCGGCAGATCCGATGAGCTTCGAACAACCAATGGGCAGAATTCTCGTAGTCGAGGATGATCCCTCCGTTCAGAAGGCGCTAAAGCGCATGTTCGAGAGCGAAGGCTATACCGTAGAGGTGCAAGCGAATGGGCAATCGGCGCTGGAGAGTTTTCAGGCGGCTCCGCCAGCGGTGATCATTCTCGACCTTCGCTTACCCAAGCTGTCGGGAGGCGATTTGTGCAAGCTCATCAAGGCTCAAGCGCCGTCATTGCCGATCGTGGTTTTAAGCGCTACCAGTGACGTGTCCGACAAGGTTCTACTGCTTGAGTTGGGAGCCGA
>Ga0137395_10000644_pt1 | contig 15012 bp, 5 predicted proteins | sample czobulk216metaG_FD_108283 | JGI IMG/M metagenome (GOLD analysis project Ga0137395, IMG submission 108283) | Vadose zone soil microbial communities from Angelo Coast Range Reserve, California, USA - czobulk2.16 metaG | ecosystem: Environmental > Terrestrial > Soil > Vadose zone | place: USA...
CGAGCTCAAGCGCCGGCAGCAGGACAGCTCGGTCACCCTGCTCGAGAAGGAGCCTGCCTGCGGGCTCCACGCGAGCGGGCGCAACAGCGGCGTCCTCCACGCGGGCTTCTACTACTCGGCCGATACCCTCAAGGCACAGCTGACCCGCGAGGGTAACCGCCAGCTCGCCGCCTACTGCAGCGAGCGCGGCCTGCGAATCGATCGCTGCGGCAAGCTCATCGTCGCCAAAGACGCGGACGACCTCCCGGGCCTGGAGGAGCTGCAGCACCGTGGCAACGCCAACGGCGTACCGCTCGAGGTCCTATCCGTGGACGACGCCCGGCGCCTCGAGCCGCTGGCGCGCACGTACGAATGGGCGCTGTTCTCCCCCACTACCGCAACCGTCGATCCCGCCGAAGTCGTCGGGTCCCTCGTGAGGGACGCGCGTGCGGCAGGGATCGTGATCCTCACCGGCGCGGCCTACCAGGGACGCGCGGGAAGAGGGAGTGTGCTTACGTCAGTGGGCACGATCGACGCCGGGTACATCGTGAACGCCGCCGGGCTGTATGCCGACCGTGTGGCCCGCGACTTCGGGTTCTCGGAGCGCTATCGCATCCTGCCGTTTCGCGGACGCTACCTGGTCGCTTCCCCCGGCGGCTTGAGCGTGCGGACCCACGTGTACCCCGTGCCGGCACTCGCGAACCCGTTTCTCGGCGTGCACGTCACGCGCAGCGTGGACGGCTCCGTGAAGATCGGTCCCACCGCGACGCCCGCGTTGTGGCGGGAGCACTACAGCGGCTGGCGCAATTTCAAGCTCGGGGAGTGCCTTGCGATCGCCGCCAGGGAGCTGGGGATGCTCGTGCGCGACGACTTCGGGTTCCGCCGCCTGGCCCTGGCGGAGCTGCGCGCGTACGGGCGCCGGGCACTGGTGCGCCGCGCGGCGGCGTTGGTCGATGGCGTGCGCCCGGCCCGGTTCCGCCACTGGGGATCCCCGGGGATCCGCGCCCAGCTGTTCGATGTGCGCGAGCGCCGCCTCGAGATGGATTTCCGGTACGAAGGGGACGACCGCTCGTTCCACGTGCTCAACGCCGTCTCACCCGCGTTCACGTGCGCGCTGTCGCTGGCCGAGCATCTCGTGCAGCGGATCGACGAGCGGCTCCGCGCGGTGGCCACCGCGACATGACGACCGCCGCACGCGCGCCGACGCTGACGCAGAAGGCGTCGCTCACGGTGGTCGCCTACGGGCTCGAGTACGGTGCCAAGCTGGCCGTGGGTCTCGTCATCACGCCCATCCTGGTGAGCCGTCTCGGCCAGGTGCTGTACGGTGTGTTCGAAATGCTCGGCCGCCTGACCAGTTATGTCGCGCCGGTGGCCGGCCGCCCGCCGGAGGCGTTACGCCTCGTGGTCGCCAGCCGGCAGGCGGCGCACGACCCCGGCGCCGAGCGGCGGGCCGTGGGCGGCGCCCTGGTGGTGTGGCTGGTGTTCCTGCCACTCGCGACCGCCGTGGGCGCGGTGCTCACCTGGTATGCGCCGACGCTGGCAGGCGTCGCGCCCGAGCTCGCGGGGACCGTGCGGCTCGCGTGCGCCGCGCTGCTCGGGGCCGTGCTGCTCGGCGGCCTGCTCGCCGTGCCGGAATCCGTGCTGTTCGGCATGAACCTCGGCTACAAGCGCATGGAGTTGCAGGCGGGGCTGAGCGTCGTGGGTGGTGTCTTGACCGCGGCGGCGGCGTACGCCGGGCTGGGACTCGCCGGGGTCAGTGGGGCGCAGCTCGCGATCGCCGCCATCACCGGCGTGTGCTACTGGGGCATCGCGCGCGCCTACCTCTCCTGGTTCGGGGCCGAGCGCCCCACGCGATCCGACATCCGCGCCCTGTTCGCGATGAGCGGCTGGCTATCGCTCGGCGACCTGATCGCCAAGCTGCTGCTCGCCAGCGACCTCGTCATTCTCGGTGTCATGCGCTCGCCGTCCCTCGTCACGACCTACGTCCTGACGAGCTACGCCGCGCGCGCGGCCGTGAACCTCCACAGCGCCGCCGTCGCCGCCGCCATGCCGGGACTGGGCGGCCTCATCGGCCGGGGCCAGTTCGCCTGGGCCGCGCTGGTGCGCCGCGAGATCCTCGGGCTCACCTGGCTGTTCGTCACGGCCGTCGGCGCAACGATCCTTTTGTGGAATCATTCCTTCGTGGCCCTCTGGGTCGGATCGGGCCAATGGGCCGGCCCCACCGTGGATCTGCTCATCGTGCTCGCCGCGGTGCAAACCGCCTTCATACGCACCGACTCGAGCATCATCGACGCCGCCTTGTACCCGTGGAGCCGCGTCCGCGTAGGCGCCGTCGCCGCCGCCCTGACGTTGGCCGGAATGGTCGTGCTGACGCGCTGGTGGGGGCTACCCGGACTGTGCCTCGGCATCCTCGCCGGCCGCGCCGTCCAGACCGTCCTCTACCCGCGGCTGGTGCGCGCCTCCCTGCAGGGGGTCGAGCCTGAGCGGCTCTGGTCGACCGCGCGGCCGCTGGCCGCGATGGCGCTGGTGTTTGCCGCGGCGACGGCGCTCGGCAGCCGCATCGTGGCGCCCGGGTGGGTGGCGTGGGCCGGGGGCGTGGTGCTGAGCCTGGCGCTCGCCGCCGCCATCGCGTTCGTGGCCGGACTGGCGCCCGACGCGCGTCGCGCCGTGATCGCACGGGCGCGCGCGATCGTGGATCGAAGCCGGTGACGACACCCGTGCTCCGCTACCGCGAGACCGCCGGACTCCCCAAGCTGGCGTGGCTGGCCACGACGTCCCGCGAGGCCGGGGAAGTGCTCGTCTACCACGGCCCGGCTGTAGAGCGTACGCCGGAATGGATGGTCGAGGGCGTGTGGGACGACGAGTTCCGGCTCGGCGCGTTCCACCGCAGTGCGCACTTCTTCGGCAGCGGGATCCGCATCGAGGACGGGCAGGTGCACTTTGTCCCGTCGAGCGCGCCCGTGAACCGGCTGTTGTACTGCATCCACCAAGACCGCATCCTGGTCTCGAACAGCCTTGCCCTGCTGCTCGCCTACACCGGTGCCACGCTCGACCCGGCGCACGATTATCGGGCGGAGACCTATGCCATCCGGCAGGGCGCCGGCCGCTACCCGCGCGGCTTCTTCGTCGTGCACCCGGAGATCCGCACGTTCTATCAGCTGTACGACGAGAGTCTGGTGCTCGCCGGTGGGGAGCGGACCTTTCAGTCCCCGCGGCCGAGGCTCGAGGTCTCATCCTTCGACGACTATCGCACGGGAGTGACCGAGGCCCTCCAGCGCCTGCGCGCCAACTACGCGAGCGCGGAGCGGCGGCACTCGATGACGGCGTTCGCGACCATCTCCTCGGGGTATGACTCGGCCGCCAGCGCCGCGCTTGTGGCCCCGCTGGACATTGCCACGTGCTACACGAACCGTCGCTCGAACTCCCACATCCCGTGGTGGCTCAGCCCACGCGCGGGCACGGACGACGGGAAGCCCATCGCCGACCTGCTGCGCCTGCGGACGGCCTACGTCGACGCGCGGCACTCCCGCGTCACCGAGGACGAGCTGTACTACCTGGCGCCGGGCTGTGCCCCCACCATGACGGTGCTGCACTCGCTCACCCGCGATCTCGAGCGCCGTGGCGGCGCGGCCGTCCTGTTCACCGGATTTCAAGGGGACGAGGTGTGGGATCTGAATCCCTGGGAGCGCGCCTATCAGGAGGCCGGCGTGCTGCGCGGCGACACGACCGCGTTGATGCTGACGGAGATCAGGCTGCAGTGCGGCTTCATCAACATCGCGGTGCCGTCCCTGCTCGCCCGCTCGCTGCAGCAGATTGCGGCGATGGCGGCCTCGCCCGAAATGGCGCCGTGGCGGCTGGGGAACGGGTACGATCGCCCGATCCCGCGGCGGATCCTTGAGACCGCGGGCGTGCCCCGCGCGCTGTTCGGTGCCCGCAAGAAGGCGGTGGTCGAACGGCGCATCTACCCCGTCAATCCGGCCCTGCGCCGCCAATTCTTCGCGTATCTGCGGGACCACTATGGGTGCTCGGCGGGGTTCGTCTACCTGCACGGGGTCGTGAATCAGCTCGTGTACCCGTTCGTCAGGGCCTGGCATCTGATGCGCAAGGTGTTGTTCGGCATCGAGCCGCCACCCACGCCGCGGGCGTACGTGTGGAAGCGCTACGACTTCGCCTCCGTCATGTTCGTGTGGGCCGCCGGGACGTTGAGCGGCCGGCTCGCCGCCGTGCTGCGGGCGAGCGGCGTCACGCGACACCCACCCCGAGCGCGCCGGCGGTCGGATCCGAAGACGGCGCAAGAAACGCCCCGGAGCAGCGCCTCGCCGTGATCAAGCGCCTGATGGACGTCGTGCTTTCGGGCGTAGCGCTCGTGGTGGTGAGCCCGCTGCTCGCGCTCGCGGCGCTCGGCATCTGGCTCTCGGACAAGGGCCAGATTTTCTACCGGGCCCGGTTAGCGGGACGTGAGGGGCGTCCGTTCACAATGTACAAGCTGCGGACCATGCGGGTGGATCACGGGGCGTTCCGGAGTGTCATCACGGCCGACCACGACCCCCGGGTGTTCCGGTTCGGCGGGTGGCTGCGCCGCGCCAAAGTCGACGAGCTCCCGCAGCTCATCAATATCCTGCGGGGCGAGATGTCCATCGTGGGCCCGCGACCCGAGCACCCGCGCATCGTCGACCAGTATTACGCACCCGAGCACCGCCGGCTGCTGCGGGTCCGCCCCGGCCTGACGAGCCCCGGCACGCTGTACGATTATGCCCACGGGGACGCGATCGTCGGGCGCGCCGATCCGGAGCGGGCCTATGTCGAGCGCCTGCTCCCGCTGCGGCTGGCGCTCGACCTCGTGTACGTGGACCGCGCGTCCCTGGCGTACGACCTTGCCCTGATTGGGCGGACCGTGGCGCTCATCGTCGCCGTCGTGTGCGGCCGGCGCCGGTTCGCCGAGCCGCCGGAGATGGCCGAGGCGCGCCGGATCCTGAGCGCCAGCGGCGAGTCTGTTCCTACCCGTAACACCGCGACCGCGTAGCTGTAAGGGAGTTGCGACATGAGGGCCCCCCGTCGCTCGGGGAGCCCGATGGAACGCTATAGACCAGAGTAGGTTAGTGGCGACCGTTGTGCGCACGCCACATGCAGGGATCCGTGTCAGTGCCAACCGCCTACATGACCCTGCCCCGTTCGAGGCTGCTCGCGCCGCTGTCGCTGGTCGCCATCCTGCTGGCCCTTACCACCTGCCACGACAGTCAGGGACCTCGCTCCCCCACCGATGTGGGGCGGGCCTCGGTGCCGATGATGGCCGCGGCCGTGTCAAACGCCGTCACCCTCGTAGGGACCGGCAACATCGCGCGCTGCGACCGCACCAACGACGAGGCGACGGCCGCCATCCTGGACACGATCGCAGGGACCGTATTCGCGCTCGGTGACGGCGCCTATCCGAACGGCACGCCGACGGCCTATCAGAACTGCTACAACGCGAGCTGGGGCCGCCACAAGACGCGCACTTACCCGGCGACGGGGAACCACGACTACGACTCGAGCGCCACGGCAACAGGGTACTTCGGCTACTTCGGCGCCGCTGGGGGAGACCCCACCAAGGGCTATTACAGCTACGATCTCGGCGCCTGGCACGTCATCGTGCTGAACAGCAACTCGAGCTTCGTCGCGACGGCGTTGGGCTCGCCGCAGGAGACGTGGCTCAAGACCGATCTCGCCGCGACGACGAAGCAGTGCGTGCTGGCGATGTGGCACTCCCCGCGCTTTTACTCGACCACGGCCGCCACGTTCACGCCGACGGCAACAGTGAAGCCGTTCTGGGACGACCTCTACGCCGCGCACGCCACCCTCATCGTCAATGCGCACATGCGCGACTACGAGCGGTTCGCGCCCCAGACGTCCGCGGGTGTGGCCGATCCGGTGGCCGGGATCCGCGAGTTCGTCGTGGGTACGGGAGGCGAGGGGCTCGACGCCGCCAACACGCTGATCATCGCGAACAGCGAGGCGCGAATCAGCGGCGTGTACGGTGTCTTGAGGCTCACGCTGGGCGACGGGTCGTACTCCTGGCAGTTCGTGCCCGTCGCGGGCCAGACGGCGACCGATGCCGGCAGCGGTACGTGCCGCAATGTCCCCCCCCCGCCGCCACCGCCAGGACCATCGGTCAACGCCGGCCCGGATCTCACCGCGCGCGTCGGCGACACGGTGCGACTCTCGGTCTCGTTCAGCGACTCGGCGCCGAATGCGGCGCCGTGGGCGTACACGATCGCCTGGGGTGACGGCGCATCCGCGACGGGGAGCACGAGCACCACCGGCGCCTCCATCACCGCGGCACACCTGTACACGACGGCCCGACTCGACAGCGTGCGGGTGACGGTGACCGACGCGAGTGGCGCGTCGCGATCGGATTCCCTCTCGGTCCGAGTCGCGCTCTCCGGCACCCCGGTCCTGCTCATCGCGGGCGACATCGCCACCTGCGGCATCACCGGGAGCGCCCAGACCGCCGCCCTGCTCGATGGTCTGGTCGGCACCGTCCTGACCGCCGGCGACAACGCGTATCCCAACGGGGCGGTGACGGACTATGCCAACTGCTACGCGCCGACGTGGGGCCGGCACAAGAGCCGCACATACGCGGTGATCGGTAACCACGACTACGGGCTCGGCAACGCGGCCGCGACGTGGGCCTACTTCGGCTCCGCCGCCGGCGACAGCGGCAAGGGCTATTACAGCTTTGACCTCGGGACGTGGCACGTCATCGTCCTGAACAGCAACTACCAGTTCCTCGGGACGGATGTCGGCACGCCGCAGGAGCAGTGGCTCAAGGCCGATCTGGCCGCCGCGACCGGCAAATGCGTGGTGGCCGCGTGGCACCTGCCTCGGTTCTACTCGTCCACGTCCACCCCGCTCTTCGCCGGCACCGCGACCAAGGCCTTCTGGGACGATCTCTACGCCGCGCATGCCGATCTGATCATCAACGGTCACATGCACGACTATGAGCGCTTCGCCCCCACCGACCCTCTGGGCAACCTCGACCTGGCCAACGGCATCCGGGAGATGATCGTCGGCACCGGCGGTGGCGGGCTCGACGCCACGAACACGTTCTTCTGGCCGAACAGCCAGGTATACATTCCGGGCGTCTATGGCGTGCTGAAGCTCACGCTCAACGCAGGCTCGTACACGTGGCAGTTCGTGCCCGTTGCGGGGCAAACCGCGACCGACTCCGGAACCACCGCGTGCCACAACGCCCCCCCGCCGACCAACCACCCCCCCACCGCGGTGGCGGGCGGGCCGTACTCTGGGAGCGAAGGCACGGCCATCAGTCTCGACGGCAGCGCCTCTTCGGATCCGGACGGCGACGCCATCACGTACGCCTGGAGCTTCGGCGACGGCGCGACGGGCACGGGAGTGCGGCCCAGCCATACCTATGGCGACAACGGGTCCTATACGGTGACGCTCACGGTGACCGACGCGTACGGTGCGGCGAGCGCGCCGGCCACCGCGAGCGTGACCATCGCCAACGTGCCGCCAGTCGTGGCGGCGAGCGCGCAGAGCGCGACGGCCGGCGCGAGCTTCACATTCAGCGCCACCTTCTCGGACGCCGGCGTGAACGACGGCCCGTGGGCCTACACCATCACCTGGGGTGACGGCTCGCCCCCGACGACGGGGACGGACACCAGTCAGGTCACCGCGATCACCGCTGCCCACAGCTACGCCGCCGCGGGCACCGACACCGTGCTCGTGACAGTGACGGACAAGGACGGTGGGGCGGGTACGGCCAAGGCCCCCGTCACGGTCACCGCCACGAATCACCCCCCCACGGCCGCACCGGGAGGGCCGTACGCCGGCACCGAGGGTGGCGCCGTGAGCTTCACCGGCACCGGCTCGTCCGATCCGGATGGGGATGCGCTGACCTATGCCTGGAGCTTCGGCGACGGCGGCACGGGCACCGGCGCCACGCCGAGTCATACCTACGTGGACAACGGCAACTATGTCGTGACGCTCACGGTGACCGACACGCACGCGGCGGCGAGCGCACCGGTCACCACCGCGGCGACCATCGGCAACGTGGCGCCCACGGTGAACGCCGGAGCCAACCAGTCCGCCACGGTGGGCAGCCCCATCACGCTCAGCGCCAGCTTCAGCGATCCGGGCGTGAACGATCGCCCCTGGGCGTACTCCATCGACTGGGGGGATGGCACCTCGCCCAGCACCGGCAGCACCACCAGCCAGACGAGCCCCGTCACGGCCAGCCACACCTACGCGGCGGCGGGGACCAGCACGGTGGCGGTTACGGTCACGGATAAGGACGGGGCGGCCGGATCGGGAACGCTCAGTGTGACCGTGACGCAGCCGGTGGCTTCCGTTACGCTCGTCGGCTCCGGCAACATCGCGCGCTGCGACCGCACCAACGACGAGGCCACGGCGGCCCTGCTCGACGCCATTCCGGGCACCGTCTTCGCCCTGGGCGACGCGGCCTATCCCAACGGGACGGCGACGAACTACGCCAACTGCTACAATGCCAGTTGGGGTCGCCACTTGGCCCGCACCTACCCGGCAACGGGTAACCACGACTACGACTCGAGCGCCACGGCGGCGGGCTACTTCGGCTACTTCGGCGCGGCCGCCGGCGACCCGACCAAGGGCTATTACAGCTACGACCTGGGCGCCTGGCACATCGTGGTGCTGAACAGCAACTCGAGCTTCGTGGCGACGACGGCGGGCTCGGCGCAGGAGACCTGGCTCAGGGCCGACCTCGCCGCCACCACCAAGCAGTGCGTGCTCGCGATGTGGCACAACCCACGGTTCTATTCGACCACGTCGACCTCGTTCTCTCCGACGTCGTCCGTGAAGCCGTTCTGGGACGACCTCTACGCCGCCCATGCGGAGCTGATCATCAACGCGCATATGCGCGACTACGAGCGGTTCGCCCCGCAGACGTCCGCCGGAGTCGCGGATCCGGTAAACGGGATCCGCGAGATCATCGTCGGCACCGGGGGCGAGGGGCTCGATAGCCCCAACACCCTGATCACCGCCAACAGCGAAGTGCGGATCAGCGGGGTGTACGGCGTGCTGCAGCTCACGCTGTACGATGGCTCCTACAGCTGGCAGTTCGCCCCCGTGGCGGGCCAGACGGCGACGGACTCGGGGAGCGGCTCGTGCCACTGATGAGGTGCGAGCGTGGCATTAAGGCTACGACGCTGTAAGGGAGCTACCGCAAGACTCCGCTGACCGGACCGGCATCACTCGCGTTCTCGGGGCACGCCTCGTGCTTCGATGGATGCCGTGCTTCGGCTCAGCGGGTTCCTCCTCGTCTTCGGCGCCGTCCTGGTCGTCACGACCTGCCGCGACGACCGAGGGCCCGCTGCGTCGACTGCACCGACGATTCCGTCTGCAGCGAGCGTTGACGCGGCATCGGGCCCGGTAACCCTCGTCGGCGCCGGCAACATCGCCAAGTGCAACGCGACGGGCGATGACGCGACGGCACTCTTGCTCGACGGCATCCCGGGCACCGTCTTCACGGGTGGCGACGCCGCGTACGACAACGGCACGCTCCAGCAGTACAACACCTGCTACAACCTGAGCTGGGGCCGCCACAAGGGGCGCACCGCGCCGACGCCCGGCGACCGCGACTACAAAACGGCGAACGCCTCGGGGTACTTCACGTATTTCGGGGCCGCGGCGGGAGATCCCAAGAAGGGGTACTACAGCTACGACGCCGGCTCCTGGCACGTCGTCGTGCTCAACAGCGGCAGCAGCGCCCTGGTCCCGACGACGGCCACGTCGCCGCAGGTGCAATGGCTGCGCGCCGACCTCGCCGCCCACCCCACGCAATGCACCCTGGCCTACTGGCACCACCCGCTGTTCGAGTCCAAGGACGCCCCCAATACGGCCGTCCGGCCGCTGTGGGACGCCCTGTACGCCGGCGGCGTGGACGTCGTGGTGAATGCGCACTACGCGTTCTATGAACGTTTTGCGCCGCAGACGCCGGCAGGCGTCGCCGACCCGGCGTTCGGCATCCGCGAGTTCGTCGTCGGTACGGGCGGGGCCGAGCACGGCAATCCCGATCACCTGCGGGCCAACAGCGAGGTGAGAAACGGCACGACCTGGGGCGTCCTCAAGCTCACACTCGACGCCGGGACCTACGCGTGGGAGTTCGTCCCCATCGCCGGCCAGACGTTCCACGATTCGGGCAGCGGCGCCTGCCACGGGGCGCCCCCGCTGTCCGTCAATGCCGGCCCCGATCTCACGACCCCGACGCAGAACCCGGTGAGCCTGTCCGTCGCGTTCACAGATCCCGGTGGCACGACCGGTGGCCCCTGGACCTATTCGATTCTCTGGGGGGACGGCGCGTCGAGCACCGGACCCGCGCCCGCGTCCCCGTTCACGGCCGCGCACGCCTTCGCCGCGGAGGGCCTCGACAGCGTGCGCGTCACCGTGACCAACGCCGTGGGCGCCTTCGGCGCCGACTCCCTGGCCGTGCGCGTTCGCACCGTACTGACGGGCGCGGGGGACATCGCCGACTGCACCAAAGCGGGCGACTCCCTCACCGCGAACCTGCTCGACACCATCCCCGGCATCGTGTTCGCCGCGGGCGACAATGCATATCCGGACGGGACCAGCGCGCAGTACACGAACTGCTACGGCCCCACGTGGGGGCGGCACAAGGCGCGCACCAAGCCCGTGCCCGGCAACCACGATTACTTCACGCCCGGAGCGAGTGGATACTTCGGCTATTTCGGCGCCGCAGCCGGCGACCCCACCAAGGGCTATTACAGCTACGAACTCGGTGACTGGCACGTCGTCGCCCTGAACTCGAACATCGCGATGAACGTGGGCTCGCCCCAGGAGATATGGCTCAAGGCCGATCTCGCGAACAGCACCAAGCGGTGTACGGTCGCGTACTGGCACCACCCGCTGTTCAGCTCCGGCAACGAGGGACCCCACGCCGAGGTGAAACCGCTGTACCAGGACCTGTACGATGCCGGCGCGGAGCTGGTCATCGTCGGGCACGATCACGACTACGAGCGTTTCGCCCCGCAGACGCCGGACGGCGTGGCGGACCCGCAGCACGGCATCCGTGAGATCGTCGCCGGCACCGGCGGCGGCGGCCTGTTCGTCGTCTATCCCCCGGTGCCGAACTCCGAGGTGCTGAACAACAACACCCTCGGCGTGCTGCAGCTGACGCTGCACTCGGCCGGCTACACCTGGAAGTTCCTCCCCATCGCCGGCCAGACCTTCACCGACTCGGGGAGCACCGCATGCCATGACGCCCCCCTGTCGGTGAACGCCGGCCCCGATCTGCTGACGCACGCGGGCGACGCGCTCGGGCTCTCCGTGACGTTCAGCGATCCCGCGTCGAACAGCGCACCCTGGGGGTACACGATCAGCTGGGGCGACGGCAGCTCAACCAGCGGCAGTACCACGACCGCGCCGATCGCCGCCAGCCATGTCTATGGAGCGGTTGGCACGGACAGCGTGCGTGTCACAGTCACCGACAACGCCGGCCGGTTCGGGTCCGACTCGCTCGCCGTGCAAGTCATCGCGACGAACGCCGCGGTCCTGGCCGGCGCCGGCGATATCGCCGACTGCAGCAACATGGGCGCTATGCTGACCGCGAGCCTGCTGGACAACATCGGGGGGACGGTCATGACGGTGGGCGATAACGCCTACCCCAGTGGCTCCAGCGCCGCCTTCACGAATTGTTACGACCCGACGTGGGGACGACACAAGCTCCGCACCCGCCCGATCCCCGGCAACCACGAGTACGAAACGTCGGGCGCCAGCGGCTACTTCAACTACTTCGGAGCGTTGGCAGGCCCGTCCGGCTTGGGCTACTACAGCTACGACCTGGGCACCTGGCACATCATCGCGCTCAACAGCGAGCTCGACGTGTCGGCGGGCTCCGCGGAGGTGCAGTGGCTGCGCGCCGATCTCGCCGCCCATCCGGCGCGTTGCACTCTCGCGTATTGGCACGAGCCTAGATTCGTCTCCGGGACCGTCGTCGCCAGCGACCCAACGTATCAGACGTTGTGGGACACCCTATACAAGTATGGCGCCGACGTCGTGGTGAACGGTCACAGGCATAGCTACGAGCGCTTCGCACCGCAGTCGCCGGCTGCCGTCGCCGACCCGACGTACGGGATCCGCGAGCTCGTGGTGGGCACCGGCGGCGGGTCCCTCGACGGCGACAGCCCCGCAGCGATCGCGAATAGCGAAGTGCAGAACGGGAACACGTGGGGTGTGATAAAGCTCACGCTGAATGACGGCTCGTATACCTGGCAGTTCGTGCCCGTGGCGGGCCAGACCTTCAGCGACGCGGGCGGCGGCTCGTGCCATGACGCCCCGCCGTCGAGCGTGAATCACCCTCCCACCGCCGCGGCGGGCGGCCCGTACAGCGGTACGGAGGGCGCAACCCTCGGCTTCGACGGGAGCGGCTCCTCCGATCCCGACGGGGACCCATTGGGCTACACCTGGAGCTTCGGCGACGGCAGCAGCGCGACCGGAGTCGCGCCGAGTCACACGTACGTCAGCGCGGGCAGCTACACCGTCACGCTCACGGTCACCGACACGCACGGAGCGTCCAGCTCGGCAACCACCACCGCGACGATTGCGAACCTATCGCCCGTGGTGAACGCGGGCCCCAATCAGGTCGTCGCCGCGGGCAGCCCGGTGACGCTCAACGCGACCTTCACGGACGGCACGAACGATGGCCCCTGGTCCTACGCCGTGGACTGGGCCGATGGGTCGCCCCAGACCACCGGTAGCTCCACGCCGTCGACGCCGATCGCGCCCTCGCACGTCTACGCCTCGGGCGGGACGTACACCGTTCGTGTCAGCGTGACGGATAAGTTCGCCGCCGCGGGCTCCGGCACGCTGACGGTAGCCGCCGCGTCTCAACTGGTCACTCTCGTTGGCGCGGGCAACATCTCGCGCTGTACCCGCACCGGCGACGACGCCACGGCCGCCGTTCTCGACACCATCGCCGGCACCGTGTTCACCGCTGGGAGCGGGGAGTTCGAGGGAACGCTCACCGCGTACCAGACCTGCTACGACCCGACGTGGGGACGGCACAAGGCGCGGACCTACCCCGTACCAGGGAAGCATGACTACGACTCGAGCGCGACGGCGGCCGGCTACTTCGGCTACTATGGGGCCGTCGCCGGCAATCCCTCGCAGGGCTATTACAGCTTCGACCGGGGTGCCTGGCACGTCGTCATGCTGAACAGCAACAACGCGTTCGTTTCGACGGCGGTGGGCTCGCCGCAGGAGACCTGGCTGCGGAGCGATCTAACCGCCACCACGAAGCAGTGCGTGCTGGCGATCTGGCACCACCCGCGGTTCTACTCGACCACCTCGAGCACGGTCTCGCCGAACGGGACGGTGAAGCCGTTCTGGGACGACCTGTACGCGGCGCACGCCGAGCTGATCGTCAACGCGCAAATGCGCGACTACGAGCGGTTCGCCCCGCAGAACTCCGCCGGCACCGCCGATCCCAACGGGATCCGCGAGTTCATCGTCGGCACGGGAGGCGAGGGACTCGACAGTCCCAACACACTCTTCGCGTCGAACAGCGAAGTGAACATCAGCCAGGCCTTCGGCGTGCTCAAGCTGACCCTGGGGGACGGGTCGTACTCGTGGCAGTTCATCCCGGCGGCGGGGTCGACCGGCACGGACTCGGGCACCGGCTCGTGCCATTGAGGAGGCGCAACGTAGCGACCACGTAGCTGTAAGGAGGCTGCTACAACGCGACCAAGCCTCCCACCTGCCACATGACTAACGTGCTGTACCACAATGGGTTACACGCGATTCCCCGGGCACGCCTTCTGCCTCTCCTGAACCTGATGCCGAGCGCCGAACCCCCGCGTGGGCCCCCCGATGCTTGATACGCACGCCCCTGAGCTCGGCGCCGACCGCCGCGAGGAGCGGGCGCGGTCGCTCGTGGTCGAGCTGGGGGAGGCCCTGGAGCGGCGCGGCGTCAAGTACTGCTGCCAGTGGAAGGGTAGCTGGAAGAAGCATCGCTGGATGACGGGGGAAGGCGACATCGACCTCCTGGTGGAGCGCGCCACGGAGCCCCAGTTCACGGCCGTGCTCGAAGAGCTCGGCTTCCACCGGGCGACTCCTCCCTCGGGGTCGCGCGTGGCGGGGATGGAGAGTTGCTTCGGGCTCGACCGGGCCACCGGGCGGCTGATCCACGTGCATGTGCATTATCAGCTGCTCACGGGCGGGTTCTGGACCACGATCTACCGCCTCCCGTTCGAGCGGGCGCTGCTCGACTCCGCGGTGCACCGCAACGTGTTCCGCACGCCGACGCCGGAGTTCGAGCTGCTGGTGTTCGCGATCCGCATGGTCCAGCGGTTTCGGCCGCGCGACCTGCTGCGCAGGCAGCCGGGATGGCTCAAGTCGATTCAAGGAGAGCTGGATGCGCTGCTCAAGCAAGCGGAATTGCACCGCCTGGGGGACGTCATGGCGCAACACCTCCCAACGATGGATCTCACCTTCGTGGACGAATGCCTCGCCTCGCTGCGACCGGGCTACTCCCGCTGGCACCGATTCACCCTGCGACGGCAGCTGCACGCGCGCCTGCGGGCACATGCCAAGACACCGCCCTTGACCATGAAGCTGTCGCGTCTCGCCTGGTCCATTCTCACACTGCGCGGCCGGCTCGACTGGCGCCGCACGCCTAAGAAGCGGCTGTCCCACGGCGGCACGGTGATCGCGCTGGTCGGGGGCGATGGCGCCGGTAAATCCACCTGCGTCCAGGAGCTCGTCCGCTGGCTCGGGAGCGAGCTCGACGTGATCACGGCCCACCTGGGACGCCCGCCCCGCTCGCTCTTCACGCTCGCCGTCGGCGCCCTGTTGAAGGTGCGGCAGGGAATCTTCGGCGAGCCGGGCGGCGCCGACGGTACGCAGTTTCCGGGTTACGTTCAGTGTCTGCGCGACGTCTGCACCGCCCGCGACCGGTACCTGCTCTACCTCAAGGCGCGCCGCTTCGCGCTCGCCGGTGGACTCGCGGTGTGCGAGCGCTACCCCGTTCCCCAGAATTACGAG
>Ga0137395_10000646_pt1 | contig 14949 bp, 12 predicted proteins | sample czobulk216metaG_FD_108283 | JGI IMG/M metagenome (GOLD analysis project Ga0137395, IMG submission 108283) | Vadose zone soil microbial communities from Angelo Coast Range Reserve, California, USA - czobulk2.16 metaG | ecosystem: Environmental > Terrestrial > Soil > Vadose zone | place: USA...
AGCCGGGCCAGCGTGTAGATCGCGGCGACAGCGATCGCGCCGGCGCCGATGAATCGCACCTGCGTCCTCCAGATCGCAAGGGTGTGCGCGGCGAGTGTCACGCCATCGGCGGCAGGCTGCATCGAGGTCAAGATCGGCACGGCGATCACCCAGGAGATCACCAGGCCTGTCAGCATCGCCATCCCTACCGACAAGCCGACCAGATGCCCCGCACCGAGCAGCGCGAGCGACCAGGCAATGTTGTACCCGCTCGAGGCCATGGCCCCGACTCGGAAGAAACCTGCCACCTCCGCGGCGGCGATGCGCGTAGCGGTCACGACGGCGAGCCCCGCCGAGGCGACAGAGCCGAGGATCACAGCGACGAGCCCCTCTCTGGCCTCGCCCGTTTCGTCCTTCGTTTCGCCGCGCGTGCCGGATCCGACCTTCAGCACCTCGGCCGCCGCAACACCTTCAGGGTAGGGCAGGTCGGACGTCGTCACCAACGCGCGCCGGAGCGGGATCGTGAACAACACACCGAGCACGCCGCCGCTCACGCAGATGAGAAACGATTGCCAGAAGGGGAAACCCGTCCACCAGCCCACGATCACGAGCCCAGGCAGAACGAAGATGATTGCCGAGAGCGTGCCGGCCGCGGAAGCGACGGTCTGGACAATGTTGTTCTCAAGGATCGACGAGTCCTTCACGGCGCTCAGGATGGCCATCGAGATCACCGCGGCGGGGATCGATGATGCAAAGGTGAGACCGACCTTCAGCCCGAGGTAGACGTTGGCCGCCGTGAAGATCGTGGTGATGAGCGCGCCGAGGATGAGGCCGCGCATCGTGAGCTCTCTGGGTTTCAAAGGCGCCACGCGGGCAACTTATTACATTCGGTAGGGGTCCGCCAGGGCCAAGAAATCTGGCTGGAATAGCTTGAGGCAGCGCGGCCCGATTTCGAATCTTTCCGCCGAACGACCCTCTCCTTCACCGACGTATGGCCAGGTGCGGGGCGAACAGGTAGGCTCCACGCCATGAGCGAAGCAAAGAGCGTTGTTTACCCCGTGGACTGGATCGTTGCTTCGTACAACGCGATCCTCGCCACGGTTTGGTTGTGGGTCGCGCCTCGCGTCGCGGGAGCGGCCTGGCTCGCGTTGGCGCACGCGGCGGCAGCGGGCCTGCCGTGGATTCTCCGACGCCTTCCCCGTTTGCCTCCCGGAGCGCGGGCGCTCCGCGACAGTTATCCGCTCATCGGCCTGGCGCTCTTCTGGGCCGAGCTGGGGCCGCTTCAAGCCCTCCGCGGCGCGGAGCCGCGCGACCTGTTCGTAGAGCACCTCGACCTCGCTCTCTTCGGTGTCCATTGGCAGGAGATCTGGATGAGCGTGATGCCGGGTCGCTGGATGAGCGAGGCGATGCACTTCGCCTATCTACTCTACTACTTGCTGCTCGTGATCCCACCCCTGGCCATCGGATTCCGCCGGGGGTTCCGAGCGTTTCGATCGGTCGTGTTGGCTCTGATGATCACCTACCTCAGTTGCTTTCTGTTCTACATAGTCTTTCCGGTCTACGGGCCTCGGGCCATTAGCGCCGCGTTACTCCCGGCCGCCCCCGAGGGCCTCTTCCACACCCTCGTCGAGCGAATTCGGGCGAGTGGGGATTCTCTGGGCACGGCGTTTCCCAGCTCCCATGTCGCTGGAGCGGCCACAGTCGCGTGGGTCGGCTGGCGGTGGCTCTCGAGGGGGTGGTCTGCAGTCCTTACCCTGGCTGCACTGGCGGTGGCGCTGGCGACCGTCTATACACGGAACCACTATGCGGTGGACGCGTTGGCTGGACTCCTCTGGATCGTGCCCCTTCAAGGCGGGTTGGCGCCGGCCCTCGAACGTCTCGGGCCTGATCGTGATCCTGCCTAACGTCCTAACGTCTCCCTGAATGCGAAACAAGCCCGCGGCGCCCGCGAGACCTGGCCGCCGTACCCCGACTGGACGTCGTCCGTGGTTGGGTTCTATACGTTCACTCGCGACCCAACTCGCCGGTGATCGACCGCTGGTTCTCATACTTCTCATCTCGCTTGGCATCCGTTTGTGGGGATTCGGTGACCGGCTGCCCGATCCCAGGCTGGGGGTTAATTTCTCCGACGACACGGTCGTGGAGGAAAACGACCGGACAACGATGGGTCGGGCTTGGGACATGTGGAAGGGCGGTACGACCCGACTCGACTTGAACCCCCATACGGGCGGATGGCCGGCTCTCAGCTTCTATGTGACGCTCGCGGGACAAATGGCCTACAAGGGCGCCTACATGGCGAGCCATCCCGGCGCCACCGCGGCCGAATTCGCGCGGCACATCCAGCTGGAGAACAAGCAGGTCTTTCTCCTACTCCGGCTGCTCGGGATACTGATCGGCGTTGCGACCGTGGGCCTGACCTATGCGCTCGGGGCGAGACTACTGGGCCGCCCAGCGGGCCTTGCCGCTGCGCTGATCCTCGCTTGCAATCCTCTCCACATCCAGACCTCTCAGCACATCAGCGACCCGAATCTCTTGGCTCTTTTCTTTCTGCTCCTGGCGGCATTGGCCATTTGCCGTGTGGCTGATGGCGGAAGCGTTCGCGACTCCGCGCTCGCCGGGCTGGCCATTGGGTTCGCCGGCGCTTGCAAGTATGTGCCGCTCATCCTTGCGGTTCCTCTAGTGCCGGCGCACCTGCGAGCGAGGCGTAACAAGGGAATGTCGGAGAATTTCGCCTCGCTGTTTCGCGATCGGCGACTCTGGATGTCACTTGCCGCCGTGCTCCTCGCCATGTTCATTGCCTCACCGTTCACGTTCCTCGACTGGAGGACGACGCTTCGGGATCTTGTCGTCCAGAGGCGGAGTCTCTTCTCCGATTGGGTAGGGCAAACCGAGTTTCCGATCTCCCTTCCCACCTATCTCGGCGTCTCTCTCGCAAGCGCCCTCGGATGGCCAGCCTATCTTCTGGGTCTCGCCGGCATGGCGCTGGTTTGGCGCAGCGGTCGCGCCGGCCGGCTGGTCGTCCTCATCGGCTTGAGCATTCTCCTTGGTAACGGAATCCTGAGAGTGGCTCAGGAGCGCTACGTGCTTCCAGCTCTGCCAATCTTCGCGCTTGGTGCGGGTGCTTCGGTGATGTGGGCCGGTGCCCGTCTTCGCCGGAGCTCTGCTGCAAGGGAGGCATCTCGAGGAGCTGACGTTGCGAGGATTGCCGTTTCAGCTATGATCCTTGCACCTGTTCTGATAGCGCCGCTTCCAAGGTACTTCCAGCTTCGTGCGGCGCTCGCCATGCCGGATTCACGCCATGTATCCCGGCGATGGATCAACGAACACATCCCGCCAGGGACCCCTACCGCCGTTGAGGTCTATGGCCCCATCTTCAACACCGGCGGCGAGCCTGAGCGCGCTGTCGTCGTCTGGCCATTCTTTGCGACTCAGGCCAAGCTCGTCAGCACGGCTTATCACCCGGAATTTCTGGACGGTCTAAGGTACGTCGTCCTGTCGAGCGAGGTCTCGAGACGCTTCGAAGCAGCCGCGATCGCTTACCCAGCTGAAACCGCCTACTATGGATGGTTACGCGTACACGCACCGCTCGTGTGGGCTTCGGATCCGAGGACCGTGTCCGGGCCACGGGTCGAAATCCGGGCTCTTCCGGGCCAGATCAGCACCCAGGCGGAGCGTGACAGCATTTGGGACCGCGCGGTTCCTAGCGGAACTCTGAGGAACCGGCTTGTCGCGTGGTGCCTCAACATGGCCAATGTCTTTCTCTCGATTGAGGACCACGGAAGGGCAGAGGAGTGGGCGAATCGGGGCCTCGAAATCGCCGAGCCTCTGGAGGAACAGAAGCTCTTCACCCTTATAGCCACTTCGCAGCTTCGCCGCGAGGATGTTCGAGGAGTCCTGGAGACGACCGGGAGAGCGCTGCAAAGATACCCCGGTGTCGCGGTGTTGCACCTCTATCGGGGGATGGCCCTGGAGGCGATTGGAATGCCGAAGGAGGCGATTAGCGAGTACGACGCCTCGCTCCAGCTGGATCCGGGACAGAAGGTGGCTCCTCGGATCAGGGATCGGATCAGGCGGCTAAGAATAGAGTGAATTCCCGCGGCCCACGCCGCCGGTATTTTCGCGTATCTGCCCTCGACAGGAGGAAGTGTGCCCCGAACCACCCCAGCGGGCATGAGTGGCACCTGGCGCCGAGAGCTGCCGGGGCCCCTTTGGCAGCACGGGAGGCGCAGCGCCCCACTTGAGCTCCATCGGCGCGACGAGAACGTGCGTCGGAGCGGTGGTCGCCGCGGCGGGACCGGCCGGCGGGGTTTGATCCTGAGCCGCCACCGGGACCGCGAGACAGAGCCCGCGCATCGAAGGGACTCCTTCGTTGCGCCGGAGAGGCAAGGAAGGATACGCTCGGTCCGAGTATCGCTCCCGAGTCCAGATTTCAGCCCGGAGAGGATTCTATGCGAAACACGTTCGCATTGACGGCGGTCTTGCTCGCGATTCTCCTCCCGGCGGCCGCTCTGGCGCAGCAGGGCGAAGCTTCGGTGATTGCGAAGTTCAAAGAGAAGGATCCCGGCATGGCGAAGGTGTTCGCTGACGCGTACGGCTATGCGATTTTCCCTACAGTGGGCAAGGGAGCGATCGGGATCGGCGGCGCGCGAGGCAAGGGGAACGTCTTCGAACGCGGGATTCGGATCGGCAGGTCCACGCTCACCCAGATCACCCTGGGCTTCCAGCTTGGCGGACAAGCCTACAGCGAGGTGATCTTCTTCAAAGATAAGACCGCACTGGACGACTTCAAGAGGGGCAATTTCGAGTTCGACGCTCAGATGTCCGCAATCGCACTCACGGCCCGCGCCTCTCGCGATCTTGCTTATAACCGAGGCGTCGCGATCGTCACCATGGCCAAGGGTGGGTTGATGTACGAAGCGTCTGTGGGAGGGCAGAAGTTTTCCTACAAGACCGCGGGGGGGCGAAGTAGGCTGACTCCCTAGACTCCGGCTTCCCGCAAGGGGTCTGTGCTGTCGAGCGCCCGGTCCAGGTAATCAGAACGGATCTGATCCATGAGGCTCTCGGAAGCCTCAGGCCCGAGGTGGTTCTTGGTGCGAACCCAGGCGATCAGGATCTTGACCTCTTGCTTTGTGCGTCCTGAGGTGAGCCCCGGCCCGGACCTGGTCTTCGCCTCCCACGCGGCCGCACACGCGAGATGGAGGAGATGGTCGGAGCTCTGCGGATCCCGTTCCCGCAGGGATTGCGCGAGCGTGCGCAGGGACCCTGCGAGCAGGGTGTAGTTCTCGGGCAGGGAGGGATCCTTCCGGATTTCGGCCTGCGCTGCTCGCACTGCGTCGCTGGGCTCCACGGTCGTGCCTGCAGCGTGGCCGGCTTTGCTCATGCTGCGCGTCTTCACCAATGGAACCTCCCGCTTGCAAGAAGCATTGTCCCTGCCCCGTTTGCGGTCGTAACTGCTTGTCAGTGTTTCGGGTGGGGCGACGGCTACTAGGTGGACGCAAGACGTGTGCCCAAGGTATAACCAACACCATACGCGCTTTGTCGGGACTCTTGGCGGGGTGCTGGCCTTACAACCGGATCTGTTCCGGGCGAAGAAGAAATCGAGGGCCTGGAAGTGCACGTAGGGCGGACGCAATCGGAACGCCCGTGGAGACCCGAATGACCCCCTTCATTATAAGACGAGCCAGCGCGGGCGAGCGAGACGTCGGCCTCATCGCACCACTCTTCGATTCGTATCGTCAGTTCTACGACAAGCCGCCCGACCCCACGCTCGCCGCCGCCTTCATTCGCGATCGCCTCCAAGCCAATGAGAGCGTGATTCTCCTCGCCGAGGCGGGCAGGGAAGGCTCGGGCGAGGTTCTTGGCTTCGTTCAGCTCTACCCCTCGTTTTCATCGGTCGCCGTGTGCCGGATCTGGGTGCTGAACGATCTATTTGTAGTTCCGGCCGCCCGCCGTTACGGAGTGGGTCGGGCACTCATGGAGGCGGCCCGCCGGCACGCGATCCAAACGGGGGCGAAGAGGTTGACCCTCGAGACGGTGACGGAGAATCGAACCGCTTGGACACTTTACGAGGATCTCGGATACGTCCGCCACGAGGACTCCGCGAGGTTCTACACGTTGGAATTGGGATGAGCTTGATGCTGCACGTTCTCGAACGGAGGGCGTCTCCATGCGAAGACTGCTGGGCCTCACTTTCACCCTTCTCTTCCTAGCTTCGCCCGCCCGAGCGGCGCACCTGAGCCTTGGGGCGAACGGCGCTCTCATGAAGGGAGTGTCGGGCCGGGAGTCCTTTGATTTGGCCCTCAGTCTGCCATTCGACGACGCTCTCCACAGGCCTGGGTTCCGAGTCGGAGTGGCCGACGAGCACCGCAACCATGAAATATTCATGGACGTCGGAGCCACGGTTCTCAAGAGCAGTTATGAGGTGTACCGCTCGGTAACCGTCACTGGGAACTACCAGCATTCGCTAAAGCAGGAAGGGTCGGTGACGCAGTACGTCACACTTGGAGGCGGCCTTACGACGCAAGGGGTGAGCGCACGTACGGACACTCGCGCCGTGTATGGCGGGGGACTGGGTATTCGACAGACGGTTGCGGACGACCATGGCTCGGTTCGAGTGGAGCTGCGTGTGGAGCGCATCGCCGACGCAATGACGCTTGCGGGCGTGAAGTTTGGCTTCGATCTCTGGCTTAAATAGGGTGGCCGGGCACCGCTCCACCACCCATCACCACAGCCGCACGCGTTGCTCCGGGGCCAGGTAGAATTTGTCCTGCGGCGTGACGTTCGGGAATGCCTCGTACCAACCGTCGTCGTTGCGCACGACCCCATTGACCCGGTAGGGGGGAGGACTGTGCGGATTGGAGAGCAGGCGCTGGCGCGTGGTTTCATCCCGCACCTTCGATCTCCAACTCTGGGCGAACGCGACGTAGAAGCGTTGATCTCCGGTGAGACCGTCCAGAACCGGCGCGTCCTTCCCCCCGAGCGAGATGCGGTAGGCCTTATGCGCGATCACGAGGCCCGCGAGGTCGGCGATGTTCTCGCCAAGCGTGAGCCGTCCGTTGATGTGAATTCCCGATAGCGGCTCGTATTGATCGTATTGGTTGGCGAGCGCGGTCGTGCGCTCGTCGAAATTCTTGCGGTCGGCGTCCAACCACCACTGCCGCATCACGCCCATGCCGTCGTACTTCGAGCCCTGATCGTCGAAGCCGTGGCTGATCTCATGCCCGATCACGGCTCCGATCGAGCCGTAGTTCACCGCATCGTCCGCAGCCGGGTCGAAGTCGGGAGCCTGAAGGATACCGGCCGGGAAGACGATCTCGTTGACGGTCTCGTTGTAATAGGCGTTGACCGTCGGCGGGGTCATTCCCCATTCCGTTTTGTCCACCGGATCGTCGATGCGCTTGAGGTTTCGATTCCATTCGAAGGCGATGGCGTTCTTGACGTCTCCGACCAGATCGTCGCGTCGAATCTGGAGCGCGGAGTAGTCGCGCCAATGGTCTGGATACCCGACCTTCACCGTGAACTGATGCAACTTCTCGAGAGCCTTCGCGCGGGTCTCCGGGGTCATCCACGGCAACGTCTTCAGATCCTGCTCATAGGCCTGGAGCAGATTGTCGACGAGCGCCCGCACCTTGGCCTTGGAGTCGGCCGGGAAGTATTTTCCGACGTACAACTTCCCAAGCGCTTCCCCCACTCGGTTGTCGAGGAGCCGAGCCCCGCGGGTCGGGCGATCGAGCTGGCGCGCGCGGCCCTGAAGCACCGTTCCGTAAAAGGCAAAATCCGCGTCGTTGAAGCGGCTGGGCAGGTAGGGAGCGAAGGTGTGCACGTATCGGATCGTCAGAAAGTCCCGCCAGACGGGCACGGCCGTGTCCGCGAAGATCTTCGCGATTCTTGGGAATGCCGTGCTTTCGCCTACGACAACGGTGCGATCCACGCCGTGCGACTTCGAGGAAATGCCCGCCCATTTGAAGAAGGTGTCCCAGGGATATCCGGGCGCAAGCTTCTTCAGCTTGGGTATCGTCATCGGATTGTAGACTTTCTCGGCGTCTCGACGGTCGGCGGCAGCCCATGAGACCACGGCGATCTGGTGCTCCAGCTCATAGACGGCGGCGGCACGCGCTTCGGCGTCCTCAGCGGCCACCGAATTGAGAGTCTGGGCGAGGTGCTTCTTGTATGCCTCGCGGGTGGAGACGATCTCCTTGTCGTCGCGCAGGTAGTAGTCGCGATCCGGAAGACCGAGGCCCGATTGCCCCAACTTGACGACGTACGCATCGGGATGCTTGTCGTCCGCGGCGATGAACATCTCAAAGGGTCCGCCGAGCCGAAGGGAGGGCAGGGCCATTTCACGGGCCACGTCGTCCAGCGTTTGGAGTGATGCGATCTCCGCGAGATCCCTTTCCGCCGGCTTCAAGCCATTCGCCTCAATCTGCCCTTCGTCCATGAAGGCATCATAGAGGTCGCGAAGTTTCTGTTCTTCGGCGGTGAGATTTGTCCGGGTGTGCAGCTCGTCGATGATGGCTTTGAGACGCTCCTCGTTCGCCTTGCTCATTTCGAGCCCTACGCCCGCGCCAGGACGGTCCGGAGGAATCTCGGCCGTCTTGAGCCAGCCACCGTTCGCGTAGACGTAGAAGTCGTCCCCGGGCTTCGCGGCCCGATCCACGTAGTCGAGGTAAAGCCCCCATGGCTGCACCCGAGGGGCGGCTGAAGCCGTGACGGCGAGGGCGGTTGCGCAGAGGAATGCCGCCGAGATCTTGGGGACGTTCATCGCGGGCACAATCCTAGCAATGCTTCCCGCCCTCCGCAACTTCCAGCGCTCGCCGGCGCATGCAGAGAATGGCCGCGGCGGGTGTACATAGGTAGATGTGAACCCCATCGACAGAAAGCGCCGCGCGCCATGCGTTTCCCTGGTTCTGGTGGGTCTCGCCTCCGTTCTTGGGGGGCAGAGGGCGCTGGCTATCCCGCCGCCACAACCCGGATCGGGGCCGGAATTCGGCATTTCCGCCGAATTCATGGGCGCGCCGCGCTATCTGACCGAAACCTCGATACTTGTGATGGTATGGGGCGCGCCGCAGTATGACTCCTTGGCGGTCGGGGATGTGCAGGTCGAACTCCCACCCGGGTTCGCGTTGGTCTCCGGGGACACGCTGCGGCACGTCTTGATCTCCCCATACTCGCGGCGGCCGATGTCTGACCTGAGGTGGGTGGTGACGATTCGGCCCGAACAGACGGGGCACAAGGAGGTGAAGCTGAAGCTCAGGATCGACGGGGGGCCGAAGCAAGGGGTGGACGAAACGGAGTTCGTGATGCCGATGGAGGTTCGGACGGATTCGGTACGCGTCGTTCAGCCGCCCCACTCGATTCGGTTGGAGCGTGTCCGGGAAGGGAAACGGTATCGCCTCGCCGACGGCTACCTGGTCCCCATCGACACGACAGAGGCATTCCTGGAATCCGATATCGCGGTAAAGCCCCGGGTCCTCTCCTCGACAGTGGCGCCAAGGCCGCCGGGATCGGCATTTCCTGCCGGAGGGGTGCCGCTCGTCGCGCTGGTCGCGAAGGACGGCCGTCTGCTGGGGGCGGAATTGCTCGAAGCGCCCGAGGGACCAACTTACGATCCGCGGATAATCGAGGCGGCGCGGAGCTCGATCGAGCGTTGGCGCTTCGCCCCCGCGCAGGCTCGCGGCCAGCCAGTGCCCGACTACCTGGTCGTGCGCGTCCAATTCGGGCCGGCAGGATCGCCCGAGAAATGAAAGAGGATTTGGCCTTGTGGAAACACGAGAATCTATTGCGCCGCTGGCATTTGTGGGGCAAATGGGCTACCATTACCAACGCTTCGCAGGAGTGCAGGGCGTCGGGTGGCGGTGTTGTCGCGCGTGTGGTCCCGAAAGAGTTGACTCCCGATGACCCGTTTTACAAGGTTGCTTGCCTTGGCGCTGGTCACAGCGCTGTTGTGCCTCCGCCACGCCCCGGCCATCGCGGACGCGCCCTCCTACGAGTTCATCTCACCGCTCCCCGGCTCCGCGATGGTTCTTCCAGAGACGAACATCATCCTTCGCCCGGGCGGAATCGTGGATGGGGCGTCCGTCGGGGGCCCGCTCGTCACGGTCAGTGGCTCGATTTCCGGCGCGCACGGAGGGCAGCTTCGCCTGTCCGACGACCGCCAGACCCTGACGTTCCAGCCCACGGCCCCGTTCACCTATGGTGAGACGGTGACGTGTCAAGTTGGGTCGGGCCTCGCAACCGACACTCGCGGCATGGTCCCGCCGGCTTCGTTTACGTTCACGGTCGCGGGGCCCGAGCGCGAGACCCTGGGCGATTCTCCAATTCCGGCGGAAGATGACGAGATCCCTTCGCCTCCGCCCGCCGGCACCCCGCCGACGCATGCGATCGGTTTAAGCGCGGCCCTTGTGGCCGATTCGCTGCCGCCTGATTTCCCCAACATCCGGGCCACTGTGTACGGCAACACGGCGCCGGGGCGGCTGTTCGTCACCGACTTCCGCTTGGGCACTCCCGTCTCCTCTTACCTCATGATTCTAGAGAACGACGGCACCCCATTCTTCCACCGTCAGATTCGCGGGCAGTCGCTCGATTTCAAGATGCAGCCGGACGGCCGGCTGACCTATTTCGACGCTGCCGCCGGGCGCTTCTACGCGCTGAATGCCCTCTACGACGTGGTCGACAGTTTCAGCTGCGGCAACGGCTACTCGACCGACGCGCACGACTTGGCTCTCCTTCCGAACGGTCACGCCGTCTTGATGAGCTACGACCGCCAGATCATGGACCTGAGCCAGGTCGTGCCCGGGGGCAGGATCGACGCGCGGGTCATCGGCCTCATCCTTCAAGAGTTGGATCGCGACAAGAATGTGGTGTTCCAGTGGCGCAGCTGGGACCACTTCCAGATCACGGACGTCGTCTCGCATGACCTCACCGCGAAGACGGTGGACTATGTCCACGGCAACTCGATCGACGTCGATCCCGACGGGAACCTCATCCTCTCCAGCCGCCACATGAACGAGATAACAAAGATCAGCCGGGCCACCGGAGATATTCTCTGGAGGCTTGGCGGAAAGAATAATCAGTTCACCTTTATCAACGAGCCAATCCCATTTTCCCACCAGCACTGCGCCCGGCGCCTCCCGAACGGGCACATCACCCTGTTCGACAACGGCAACTTCCGGACGCCGGAATTTTCGAGGGCGGTGGAGTACGCCATCGACGAGGTGCAGAAGACTGCCACGCTCGTGTGGCAGTACCGTCTCAACCCGGATGTCTTTACCGTCGCGACCGGCTCGGTCCAGCGGCTCCCCAACGGAAACACGCTGATCGGATGGGGTACCACGAATCCAACCCTCACCGAGGTCGCGGCGGACGGATCGCTTGTTTCCGAGCTGACCTTCGACCCAGGCATCGGATCGTATCGGGCCTTCCGGTTCGAATGGCCACCGGTCAGGCCCGCGACTATCGTGCTCAATCCGGAGACGCTCCCCGAGGATTCTCATGGGGGCTGGATCACGGCGCAGATCCGGCCGGAGGCCGCGAGCTTCGCGATATCGGATGTGGAGCTCGGGACGGTCCGACTCAACGGGACCGTCCCGGCGGATTCGGCGACCGCGAAGTGGGGGGATGCGAAGAAAGACAGCATCCCCGATTTGACGGTGAAGTTCGCCGCGGACAGCGTCGGCCCCCTCCTCGAAAGAGGGCTCAATCGGATCGAGGTGAGCGGCTCGCTGAAAACGGGCGAGATCTTCCGTGGGTTCGCTGAGCTGCGCTTGCTCCTACCGCTGAAGGTGCTAGAGGGCACGCTCCGGGCTGTCTCCGCTCCGGGCGCGATCCCGGTGGTGTCGGCGGTGGGAGAGGGAGGGGCCGGGACGCAGGCACGGACCTTCGCCGTCTACGACGTGCAGGGCCGCTTCATGACGCGCTGGCGGACGACGGCGGGCGCGGGTGGAATCGTCACGTGGAACGGCAGGGGATCGGACGGACGCAGGGTTGGCTCCGGGATCTACCTCGTTCGCAGGGAGGATCCCTCGAACGGGCCCGCATTGAAGGTCGTAATCGCCCGCTAGTTTGCCGCGGCTGGATCTCCTCAGGAACCTGTCCAATAATCGAGTTCCCACCAAAAAGAGCGCCGGCCCGCGAATGACACGCGGGCCGGCGTTTCAACCGATGCTGCCTGACGTACTGCTTACGGCATGACCGTCACGGCGCGGCCGTATGTCCGGCCGTCCACGATCAACCGAACGAAATACACTCCGATGCCGACCTGCCGGCCATTCATGTCGCGCAGGTTCCAGCTTATGTTGTGCTCGCCGGCGGACACTTGGCTGGTCAGGATCTGCCGCACCAGGCGGCCGGAGACGTCGAACGCCGCGATCCTCACGTTGGCCTCACGCGGGAGCGCGAAGCGGATGAACGACATGCCGCGGGTCGGGTTCGGGCCCGCGACGAACGAGATGCCCTCGAACGCGGCCTTGCCCGCTGCCTGCGGCTGGATTCCGGCACGGGCCGGAGCCGCCCCCGCCAAAGTGGAAGCAGGAACATCGCAGCTGCTGACGTGGATCTGCATGTTGCCCTTGGTGATGATCACCGGATCCACAGTCGAGGGGTCGCCATCTTGATCGAGGAGCAACAGCGTGTTGCCCGAGTTGTCGTAGACACGTATGAAGTAGCGATCCTTCAAGCTGCCGTCGGTCTCGCCGCTGCTGCCCGGCTCATTGCGGTCCTCGCACCGCGCGAAGAAGTTCACGGTGCCGTAGTCCGCCTTGCTGCCACTGATTCCCTTCAGAGTCCCGGTTCCGGTGAACTCGATGAAGTTGAACGGTGTGGCCGGCGATGCGGAACCTGGGGGAATGCCTTCCACGTTGCCGCAGCGCACCACGGTGATGGCTTGGCCATGGAAGTGGAGCTTGAGATCACGGTCGATATGGTTCCAGCTGCCGCCGTCGCCTGCCGTCGGGCTGCAGCCCGGGTTGACGTTGCCGCCCCAGTTGATCGCCGGTCCATGCTCGCCGAGCTTGGTGCCGGTGATCGAGCTGAATTTGGCACCGCCACCGGTGAGCCAGCAAGCCCCTGACGGATTCGAGCACGTCGGGCTCGCGATGACGAACGTCAGCACCGGGTCCGCTCCCGACAGGGTGGTGCAGAAATCGATGTAGCCGGACGCCGGATTCACAGGCGTCTGGCCGGAGCCCAGGACGACCGTCGCTCGGAAGCACTGCGGAACATCGGTGAGGCCAACATAGAAGGAACCGTCGTTGTCGGTCAGGGCCGAATTGGTAAACGCCGCCCCGTCCGTCGAAGCGACGCTGATTTCGACGCCCGCGGCCGGCAGACCGTTTCCTTCACAAAAAACGCGCCCTGACACATGCCAGGCAAACGCCTGCGCGGTTACCGCAACGAGGATCGTCGTTGCAAGCAGGGCGCCTTTCAAAAACGTTCTCATGAATTGCCTCCTAGGTGAATGGCGTGGTTTCAAGATGGGATGCAAGGGGCCCATCCGGGCATTTCACGATTGACCACGACCGTGGTTCCGTGTCTGGCGTGGAAAAGCAGTTTTGAGGGATGCCTCCTTTCCGAAAACCTAGCGAAATAGTCCTCATGCGCAAGCGGACCTCCACCAGGCAAGCGGAGGCAGAGCCGGTCTTCCCGGAACGCGCTGCTTCGTCTTCCATGACGATGTGGGGATTTTTGCTGCGGATGCCCCCGGCCCCCCCGAGCCAATGGCGGGAATGCGCGACCGCTTGGGCCTGCACTCTCAAAGGATGATACACCATAGAGAAGGGCACGTCAACCGTGGAGTGTCGGAGGGGCTGCATCGGGTTCAGGAAGTGATATGCTTGAGGGCGAAGGTTGCTCGGAGACGCGGAGGTGGCGCCGTGGGGATCCATGGTCGCCAGCCCGTCCGGCCCGCGATCCATCCGCGCGAAAGGAAGGCTTACAATGAAACGCATCGCGCTCCTCACCGTAACCGGCCTCCTGTTATTCCTCTTCTCAGCCCCGGAAGCGTCGGCATTCGGCATGAAGGACGTCCTCAAGATGAAGGAGGACGGAATCGCCGACTCGCTTATCGTTCTGAAAATTGAAAACAGCGGGAAGACGTTTCACCTCGACGCCGACGACATGCACGCTCTGCACCAGGCAGGAGTATCGAATGAGATAATCTCGGCGATGCTCCGCAGCGAGGGCCGGGATCGGGGCGAGGATTACTACGAGCGTGGGGACTACTATTACTACCCCTACCCCTATCCCTACACGCACGCGTTTCTAGGGTTCGGCTACCACAATTACTACAGGCCGTATTACCGAGACTACTGGTCTCCCCGGTACCGCCCGTATTACGGTCATCCGTACTCTGGGAATTATGGCAATTACCGCTACCGCGGCTCCTACGGCGGCGGCCGGCAGCCCGCCGCGGGCGGCGTCGGTAGCCAGTACCGTCGCCGCTGAACGTGGCCGACGCTACCGCGAGGGATCAGCCTCGGCGTGCGTCTTTCGAAGTGGAATCTCCTTCAAGAAGAGCGACACCAGAAATGCGATCCCCATGAGCACGCCCGCGATAAGAAACGTCTCGGCGATCGAGACGGCGAACGCAGCTCGAGCCCGCCCGACGAATGCTTGAAACGCGGCTTGCGCTTGCGGCTGCAACGTAGTCGGGACGTGCGCGAGTTGGGCCTCGAGGGCCCCGCGCCCTGGCTGCGTGAGAATTCCCTGCAGCGAATTCGCGTCCGCGTTCTCGAGGTGGATCTGAGGGGAGACGCGGGCCGCCATGTGGACGAAGGGGTCATCCGCGAGATTCCCGAGCTCGCGCGCAAGGCGAGCATTGAGCACGCTGCCTAACACCGCCGTTCCCACCGTGGCGCCGATCGTTCGAAAGAGCTGCGACGATGCGGTCGCAATGCCGAGTTTCGAGTGGTCGAACGCGTTCTGCACCGCGAGCGTGAAGATGGGTAGCGAGGCGCCGATTCCGAGCCCGGTTGC
>Ga0137395_10000647_pt1 | contig 14944 bp, 10 predicted proteins | sample czobulk216metaG_FD_108283 | JGI IMG/M metagenome (GOLD analysis project Ga0137395, IMG submission 108283) | Vadose zone soil microbial communities from Angelo Coast Range Reserve, California, USA - czobulk2.16 metaG | ecosystem: Environmental > Terrestrial > Soil > Vadose zone | place: USA...
GGGCGATGACATCGCCGTAAGGCGCTGTTGGCTGACATAACGCATTGATCGGCTCGTTGATGGAGGTCATCGGGCGGCGGTCCGCGCGTATTAGCCGTTGATTGGCCACGTTCAGTCCGTAACAGCCGAATCTTGTCGTTGATTGACGCGCGTCAGTCGTTAAGAGCGTCGCACAGTGACATTTGCACGCGTTTGTTTCGTTGATGCACGGATCCTGTGGGATTTTCTGGTGACTGGCACGCCAAATCGACGCGCGTGACGTGAGGTGGTGCGCCCGGCAGGATTCGAACCTGCGGCCTACGGCTCCGGAGGCCGTCGCTCTATCCAGCTGAGCTACGGGCGCATACGAACGCTGGATCTGATTTCGAAATCACCCAATCCCTGGATGAAGTTGGTGCGCCCGGAGGGACTCGAACCCCCGGCCTACAGGTTCGAAGCCTGTCGCTCTATCCAGCTGAGCTACGGGCGCACAGCCGTGTGAGTGTATCAGAAGGCTGCTTCCTGCTGCCTCAGGATTCCGTTGGTGTCCGCGGCGTGTCGAAGACGATCTGCAGAAACTTCAGGTCGAGCCATCGTCCGAACTTGTAGCCGACCTCGGGAATGTGCGCCACTTCCCTGAAGCCGAGCCGTTCGTGCAGGCGCAGGCTCACGCCGTTGTCCGACGTGATGCCGGCCATCAACACATGCAGGTCGCGGGCGCGAGCCTCCGCAAGCACGGCGCTCACGAGCGCCGAGCCGATCCCCCGGCGATGCAAGGCAGGGTCGACATAGACGGAATGCTCCACCGAGTATTTGTATGCGGGCCACGCGCGGAAAGGACCGTACGTCGCGAAGCCCTGAACGGCGCCGGCTTCGTCGGCGACGAACACCGGGAGCGACGCGGCTTGCTTCGAACCGAACCACGCGCGCCGCATCTCGATTGTGTGCGGTCGATACTCGAAGACGGCCGTCGTGTGCTCGACCGCGTAGTTGTAGATTCGCAGGATCTCGAGGAGGTCAGCCTCGGTCGCAGGTCGAATCGTCATCGCTTTGCCCCGTAGCGTGTCGCTCGCGACAAGTCCACGCCTTTTGATTTTCGCAGCCCGGCCCAGAGGTCGCCGGCCTGCTTCAGGCGCGCCGGCATCGTGCGGATCGTGAACGCTTCGCGATCGACGCCTTCGTCCACCTCGCGCCACGTGAGCGGAGTCGACACGCCGGCGTACTCGCTCGCGCGCGCGCTGTAGGCGGTCGCCAGCGTCTTGCCGGGAATGTTCTGCAGGTAGTCGACGTACACGTGCCTGCCGCGATTCTTCACCATGCGTTCGACCGTCGCCTGCTGTGGATGCTTCTGCGCCACGACCGTCGCGACGATCTGGCAGAACAGCAGCCCGGCTTCGTATGGCGTGCCGGGCTGAAGCGGAATGTAGATGTGAAGCCCTTCAGCGCCAGAGGTTTTCGGGAAGCCCACCGCGCCGAGCGATTTCAGTTCGTCGCGCACCCAGCGGGCCACGTCGAGCACCTGCGAAAACGGCACGTCGGGCATTGGATCGAGATCGATCGCCACATAGTCCGCATCGTCCACCGACTGCACGCGCGAGAACCACGGATCCTGCGAGATGGCGGCGAGTTGTGTCATGTAGAGCAGCGTCAGCAGATCGCCGCCCACCATCTGCGGCCGCGTGTCGCTTCCGTAGGTGACCGTTTCAGTCCGAACGCCTGGCGACACGTCGAGCGCTCGATGCTGATAGAACGGCGGTCCGTCGATGCCGTTGGGAAATCGCTTCATCACCAGCGGCCGATCGGCCACGACGGGCAGGATGAACGGGGAGGCTTCGACGTAGTACCGCATCAAGTCGCCCTTGGTCAGTTTCAGCTTCGGCCAGAACACTTTGTGAAGGTTGCCGACCTTCAAGTGCCGATCGCCGGGCAGCGTCAGCACGGCGTCGCGGCGGGCGTCCTCGAGAAAGCGAAGCTGCTCGATAAGGTTCCGGGTTCCAGGTTCAAGGTCCAAGGTTCGCGGTTCCGGGTTCTTTGACGAACCGGAACCTGAACCTTGAACCTTGAACTTGGAACCCGGAACCTTGGCGACGCGTTCCCGTACGACGTCCGTCCCTTTCTTGTCGTCCCTCAGTCCGAGATAGACGGGCTGCCGCAAGATGTTGTCGGCGGTCCACTCCGTGAACCGGACCTGAGCGACGAGTTTCGGCTTCACCCAATGCGGCTTTTCGTTCGACGGCGGAAGGCTCCCGAACGGACTCTTTTCGATCTCGATCGGCGTGAGCAGCTTCATGAGCCGCGACAGTTCCTTCTCGTCGAAACCGGTGCCGACATGTCCGGCGTAGACGAGCGAGCCGGCGTCGTACACGCCAAGCAGGAGCGCGCCAAAGTGCGAGCGCGATTTCCTCGGCTCGGTCCAGCCGCCGACCACGAACTCCTGCTCCTGGAGGATTTTCAGTTTTCGCCAGTCGGGTGTGCGCTTGCCGGAGACGTAGCGCGACGTCGCCAGCTTGGCGATCAAGCCCTCCCAGCCGCTGGCGAGCGCCCGCTCGTGGAGCGGCCGCCCGTCTCCGCGGGCGATCTCGCTCAGGCGCAGGATCGGCGAGCCGGTGCGACCGAACAGTTCCTCGAGTGCCTCACGGCGCTCGAGGAGCGGACGGCCGCGGAAGTCGGACGCACCTTTCTTCAGCAGATCGAACGCGATGAACGCGACCCGTCCCGGCGGCGGCTCGTCTGAGCTCGTCAGGTGGATCCGGCCCTGAAGCTGCTGGAAGCCGGTCGGCTGTCCGTCCGGGCCGAGCGCGACGATCTCTCCGTCGAGGACAACGGGCTCAGCGAGCCGTTTCGCCCACTTTTCAAGCGCGCTCGCGATTTCCGGAAACTGGCGGGTTTTGTCGTTGCCGAGACGCGACCACAACGTGATCTTCCTGCCGCGTGGGGCGATTTCGACGACCGCGCGGATGCCGTCGTACTTCGGTTCGTAGACGAAGCCGGGATCGGCCAGCGGCGCGCCCGCGAGCGACGCGAGCATGGGGCGCGCGATGGCGGGTGCGGGCACCCGCCAATTATGACTGAGGCGCGACCTTCAACTCTTTTTCGGCCTCTACCCAGTCGCTCAGGTCGTTTCCATCCGTGCCGCCGCGCTCGAGATACCGATGGTAGGCCCGAACGCGAACGTCCTCTTCCGACAGCTGCTCTGTCCGCAGGTCAATCGCTGCCATCGCCGGCACCGAATCATTGTTCACGGAAGCGGCGGTGCGTCTGGTTGTAGTGCGTGGTGCTCGTTTTGCCATGACTACCCTTCTGTCGCTATGTTCGCGCACTTGCGGCACTCTCGTCTAGTCTTGCCGCCTGTCAGATCGTCTGCTAATCAGTTGAGTACCGGTCGTTGAACCACGGCTCGGCCGTGTTCGAGTAGCCTCGCTCCTCCCAGAAGCCCTTGCGATCGGCCGCGAGGAATTCGATCCGGCGAATCCACTTCGTGCCCTTCCACGCGTACAGCTTCGGCGTGATCATCCGGCAGGGCCCGCCGTGTTCACGAGGCAGCGGTGCGCCTTCCCAAGTATGTACGAGCAGCACGTCGTCCTCAATCGCGCGTGCCAGCGGAAGGTTCGTCGTGTAAGGGACGCGCGAGCCCGGCTCGAAATCGTACCCGGTGCAGAGAATATGTGTCGCGGCCGGAAAGGGAACGGCAAGCTCCGCGATCGTCCGGAAGCGCACGCCCTTCCAGTGGTTGTCGTACCGGCTCCATGTCGTCACGCAATGGAAATCGCTGACGTCGTCCGCCTGCGGGAGCGCCATGAACGCGTCCCAGGTAAGCGTGAACGGGTGCTCGACGAGCCCCGATACCTCGAGCTTCCAGTCCACCGGCGCGACATCCGGCTGCCCGCCAAGATCGAGAACAGGCCAGTTCCTGACCTGGTGCTGACCAATCGGCAGCTGCGGCATCCCGTGGCGATTCGCGGGGCCTGAGCCGCTCGGCGGCTGGCCGCGGAACCTGACGTCCACGCCTTTGTCGAGCGCGATCTGACGCTTGATGTACTCGAGGCGGCGAGCCACGAGGTCGGGCTTTTCACTCACGCAACAATGTTAACGCCGAAAAAACTACACGTTAAGGATTGGTGCGGGCGAAGCGGCGAGGCTGGCGGCCTCCAGCGACTCGGCTGCCGGCGTCTCGCTGAAGACATCCGTGGTGAACTCCGGCTCGGGCGCGACGCTGCTCATCCTCACGGGCATTTCGCCCCGGCGGACGGCCTTGTCGCGATACATCCTGTGATCGGCATCCGCGAGCAGCGCCTCGTAGGTGGTGCCGTCGTGCGGAAACACCGACGCGCCCGCGCTCATGCCAATCGGAATCTTCTTGCCGGCCCGGACTTCCAGCTGAATCTTCGACACGGCGTGCTGGAGCTCCACGCACTTCAGGTCGGCGGTCTCTCTCGAGCAGTCGGTGAGCACGACGATGAACTCGTCGCCGGCGTAGCGGACGCAGAGATCGTACGGGCGCAGCGCATCCTGCAGGGCAAACGACACCTCGCGCAGGGCGCGGTCGCCGACGTGGTGGCCGTAGGTGTCGTTGATCGTCTTGAACCCGTCCATGTCCATCACGATGAGCGCCACCTGGCTCTTGAGGCGTTCAGCGCGGGCGAGCTCGCGCGACAGATGGACGAACATCGAGCGCCGGTTCGGCAGGCCCGTCAGCGGATCCGTCAACGAGTCTTCCTGCGTTTGCTCGAACACAATCGAGTTGTGGACGACGGCGCTGGCCTGCTCGGCCACGCGTTCGATGAGCCGGCTGTGCTCCTCGGTGTAACGGTTCGCATCGACGTGGTAAAGGGCGAGGCATCCAATGAACGCGTCGTTGTAGTGCAGCGGCACGACAATCGCCGACTTGAGACGCGGCGCCTGGAGTCCCAGCGCCTCGAAGCTGGTGGCCGGGTTGCCGTTCACGACGGTGCGCTTGTTCTTCGCGACCCAGCCGGAGAGCCCTTCGCCATGCTTCAGCGTGTGGTTCAGCAGCTGCGGCGCATCCACGCCGGCCGCAAAGCGGCACTTCAGCTGGTCGGCCCCTTCCTGCGCCAGGAACAACGCGCAGCCGGACCACGGAATGATCTTGGTCAGCTTCGACGAGATGAGCGCCATCGTGTCGGCGACGCCGAGGCTGGTGCCCATCGACTGGGCGATCTCGTACAGCGCGTAGATCTCGCGGTGCGCGTGCGCGATGTTCTCGAAGGCATTGGGCGGCACGCCCTTCGGCGCGACGCCTGCAGCCGGCGCTCCGGCCCCCGGGACCTTCGGCGCCACCGCGGCTGCCTCTGCGGCCGACTGCTCGAGATTGGCCTCGGTCAGCAGCGAGGGCAGCATCGTGATGAAGATGTCGACCAGCGTCGGATCGAGCGCTCGACCCGATTCGTGTTTCAGCAGCTCGATGGCGCTCTCGTGCGACAGCGCCTTGTGATACGGGCGCTCGGTCGTGACGGCGTCGAAGTAGTCGACGATCGTCAGGATGCGGGCGCCGACGGGAATGTCTTCGCCGCTCGTCCCCTTTGGATAGCCTTTGCCGTCCCAGCGCTCGTGATGCGCGAGGATGATCGGCGCGACAGGATAGGGAAACGGCACGGCCGCAATGATCTCGGCGCCCACTTCAGGATGAATCCGGATCTTCTGGAACTCCTCCTGCGTCAGCGGGCCCGGCTTCGACAGAATGTGCTCGGGCACCGCGAGCTTGCCGATGTCGTGCAGGAGCGCCGCCGTCTTCACGCCGTTGATCGCCGCGGGTGACAATCCGACGGCCTTGGCCATCCCCGCGGCGTAGAGCTGCACGCGGCGGATGTGCATCTGGGTGTTCTGATCCTTGGCGTCGATCGCGCGCGCGAGCGCTTCGATCGTCGCGAGATGCAGATCCGAGGTCTGCTGCACGTGCCGCTGTTCGCCTTCAATCCGGCCCAGATACACCTTGTAGGTGCGGTACGTCAGATAGATCGGCGCGAATCCCAGCGGCGCGAACCAGTAGCCGGTGCGCGTGACGAGCAGCGCCGCGAGCGCCGCCGTGCCCGCGCCGACGAAATAGCTGGGCGCGCTCGGTAGAAACTGTGTGCGCCACGTTGTCGTGAACGGCTGTCCGGTTGACAGCGCGACCGCGAGCGCGCCAAACCCGCTGGTCAGCGCGAAGTACGTCGCGGCGGCCGCGACAAGCGGACGGCCGAGGGCCGAGAAGCTCGCCGCGCCCGGCTCGGAGAGCCATTCGAGCGCGAGCCCCGCGCCCTGCACCGCAAGCACGACAACGCCGATGTCGAAAAGCGTCTCTGAGATGGAGTTGCGCTCCTTGCTGTTCAGATGACGCCGGCAGAACGCGCTCGTCGCAGCCACCACCATGGTTTCGCGCGGGCCGAGGAGCAGCAGCGACGCGATATCAACGGCGCAGGACACCGGCATCGCCGAACCGCTCGACGCGAGGGGTAGCGACAACTTGAAGGCGGCCGTCACGGCCGCCAGGGCGATCATCACGGCGAATAGCACCGGCTGTTGCGGAAGCTCGGTAAGCGGCGGGCGGACAGCGACCACCACGGCTCCCATGACGATCACGGAAGCGACATAGACGCGGCTGGCCGCAGCTGACAGTCTCATGGTCTGCTTAGTGAACCCGCGGAGCCGTGGACACCCACAGCTCGCCCCAGTCTTCCTTCAACACCGACCACAGCACCTGATCGAGATACTCGCTGCCGCGCCGCACCGACTGGCGCAACACGCCCTCCTGCACCGCGCCGAGCTTGCGGAGCGCGCCGTTGGCGCGGCCATTCTGCAGCGGCACGCGCGATTCCAGACGATGCACACCGACCGTGCCGAACGCGAACGATCCGATGAGGCGCGCGGTCTCGAGGAACACGCCGGTGCCGCGCCAGGAGGGCGCGATCGTGCATTCCCACTCGCCGCTTTCCCAGCTGAGATCGATTTGCCGGGCCTGCACCAGGCCGACCACGGCGCGCGTGGAGCTGATCGTGACGACGTACGTGAACGCGATGCCGGCGATGCGATCGCGGCTCGCGCGATCGATCAGCTGCTGCATCGCAAGTTCGGGCGAAGGCTCGTCGATACCGAACGGCGACGCATCCGTAATCGACCGCAAGTCGATCAACGGCCGCAAATCGGCCACGGTCGGTTCACGCAGCGTGACGAGCCGCGCGGTCAGAATTGGCAGCTCGCTGCGCCAGTCGGAAAGCACGCTGCCAGGTGAGTCCGGAGTCATCCGTTAATCTCCGAGTCGGCGGGGGAGCCGGGCACCACTGTACTTGCCACCAGCCAGAGCAACTCCGACGCCAAGCTCGTCGTGTTGGTATAAGCCTTTATCCGGCTGATACTTACGAGTCGCCTGTTCTCCCGCCGTTTCAGGCGTTTTGTACGTTTATACGACATAGAAGTCCTTAGTAGGCACGTATTGTCCTATGTAGATCGTCGGAATGCAACAGTTTGCCGGGTTCTGTGGCCCAAAGTGGCACATCGTGTATCGCCACAAGACAGGCTGAGCGCCAGCCCCGGAACCGCCCCGGGAAAACTGGGACATAAGTCGGCTGCACGTCGACGATCCGTCTAACAACCGAACGCTGGCCGCCGATGCCGGTCAGTCCACCAGCTCCAGACCGTGATCAACACCGCGCCCGCGATGCCGACCGAGTAGACGGCTGTCACGGAAGGCGGCGCGCCGCCGGCAAGATTCCCGAAATACGACAGCAGCAGAAACGACGCGAGCCCGAGAAACGACCAGCGACCGGCCGCGCTTTGCGCGCGAGTCGACGTCGCGTACAGCCACACGCCGGCTCCGTACAGGAGGAGCTCGACGACGAGCGTCGCCGGCACTGAGTTCCAGAGGCCGAGTCCCCACAGCGCGCCGCCCGGATAGATCGGCATGTCCGGCCGGTGCGACACGAAATCGAGAATCCAGTGACTGACGACGAGTGCCGCGACGAGGAGCGATGCGCGGCCGTCCGTGCCGCGCAGCCAGCAGACCGAGCCGAGGACGGTGCCCCACAGACACAAGGCGACGAGCGAGTGCGAGTAGGGATAGCTGATGAAGTCGAGCGGCGTGAACGCCGTGATGCCCGGCGCGATCCGCACGCGCTCGACGCCTGCCGCGACAAGAATCGGCCACAGCATGTCCGCAAGCTGGCACGCCGCGAACAGCAGACCAAGCGAGACCTTCGGCGCCGCCCGCTTGGCGGCGAATCCGAGCGCGAAGTGGCCGACGAACATCGACGCTCTACGGCGCTTCCCTGGCTTCTTTGTCGAAGAAGTTCAGCCACTGCTTCACGAGGGGTTCGTTGAGGCCGCCCGACTTGAAGTACTGATCGGCGAAGGAGTGCGCCAGACGCGTGTCCTCGGCGCGATCGTGCACGAGCTGGCCGCCCCGGTGCGCGTTGAACAGCCACTCGAGCATGAGAAAGAGCGACGCCTGATCGTCCGCGCGTTCCTGCAGGAACTTCTCGAGGAGCCGGACGGCGTCGACGCCCTTGCCGAACGAGGCGTAAATCAGGGCCAACGGGCGCGTGAATCGCAAGTCGGCCGGCCAGCGCGACGACGCCTCTTCGAGGATCGGCCGCGCCTCGCCCGTGGACTTCAACCGCAGCAGCGAGTCGCCGAGCCACTCGTACAGTTGCGGGATGTCGTCGCCATCCGCCATCGCCGTCCGCCACACGCTGGCCGCCTGCGTGTCGCGCCCGGCAGCCGCGTACGTGACGCCGAGATACGCCAGCGAGCCGGTGCTGTCGGCGTCGGGCTGGATCGCCTTCTTGAAGCTGACCTCCGCCTCCTTGTACTCGCGCTTCTGCAGGTGAGCGATGCCATCGTCGAACGCCGCCCGCGATGAGGGCGACACGCGCTCCTGAAACGGCTGCAGCGCCGCCGGCTTCAGCGCGTCGTCGCGAGAGAAAGGCCGTGAGAGATCTTTCTGCTCGACGGGCAGATACAGCGGCGTGCCTGGCGTCGACAGGGCGGGCACATTCGACGCCGCCGAGGCGAGCGTGGCCGGCGCGGCGATTTCGAAGGCGCGTCCGAGGCTGGTCAAGAGCGTGTTGCCCTGCCTGACCAGAGCGCGGAGACGGTACGATCCAGGTGGGAGCGCCTGCACGAGCAGCCCCTGGCTGAACATCACGCGCTCTTCTCCGACGAGCGCGCCCTGTACGTCGGCGCCCAGAATCGCCGGTCCCCGTTCGTCGGCGGCCACTTCGAACCGGACGGCGAGCGTTGCCGCGTCGGGGCCGTACGCTTCGAGGTAACCGTGCAGTGTCCCGAAGCTGACGCGTGCGCCGACGCTGGGCCGCAGCAGATTCACGGGGGGGATCGGCCCGCCCGCGATGAGCTCCGTCAGCTTCACGCGGCCGAGATCGAGGAGCGTCGCGCGCACGGGCACGTCGATGCTGCCGACGCGATTGCCGTCGGCGACCGCGATCTTGACGATGTACTCACCCGGGTCGACGCTCGCGCCTCCGGAGAACACGAGTGGTGAAGGCACGCCGCCAGGCGGCGCGATCCTCACGTCGGACACCTGACCATCCACCGACTTTCCGTTCTTGTCGACGACGTAGTAGGCGATCGAGACTCGCTGGGGCGCGGTGTAGTTCGCGCCAATCTCCGCGTGAATCAAGAGCCGGACTTTCGTGGGCTCGAGGCCGCGGAAGGCAAACGCGATGGCTCTGATGGGCAGGCTCGAGGCCGGCAACGGAGACGCGAGCGCGGCCGTCACCGCCTCGCGCGGTGTTCGCGGTCCTGCGGTCGCCGTCTCGACTCCCGCAATCAGGGTGCGGTGCGCGCGAACCGTGGTGCCAGCGCGCGTGACATCCACGCGCACGGGATGCGGCTTGCCGTCGCGGTCGCGAGCATCCGGTTCCACACCAAGCAGGTAGTAGCCGGCCAGCTCGTTGCTGATCCGCTCGAACACCGTCGCTCCGGTGCCGGTCACATTGAAGAGCGCGCCACGCGCCGCAAACGTCAACGTTTCCAGCCCGTACCGTTTGGCGATCGCGTCTTCGGCGGCCGATGTCGTAAACGACGCCTTTGTACGCGAAACGTCGGCCAGGCTCTCGTCAAGCCGCAGCGAGTAGATCGCGGTCCGGGCCGCCGAGGCCAGCGCGCCAATCTCGGAAATGCGGCCCGTGTCGTCGCGCTCTCGATCGGTGAAGAATCCCTGCGAGACGAACACAACCGTCTTCGGCGCGTCGATCGCCTTGAGGCTGGTCATGACTTCGCGCAGGTTCGTCAACGTCAGTTCGGAATCGTGCCGCACCTCGGCGACGACCTGTGAGGCTTCCTGCGAGATGTCCGCCTTGCAGTTGGCTACCTGGCGCGTATTGCCGATGCAGTCGCGCGCCGCCACCGTGCTGAGGGCGGCATCGTCGCCTCGATCGATGGCCATCGCCAGGGTGATGCCCATCTCGTGCGATCCGCTGGAGCCGGACGTCATCTGTTTCTGTCCGGGGATCCTCGCGACGGTCTGCTTGATCTGATCGTGGTCCGCGAGAAAGGGCGTGGAGATGGACGGCGTGCCAAGGCCGACGACCGCCACGCGATCGCCGCTCGAAAGGCGATCGATGAAGGCGTCGATGACGCCACGCAGGGGCCGCATGTCGCCGAACTGGATGTTCGGCTGGTCGATCACCAGCGCGATCAGCCGCCCGCCGGCGGCGGATTCATTGGAGACGTAGCCTTCGGGCACGGACGGCGCGGCGGTCCGGCCGCCGCCGGTTCCTGTCGCCGCAATCCACTGGGCACTGACAATCCGGCGCGGCCGGCCGTCGATGCGGACGCTGAAATCCGGGACGATGAGGTCGCGTATCGGTTCGCCGCGATCGTTGACCACGGTCACATCGATCGGCAGTGTCTCGACGCCGGAGCGAAAGCTCGGCGTCTGGGGGGTGTTCTGTGCGCGTCCTGCGCCGGCTGCGAGGACGCCAATCGCCGCAAGTGCTGCGATGAGAGTGCGCATCTTATTTGGGGGCCACGGCGCGATAGCCCTGCCGCGCGCGGACCCGGCCCTGGCCGTCAACCTGCACGGAGATCTTGCGGAACGTGTCATCCCGCCTGGTATTGGTCGATTCGTAGCCAAGCAGGTACTGATTCGACAGCTCCTCCAGAAGATCGGCGAACGCGGCGTGCAACTCGTCGATGCTGTCGGTGAAGAGCGCGCGGCCGCCGGTCGGTTCGACCAGGCGTTGCATGACGGTCTTGAGGGCCGCCACCTCGACGCCGCGGCCCTGACCGATCATGTAGAGCGTGACGTCGCTCGCCTGCAACCGGCGTTCGACGTCGGTGATCGACGCATGGCTTCCCTGATCTTCGCCGTCACTGAAAACAACCATCGCGCGCCGCCCCGGTTGTTTGCCGAGCATGTCCACGCCCTTGAGGATCACGTCGTACAACGCCGTCGCGCCCCACGGGGCCAGCCGATCGACGGCTTTGGCGCGCTCTTCCGGATTCACCGCTCGCCTGGTCAACGTGAAGATCGTGTCGTTGAAACCGAGCAGCGTCACCTGATCGCGGACTGGCACGGCGGCGAGGAATTCCTTGACGGCCTTCTTCAATCGCGGGATCGCCGGCGTCATGCTGCCGCTCACGTCGCAGGCCACGATCAACTCGAGCGGCACGTCTTCGGCGCCGAAGTGCGAGATCTTCTGCGCCTTGCCGTCTTCCTCGAGGTGAAACGCCGTTCGAGGGAGACCGGTCACGAAATGGCCGCGGCCGTCGATGACGGTCGCAATCACCTGGACGACGTCGACGTCGACTCTTTCGGCGTAGCCCAGTTCGCGCGTCCGCACGGTGCGGATCAGCCGGCCGCCGCCGACGAGTTCCGCGACGGCCCGCACCTGGTGGGCCGTTATGGTTCCGCCGGCTTCCCAGCTGCATTCGAACGGCGGGCTGCTCGTGTCACAGACCTGGCGTCCATCGACGGAAAACAGCACTCGGCTGGCTGCGCCCGGTGGCGTGACGGCGGCACGAAATGTCGTCGCGCCGCTGACATAGGCGTCTGCACCCGGCGACACGATTTCGAGGACGGGAGCGTGGGAGGAATCGTCGGACTGCGCGTCAAGCCGCGCGCCGAACGGAGAGGAGCGCTCGAGCGCGGGCAGTGAAAGGAGGATGATCAGCGCCGCGACGAGGGCCGCGCCGGCCGCCAGGCGAACGACGGGTGTCATCGCTCTCCGGGCCCCGCGGCGGCGTCCGGCACGAGCGGACCATCAGCGGTCGCTGCCGCGATGTAGTCTTCGAACCGCTCTCGGCCGATCGCCTGCGCGGCGCGCGCCAGCGTCAACCAGTCGTTCCCGTCGGTCGGATTGATGCCATCCACGAAGTCCTGCATGGCCGCCGCGAGTACCGATTTGGCCAACACGGCCGGCAGTTGAAGATTATGCAGTATCACCGCCACGCGCAGCGGCAAATCGGCGACGAGCGTGGCGGGAAGTCCAGCCTGCGAGAGACCCCACCAGCGCCGCCATTCGGCAGGCGCCGGCAACTGCGAGCAAAGGCAGCCCGTCGTGCGCAACGCGTACACGCCCCAGGAGCGAAACGCCGCGGGTGAACCCCCGCCCAGGACAAGCAGCTCGACCGTTGAAAACAGTGACGGCGCGCGCTCCGGATCGTGCGCGATCGTCCACTTGAGCGCGCGCATCCGCCACCCGTCCATCTCGATCTCGCCGGCGATCGCGTCAACCGGCTCGCGGCCGGCGACCAACGCCTGCACACGAGCCGTTCCGCGTTCCACGCCGCCGGCAATCGCGTCCCGATCGGCGTCGGTCAGCGTCTGCAGATTCATGACCGCGACGCTTGCCGCGAAGCCGTCGCGCTGCATCAGGTTGAGCATCGGCGATTCCGGCACGCGGTCGACGCTGATCCGCCTCAGCGAGAGCTGCGCCATCGCCACATCGAGCGCCAGCGCCGATCCGACAAGGTGCCATGGGCCGCCGCGCGTCTCGACGGCGGCGACGTTCCACATGCTTCTGACACGCGCGTCGCGTCCGGGCAGGCTGTAGCCGAAGTCGTGCCGGCGCGATGGATCGCCCGCGATCAGAATCGTGCCTTCCGGATCGCCGAGATCAAATGCGTACGCGAGTGACAGCAGGGCGGAGCCGAGCATCTCGTCGACGAACGGCACGAGTTGCGCGCCGACGCGCTTCGCTTCCGTCACGTCAGCCTGACGCTTGATGCCGCCGAGCGTCTGGGCCTCCTCTCGCAGCATGCGCACGGCAGCGGAGTCGGAGGCTCGCTCGAAGGCCGCGATTTCGGTTGCCGCGGCCGTCAGCTTCGCGGCGGCATCCCGGACCTCGTCCAGCCGCAGCTGCTGATGGGTGAGCGTCTGCGCGAGCGCGGCGAGGCCCAGCACGGTGTCGAACGTCGTCTCTTCCTGCCTCGCGCTCGCCCGCGTGAGACGCTGAAGCTCGGCGCCGCCCGGATCGACCCGGTATCGTTGCCCTTCCCACTCGACCCGCTGCGCGGCCGCTCCCGCTCGCGTCCCGGCGGAAGCCGCCAGGAACACGTCGTCGTTGGTCGCGCCGGCCGGAAGCGCCGGTCGCAGCCCACTGCCGATCCACGCGGCGATCGCGCCGTCATATCGTCCGTCGTCGCTCAACTTCACGGCGGTCAGATCGCGGACGAGCCGCTCGGCGGTTGCGCTGTCGATCGTCCGCACGGCGGTCAACCGCGAGAGGAGGGCGAGCGATCCCTGAAACTGCGCCAGCGCCGTGTGACCGCGGCCGGCGTCGAGCGCCGTGAGCCGCTCGGCCTGCCGCGCCGCCGCGGCGTACACCGCGGGCGAGCTGGCGCCCATGCGTTCAAGCGTCAGCATCAACACCGGAAACGATCCGAACCCGCGGATCGCGACGGACGCATCGGCGCTGTCCATCGGCCGTCCCGCGAAGACGCGCAGTGCAAACGACAGGAGATCGAGGCGTCTCTCGCGCTCGCGCGCGGGGTGAACGAGAACCAGCTCGGCGAGCGAGATCGGATCCGCCGGCGGTTCGGCTGCCAGCCGGCCCGCGGTCGCCGGGTCCATGGGAGAGCCATCGTCGTAGGTGTGCTGCCAGAACGCCTGCGAGCCGATGCCCGGTACATCGCCGCCGGCCGGCGACGCGTTGCGCAGGCGCGCAAAGAAACCCGCAAGCTCGCTCTGGGGCCGGACAAACGGCGCGGTCACGACGTCCCATTCGGGAAACGTCCGCCGGGCGAGCGACGCGAGACGCTTCAGCGAGGCTCCCGGTTCCTGTCCGTTCCTGGAGCCGAGCGTCTGCGCGAACATCGCGGCGTCCATGTGCGCGAGCACGTCGTACAGATACGCCAGCCGTCCGCGTTCGCCTTCGAAAAGCGTCGAGATGAACCGTTCCGGTCGATCGAGCTTTTCTCCAACGACCACTTCCCACGGCGCGATTGCCGCATCACCGCCGCGCGGCACCACGCGCCCGTTGTGAATCTTGAGGCTCTCGGCGAACGCGGCAAACGCCGCCGGAGCGCGCTCCGCCAGCCGGCCGAGGAGCGGCGCGTGCCCGGCGAAAAACTCCAGCGTCTCGTCGTCCATGCCGGCGAGGCCGTAGCACATCAACGCGGCGGAGCGGTCGGAGAGAATCGCGCCGACGAGGCTGCCCGGAGTCACCGGGCGGTGGAGGATGGCCTGGCTCCAGAGAGCGGCGGTGAGCGGGACGGGGACGGTCTCGGTTTCCGCCGTCGACGCGGCTTGCAGAAAAAACGCGGTGATGCTCCGGCGGACGGCTTCGTTCGAGTAGGGACCGGTCTGCGGCCAGGAATAGACGGCCCGCGCCAGCTCGGCCATCACGCGTGCGCGATCGGGCGCGGGCGTCACCGAAGCGGCGGCGGCGAGCGCGGCGACACCGCCGCGCACCGGAACGTCGTCAGCCGCGTTCTGTCCCGCGCCGGACACCGGCGCGGGCAGGAGGACCAGGAGTGAGATGGCAAGAACGATCAGCGCCGAATGGGA
>Ga0137395_10000651_pt1 | contig 14914 bp, 13 predicted proteins | sample czobulk216metaG_FD_108283 | JGI IMG/M metagenome (GOLD analysis project Ga0137395, IMG submission 108283) | Vadose zone soil microbial communities from Angelo Coast Range Reserve, California, USA - czobulk2.16 metaG | ecosystem: Environmental > Terrestrial > Soil > Vadose zone | place: USA...
CTGATTCTTCTCGACCGCAATACGCTGGAAGCGCCGGAATTAGGAATCGAACTTGCATCGGCGCTGCACAAGCTCTATCCCAACGATTTCAAGTTGGAGAAAATGTCCGATCTGCTTGTGAACCAGTCTGTATTGGAGGCGATCGGCGCTGGAGAAGATCCGCGCCGGATTGCTGAGGACTGGCGGGAGCGCCTGGAGGAATTTTTGCGCGTGCGCGAAAAGTATTTGCTATACAAGTAGCGGATGCATTGTCTGACTATCAACCGATATGAGCTCGGATTACCGGGCCTCTGCATTGGGACGACATTTTGATGAAGCCATTTCAATAGCCCATTAGTGGCTGGCAATAGTGGCGCATGGGTGCCGCACAGCCCCTCAGCTACAATGGTTATTTAGGGTAGTCATGGCCGAAAACCTATTTGTTATTCCGAGTGAGTTTCTTCGTTGCGCGGGTCCCAACTGTGGCGTGCAAAAAGGATCCAGTGACCGCTGGTGGGTGATGTGGAGTTCGATTGGCGAGTACGACGTGCCGGAGATGCATCTGTCACCATGGGATGAACGTCTGGCCGTGCGCGATGGTACGATCCACGTTTGCGGCGAGGCTTGCGCACAGAAACTGCAGTCCCAATTCATGGGCAATATTTTGCAAAAGCAAGGCCGTAAGAATGGCAGCTAGATAAGCACGATACCGGCTCCTGATTTCATTGCTGCCTCGCGAGTTAATTTGAGCTGATCTAATTTCAGCTGTGCCGATTTTAGCTAACTGATTTCAGCAAACCATGTTCGCGGCTCGGCGCATCACAGATTTCAAACGATACTAAATTTTGGTTGAGAAGGTGGCGATGTTGGTTCGTAGAGCTTCTATCGTTGTTTTGCTGCTAGCGGGCATGGCCGCAGCGCAGTCGTCGATGACCCCAGTCTCTGCCGCGCCGCCAGCGGATTCCGCCAAGCCCTCGCTGATCATTCCAGCCGGCACCCGCGTGCCGCTCTCGCTCAAGCAGGCAATCTCCACCAAGACGGCGAAGAACGGAGACCCGGTCTACGCGGAAACCGCCTTTCCATTCGTAGTCAATGAGCGGGTTGCGATTCCGGCGGGAACTTATATCCAGGGAAAGATCGAACGGGTGCAGCGTGGTGGCCACGTCAAAGGGCGCGCCGAAGTGCTGATTCACTTCACTTCCATGATTTATCCCAGCGGCTACACCGTGATGCTCGGCGGTTCAGTGGAGAATACCCCCGGAGCCGAAAAGACATCGATGAAAGACTCGGAAGGAACCATCCGGCAGGACAGCGATGCCGGGAAAAAAGTTAAATCAGCCGCCGAAGGCGCAACCACCGGAGCCGTGATCGGCGCAGTAACCGGAGGGGGCAAGGGCGCTGGCATCGGCGCGGGTGTTGGAGGCGTAACCGGGCTCGCCATAGGCATGCTCTCGCGAGGCGCCGACATAAGACTGGAGCCAGGAGCGTCGATCGAAATGGAGATCCAGCGCGAAGTGACCGTGGACGCAAGCCGCATTTCCTCAAGGCGTGAGGTCATTGTTCGAAATAGCGACTAGCGCACGAGTTGCGGTCGACTTCAATTGTTTGGTTGGATGCCGCCGTGTCCCGGCCACGATGCCCATCTGGCTGAAACCGGATCACATCTTCGGAACCCCAGACGTGGTTGCGGCATTAATATCTTTTCGCAGGTCTTCCCAGATATTTTCTGGCATTTCAAGAAATACCTTAACGATCTCAGGATCAAATTGTCGTCCCGACCACAGTTCAATTTCCTTGCGGGCGGCTTCGAAAGGCTGTGCCGGACGGTAAGGCCGATCCGATCGCATGGCGTCAAGCGTATCCGCAATGGAGAAAATGCGCGCCCCGAGCGGTATTTCCTCGCCCTTCAGACCCCGCGGATAACCAAGTCCGTCGTAGCGCTCCTGATGGGAATAAACGATTTCCGCTGCCTCGGCCAGAAAAGGAATTCGAGACACGATCTTATAGCCGCGATAGCAGTGCTCTTTCATGACGGCCATCTCATCGTCGGTGAGCTTTCCCGGCTTCTTCAGGATATCGTCGGGAATCGCCATTTTTCCGATGTCATGTAGGAAGGCGCCGCGAGCAATCACGCTGATCGCTTCCTTGGTAAGCCCCATCTTGCGCGCAATGGCGATCGTAAATGCGGTAACGCGTCGGGAGTGCCCTTCGGTCTCCGCATCTTTGAGGTCGAGCGCGTCTCCCAAAGCTTCCAGCGTAATGTCGTAGGACTTTTCAAGATTTGAAAGCGCGGTCTTCCACTGTTGCGTGCGCGCTGCAACCAACGTCTCAAGATTAGTGCGATAAGCGTCATTTTCGCGTTTGAGCCGCCGATTCTCCAAGGCGCGGCGCACCGTGTTGAGCAACTGCTCGCGCTCAAACGGCTTGAGCAGATAGTCATAGGCGCCATTGCGCAAGGCTTGCAGCGCTACAGAAATATCGTGGACGGCAGTCACCATGACTACGGGCATATTAGGATAGCGTTCCTTGGCCCGCTCCAAAAGTGCAATCCCATCCATCTCAGCCATCATGAGGTCGGATAGCACCAGGTCGAATTCCTCACCGGATTCCAGAATCGCCAGCGCTTCCACTCCGCTCGACGCCTGGCGAGTTTGAAAGTGTGCTCCCCCCAGCATTGAGGACACAATCTCGCGGATTGTTTCCTCGTCATCCACCACCAATATGCGGTCATTAGCCATCGTGAATATTCAGTGTATCGCTCATTCTAGGTCCCCACTCCACATTCCGAAAGTAACCAAAAGGAGACGGAAATCCGGTAACGGTCGAGCGCAGGGCGTGATAATTAGAAGGTTGGTGTTGGTGCGCCCGGTTGGCGTAGCTATTGCTCGCGCGGCAATCTTTGGTGCAGCTCTATGGATCCCTCCAGACTATTCGGGAATTTGGTTGTCCTGCTAGCCGTCCCGTGGTTGACGGCTCGGCAGACCGCTGCGCTGATCCTGGTGGGCATCAGTCTAGTCCTGTTCCGCGTGTTTCGCGAACGTTGCCTGCTGGCTTGGGCCGGAGGATGGTTTGCTTATGGCACATTTCTCTGGTTAACCGGCCCGGGTAATGCCCATGCGGCATCGAAGAACATGCTGGCCTTCGCACAGGGTGACTTTGTCCTGGCCATGGGCTTGTTCGCGACGGCCGCGCTCATCTCAGCCAAATCGCGGCAAGCCTTGACCGGAGCAGTTGCGGTTCTGTGGGTGGTCCTGGTCTGTGCCGCCATGCAGCCGCTTTATTTTCCGGATACAAAGAACGTAGGCCTTATCCTCGAAATAGCATGCCGTTTGATTGCCTCGGTGGCCGCCTTCGAACTTGTCCGCTATCGCTTCGGACGTATCGGGTTTGGGCCTTTTCTGTTCGCCGCCGGCCTCATAACTTTGAATCTCAGGTGGTTCCCCTATACTAGTCGCATTCCGACGGAAGCTTACCTTTTTGCGGAAGTACTCTTCGGCGCAAGTATTCTGCTGGTGGTTCTGGACGACGCCAGAGTGCGCATGCGGCGGCTGGCCGTGCTCAACGAGTTGACGCTTACTATCGCGCGCGCCCAAAATCATGCGCCCCTGATGCAGACTGCTCTCGAGAAATTGAAAGTGGTAGCGGGAGCGAAAGCAGCCTGGTTCCACTTGATGGAAGGCGATCATCTTGTGCCGACGCAGCAGTCCGGCCTTTCAAATGAATTCCTGCGAATCATAACCCAGCCCGCGCCAGACGAAACACAAGCCCGCATACTGCAGGAAAATCGGGCAACAATTTTAAAAGTTGCAGACCGGGCCGAGGCCGAACGGGAACAGCTGAATAAACAAGGCATTCATCGCGTGTTGCTACTACCCGTCCGGGGAAAAAAGGCAGTGATTGGGATCCTGTCGTTTGGTTGCTCCGGCAGTCGGCGTCATACTCAGGAAGAACTGGAATTCCTGGAAACCGCTGCCCAGACTCTCGGCATAGCGGTAGAAAATCTGCGCTTGCTGGAGCAGGTATTGCGCTCGCAGCGGCAGTGGATGAACACCTTCGATTCAATCCAGGACCTAATCCTCGCCCACGACACCGACTTCCGCATTCTCAAGACAAATCAAGCGCTCTTGCAGAGGCTAGAAAAAGCCCCAGCAGACGTATTGGGCAGTCTGTGCGAGGACGTCCTGCCCCAAATTAACGTCTGGACTGGCTGCCCGTATTGCGAACGCGGGACTGGGCTTACTGAAGGAGCAGATCCGTGCTTCGGCGGCCAATCGGTGGTATCAACCTCCTCCTATGCAGAGCAGGGGAGCCAGCAAAAAGGGACCATCCACGTCGTGCACGACACCACCGCGCGTCTCGCGGCTGAAGAAAAGTACCGCATGCTCTTCGAGCAGGCGCAGGAAGGCGTATTCGTAGCCACGCCGGACGGTGAGCTGATCGACTGTAATGATGCCTTCGTGACCATGCTTGGCTACGGCAGCCGCGATGAGTTGATGGCGCTCGACATGGGCAGCGTTTTGCTCGCCGTGACTGAGGAGCGCGAAGCCTTTCTCAAGGAAATTGAAGCGCACAATTACGTTCGCAACTTCGAAATCACTGTCCGCCGCAAGGATGGCACAATGTTAGCCGTGGCGCAGAGTTGCTTCGCCACCCGCAACTCCAGCGGACACATCGAGCGCTACCAGGGCTTCGTTCTCGACATCACCGAGAAGAAGCGGTCCGAAGACGAAATGCGCCGGCGCAATCGCGAACTGAATGCGCTTAATGCAATGGCCGTGATCGCGACCCAGTCTTTCGATCTGGATGAAATTCTGAATCTCACGGTTCGCCAGGTGATCTCGCTCTTTGGAGCGGAAACCGGTTCCGTTTATCTGGCCGCGGAGCCGGAAGGCACCTATCGGCGGCGCGCCGGTTGGGGGCCGCGCAGCGAGGCGCGAGTGCGCATGTCTGAAGTCGTCTTTGCCGAAGGTTTAGGCGACCTCGTAATGCGCTCCCGAGCCGAGGTCGTGACGCAGGATTTTCTACCTCATTTGCCATCCGCGGTAGTCGAGTTCATCTGCGCCGACCGTTTGCCCTACTGGATCTGGGTTGTGCTCTGGAGCAAGGACAAGCCCATCGGCATCATGGGCATTGCCAGCAAGGAGAATCGCCACTATTCCAGCAACGATGAGAACCTGCTGGTCGCCATCAGCCGCCAATTGGCAACCACCATCGAAAAGGTGCAGCTCTACGAGGAGACTTGCCGCGCGTACGAGGACCTTCGCCGCACGCAAGAGCAACTGCTGCAGAGCGAAAAGATGTCAGCGGTCGGTCAGTTAATCTCCGGTGTTGCTCACGAGTTGAATAATCCGCTGACTGCCATCCTCGGTTACGCTCAACTGCTCGAAGGCGCGGGTCTCGATCTCCGTTCCGCCGATTATGTGCGCAAGCTCTTCAAGCAGGCACAGCGCACCCATCGTGTTGTGCAGAACCTGCTTTCGTTCGCCCGTCAGCGCAAACCGCAGAAGCAGGAAGTAGATTTGCGCAAGGTGCTGGAAGAGTCAATCACCCTCCGCGAATACGATTTAAGAGTCAACAACGTTACGCTGGAACGCGAATTCCCAGACCACATTCCATCGGTCGTCGCCGATCCCCATCAACTCGAGCAGGTCTTTCTGAACGTCATCAATAACGCTCTGGACGCTATGGTCGAAGCCAGCGGCGGCGGCGTTCTGAAGGTACGCGTCTTCCGAAAAGATTCCTATGTTTGCGTAGAGTTCGACGATAACGGTCCGGGGCTCAAGGATCCGACTCGGATTTTCGATCCTTTCTACACCACAAAGTCAGTCGGCAAAGGCACTGGACTTGGCCTGAGCATCTGCTACGGTATCGTCAAAGAACATGGCGGTGAAATCGTGGCCCGCAACCGCGATGAAGGAGGCGCAACGATTGCCGTTCGGCTCCTAGCCAGCGAAAAAGCTGCCTTGCCCGAAGCTCCCATCGCGCCTCGCCGCGAAGCTGTGCTGGCTGGTCGCGTCCTGCTCGTCGAGGACGAAGAGGCAGTCCTGGAATTCGAACGCGACGTCCTGGTCGGCGCGGGCGCTGAAGTCACCACTTCCATGAGCGTCGAAGATACGAAGCAACTACTGCGCAGCGGTTCCTATGACGTGATCGTGATGAACGGGATTATGCCTGGCGAATGCAGCGCGCGCGAAATGTATGAGTGGCTTGCGACCAACCATCCTGGTTGCGAGAAAGGCCTGCTGCTGACCTTTTCGACACTGACCGATCAGGAGACTCGAAGCTTCCTTCAAGAGCACGGCGTCCCATCGCTGGCAAAGCCGTTTGAAGTGGCGGATTTGATTTCACACGTACGCACATTGAGTCAGCGGGAAGGGAAGACTTTGCTGGCTGCTCCAACGAACGACAGCAAAACACCCGAAGAAAAGGCGTCCGTCGCTGGCGCTGGCTCCTAGATCGTTTTGCTCAAGAAGGACAGTTGCTCACGAGCGTCGTGGGCTCTGACGACGTGATTCTCTCAAGCTCAATCTGTAGAGTTCTCTCTTAAAGTTCTATCTTCAGCCCGCGCATCATCTCTGCAATCAACTTCTCATTGCGGCGATACCAGCGCCAATGGCCCTCGCGCTTGGCCTCGACCACTTTCGCCTTTTCCAAAATCCGCATGTGATGAGAGATGGTGGGCTGAGAAAGCTTCACGCGCGCTTCGATATCTGCCGCGCAGAGTCCTGTCTCCTTGCCAATGGAGTTTCCGCTCTTTTCTTTAAGCGCATGCAAAATTCTGCGCCGAGTGGGATCGGCGATCGCATGCAAAAAGCGGTCAAGATTCGGAGCCATGAAGAACAATTGGTAATTTTGTAATTTTTAATTTTGTAATTTGAAAACCAGGAAATCAGGTTTCAAATTGCTGAATTACCCGATTACAAAATTACAAATTTGCTCTACTTTTTTACTATTTACTTTTTCACTATCGGATTGTATCCATCGCCAATCAGCCGCGTCTTCATCGCCTCGGCTTCTTTCAGGTCGCCGTACGGCCCGACTTGCACGTGGTAGAACTTGTCGCCGGAATTATTATTGGCAGCGACTCCGGGATACTGTTTCTTCTTCAAGGCCTCGACTAGCGATTCCGCATCTTCCTGGCGGCTCACGGCGGCTACCTGCACATAATAGGTTCCGCTGGACGACGCGGCCGCTGTAACAGCCGCGGTATTGCCCGAATCCGCCGCCGCTTTTGTGGATGTGTCGCTGGCGGAAGGCGGAGACCCCGCAGCGGTGCTCTGCGGCTTCGAGTCTTTGGGCGCCAGCGCGCTGTCCGCGTTCTTTTCGCCTACGGCTTTGTAAAAGCTGAAGTCTCCGGATTGCGTACCTGCAGAGGCTGTTCCACCTCCACCATTGCCCTTTACCGCGGACGGTCGCACCACAGTCGACGTCGGCTCGCCAGGCACACTCAGCAATCCGCTCCCAACCGCCATCGAGGTTCTTCGACCGAGCGAGAAGCCAATCGAAAAAAAGAACGCACACACCAGCACCAGGGCGAAAAAAATAGCGAGCATGCGGCCCGTGCCTAGCGTGATCTCGGTATCCTGCTGCGCCGTCGCCATAAGAAATGAGCTCTAAACCGAACTCTAGACTTAACCTCTTAACTTAACTCTTGACTTAACTCGTAACTTGACTCGTAACTCTAAACTTTAGCTTGCGCCGGAGCCGCTGGAGCAGAAGCAGCGCCTCCACCGAGCAGCTTCTGCATGCCAGAGAAGAAATCAATCGGCACCGGGAACACCACGGTCGTGTTTTTCTCCACGCCGATTTCCGTCAGGGTCTGCAAATAGCGCAACTGGATACTTGCCGGTTCGGTCGACAGCAAATGCGCCGCGTCCACAAGCCGCTGCGCGGCGGAGAATTCTCCTTCGGCATGAATAATCTTGGAGCGCTTTTCGCGCTCGGCCTCGGCCTGCTTCGCCATCGCCCGCAACATCGACTCCGGCATATCGACCTGCTTCACTTCCACATTCGCAACCTTCACGCCCCAGGGCGCGGTGTGCTGATCGAGAATGCTTTGCAGCCGCAAATTAATCTTGTCGCGGTGCGCCAGCAGTTCGTCCAGTTCTTGTTCGCCCAGCACCGAGCGCAAAGTAGTCTGCGCAAACTGCGAGGTCTGGTACACGTAATTCGAGACCTCAACCACCGCCTTGTTAGGATCGATGACGCGCAGAAAAATAACCGCATTCACCTTCAGCGTGACGTTGTCGCGAGTGATGATGTCCTGCGGAGGAACTTCAAGCGCCTCCTGGCGCAGCGAAATACGGACCATGCGGTCGACTGGACTGAAGACCAGCGCGACGCCTGGCCCCTTGGCGTGGCCCAGCAGTCGACCCAGGCGAAAGATGACCCCGCGCTCATATTCCGCAAGAATCTTGATGGAACTCAAAAGGTAGATAACAGCAATAACGATGGCAACCGTAACCACTGGGAACCCGAGTTCCATATATGCCTCCAAAAAACTTGTGATTGAGGGTCTCAGCGGATTGTAGCGCAACGGACAAAATATAGCGGTGCCGAGCAGGATGCGAGCGTAGCGGGGCCGCAAACGTGAGCCCCTGGGCACGGCTCCAATCGTCACTAATAGGCATTAAAAGTCATTAGCAGCAGTCATTAATAGTAATAGTCATTAGCCGCTGGAGCCACTTTTCAGGGCTCAGCGTTTGAAACTGCGGCGATCAAAGACGGCTTTGCTTTCCGAAATGGATTATTCTGCAAGTCCGATTATTCTGCAGTTTGATTATTCTCCGAGATCGATTGTTCTCCAACAACGGCCGCACTTGCTTGAGATTTAGCGCGAGCTTCTGCGAGCATCGCCCGGTCCAAACTCTGAACGTACCTTTCCATTCGTGCTTCGTCCGCGAGTTGCTCCTCACTTTTGGGCTTACTTATTTTGGACTCCGAGCGTTCTGAAATCGTCAGAGTCGACTCCTGGCGGGTCTTGTCTTTTGGCGTGTCGTTTTCCACCAGTTCGTCATACTCGCGTCCTTCGACCGCAGACCATGCGGAAGAGCCAATCGGGCGCCTCTCGACTGACTCGCGATCAATCACCACGCGCGTCGGTTCCGGCTCAAAGGATGTGAGCCTCACATTGGCGGCAGCCGTCTGGAGCCCGTAAAGCATTAGCGCGGCTGTTTTATGTTCGATCTGATTAGTGGCGAGCAGCCGCAACAATCTCGGCAAGGCCAGCCTGGATGGAATTCGCATCCTCGAGGATGGGCAGGGTTATCATGCCGCGCTCCTGGACATTCAGGTTAATCTCCAGGGTCTGCCGATGGAATCGCATGTGGTAGAAGCAATGCTTCTCTAGCCGCAGCGCGGGCGAACCACACTGGGTGTCGTTAACGCGGATATGCTGACATCTGATGATTGCTATTGGATATGAAGGCATTTTGTGCTCCCGTTACTTATATGAAGTTTGGCAGTTTATTGGGAGTTTATTGGGTGTTTACCGATTAGTACAGGGTACCCCCCCCGCCCCTAGTGGAATCATGGGTTTACGGAGAGAATTCCGCCAGGGGTAATTATCCCCCCAGAACAAGTATAAAAAAGGTGAAGACATGAGCAAATCTACTTATCCATTGAAACTTCCGCTCTCCATAAAGAAGGCTGCCAAGCGGCTGGCGAAGGAAGATGGCGTGTCTTTGAACCAATGGATCGCGGCAGCGGTCGCCGAAAAAGTTGGAGTGGTGGAAACCGCAGCCGACTTCTTCAAGAAACGAGCGGGGAGTGCTACCGGCGAAGGGCTCATGAAGTTTCTGCGGACCGCGCCGAAGAATACGCCCGAGGCGGAGGACAGGATTCGATAGGCTCGGTCGAAATCTGCCCAGAGGGGCGTGGCTATAGCCAAACTTAAAATGATGCGGCGACGCTGAAGTGCTGCGCCGCCCAAACGAAGACCTTGTAGAGCCGAAAGACCCCAACTCAGTTATTTCTGCCGGTGCAATATCAAGAAGTTCTCCCGAAAACGACGACGCGTTCTGCTGCTGAGCAACTTCAAAACGCATCGTGAGAACGCCTTGCCAAGTCCATCGTAACTTGTGCGGGTATGGGGTCCTTCGACTCCGCAGATACTTCACTTCGTGAAGTTCCTGCTGCGCTCAGGATGACAGGATTCGTTAGGGCGTATGACTGAAGTGGTCATTGCAAAAAGGAACTTGTGTGGAGGCGTCTGTAGTCGATTGCGTGGGACGCCGTGGCGTGCCTCGGTGAGCGAGGAGGGTAGGGGTCCTTCGACTCCGCAGAAACTTCACTTCGTGATGTTCCTGCTGCGCTCAGGATGACAATTCAGATAACAGAACCGCTTGAAACGCGTGACTAGAATTCACCATCTCGAACTGGGTACTACGAGCCTCGTGGCAATTAGGGAATCGAAGCGCCAACATCGATCCACAAAAATACCGATACAATGGCGCGGTGCGATTTCGCATTCGACAGTTTCGGAAGCCGGATCTGGACACGCTTTGGGAAATTGACCAGGCTTGCTTCGATCCGCAGTTGGCGTATTCGCGTCCGGAACTGGCTTTTTATATTCGCCGGCCCGGGTCTTTTACGCTTGTGGCTGAGGCGGCAGACGATCCAACGGACGATCCAACGGACGATCCGATAGGGGATAACGGTCGCTCGGCTGCGTCGAGCTCGCCTCCCGCGAAAATTCTTGGCTTTATTGTGGCTGAGAATCGGCGCGGGAATGGGCACATCATTACTATCGACGTTATTGCTGAGGCGCGGCGCTCGGGATTGGGTTCGAGTCTGCTGCGGGCTGCGGAAGAAAAATTGGTCCAGGCGGGAACTGGAGCGGTGGTTCTGGAGACTCCGGTGAATAATTTGACCGCGATTCGCTTCTATAAGCGCGAAGGCTATTTCGTGGAGAAAACGGTGGCTGGATATTATTCTGGCTTGCTCGATGCTTTGGTGATGACGAAAGATCTGGCGCGAATCCCGACGTGATAAAGATGGCAGATAGAAGATAGAAGATTAATACGCGGTTTGCCGCGCGCCGCCTGGTTGTCAGCGTAAGACGGTTGATAATCGGGTGAAACAAAATAGGATGAACGGAACAGGCGAGAAAAGGTGCGATGAAGATTGCAATTCAGGGGGAACTCGGCTCTTTCAGCCACGAAGCCGCCGAAGCCATGTTGCCGCGGGCGAAAGTGGTTCCGTGCACTCGGTCGATTGACGTCTTTAATCGCGTTGCGCGCGGGACTGTCGATGGAGCGGTGATTCCGATTGAAAATTCGCTGGCTGGCTCGGTCGCGGAACACTTCGATCTGATGCTGCAGCGCGAGGTGTATATTGTGCGGGAATTTCGGCTGCGCATTGTGCACAACCTGATTGCTCCGGCCGGCACAAAATTCGGCGATCTTCGGCGCGTATTTTCTCATCCTGTAGCGCTCGATCAATGCCGCGATCTGTTCGCGAAAAATCCCAAGCTGGAGCCGGTGCCGTTTTATGACACTGCGGGAAGCGTGAAGCATGTTCTGGCAGAGGAGTTGAGGGATGCAGCGGGGATTGCCAGCGGCCGGGCGGCGGCGGTGTACGGCGGGAAAATCCTGAAGGCCGGAATTGAGGACGACAAGAAAAATTTCACCCGTTTTTTTTACGTTCGAAGGGGAAAGCCGCTGGGGACGCGTCGTGCAACGCAAAAAACGCTGGGCAAGGATCGTGTCGACAAGGATGGCGCCGACAAGACTTCGCTGGCTTTCAGCGTGAAAAATATTCCGGGAGCGTTGTTCAAGGCGCTCAGCGTATTTGCTCTGCGCGACATCAGCTTGAGCAAGATTGAGTCGCGGCCGATGCGCGGGCGTCCGTGGGAATATGTGTTTTTTGTGGACCTGTTGTGCGGCGATAACGAAGCTTCACGGAACGCCCTGCGTCACTTAAGCGAGGTTGCAGAATTGGTGAAGGTGCTGGGCGTCTATCGATCGGCGTAGCATCGGCGTGACATCGCAGGTGAGAGGTTAGAGGTCAGATTGCAGAGGTTGGAACCTGCGTCGAACGAGTTCTACTTCTGCAATCTGACCTCTAACGTCTGACCTTAAAGCGTAACTCCGGCCGGGCTCTGCCTGGGAGATCTTTGCCACAATCGTCTTCGTCACAATCGTCTTCGTCACAGTCGTCTTTGTCACAAACAGGAGGTGAGCAACGGCACAGCGCATTTGTGGCTTGGCGCGTACGTTGGAGAGGGCGACAGAGAGGACGACAGATAGCAAGACGGAGCGAGGCGAGGCCAAGCTGCAATCACTAGCTGGTAACTGGATGGGGTCGGGCGTTTTCTTGACCTTGCAAACTCGGGAAAAAGGTCTAGAATTCAACAACCTAGCATGAGAGTTGCATCCAAATGACACTTCGCCTCATCAAAAGTTGAGTGAAAGTCACTCAAGCAGGAGTGTAGGAAATTAATAGGGAAAAATTAATGGAAAATAGAATGAGCGATCTTACTACTTCTGAACATACTTCATACGACACGACAGAGCGCTCGCTTCCCATACTTCCGGTGCGCGATACGGTGCTGTTTCCACACGCGGTGCTGCCACTGACGGTGGGGCGGGAAAGTTCGGTGCAGCTAATCAACTCGCTAGGCGAGGACAAGACGATCGTCGTCGTGGCGCAGCGTGAGGCTCGCGTGGATTCGCCGCAGCCTACCGATTTGTACGGCATCGGAACGCTGGCGGTGGTGCACAAAGTTGTAAAAATGCCGAACCAGAGCTTGTTTGTATTCGCCGAAGGTTTGGAGCGCGTGCGGCTGGCTGACTTTGCGCAGCTTACGCCTTTTATGCGGGCGCGCGTGACCACGATTCCAGAGGTGATTCCGCCGAAGGATTCGGAAGTGGAAGCGTTGCAGCGCAATGTGTTGACCTTGTTTCAGCAGATTGTGGCGGGCTCGCCTACGCTGTCGGATGAGCTTTCTACCGTAGCAAATAACATTGAAGAGCCCGGACGGCTGGTCGATTTCATCGCGTCGTCGTTGCCGTCCCTTTCGACGTCAGACAAGCAGGAGACGCTGGAGACCACGGACGTTCGCGTGCGGCTGGGCAAAATCAACCAGCATCTGGCAAAAGAATTAGAGGTTCAGCAACTGCGCAACAAGATCCAGTCGGAAGTGCAGGATCGGGTGCAGCAGACGCAGCGTGAGTATTACCTGCGCGAGCAGATGAAGGCGATTCAAAAAGAGCTTGGCGAACAGGACGAGGGGCAGCGCGACACCGAGGAACTGAAGCAGAAAATCGAATCGGCCGGCATGCCGGATGAAGTGAAAAAAGAGGCGCTGAAGGAACTCGGACGCCTGACGCGTATGTCTCCGATGGCCGCCGATTATTCGGTTACGCGGAATTACATCGAGTGGCTGGCCGTGCTGCCATGGGCAAAAACTTCGGGTGGAGAAATTGAAATACCGAAGGCCAAAGAAATTCTCGACACCGATCACTACGATTTGCAAAAGGTGAAAGACCGTATTCTCGACTATCTTTCGGTGCGGCGGCTGAAGCCGGGGATGAAGGGACCGATTCTCTGTTTTGTCGGACCTCCGGGAGTGGGGAAAACTTCGCTGGGCAAATCGATTGCGCGCGCGTTGGGACGCAAGTTTGTGCGTCTATCGCTTGGCGGAGTGCATGATGAGGCGGAAATTCGCGGGCATCGGCGCACTTACATCGGAGCCTTGCCGGGTCAGATTATTCAGGGGATTCGGCGCGCGGAGACGAAGGATCCGGTCTTCATGCTCGACGAAATTGATAAGGTGGGGCGCGACTTCCGTGGCGATCCGGCGTCGGCTTTGCTGGAGGCGCTCGATCCGGAACAGAATGCTACGTTCCGCGATAACTATCTGGACGTGACGTTCGATCTTTCGAAAGTCTTGTTCATCACGACGGCGAACATGTTGGATCCGATTGCGGAGCCTTTGCGCGACCGTATGGAGATCATCGAACTGCAGGGCTACACGGAGGAAGAGAAGATTCATATTGCGTTCCAGTATCTGATTCCGCGGCAGATTGAAGAAAACGGAATCACGCCGGAGCAGATTGAGTTTCCGGAAGAGGCGGTCAGCAACATTATCCGTCACTACACGCGCGAAGCCGGAGTGCGTAATCTGGAACGCACGATCGGCACCATTTGCCGGAAGCAAGCGCGTCGACTGGCGGAAGGGAAGACGGAGAAGCTGGTCATCACCAAAGAAGTCGTCCAGGAATTTCTGGGTGGCATAAAGGTTCGCAGCGAAGGCGAGATTGCCGAACGCACGAAACGGGCGGGAGTGGTGGTTGGGCTGGCGTGGACTCCGGCGGGTGGCGACGTGCTCTTCGTGGAAGCCAACCAGATGAAAGGCAAAGGCGGCCTGACCATTACTGGACAGATTCAGGATGTGATGCGCGAGTCGATGCAGGCTGCGCTGAGTTGGGTGCGCTCGAACGCGAAGCAGCTCAACATTGACGAAGAATTTTTCGCCAATCACGATATTCACATTCACGTGCCGGCGGGAGCGATTCCGAAAGACGGTCCCTCTGCGGGCGTCACCATCGTGACCGCGCTGGTGTCGTTGCTATCGGGCAAGCAGGTGCGTCCGCTGACAGCCATGACGGGCGAGATCACGCTAAGCGGAAACGTACTGCCGGTAGGCGGCATAAAAGAAAAAGTGCTGGCAGCCAAGCGCGCCGGAGTTCACGACGTAATTCTGCCAGCAGAAAACAAAACCAACGTCGAAGAAGATCTAACGCCCGAACAGTTGGTAGGACTAAATACGCACTACGTCAAGACCATCGACCAGGTGCTGGAGTTCGCGCTACCCTCTTCGCGGCGGGAGGAAATACAAGACGCTGAGGAGCGGGAGAAGGTGCTGAGCACGTAAGAGGCGCGCGTAAAAAAGCATCGGTAGGCCGTTTTGTTCGTGTTGCAAAATACAAAA